>Ga0207646_10005580_pt1 | contig 13212 bp, 10 predicted proteins | sample KBSK5502metaG_FD_184343 | JGI IMG/M metagenome (GOLD analysis project Ga0207646, IMG submission 184343) | Corn, switchgrass and miscanthus rhizosphere microbial communities from Kellogg Biological Station, Michigan, USA - KBS K5-50-2 metaG... | ecosystem: Host-associated > Plants > Roots >...
GCTGGATGGGAGAAGCATCCGGGAGGGGAACCCCGTTGATCGGATGCCAGGCCCGTATGCAGATGAGCATACACGTCAAGGTGGTGGGGCTAGCGCTGGTCCCAGGGAGCACGTTCCAGCCCGTGTGCTCTGTCAGACATGACCTGGTGAGATAACCTGCTGGAATGCGGAGGGAACGCTGGCAGGCTGGACTGATCCAGGGCGGCGAGAACGCTGTTGTCCAGGATTGTCTACAATGTTGGGCAACTGTTGATACCACGAGATGTGCTCTCCTCCTCCCAAGAGGCTCGGCGGATCAAACCGCCGAGCCTCTTGGGAGGGAGTTTCGCTCCTGTCAGACCCGAACGGCTGGCCTGCCCACAGCCAGCAGATAGGCTTCTTCCAGGCTGGGGGAAACTTCGACGGCAGCCTCGTGCGGGCGCGTGGCGCTGACGATGCGTAGCGTGATGCCGTGCATCTGGTTGACCATCGTGCTGACTTGAGAACTCGCCTGTAACTGCAAGGCGGTGGTCTGATCGGTGGTCACACTCCAGACCGATCCTGCGGTGTGTGCCAGCAGCGCCTCTGGCGTCGTATCAGCAAGCACGCGCCCCTCCTGCAAAATCACTAAGCGGTTGGCCACGGCCTCCACATCGCTGATGATATGGGTACTCAGTATGATGATCCGGTTGCGGGTCAGGCTGGAGAGCAGGGTGCGAAAACGCACGCGCTCGGCGGGGTCGAGTCCCGCGGTTGGCTCATCGACAATCAAGAGTTCGGGATCGTTGAGCAGCGCCTGCGCAATACCGATGCGCTGCTTCATGCCACCAGAATAAGCGGGCAGCTTGCGGTCGGCCTCCTGCTCGAGATTCACAATCTCGAGCACCTCATCGACGCGCTGATTGACGAGCGAGGAGGGCAACCCTTTCATCGCGGCCAGGTAGTGCAGGAACTGTCGTCCGGTGAACTCCGGATAGACGCCAAAATCCTGGGGCAGATAGCCCAGCACCTGCCGGAGCGCCTGGCCATGGGTGCGGATGTCCTGCCCGTTCCAGCGGATGATCCCCTCGGTGGGCTCCAGCAGGGTCGCGATCATCCTCATCAAGCTCGTCTTGCCCGCCCCGTTGGGCCCAACCAGCCCCAGCAGGCCCGGCTCGCAGCGCAGCGAAAGCTGATGCAGCGCAACGTGTTGCCCATAGCGTTTGCTCAGCTGTTCAATCGTCAATTCCATCTCTCTTCTCTCTTTCTTTTGATGAGCGCGATATTAGTTGAGCACGTCGCGGGAGCGCTTGAAGGCGAAGGTTACGACCAGCACCAGCACCAGGCTGGCCCCGGCCAGCAGCAGGTGTGGCGCGAACCAGCCTGCGAGGTCGGGCATCTTGTTCTCAACGGTGAGAATGAACTGCTGAAACTGCGCCTCGCTCGTTATCGAGGGGCCGGGGTTAATGGAATACGAAGGAAGGAGCCCAAGCGCGGTGATCCCGCTGGTCGGGTCCCAATTGACGTACCAGCTAGGAGGGGGAGTGGTATTGCCGCCTAGCCCGAGGGGGATCACCAGCGCCCCTACGATCCACGCCACCATGATCACGACCTTGACCAGTGTGGAGAGGCGCGGGAGCAAAGTGCTCAGGGCGAAGCCGAAGCTACTGACCAGGATTGTCGCCGATACCACCATGCCAACCCAGAGGAGCAGCACGGTACCGATCTCTGGCGCCGGATAGTCGGTGATGGTCAGATGTAGCAGCCAGCCCATCCCCAGGATGGAGGCCAGCAAAAGCAGCGCCAGTCCCAGGCTCATCACCAGGCCCGCCAGGTAGCGTCCCCAGACATAGGCCCAGCTCGGCAGCGCGGTCGTCATCAGCAATTCGTGGGTGCGCCGGTTCAGGTCCCGCGTCACGCCATCAGCCGTGACAAAGGGCAGAAGGAGCGCCAGCACCACCAGAACGGTTGGCAGGGTACGAAGAAGTCCTCCCGCGCTGGTTCCGGCAACGAAGCCATTGAGCGACACGCCGCCCCCGCCGACACGCACGCCCGCACCAATTTGGTCTGGCGCGTGCAGGGCCCACGTCATGAGAAGCAAGAAACCGAAGAGGCCGAGAGCCTGAAACCAGAAGAGACGGGAGGCTCGGAAGCGACGCAGCTCCCAGGCTATCACGCGAGCCAATGGATGCGGGCGCTTGATAGTTTGGGTTTGCTGACCAGTGCCGGTCAGTGCAGTAATTGTCATGATATTCTCCTTTTATGTATTCGAGTTTTTAGTGCAGCGTGTGGTTGCACGTCCCCTCTTACGAGCCAGCACCCAAAAAGGTTCGCGAACCTTAGAGACGCAGGAGCAGGCGGTGCATGTCGGAATGGAGACGCAGCAGCGCGATAGAAAGCCCCACCAGGCCGATGCAGCCCGGCAGCACCATCAGCGCAGGCGAGAGCAGGAGCACCTGGAGGTTGGAGATGGTGCCGATGGTCAGGAAGGCCAGCCAGCTTCCATAGGCCAGGGAGGCTGCGGCCTGGACCGAGAGGCGCAAGGAGAACAGCATGGCCAATCCCGCAACCAGGAGCAGGGGCATGAGCCAGGAGAGCGTCAGCTCCAGCACCTGCCCGCTGCCGCCCGCCCAGAGCAGCAGGCTCAGCGCGAGGCCCAGGCCAACATCATAGCCCAGCACAATCACCAGCCGGGCTATTGCCAGTTGCAGCGGCGAGGGCAGGCAAACTAGCTCCAATTCCAGCACCCGCGCTCCTCTCCCGCGAAAGGCGACGATGGTTCCCAGGTAGGAAAGCCCCGGCCCGCTGACGCGCAGCACCAATTCGCTGACACGCAACATCAATGCTTGATCTGGGCTCACCTTGATCAACACTACCCCTGCGCCTACCAGTGTGATGAGCGCACTCACCAGCCAGAAGCCCAGGCCAAAGAGACTGACCTGCGCGCGGGCGGTGGCCAGCAGAAAGGCGATGCGATGCTGCCGGTGTTCGCGGATGGCCTGGCGCACGGGCGAGAGCGCAGGCAGCTCAGGCGTCAGCCGGGCAAGCAGACGCCGGGTGTCGGCAGGCTCCGGCTGCGGAGCCTGCCACTCGGACAGGCGACGCAAGACGGGGAGCAGATCGGCACGCTCTTCTGGCGTGACTCCCTGCTCGCTCAGCAAATCTGCCAGCTGCTCTGGTCGCTCAAACGGCCAGGATGATTGAGGATGGGGCATCTAGTCCACTCCTTTCTGTACTGGGGCCAGCGCGCTGCGCAAGCGGTGAACGCCCACCGAGAGCCGCGATTTGACCGTCCCCAGTGGGATTTGAAGCGTCTCAGCGATTTCTTGTAAGCTGAAGCCTTGATAAAAACGGAGCAACAACACGACGCGATATTCCTCACGCAGTTGAGCGAGCGCCGCCCGCACCTCGTTGCCCTGCTCTGCCGCCAGGGCGCGTTCTTCCGGACCAGGAGCACTGTCGTACAGTTGGAGCAACGCTTCCTCAGAGTCACCCTCTCGCCAGCGCTGGCGCACCGCGGCTGACTTGAAATAGTCGCGTGCCAGATTAGTGGCAATCATGTAGAGCCAGGGCTTGAATGGGCGATCAAATTGGTACGTGTACTGCCGCAGCACATGCAGCAGCGTTTCCTGAACCAGGTCTTCCGAAAGCTGCCGATCGCCGCCAGCGAGACGATAGAGATAGCCGAGCAGTGGGGCATGGTGGCGGGTCACCAGCGCGGCTAATGCCACCTGGTCACCTGCCATCACGGCTGCCATCAACTGTTCATCGCTTCTCTCTTGCATATGACGCGGCTTTTTGGCTCCTTCAGTAGTGTGCTGTTTCCAGTTACGAGCGAGGGCCACAAAAGGTTCGCGAGTGCCAGGCGCGTTTCACTGGTGGAAGTGCATCGTTCATCCAGGCTCAACACACCTGCCAGAAAGCGCTGTTCGTCGTTCACAATGAGCATGTGGTCTTCCTCCTACACCAGAAACTTTGCTGGAGCGCGCGGTCTTCCCGGAGCGCGTGCTTGTCAATGAATAGTGTAGGAAATGGCTGCGAGGATGGCAAGGGGGTTAGCCAGAGATCACTTCCCATCTACGTAAAGCATGATACGAGACAGTCTCTGGGGCAATATCGGAGTTTATGTATTTTTAACTATTCAGGATACCGTGCCACATGCAGCGGCGGCCCCTGGGAGTATAGTGAGGACCAAGAAGAGTGGGAAGACCTGAATAATCACGTACTTGCTGAGGTAAATTGTGATATATGTTACATTAAGTTATTTTAAACGTCCTAGTCGATAATTGTTACATTTCATTTTTGCCTGAAAAATGCGTTAATCAAGTCTTAAAGTCGGGTTAGACAAGAGTAGGAAGAGGTTATTATGATTGTGGACGTTTTAGGCAGTGAAGATTTCGTGCGGATGTTAGATAGCCTTTCACTTTCTATGCGAGATGTTGTGTTCAGGAAAGTACGCTTACTTGTAGATAACCCCGGTCATCCCTCGTTGAATGTGCATCCATTACACCAGGTCAAAGAGAGAGATATTTGGGATTGCTATATCTCAGATAGCATGCGGCTGCTGTATGAGATTGAGGAGGGCAATTTACATCTATGGGATTTGGGATCGCATGCGATTGTAGATAAGGTTCATTTGCGTAGATTTGGCTCTCACATGCACTTTAATCCTATGAGAGAGTTTATGCCAGAAAATCCGGTGACAGAAGTGGCAAGCTCTTCTGAACCAACATTTGAGTTTACTGCTCATGTATCCTCGTGGAGCAAGGCTAATATAGTACCAAAGCATGGATCGTCTAATCGCTTCACGTATTTCCAGAATGCCCACCTGCGTATACTCGGTGTGCCGGCGAATGTTGTACAGAGCTTAAAAAATGCGTCTTCAATCGAAGATGCGCTGGCATTGCCGGGTCTTCCTGAACGAACGCGCCTTTGGCTAGAGGAAATCAGTACTTCGCCTGATCTAGCGCCAGTGATGTTTGACTCCTCACGCCTACTCTTTCGTACCACTCTTGATCGCTTAGAGGGGTATTGCGAGGGAAAGATTAAGCGGTTGATGCTAAATCTCCAGCGTCCAGAGCAGCAGAAGTACGTGGATATGGAGGGTGAACCACGAATCTTGCTTAAAGGCACTGCTGGCTCTGGCAAGACTACAGTAGGTATCTATAGGGCCATTCGTTTGGCTGCACAAGGCCGACATGTAATAGTGGTGACTTTTAGTCATACGCTTGCATCTGTCACGAGATCACTAATCGAGGAACTTATTGGGCCATTACCCCAAAACTTAGAAGTCTTGACATTACATAGCTTAATGATAGGGATTCTCAATAGCCATTCGGTCAAGCTAAAGCTACCAAAAAAAGATAGGGGCAATGAACTTCACAAATGCCTTCAAGAAGCATTGAAGGTAGTGCGGCGGAGAGAAGACAATACGGCTGTACTCCAGCGTGATGAAAAGTTTTTTGAAGAGGAGATCAGGCGTGTAATCAAGGGCCTCGGGCTTAAAACTCTGGCAGAATACAAGGATATTAAACGTTATGGACGTAAGACTGCTCTTCATCCAATACAACGTGAGGCGGTATGGAAGGTCTACGAGATGTATCAACAACAGTTAAATCGGGCCGGGTGTAACGATTGGGCTGATGTTGCCCTTCGAACCTTGAATATTCTACAGGATTGGCCATTTTACGATTTCTACGATGATATCATTGTAGACGAAGCACAGGATCTAACACCGGTTGAGCTACGTGTCATACGCCTGCTGATTGCACCAACGGCTCGTGATACCTCAGAGACAAACAGCATAATGATCCTTAGAGATGCTGCCCAGACGCTGTACTCACGGGTTTTTTATTGGGGACAGGCAGATACGCAGGCTAAAGTGCGGACAGCAACTTTGCGGAAAAACTACCGGAATACGCGCCAAATTGCTGAAGCAGCGGCGCAGTTGTTAGCGCAGAATGAGTTGATGCGCTCATCTAATGAGTATGTTGATCCTGAATTGACACTGCACGAGGGTCCTCTTCCTATAGTCATGATGGCCAGGACTAACTATAATCAGATAGAACTAGTGCGAGATCGGATTCTAGACTTGGTGAGTGATCAAACCTTTCGACTCTCCGACTACGCGGTATTATGCCGAACTAATGAATTCTGCGAAAAATGTAAACAGGAATTTGAGTGTGCAGGGCTACGCACAGTTCACCACAAAGATAGTGACTTTGACCTGCTTGAAGAGCGTATTAAAATCTTGACTATCCACTCCGCTAAAGGCCTGGAGTTTCCGGTAGTTTTTTTATTGGGACTTACGGAAGAGGAGCTACCTTTGACGTCTGGCCTCAAATATATCGGTGAAGATGCAGAAGAAACGCAATTGTATATCGAGCAGGAGCGTAGACTTTGTTATGTAGGGATGACTCGTGCTGCTGAAGCGCTGTATCTGCTCACCATAAAAGGGAAAGAATCGCGTTTCTTGAAGGAGTTAGAAGGAAAAGTTGTGCTATGGTAGTTTAGAGCATGCCTATCCCTAAATGGAAGAGGATAGACATGCCACCGCTACTTCATATGGCCAAACTACTTACCTACCTATCTACCTAACCTGACTCTCAACTTCCCCTGGCCGGCCCTCACTCGTCGCTGTAATGTTCGTCCACCTGCGAGCACGATCACTTCATACCATTCGCGTTGTGGGCGGTAGGTGTCGAAACGCTCCTCAATCTCTACAATAGCGAGGCTACCGATCACACGACAGGAGATGGAGGTCTCGGCAAAATTGCCGTTCTGATAGGCGAAGGTTGCACCATCATCCTCGTACAGGGTGTAGTTTGCCAGGCCGTCTTCGGCCATGTAGCAAGTGAAGGTGAGTGGATCAGTGGGCCGCTGATCGGTATATTGCATTAAGGGCCCGCTGGGAATGATAGTATTGCCACGCACGAGCAAGGGCCAGCGCTCAAGTGGAGCAGGGACATCACTCCAGCCGGCTCCTGGATATTCATCACCACTCCAGTAATCAAACCAGGAACCTGCAGGTAGATAGACATTTCTGCTGGCGGCGCCCAGTTCATAGATAGGAGCGGAGAGCAGAGAGTCGCCTACTAGAAACTCAGATTCTATGCTGGATGCCTGTTCGTCCCGTGGATAGTGGTAATATAATGGCCGTATAACTGGCGCTCCCCGGGTGAATGCTGCATGGAATAGCGTGTAAAGATAGGGTATCAGGCGATAACGCAATTCGATGGCAGTGCGATAGGCGCTTTCGTAAGGCTCACCAAATGCCCAGGGTTCCTGGTCTGGCTGACCTAGTGAATTGTGGTTGCGACAAAAGGGCATCAGAGAAGCGAGTTGGGCAAAACGCACAAGTAATTCGCCATTACCGGCATCCCAGAAGCCCCCGATATCCACACCGACAAACGGCATACCGCTCATTCCCATATTAAGACACATCGGTATGGCCATTGAGATGTAATCCCAGTGGCTCGTATTGTCGCCAGTCCAGACAGCTGCATAGCGTTGCACACCGGCAGTGCCGGAACGTGTCAACACGAATGGGCGTCTATCGGGGCGTAGCCGTCTTAATCCATTGTGAGTAGCCCGCGCCATCTCCATACCATAAGCATTGTGAAAGAGAGCATGGGATACAGGAGGGCCATCGGGTCCCGTAGCCTGGTCACCTCCGGCCTTATGTAGCACGTCGCTGCTCATTGTCTTACCATGTATGGATTGTTTATCGGGCTGTGACAAGATGTTTGTCATAGAGGGTTCATTCATATCGTTCCAGATGCCATCAACACCCTGTTCGAGCAATCCGAGGTAGAGATTTCCCCACCAGTTACGCACTTTACTGCTAGAAAAATCGGGGAAAACACATTCACCAGGCCACACTTCACCCTTGAAAAGTTCTCCATTCTGGTGACGGCAGAAGTAGTCATGCTCGATACCCTGTTTGTAAACGGCGTAGTTTTCATCGATCTTGGTGCCAGGATCGATAATGGTGACCAGGTGCAGACCTTGCTGATGCAGGTCGTTTGTCATCTGTGCGGGGTTTGGGAACTGCTCTGCATTCCAGGTGAAGTTACGGAACCCATTCATATAGTCTATATCGAGCCAGATAGCATCGCAGGGATGGTTGCGCTCGCGCAAGTTGTTGGCAACCTGGCGCACCTCTGCTTCGGAAGCGTAGCCCCAGCGGGATTGGTGGTAGCCAATGGCCCAACGAGGTGGCAGCGCCAAACGCCCGGTGAGTTCTGTGTATTGCTGCAGCACGTTTGCAGGTGTGGGACCGGCAAAGAAGTAGGCAGTCAGGCTGTCTTCTTGCACGGTGATGTTCGCTTCGCTGTCGTTCGTTTCTCCGATATCAAAGTCAACTAAACCTGTATGATCGATCAAAACGCCGTAAGCCGTGCCGTTGTCGATATGCAGGCCAAGGTAGAAAGGAACGGAGGTATACATGCTCACGGTTTCTGAGTTATGATGCCGTGGCGGATCAACGTTCCAGACCGGGAATGACTGCCCGCGCTTGTCCATGGTGCCCGTGCGCTCGCCCAGGCCGTAGATGCGTTCCTGGCTTGCTAGTGGACGTGTCAAGCGTGTGGTGGTAGAAGAGAAAGCGAACCCTTGCAGATATGGCTCGAGAGCGGCTTTTTGCTGGGTTTCGTCCAGAAAAGCAGGCCATTGTTCATCCCCTTTGGCTACGATCCAAGAATGATAAGGAAGTGTGCCTACTGGGCCATCAGTTAATTGGTAGTGTGACTCGGTCAAATGTGTACCACGTTGGGCACGTATACGTACTATTTCACTACCCAGCAACGTGCCTGTGAGCAAGCACTCGAGATTAGAGTTGCTACTGCTACCTATCCAGGTATGCTCGTTTCCGCTTTTGCCCTGGTAATGAAATTGGGTGATTGTGGTGAACAACTGTTGTATCCCCTTTCTAAACTGTTATATAAATCTTAACCGGAATCACCCAATTTCGGCAAATCTTTATGTATTCTTAACACGATATCAACCCGAAAATAACCATCTAGAGGGTATCATAGTGTGTGGGGGAAGCCACATGAGGGATGTCCTGGAGGGATATTTTGTGGCTGCATATATGGGGATGTCCTGGGGGAGACAATACGTGACTCGGTGCAAGGGTCATCAGCCTGGGGAACAGCAGGGAAAAGCATATTTTTTCACCTGCTACTGGAAAGCTGGAAAGCGCGATAGAAATTGTGCTTTCCGGCTTTTTGTGATTTTAGCATATCTTTCGCCAGCGGCCAGTCTGAGAAAAAACGGGAAGAGCATTTTTACATGGCCCTGCCAAGCTAACGTCCATGCCTCCCGGCTTCGTTGGAGTACATGCCCTCACGCCCGGCACCGTTACCACTCATATCCAGATAAACGCGCCCGTTCGCCCCATCGACCTCGATGGTTAGGAGGTGAGTAAGCCGTAGATAGTCAAGCTAGTTTGTGTTCCCACAAAGACCTTGCCATTGGCAATCGTCGGCACACTGAATTTCACATAGCTATCAAGCCGATCCCGTGTGAAGTTCTGCTCACTGTTGTAGAGTTCGACCCCGATATTTGTGGCATCATAGGCGCGGAGAGTGCCTGCACCACTTGGTGCACATCCAGGCCCACCACAACTTGCCGGACTAATCACCCAGACGATTCCAGTACCAGGAACATGCTTGTTGCTCGAAATCGAGGGGGTTACGCCAGGGTAACCGAAAGTTTCTGGTGTCTGAGCGGTCGCTGTGACAGAGAGGGTAGCCTTATGCACCCGGAAAGCCCTCAGGTGATCCCCTGCTTCCCCGATGTAGACCAATTGGCCACTCGTAGCCGTCCCGACCCAATAGCCGGGGATTCCGAAAAAGCCACCGGTTGCGTTCGCAGGGAGCTCCTGTATGACTTGATCGATATCGGTCCGTGTTTCCGCGTTGCTATTACATCGAAGGGAACCTGGATAGCTGTGGAACTGGCCCATATGATCTCGGTCAAGCACGTAGATACGACCTTCTTTCCCCACACCAACAAGCAGGTGAGGGTGAGCTGTGTGAGGCTGGTCGGGTAAGAGCAAGACTCCCCCTGCACCTAGATCTTCATCGCGGCCATCCAAGCACTCCTGGTTGAAAGGGGTAAAGTAGTCCAAGAGAACCAGGCCATTACCTGTACTCAACTTCACCAAACTGTTGCCTGCATCTCTGTGGCCTGGTTGATCCAGGTCAAAGGTGCCGTTACTGGTCGTGAGATATACATTGCCCTGAGCATCAGCAGCAGGTCCCGCTCCGCTCATCCAGATCCCCCCTTCTTGGCCATCAGGGGTCGTATTATAGACCCCGACTTGCCGAAATGCTCTGCCATTGTAGGTGTAGCCGATCACCCAACCATGGTAGGGGTCTGTATCGCCAAAAGATCCCCATGCGATGTAGACAACACCATGCTCGAACAGCAACGCGGGACGCTGGTTGGCTTGCCTGCTATTAAAGGATACCAGAGAGGGTATCTCCTTGCTCTTGTCATAGCCTGTTCCTTTGACGAGAGCGAGAATAGTCACCGGGCTCCCTGGCTTGTCTTTACCTGTCGTGATATCGAGGGCGTGCAGTCGCTGCACATAGCTGTTGCCAGGTTCCCTGGTCATAGCCACCACATACATGGTGTTGGTAGTCAGATCAATGGCGGGGGTTGCAGTAATACCAATATATGGATGGATATCCTGATCAGGATACTTCAGAAAAACATCCGTAGCGGAGACAGTGGTCACTGTAGGGGGATGGAGAAAGCTCGTCTTCCATAGTGGGGCAACCGCCTGCATCTGGTCAGCATCAAACGCGTAGACACTGTCGTGTTCCGTAGCCACATAGACGACATTATAATGATGGCCTTTGAGAGTGACATCAGGGACAACGAGCGGTTGTGCATACACCTGTCCATCAACCGGATAGGAGACCCGTTTGCCAAAGTGTTGCGCATTGACATTGCGCGTGTTGAGAAGAGTCTCGTTGAGGTTTTGTCCTGTGCGTTGGTTATCATTGTGAAAGGTCAAAACGGCAACATCATCCGGCAGAGTAAGCTGCTGATAAAAAGGGAAAACAAGAGAAGTAAAACCACCTACCGTCCTTCCTTCAAGATACAAGCCTGCAAAGAGCAGCAGGAGCATCAGAACGATGAAAATTTTCGCAGCGAGAGGGCTTCGAGGGAAAAGGTTGACGCGCATAGAGACCTCTTTCTGATACATCCATCTGTTTGTAGTCTTGTGAACGTTCGTGCCAGCTAGCATGCTGTTCGCGCGCCTGGGAGCGCAAGGACTCCAGCGTCACCCGTGCAACCGAGCCTTACTGGATGGACCATAGCTCTTCCAGAAGAGAGGTTTCTGCCGCCAAAGTATGCCAGGAAATGTCCTCCGTCAGATGATGAAGGACATGTGAGCTTCTTCCACGACCGGCTGCATATCGTCTTCTCTGCTGCTAGTATGAGGAGGAAGCGCCATGAAAACGTCATAGGCATCGTCATGAACGGGAAGTGCCTCTATATCAGGCCACATTACTGCCAAATGCTATTGCCCTCTCCGGTTCCACGTTTAAGAGATGATGCGACAGGCTTAACTGGCATCGAAGAAGGCCATACTATGCACTTTTCACGAAATTTAGACAAGTGTAGAGATAATCAGGAGAACCTTTGTTGATAACCTGCGGATAACCTGTGTAAAAATTGTTGAAAAGGATTTGGGGCCACTCCCATGACGATGCTCATGACGTTTTCATGACGCTTCCTCCTCATACTAGCAGCAGCGAGAACGATGAGAATGGCACCCAACTGGGACAAGTTCCAGGATCATCTTTCAATGCTCGAATACCTGAGTCACTTTTTACGCTCATGAGGCGTGTAACCCTTGGCTCCATGGTGCGAAGCCATAGTTGCCAGGACAAGAAAGGAGTTTGTATTATGCAAGGGAACCAACTGAACGGAATGCGCGTGGCTATCATTGTTGACGAAGACTTTGAACAGGTTGAGATGACCGAACCCCGCAAAGCACTCGACCAGGCTGGAGCCAGGACGACCCTGATTTCTCCCAAGCCGGGTCAGGTCACAGGGATGAACCACGATGTGAAAGCCGATAAGTTCCCTGTCGATATGACGTTAGAAGAGGCTAATCCCAACGATTTTGATGCGCTGATGCTCCCTGGAGGAGCGTTGAATGCTGACTCTTTGCGTATCGTCCCCAAGGCACAAGACTTTGCGCAGCAGATGAATTCCAGCGGTAAACCAATGGCGATCATCTGCCATGCCCCGTGGCTGCTTGTCTCGGCAAGATTAGTCAAGGGTAGGACATTGACCAGCTATCATACCATCCAGGACGATATTCGCAATGCTGGGGGCAACTGGGTAGATCGGGAGATGGTGCGAGATAATAACTGGGTGACAAGTCGCAGTCCCAAGGACCTGAGTGCATTCAATCCTGCGATGATTACTCTATTCGCTGAGAGCAAGATAAAGAGTCTATAACGCTAGTTGGCATCACCGTTACATCTACAGATGTCGAATGATTGTAACCTACCAGCGTAGTAATACCTGTTAGGACTTAACTCGTTTGTGTTTAGCGATGCAACGGTTTGCAGAGCGACAGGACGAGTCGGCTTACCAGGCGGACACAGGCAAGCTGTCTTAGCAGGGAGTACACCGTGGGTTCACTGCGCGCAAAACAAGCGAGCACGAATCTTGCACCAGCAGCAACCAACGCTGCTGGCGGGCAGGGTTCGCGAGAGGCCAGCCATCCTGGGTTCTCGGAAGAGTCGAACGTGCAGGAGTTTCAGACGTTCTATCAGGAGAACCTCGGCCTGATCTATCGCTATGTCTATAGCAAAGTGGGCAATCGCGAAGAAGCCGAGGACCTGACGTCACAGATATTTCTCAAAGCCGTGCGTGGGATTGATACCCACCGTGGCGCGCAGAGCATGCAGAAGTGGCTCTTTCAGGTGGCGCGCACGACCATCGCCGACTACTGGCGCGCGCACTACCGGGTCGCGACCGGGTCGCTGGACGCCTTGCTGGACGCCGGATGGGAAGGCCCGGCCGAAGATGCGCCTGCTGTGCTGGGTAGCCAGCCCCAAGACCGTGTGCGGCGCATCCTGCAGGCGTTGCCTGAACACTACCGCGAGGTGCTGACCTGCCGGTTTCTGCTCAACCTCTCGGTGCGCGAGACCGCCGTGCGCATGAATTTGACGGAGGCCAATGTAAAAGTCTTGCAGTTTCGCGCGTTGAAACGCGCAGCCG
>Ga0207646_10005581_pt1 | contig 13211 bp, 10 predicted proteins | sample KBSK5502metaG_FD_184343 | JGI IMG/M metagenome (GOLD analysis project Ga0207646, IMG submission 184343) | Corn, switchgrass and miscanthus rhizosphere microbial communities from Kellogg Biological Station, Michigan, USA - KBS K5-50-2 metaG... | ecosystem: Host-associated > Plants > Roots >...
CAGGTCGCGGCCGCGCCACAGGATCTGGCCGGCGACGATCTGCCCCGGCGGCGTTGCGATCAGCTTCAGGACGGATAGCGCGGTGACGGTCTTGCCGCAGCCCGATTCACCGACGACGCCGAGCGTCTCGCCGCGGTCGATCGCGAGATCTACCCCGTCGACCGCGTGCACCATGCCGTCCTCGGTCGCGAAATGCGTCTGCAATCCGCGGATTTCGAGCAGGTGCTGGCCGGGGCGGGTTCCGGGAAGATTTTGCAAATCACATCACCCTGCGCGGGTCGAGCGCGTCGCGCAGCCCGTCGCCGATGTAGTTGATCGTCAGCACCGCGAGAAAAATCGCGACACCGGGAAACAACGCCCAGTGCGGGGCGATGTCGAGATAGTCCTTGGCGTCGAACAGGATGCGGCCCCAGGTCGGGATGTCGGGCGGGAAGCCCAGCCCCAAGAATGATAGCGTCGATTCGAGAATGATAGCGGTCGCGACATCGATGCTGCCGGCAACGATCACCGGCCCCAGCGAATTCGGCAGGATGTGGCGCACCACCTGGCGCCACTTCGAGGCGCCGAGCGCGCGTGCCGCCTCGACAAACTCCTTCTCGCGCAACGACAGGAACTGCGCCCGCACCAGTCGCGCCACCGGCATCCAGCGGAAGCCGCCGATCACCGCGACAATCAGGAAAAACACGCCGAGCTCGGGTCCGACGAGCTGCTTTAACGGATCGCGAAACAGGTAGATCAGCAACAGCAGCACCGGCAGGGCCGGCAGCGACAGGAACAGATCGGTCAACCACATCAGCCCGGCATCGATCCAGCCGCGCGACATCCCCGCGACCGAGCCGATGATGATGCCGACGACGACCGCTACTGCCATTGCCGAAAGCCCGACGGCCAGCGAGATGCGGCCGCCGTAAAGCATGCGCGCGAACAGATCCTGGCCAAGATCGTCGGTGCCGAACGGATGCGCCCAGGACGGCATCGCGAGGCGTGCGCCGAAATCGATGTCGTTGATCGGGATCTGCCAGACGACCGGCCCCGCCGCGACCGCGACTATCATAAAGCCGAGGATGACGAGGCTCGCCACCGCCAGCCGATGTCGGCGAAAGCGACGCCACGCCTCCATGCCCGGAGAGACGTGCCGCGCCCGCTCGACGCCGGCAATCCCGGCGTCAACGGTAGGAGATGCGAGGGTCGAGCCAGCCATAAAGGATATCGGCGAGCAGGTTGAACAGGATCACGAGACAGGCGAAGACGAATGTCACGGCCATGATCACCGGCGTGTCGTTGGCCAGGATCGAGCTGATCAACAGCGACCCGATGCCCGGCACGCGGAAGATCTGCTCGGTGACAATCGCGCCGCCGAACACCGCCGGCATGGATAGCGCGACCAAAGTCACGACCGGGATCAGCGCATTGCGCACGACATGCTTGGTGATGACGGCACGCTCGGCGATGCCCTTGGCGCGGGCGGTCGTCACATAATCGAGGCGGATCACGTCGAGCACCGCGGAACGCACGTAGCGCGTCCAGGATGCGCCCTGAAACAGGCCGAGCACGGCGACCGGCATGATGGCCTGGCGAAACATCTCCCAATACCAACGCCAGCCGGTGGCGGCGATATCGGCCCGGAACACGAAGGGCAGCCAGTCGAGATAGATGCTGAACACCAGGATGAACAGGATGCCGGTGAAGAAGGTCGGCAGCGAAAACCCGATGAAGGCGAAGGTGTTGGCGACCTGATCGAAAATCGAATAAGGCCGGGTCGCCGCCAGGACGCCGACCGGCAGCGCGACCAGCAGGGCCAGCACCTGCGATGAGCCGATCACCAACAGGGTCGCCGGCAGGCGCTGCAGGATCAGCCGGTCGACATCCATGCGGCTGACGAAGGAGAAGCCCCAATCGCCGTGCAGCATCGCAACCAGCCAGTGCAGGTAGCGCAGCCACACCGGGTCGTCGAGGCCGAACTTGGCCCGCAGCGCGGCGCCGACCTCGGCCGGCACATTCGGGTTGGTGGCCAGTTCACCGAACGGGTCGCCCGGCGCCAGCGCCAGCACCGTGAACAGCACGATGCTGATGCCGAGCAAACTCGGCACCGCGATCAGCAGCCGGCGCAGCAGGTAGCGGCTCATACGGCGAAGCTCATCACAACGACATCACACCGCGCGGTGCCAGTCCCTCAAATTCCAGAAAGCGTTGTCCCAACCGCTGAGCCGCGCCCGGAGCTGGTGCGACATCGCCGCGGTCACCGGACGATGCACGATGGGGATCACCGCCGCGTCCTTTATCACCAGATCGTTCATCGTAATGAACAATGCTGCGCGCTTGACCGGATCGAGCTCACCCTCGGCGGCTCGGAACGCGTTATCGTAGGCCTCGCTGCGCCACCGCGTGGTATTGCGGCCCTGCCATTTGTTTTGCTTGGCAGCAATTTCCCAGGAGGTGAATTGCCGCATAAACATTTCCGGGTCAGGTGCCCCCATATTCGTATTGTACATTTGTATGTCAGAGTAAAATTTCCTGGCGGTATCGGGATTGGCGACATCTGACGAGAAGAAAACTGACGCGGTTACGGATTTAAGCTCGATTTCGATGCCCGCTCTCTGACAGGCTTGTTTGACGATCGCCTGCGTCTTCTGGCGCGGTGCGTTGGTGGAGGTCTGGAAGACCAGCTTCAGCTGCTTGCCGTCCTTGGCGCGGACGCCGTCCGGGCCGCGTTTCCAGTCCGCACCTTCGAGGATCTGGTTGGCCTTTTCGATATTGAATTCCCACTTCGTGTTCTTCGACACGAACCGCTGCGGATTGTTGATGAAATTACCGGTCGCAATGCCGATGCGGCCGTAAATATGCGCTTCCACTGCGGCGCGGTCGACCAAGAGGGCGAGCGCCTGCCGCACGGCCGGGTCGCTGAGCAGCGGGTGCGTCGTCTTTATGCTCGACCGCTCGCCGTCGATTTCGGTCCACGGATCGGTGCTGTTGAGCTGGATGTGTTCGATCGCACCGCTCGGCACGATCTCGACACGGCCTCTCGCGTTGCCGCCGTTTTCCAGCCGCAGCAGGATCTCGTCTTCGACCTGCGTGTTCCAGGCGTAGTCGTACTCGCCGGTCTGAATCACGGCGCGTGCCGCCGATACCGCATCGCCGCCGCCCTTCAACTCGATCGTGTCGAAATAGGGCCGGTTGGCGAGGTGGTAAACGGGGTTGCGTTCGCCCTTCACCAGATCGCCCGGCTTGAAGTCGACGAAGCGGTAGGGGCCGGTGCCGACCGGCTTGAGATTCGTTGGCGCGTCGCGCGAGGCCGCACCCTTGTACTGCTCGAACAGGTGCTTCGGTATGATCATGCCGATCGAACCGACAAACGGGTCCGCCCAGAAAGGCGTCGGCTTTTCGAAGCGAACCCGAACGGTCAGCGGATCGATCTGTTCGATCGTCACATTCTGGTAGCTGCCGGTCGTCGTCGCCGCTGTCGCCGGGTCGGCAGCGTATTGCCAATTGAACACGACATCGTCGGCGGTGAACGGTTGGCCGTCATGCCATTGCACGTCCTTTTTCAATTTCCAGGTTACCGCGAGGCCATCGGGGGAAACGCCGCCATTCTCAATTTCCGGGATCTCGGCGGCGAGCACCGGCACCAGATTGCCATCTGGGTCCCAGGCTGCCAGAGGCTCATAGAAAATCCGTGACCCTTCTTGATCCTTCGCGCCAACCGCGAAATGCGGGTTGAGCAGCGTCGGCGCCTGCCAGAACAGCGTCTTCAGCGCCCCGCCCCCACCGGCTTTCGTCGGCTTGTACTCGAGCGGGGCAGCGGATTGCGCCACGCCCGCATGCGACAGAAGCAGAGTGGCGAAGGGCGCCGAGAGGCCCAGGCCGACCATGTTGCCGACAAAGGCACGACGCGACACCCGCCCCGCCTTCACCTCGCCGATGAGCTTCCTCAGCTCTCGCTCGTCCATCGAAGCCTCCCGGATCGCCAGTGCCGATTGTTGTTCTGGGCGAGCACCGTGCAGGATCGAGGCCAGACGCAGGCCGGCCAAGCGCCTTATGCCTCGCGATACCAGTTCCGCAGATCCCACATGTCGTTGTCCCACCCGCTCAGATTGGGCCGGAGCCGGTGCGATATGGCCGATACGCGCGGGCGGTACACGACCGGGATGACCGCCGGATCGCCCACCACCAGATCGTTCATCTTGATGAACAAGGCCGCCCGCTTCGCCGGATCGAGCTCGCCCTCGGCTGCTTGAAACGCCTTGTCGTATTCGTCACTGCGCCAGCGGCTGATGTTGCGGCCCTGCCACTTATTGTCCTTCGAGGAGATTTCCGACGACAGGAATTGCCGCATGAACTGGTTGGGATCGGGCTCTCCCATCGTCGTCGTGAACATCTGGATGTCGCAATAGAATTTCGAATAGGTGTCGGGGTTGGCTACGTCGGAGGAGAAATACACCGAGGCCGTCACCGATTTGAGCTCGACGTCGATGCCGGCCTTCTGGCAGGCCTGTTTGACGATCGCCTGGGTTTTCTGGCGCGGCGCGTTGATCGAGGTCTGGAACACGAGCTTCAGCTTCTTGCCGTCCTTGGCGCGGATGCCGTCCGATCCCTTCTTCCAGCCGGCCTGCTCCAACAGCTGGTTTGCCTTGTCGAGGTTGAATTCCCAATGCGTGTTTTTGGAGACGAAGCGCGGCGGGTTGTTGACGAAATTTCCGGTCGCGACACCGGTTCGTCCGTAGATGTGCTTTTCGACGGACTCGCGATCGACCAACAGCTTCAGCGCCTGCTTGACCGCGGGATCGCTGAACAGCGGGTGCTTGGTCTTGGCGCTCGAGCGCTCGCCATCGACTTCGGTCCAGGGGTCGGTGCTGTTGACCTGGATGTGCTCGATATTGCCGCCGGCGGTGATCTGGGCCCGGCCGCGGGCTTTGCCGCCATCTTCGAGCTTGAGCAGGATCTCGTCTTCGACCTGCATGTTCCAGGCGTAGTCATATTCGCCGGTCTGAATGACGGCGCGCGCCGCCGATACCGCGTCGCCGCCGCCCTTCATCTCGATCGTGTCGAAATGCGGCCGGTTGGGCAGGTGATAGTTCGGGTTGCGCTCGCCCGTCACCAGATCGCCCGGCTTGAAGTCGACAAACTTGTAGGGGCCGGTGCCGACCGGCTTCAGATTGGCCGGCGCGTCGCGCGAGGCGCCGCCTTTGTAGACCTCGAACAAATGCTTCGGCACGATCATGCCACGCTGTCCGACAAAGGCGTCGGCCCAGAACGGCGTCGGCTTGTCGAAATTGATGCGAACGGTATGGGGGTCGACCTTCTCGACCTTGATGTCCTTGTAGCTGCCGATCGTCGTCGCCGCGGTGGCCGGGTCCGCGGCGTATTCCCAGTTGAACACGACGTCGTCGGCGGTGAACGGCCGGCCGTCATGCCACTGCACGTCTTTTTTGAGCTTCCAGGTCACCGACTTGCCGTCGGGCGAGATGCCGCCGTTTTCCGTCTCCGGGATCTCGGCGGCGAGCATCGGCACCAGATTGCCCTCGGCATCCCATCCGGCCAGCGGCTCGTAGAAAATGCGCGAGCCTTCCTGGTCCTTGGTGCCGATCGCAAAATGCGGATTGAGCAGGGTCGGGGCCTGCCAGAACAGGGTCTTGAGCGGTCCGCCGCCGCCCGCCTTCCCAGGCTTGTACTCGAATTCAGCCGCCGCCTGGGCAATCCCGGCCTGCGACAGCAGCATGCCGGCGAAGGGCGCGGTCAGGCCGAGGCCGACCATCCTGCGCACAAAGGCCCGCCGGGACAGTCCGCCGGCCTTTACCGCCGCAACCAGGTCGCGCAATTCTCGTTCCGTCATGGGTTCTCCTCGGGCGCCGCCAGGCACCGCCACTCGTGCTCTGCGCGCCAAAAACCTGAGAGAAAATAACATTGTCAGCGCCATTTCGCGCTGATCTTTCGGATAAGCCTAGTACAGGTGGCACGCCACGCTATGGCCCGGCGCCACCTCCTTGCGCTCCGGCGGCTCGACGGCACAGCGCGCCATCGCCTTGGGGCAGCGCGGGTGAAAGCGGCAGCCCGAGGGCGGCGACAAGGCGCTCGGCACCTCGCCCGAGATCGCCAGCCGTTCGCGCTTGTCGTCGGGGTGGGCGGGCAGCGCCGCCGTGAACAATGCCTGGGTATAGGGGTGCAGCGGCCGGTCGCAGAGTTCGAGCGCTTCGGACATCTCGACGATCTGCCCCAGATACATCACCGCGATGCGGTGGCTGATATGCGCGACGGTGGCCAGATCGTGACCGATAAAAATGTAGCTGACCCCCAGCCGCGCCTGCAATTCCTCGAGCTGGTTCATGATCTGGGCGCGGATCGACACGTCGAGCGCCGAGACCGGCTCGTCGAGCACAATGAGCCGTGTGTTGGTGACAAGAGCGCGGGCGATGGCGACGCGCTGCCGCTGGCCGCCCGAGAATTCGTGCGGAAACAGCGCCGCCACTTCCGGACGCAGCCCGACCAGCTCCAGCACCTCGGCGACCCGCTCGTGCTGCGCGGTGCGCGACAGGTCGGTGTGGATCTGCAAGGGCTCGGCAATGATCTCGCCGACCCGCATTCGCGGCGACAAGGAGCTGTAAGGATCCTGGAAAACGACCTGGACCTCGCGGCGGTACCGCATCAGAGCGGGTCCGGCGAGGTCGGCGATATCCTCGCCGTCGAAGCGAATCGCACCCCTGGTTGGGGCTTCCTGCAACAAGATCAGCTTCGAGGTCGTGGTCTTGCCGCACCCCGATTCGCCGATCACCCCGAGGGTCTCTCCGGGATCGACCGCGAAATCGATCCCGTCGACCGCCTTGACCCACCCGATCTGACGCCGCGGGAACAGCGCGATGGTGACCGGAAAGTGCTTGGTGAGTCCTTCAACTTCCAACAGCGGCGGCGACATCGATAGCCTTTGCGGATTGGCCGTATTGCGGTTCGGCGCGCCAGCACCGTGCCCGCCAATCGCCGGCGACCCGTATTTCGGCGGGCTCCTCGATACTGCAGCGCGGCATTGCCTCGCCGCAGCGCGGGTGGAAGGGACAGCCCGATGGCAGGGAGGCAAGGTCCGGCGGATGGCCGGGAATGGCGAAGAGGGGTTCCTTGCTGCCGAGCTTCGGCATCGAGCCGAGCAGACCCTTGGTGTAGGGGTGCTGCGGCGCGTTGAACAGGTCGCGCACCGCGCCGGCCTCGACGATCTTGCCGGCATACATGACCGCCAGCTTGTCGCACATGCGCGCGACGATGCCGAGGTTGTGGGTCACAAAGATCACCGCGACCCCGGTCTCCTGTTGCAGCTCCTTCAGCAGGTCGAGGTATTGCGCCTGGATCGTCACGTCGAGATTGGTGGTCGGCTCGTCGGCGACGATCAGCCGGGGGCCGCCGGCCAGCGCGATCGCACCAACGATGCGCTGGCGCATGCCGCCCGACATCTGGTGCGGATATTCGCGCATGCGCTGCGCCGGCGAGGGAATGCGCACCGCGTCGAGCAATTGGCGGACGCGCTGTCGCAGCGAGCGGCCGCGGATGCTCTGATGGTAATAGGCCGGCTCGGCGACCTGGGTGTAGATGCTGAACAGCGGGTTCAGCGAGGCCATCGGGTCCTGCAGGATCATCGCGATCTGCGCCCCGCGGATAAGGCGCATTTCGCCCTGGCTGAGGCGGGCGAGGTCCTTGCCGGCGAACTCGATACGGCCGCCGACGATCCGCGACGCCGGCGGCAACAGGCTGACGATCGACAGGCAGGTCGTCGTTTTGCCGCAGCCCGACTCGCCGACGATACCGAGCGTCTCTCCCTCGTTTACCGTGAAGCTGACATCGTCGACCGCCTTGACCACTCGCGCGCCGCCGAACGAGACGTAATGCGTCTCCAGGTTGGTGACCTGCAACAGCGGCGGCATTTAGCGCGGCACCCGCGTCACAGATTGCGCAGTTGCGGATCGAGCCGGATGCGCAGCCAATCGCCGAGCAATTGCGTCGCCAGCACGACCAGCATGATGCAGAAGCCGGGCAGGATCGTCAGCCACCACATTCCGACCATCAGCGTCGAGCGCCCCTCGGCCAGCATCGATCCCCAGGCCGGCTGCGGCGGCGGCACGCCGACCCCGAGAAACGACAACGAGGCTTCGGCGATGATGACGACGCCGATCGTCAGGCTCGCCAGAACCATCGCCGTGTTCAACACATTCGGCACGATGTGGCGCCGGATCACCCGCGCACTCGAGGCGCCGGCGATCTCGGCCAATTTGACGAATTCGCGTTCCCGCAGGCTCAAGACTTCGCCGCGGATCACCCGCGCGTACCGCGTCCAGTAGACCGCGCCGAGGATGATGACGATGTTCCACATGCTGGGGCCCAGCATCGTCGCGAGAAAGATCGCGAAGACGAGCGCCGGCAGCGCCAGCCAGGCATCGGTCACGCGCATTACCACCTGGTCGACCCAGCCGCCGAGATAACCGGCCAGGACGCCGAGCAGGGTGCCGATACCGCCAGCGACGACGGTTCCCGTCACCCCGACGATCAGCGACACCCTTGCCCCGAAGATCAGCCGGCTGACGATGTCGCGGCCCTGAAAATCGGTGCCGAGCAGGACGCGTATATCGCCGCCTTGCATCCAGGCCGGCGGGGTGAAGATCTTCATCCCCGCGACTGGTTCGGTCGGATCGTAGGGCGCGATGTAGTCGGCGAAGGCGGCCACCAGGACAAACGGCACCAGGATCGCCAGCGGCAGCAGCGGCAACCCGCGGAACTGACCGAGCCAGTCGATCGGGCGATGCCCGATTGCTGCGGCCGATGTCTGCGGCGAGAGGCTTACCATCGGGGCTACCTTGTCAGCCGGATGCGGGGGTCGATGTACGCGTAGAGGATGTCGATCGCGAGATTGATCAGCACGATCATGCAGCCGGCCAGTATCACGACGCCCTGCACCAGCGGGAAATCGCGCTGAAAGATGCCCTCGTAGAGCAGCCGACCGATGCCCGGCCAGGCGAAGATCACCTCGATGATCACCGCGGCATTGATCATCACGACGAGGTTGAGGCCGGCCAGGGTCAACACCGGTATCAGGGCATTCTTGAAGGCGTGCATCGCGATGACGACGTAGCCGGGCAACCCCTTCAGCCGCGCCAGCTTGATGTATTCGCTGCGCAACACTTCGAGCATGCTGGAGCGGGTCAGCCGCAATAGCGAGGCCGCGAAATACCAGCCGAGCGCCAGGGCCGGCATGACCAGGTGGCGCCAGTCGCCCTTGCCGCTGGTCGGCAGCCATTCGAGCCACACCGAAAACACCAGGATCAGCACCAGCCCGAGCCAGAAGCCCGGCACCGACAATCCGAGCAGCGCGACGACCTTGCCGAAATTGTCCCAGCCGGTGTTGACCCGCACCCCCGAGATCAGCCCCGCCGGTATGCCGATCAAAAACGAGAGCAGGGTGGCTGCCGCGGCCAGTTCCAGCGAGTTCGGCAGGCGCTGGAAATAGAGGGTGCTGACCGGCATCTCGTAATTGAAGGATTTGCCGAGCTCGCCGGTCGCGATGTTCTTCAGAAAGCTGAGGAATTGCACCGGATAGGGACGGTCGAGACCCCATTCGGCGCGCACCCGGTCGAGATCCTCGGCGCGCGCCCCCGGTTCGGCCATCAGGCTCACCGGGTCGCCGGTCAGCCGCACCACCGTGAAGATGGTCAGGCTCAGAATGAACAGGGTGATCAGCGCATAGAGCGTGCGCCGGATGATGAACCGGATCATCGCCGCGCCTGGGCCGTTAAACGCGTCATTTTTGCGCCGCTGCGGTTTCCTTGAGCGCGATGTCCTCCCAAGGATAGGGATAGCCGGCGGTCCGGTTGGTCGGAAATACGTCCTCCCATTTCGCCGCCTGGACGCGCGGTCCGATCGCATTGGTGAAGGTGTGACGGAACACCGGCACGAAATAGTATTTTTCGAGGATCTCGCGCTGGATCGCCTCGGCGAGGGTCTTGCGCTCGGCGGGGTTGTTTGAGGCGAGGTACTGCTCGAATTTGGCGTCGAGCTCCTTGACGCAGAAGAAATCCTGGGAATTGAAGCCGCCGCATTTGAACATCGACTCGTACCAGTTGGACCAGCTGCCGCCGATCCGGGTGGCATTGAAGATGATCTGCACGCCTGGCCATTCCTTGAGGCCGCCCTGAAGCCGCTTCAGGTAGACGCCGCGTTCCATCACCTGAAGCTTCGACTGAATCCCGATCGCCTGCAGTTGCGATACGATGCGTTCGCCGCGCGAGTAGTAGGCCGGGGTCGGCGTCACCCAATCGACCTTGAAGCCATTGGGATAGCCGGCCTCCTTCATCAGCGCCTTCGCCTTGGCGATGTTGTGCTCCCACTCGGGCCAGTCGATCGCGTATTGCACATCGTCGTTGATCCAGTTGCCGTCGATCTTGCCGAGCCCGTCGCACTCGGCGTCGTTGATCGCCTTCCGGTCGATCGCGAGGCTGATCGCCTGGCGCACCCGCTGGTCGTGGAACGGGCTCTTCGGATCCTGGAAGCCGGGGAATTCGAGCCACCAATTGCCCGACAGGACCGGCGCCAGCATCATTTTCGGATTGTTTTTGATACGGCCGATCAACTCGCCGGGAATGAAATAGGCGATATCGGCCTCGCCGCGTTCGATCATCGCGACCCGGGTCGCGGCCTCCGGCACGCTGATCATCGAGAGGTGCTTGATGTGCACCGGCCGGTAGTAGCCGTCGAAGGCTTCCATTTCGAGTCGCGTGCCGGCTTCCTGCGAGGCGAGTTTGTAGGGTCCGGCGCCGATCGGTTTCTGCAGAAACCCGCTCTGCCCGACCGCCTCGTAGTATTTCGCGGGCACAACCCAGCCCGCGCCGCTGACATTCGCGGTGCCGAGTAGGCTTGGAAAATCGAGAAACGGCTCCTTGAACTGGAAGCGCACGGTATGGTCGTCGACGATCGCGACGCTGTCGGTGTTCTTGTGCAAGACCTCGGCCCAGGCGCCGCGGTAATGCTCGAAGCTGTACTTGACGTCGGCGGGGGTGATCGGCGACCCGTCATGAAACTTGATCCCCGGCCGCAGCCAGAAGGTCGCGCTCTTGGCGTCCTCGGCGAATTCATAGCGCTCCGCCAGCGCCGGTTGATCGAACAGCTTGTCGCGGAAATTCTTGATCAGCGCATCGTGCAGCGCCATCAGGAAATTGTCGGGCGTCGCCGTCCCGTCGTGCTGCTGCGGGTCCAGCCAGCGCGCGGTGATGTTGGTGTGCCATGCCAGAGTCAGGCTGCCCTTTGGCTCGACTTTTGCCGCCCCGCCCGGCGCCGACTGCGCCAGTACGCCGACGATCCCGATGCCGGCGGTCCCGGCCAGGACGACAGCCGCAATAACCAGGGTTCTGGCGAGCGTGCCCGGCACCATCGACGATCTCCTCCCGTTCTGCCGGCCCTTTTCCGAGCCTTGCATTGATTGTAGGTCGGCCATGCAGGAGAGTCTTCCTGCGATTTGGTGGAGGTGATTTTGAGCCCGGTCAGGCCGGCGGCCATTTCGCGGTGCTCATTCCGGCGAGGGCGCCGACCGTGATCGGCTTGTACGGCGCCCGCGGGCGGTAGGTGCCGACCGCGGCGATCGGCACCCCACGCGCCGCGGCGATCACGGCGCCGACGATCGGCCCGCAGATCCGGCCCTGGCACGGCCCCATGCCGCAGCGGGTGAAGGCTTTCAGCTGGTTCGGGCCGGGGGCGCCGAGCCGCACGGCGCGGCGGATCTGGCCGACCGTCACCTCCTCGCAGCGGCAGGCAATCGTATCGTCCTCGGCGGGCGCGAGAACCGAGCGGCGGGGCCGGTAGAGCGCGTCGAGAAACGGCCGGATCGCCCGCTCGCGGGCAAGTTCGGCGCGGATCGGCGCGGCGCGCCGGTCGCGCTCGGCCTCGCCGAGGCGGCCGAGCGCGGCCGCGGCATCGAGCGCGGCGAGCCGTCCCAAAAGGACCGCCGCCTCGGCACCGGCGATGCCGGCGCCGTCACCAGCAATCGCGATCGTCGGCAGGCTGGTGCGGCCCCACTCGTCAACGCGCGGCCGCCAGCACAGCTGCGCCTCGTCCCATTCGTGCGCCAGCTGCAAGGCCAGGCTGATCTGCGTATTGGGGATCACGCCTTCATGCAGAAACAGATGCTCGGCGGCAATCTCGCCACCGTCCCAGACCACACGTTCGAGCCGCGTCCTGCCGAATGCGCGCAGGCCGCGCACCCCGTGCCGGACCGGGATGCCGGCGCGGCGCACGCCGTACAGCAGCGCCAGCCCCTTCCCGAAAGCGCGGCGGGCCGCCCACAACCCGCCGAGCCGGCGCGCCGCGGCATGGTAATTCTCGTGCGGCGCGGTTTCGAGCAACGCCAGAGGCGGCGCGCCGGCGCGCGCCAGCTGCAAGGCGGCGAGATAAAGCAGCGGCCCTTGCCCGGCCAGCACCGCTCGCCCGTCGGGCACGAGATCGGCAGTCTTGAGCAGGATCTGGGCCGCTCCGACCGTCATCACGCCCGGCAATGTCCAGCCCGGGATCGGCACCGCCCGTTCGATCGCGCCGGTGGCGAGCAACACCCGCCGTGCCGCGACACTGTCGCCCACCCCCTCGGTGATCAGCGACAACGTGCCGTCGGGGTCGATGTGCCAGACCGTCGTCGCCGGCCGGTATCGGGCGGCGCTCGCGCGCAACGCCGTCGCCAGAGACTGGCCCGCCAGATAATCCGGGCCGAGCAGTGAGGGTGTCGACGCGCCGCCTTCGGTGCGCTCGATTGCGCGGTAGATCTGCCCGCCCGGCCCGTCCTGCTCGTCGATCAGCAGCGTGTCGAGCCCGAGCTCGGCGGCGAGGGTTGCCGCCGCCATCCCGGCGGGACCCGCCCCGACGATCGCGAAATCGACGCTCATGCGCCGCCGCTGCGCGGCTCGGGGATCGGGAAGGAGGGCGAGGTATCGGGCGCAGCGTCCGGATCGATGGCGCGGGCGCCGCGTTGGCGGCGGATGCGCATGCCGGGCCGCGCCGTCACCATGCAGCTCTGGCGGTTCGGCACGCCGTCGATCTCGGCGAGGCAATCGAAGCACACGCCCATCATGCAGTAAGGCGCCCGCCCGCTGCCGCTGATTGCCGTTTCGCGCGCGCCGGCGAGCCCCGCCAGCAGCACCGCGCTGGCCGCCGAAGCGCCTTGCGGGACAGTCACGGTCCGCCCCTCGACCGCGACGGCGATC
>Ga0207646_10005583_pt1 | contig 13209 bp, 14 predicted proteins | sample KBSK5502metaG_FD_184343 | JGI IMG/M metagenome (GOLD analysis project Ga0207646, IMG submission 184343) | Corn, switchgrass and miscanthus rhizosphere microbial communities from Kellogg Biological Station, Michigan, USA - KBS K5-50-2 metaG... | ecosystem: Host-associated > Plants > Roots >...
CAGAGCGTCCCACACGACGCGGACGTGAACGACCAGAAAGAGTTGTCATAACCACCCGCTTCGCCACCAAGCAACGGGTCCCTGCTCAATCTGAGATCGACTCCAGACCCGAAAATGTCACGCCACTGGGACAAGAGCGAGCCGGAACCGTGACATGCCTGACCCGCGCTGCTCTTTCGTCACACATCCGGCACGGATTCCCCGTCCGAAACGGGCATCTGTTGGGGTCAGACCCGAAAATGTGACGCCACTGGGACAAGAACGAGCCGGAACCGTGACATGGCTCGACCCCAGCCTTTCGAGAGAGCAGCTGGGACTTACTCGAGCAGGGCCGCCCACCGATCTCGAGCGCCGACGTAGAACGTCAAGGCTTCGTAGGCCTTCTCCGTGTCTTCGGTGTGGGCATGCGGCGATCGAAGCAGGTCGGTGAAGGCCGCGATGTCGGCGAGGTCCCAGCGGAGACGGAAGAAGTTCATGGCAATCGCGTCGGGCTCGTGGCCGGTCGCATCGGCATAGCCGCTCGCCTCTTCTCCGTCGTCGCCCACCAGCATCCAGAGATCGCGCTCAGGCGGGGCCAGCGCAACCGTGTCCCAGTCGACGAGCACATGGGTCTCGCCCACCCGCATCAGGTTGCCGCCGTGCGGCTCCCCATGGGTGACGACCCAGTCTGTGCTGCGCCGCGCCACATCACTCGAGAGCCGGTCGCTCGAGGTCAGCAGTTCGGCCACATCGCCCGCGTGCGGCGCGAGCAGTTTCCGTGCAGGTTCGGAGAGGGGCCCGCCAGACCAGGTCTGGTTCAGCTCTCGTAGCGCTACCTCGAGCCGGCCACGGCCGGGCAGTTCGAGGTCGACACGGTTCGTCACGGGACCGACCGCAGGCGCACGGTGGAGATCGGCGACCATCGTGAGGAGGGCAGCGCGCTCAGCGATCTCGTACCGGCCAAAGGTGCCGGGCTGTCCGTCCACGAACGGGAACAGCGCAACGGTATACCGCGACCCGATCCGACGTACTGTCTCGCCGCGGGTCGTAGGGATCGGTGCAACCACGAAGTCCAGGCTGCCGTCACGGAGCGCAACGGCGGTGTCGAATGCACGAGTCAAACCGTCGAACGCTGACTCACGTATGTCGCCGAGCCACGGCTTCTGGTCGAGGTCGTCCACGGTGACGAAGGCGCGTCGTCCCTCGGAGTCCTTTGCTACCCAGTGGTAGCTGCCACCACCAAGTGGCGCGTAATGGACGGCTTCGACGTCCAAATCCCAACCGTCGGCCAGGAAATCGGTCAGCGCACTGGTTTCTAACTCCTCCGGCGGGGCCGCCCTCACTCGGACAAGAGTAACGGCGGCGGCTCACGTGTCAGGATCCGTGCGTGGACATCGTCGAGTGGCGAACGGACGCACACGATGCAGCACGCCCGCCCCTGGTGATCCTCGAAGCGGTCCGGTCGTTTCTCGACGCGCACGGGCTGGGAGCGGGCGCACTGGAGGCACACCGCATCGGCGAGGGCGGCGGCTCGAACTTCTCCTTCCTGCTCGAGCGGGAAGACGGAACCCGCTACGTCCTGCGGCGTCCGCCGCGCCCGCCGCTGCCGCCGTCCGCGCACGACGTCGTGCGCGAGTCGCGCCTGCAACTCGCGCTGGCACCGCTGGGGATTCGCGTCCCTAACATCCGCGCCGTCTGCGAGGACGACTCCCTGCTCGGCGTCCCGTTCTACGTCATGGACTACATCGACGGGAACGTGATCACGACCGAGCTGCCATCTCCGCTCGACCACGATCCGCAGGCTCGGCGACGGCTCGCCGACGACCTCGTCGACACGCTCGTCGAGATCCATGCTGCAAACGTGGAGGTCCGGACGCTCGCCGCGTTCGCGCGACCCGGAAACTACAACGAGCGTCAGGTGCGCCGGTTCGCGCAGCTCTGGGAGCTGAACCAAACACGGGACCTTCCCACCGTCGTGAAGGTCGGGAGCTGGCTCGGCGCGAACGTGCCGGAACAACTGCCCGCAACCGTCGTCCACGGCGATTACCGCCTTGGCAACATGATCGTCGCGCACGAGCGGCCGGATCGAGTGGCTGCGGTTCTCGACTGGGAGATGGGCGCGATCGGCGACCCGCGCGCCGACGTCGGCTACCTCGTTGCGACCTACAGCGAGCCCGGAGGCGGCGAGAATCCGCTCGGAACGTCGCCGGTCACCGCGACGGAGGGTTTCGCGACACGGACTGAGCTCGTCGACCGCTACGCAAGCAGAAGCCGTCGCGACGTCGAGCCGCTCGCGTGGTTCGAGGCGCTCGCGCTCTGGAAAGCGGCTGTCTTCTGCGAGGCGATCTACGGCCGGTACGTCCGCGGCGAGCTGACGGCCGACGACAGTCGTGCGAGCCGTTTCGAGACGGGCGTTCCGCTGCTGGCCGAGACGGCCGCCGAGCTCCTCGGCGCGTAATGGGACCGAGAGGCGACGCCTTCGTTCAGCTGCTCGCTAGGGCTTCAGCAGGTAGAAGCGCCAGAAATCGTGCTCGATCGGCAACACCTCGCAGGTCGAAAAGCCGGCCTCGTCCGCATAACGCTTGACCGTTGCTGCACGGATCACCGTGCCGGTTCCGACCGCGCCCTCCCCGACCATGCCGACGGGGAGGCAGTGGAAGACACTGAAGCCGTAATAGAGCCGCTCCACTTCACTCGCCGGTGCCGTGAACGAATCCTCGGTGCGCTCGTCGCCGATGAACATGACGCCGCCGTCGGCGAGAAGGCCTCGTGCTGCGCGTAGGACGCTCACGGGATAGGACATGTCGTGCAACGCCTCGAAGATCGTGACGAGGTCATAGCGGCCGGCCAGCTCGGGGTCGGCGGCATCGCGCTCATGGAACGTCACGCGGCCCTGGACTCCGCTCGCCGCGAGGTTCTCGCGAGCACGTTCGATCGACGCGTGGTCGGAGTCGATGCCGTCAACCTGCGCCTCCGGATAGGCACGGGCGATCTCGATGCTCGACCGGCCTTGACCGCACGCAATGTCTGCGACTCGTGCCGGCGGATCTCCGAGCAGCCGCTGGTGGATCTCCGGGACCGACGGGAGCCATTCCTTCCCGAGCAGGTTCTCGAACATCGGCCGAGTGAACGCGGCCTGGCCCTCGTGCAAGTCTTCGCCGTAGTCCGCGTACGGCACGCCTTCCCCCGTGATGAAGGCTTCGAGCAGCGCGTCGAGCGGACGGATCGAAGCCAGGACGGCACGTGCCATCGGCGCGATGTAGTTCAGGCTCGAAACGTCCAGTAATGCCTCGTCGTGCCCAGGGGGCAGGCGGAATCGACGCTCCTCCCCCTCCCCCTCGACCTCCAGCAGGTCGCTTGCAGCTTGTTGCTCGAGCCACTCGCGCGCATATCGCTCGTGCACGCCAGCCGCGTGCGCGAGCTCGGCGGAAGTCAGAGGCCCGTGATCGGCGAGTGTCCGGTAGAGACCGAGCCGATCGCCGACATAGACCGAGAAGAGATCGAACGCTCCGATCGCGTTCATGAACAGTCGCTCGACGAGAGCGTCGCGCCGCTCGGTCGAGTCAGCCACGCTTGCCATGGAGCCCCCTGTCATTCAGTGGATCATCTCCTCCGTGCGGCGGCGACGCAACCGGCATGGGAGACTGGCGTATGGCCACGATGGCCGACCTCGATGAGCTCGCACTCGCGCTGCCGCAAGCGACGAAGGAGCTGTCCGACGAGGGCCGGCCGGCGTACTACGTGCACGGCAAGCTCTTCTGCTTCCATCGTGGCCCACGCCGAGATGCAATCGATCCGCAGACGGGCGAGCGGTTCGAAGACGTCCTGATGTTCCGCGTCGCCGATCTCGGAGTGAAGGAGCTCATGCTCGCCGACGAGCGCCGCATCTTCTTCACGACACCGCACTTCGACGGGTATCCCGCGGTGCTCATGCACATTCCGGATCTTGCGCGCCTCGATCGAGAGGAGCTGGAGGACGCAGTGGTCGAGGCCTGGCTGACTCGCGCCCAGAAGCGCGTCGCCAAGGCCTGGCTCGACGAGCACAGGGTGCTGCCGGACGACTAACGGCTCTTGCGCTGGGCTCGCCGCAGCGCATCGAGGCGGCGTCGGTCGAGCTTCGTCGGGCGCCCACCGAAGCCAAGACCGGGCTGGGTCGCAAGGCGACGTTCAAGCGAAGCCTGTTCTCTGGCGCGGATCGACTCCGGCGTCTCCACGTAGAGCGCGGCGGCCACAGCGGCTGGTCCGCGCCTCTCTGCGATTGCGACAACGTCCACGATGCGCTTCTCCGAACGCGTCGTCACCTCGACCGTGTCTCCCGGGCGAACCTCATGCGACGGCTTCACGCGTACACCGTTTACGTGAGCGCGGCCGCCGAGGACGGCCTGCGTTGCTGCGCCTCGGGTCTTGAAGAAGCGCGCCGCCCACAGCCACTTGTCGATTCTCGTCCGTTCCATGGACCCAGTGGTTGAGCGGCGAGGGCTAGGCCGGCGGTGCGCTTAACGGGGCTCGAGCCGGCGTCCGTTGCGCAAGCCCGATTCGCGGACGAGGCTCTGGAAGCGCTCGAGTCGATACCGGCCGGCCGCCACCGCCGCGACGAGCAGCTCCTCTGCGAGCTCGGAATCGGTGAGCGCAACCGGCGGGACCTCTCGATCGCCGACGACCGGGCGGCCGGTACGCGGGTCCCGCCCTCTGCCACTCGCTGCGGCGGGCGCTCCTTCGAGGCTACTGCTCATAGCTCTCGACGACCTCGGGGCGCCTGATGTCGGCTTGGCCTTCATCGCGTCCAGCCTCGCGCAGTGCGCGTCGCTGGCGGAGCAGGTCCCAGCACTGGTCGAGGGAGACCTTGATGCTCGCCAACCGCTGCCGCTCGGATTCCCCGGCGGTGCCAGCCGACTCGCTTTCCCAGAGCTCGTGTTCTTCCGCGACAAGCTGCTCGATCTCGGTGTGGATCTGAGGGTCGTCCATCACGCCTCCCCGCTGAGATGTCCGCCAGGTCTCTCCCGTCTGCGGATATTGCACTACTTCAGTACGCCTGTGCGCCCTCGGTGGGCAACCGCGGCGTACAGTCGGCCGGGTGGAGCACGCGCCGATAGCGCTCCTGTACGACATCCACGGCAACCTCGCCGCGCTCGAAGCCGTACTTGCCGAGGTCGAGGCGACCGGAGCGACGTCGTACCTGCTCGGCGGCGACTATGCCTCCTTCGGCCCGTGGCCGCGAGACACCGCGGAGGTGCTCGAGAGTCTGCCGGCGATCGTTCGCATCCGGGGCAACGTCGAACGATGGCTGCGTGAGGAGCCCGAAGCCCCCGAGAGCGCGCAGGAATTTCTCGCGACCGCCCTGGAGGCTGCGCGCGAGTCACTCGGCCCTGCTCTCGTGGACAGGCTCTACCGGTTGCCCGAGCAGGGAGAGCTCGAGGACATCCTCGTCTGTCACGGCTCCCCTCTTTCCGACATCGAGAGCTTCGCCACGGAACCACAGCCGGGAGAAGGGCGCATGCTGGCCGGGGAGTCGGACCGAACGATCCTGTTCGGACACAGTCACCAGCAGTTTCGTCGAGTAGGGCCGAACGGAACCCTGCTTGTGAACCCCGGCAGTGTCGGTGCCCCGCTCGACGGCGATCCACGCGCGGCCTGGGCGATCTACGAGAACGGAGAAATCGGATTTCGCAGGACTGCGTACGACGTCGAGCGCGCCGTCGCCAAGATGCGTTCGTACGGGGACTGGGCCGACGTGATCGCGTACCGGCTCGAGCACGGATCCGACCGGCAGTCCTGATTTGGGGCCGTTCCCGGGCACTCCTAGCCCCACCTCGCATCGCTAACGTCACAGTGACGTGACGAGACGAGGTGGGAACGTGAGCGCGCGTGACCGGAACGTGCGTGAGTACGAGACCGGCGAGATCGTCGTCGAGTGGGATCCGCGGCTTTGCTACCACTCCCAGAACTGCATCCGCGCACTGCCGCAGGTCTTCGATCCCGACCGGCGGCCGTGGGTCATGGTCGACGCGGCGACGGCGGACGAAGTCGAAGCGGCTGTCGCCCGCTGTCCCTCCGGTGCGCTACGAACGCGGCGCCCTGGTGCCGAGCCGCCAAAGCGAGACCAGCCGCTCGAGCTGCGCGCGTCCGCGAAGGGCCCCTTGCTCGTCTCCGGCGGTGTGCGCGTGCTCGCTGCGGACGGGACCGTTCTCTACGAGGGCGAGCGGGCGGCGCTGTGCCGCTGTGGCCAGTCGGGCAACAAGCCGTTCTGCGACGGGACGCACAAGAAGGTCGGTTTCGATGGCTGACGGGACACTGACGCTCTACCAAGCGGAGTGGTGTCCATTCTCGTCCGCGGTGCGAGAGGTCTTGACCGAGCTCGGACTCGATTTCGTCGCCCGTCAGGTCGAGCCGTGGCCGGAGGAGCGTGGGGCGCTTCAGGCCCTTGCCGGTACCGACCAGATCCCCGTCCTGGAGGCCGAGGACGGGCGTCTCTATCGCGGCACCCGAGAGATCTTCGCGCACCTGCACGAGCTCGACCCGTCGCACTTCGCAGCAGAGCACCGTCGCCGGTTCATCGACCATCGCGACGCGCGCGAGTCGGATGCGCCGGGACAGCTCGTCGAGTATTTCCGCGCGACCGGGGACCTCGAGGACGCGGCCGGCGACCCGGCGGTGGCCGAGGTCGTCGATGTGCCCGAGGCGAACCGGTACGAGCTTCGGCTCTCCGACCGCCTGATCGGCCTCGCGGCTTACAGGCGCCGAGACGGCCGCATCGCCTTCACGCACACCGAGGTTCACGAATCGTGGGAAGGACGTGGCTTCGGCAGCCGGCTCGCGGCTGCGGCGTTGGACGACGCGCGCCGTCAGGGCCTCGACGTCGTTCCGCTGTGCCCGTTCATCGCGCACTACATCGAGCGGCACCCGGAATATGAGGGCCTATTGCCTGCGAACTACCACACGCCCCCGAACGCCTGACCGCCTTCCCATCGTCGCGGCCTAGACATCGCCGTACGGGCTGACGCTCATGTACTTGAAGCCGGTATCCACCGCGAGCGAGACAATCATCGCGGTGGGGCCGAGCCGCTCTGCCAGACGGTGCGCACCGACGACGTTCGCGCCCGTGGAGATTCCCGCGAAGACCCCGTCCTCGGCTGCAAGCCGCCGTGTCATCGCGAGCGCCTCGTCGTCCCCGATCGGCTCGACGTGGTCGACGCGGTCCGCGTCCCAGTGCGGCATCACGGATCCGGCCCAGCCCTGGACGAGGAACGGCCCGGGTGGGCCACCGCCGATCGCGGCCGATCCGGCCGGTTCGTGACCCTGGATGAACACGCCGTGCGGCTTGAGCGCATCTGACACACCCATCAGTGAGGTGGCCGTTCCCATTCCGTGACAGAACGCGGTGACACGGCCCGCCGTCTGGTCCCAGATCTCCCGGCCGAGATGGTCGCGGTGGTCGGGGATGATGTACGGGTTGTTGAACTGATCCGTCGCATAGTGGCCGGGCTGCGCCGCGAGCTCGGAGGCACGCGCGACCATATTGGCGATGTCCTATGACGTCACCTTGGGCGGCCCTTCGACCGAAGGGACGATGTCGAGGTCAGCCCCGAGCGCCCGCATCAGCTGGAGTCGCTCGCCCGTGAAGCAGTCGGCGATGACGATCAGCGCGCGATAGCCCTTCGCACGGCACACGAGAGCAAGCGCAGGCCCTGTGCTCCCGCCCGTGTCCTCGACGACGGTGTCTCCGGGTGAGACCAGGCCGTCGCGTTCGGCGCCGTTCATCATCGCGAGGGCCACCCGATCCTTCATCGACCCGGTCGGATTTGCGTACTCGAGCTTCAGCCACAGCTCTGCACCGTTCGGTGGCGCGCAGCGGCGCAACCGCACCAGGGGCGTGTGGCCGATCGCATCGAGAATCGTCTCCACGACCACCGATCCTGCACGAACACCCGTCTCGTGGGCAAGGCGGCGCCCGACACGGAACCGAGCCGAGCGAAGTCGTCATGGCTCGGCGCAGCCGAGCCGGACTTCGCTCGGCGGGGCGTGCCATGCTCCGGCCGTGGCCGAGGGGCTTCGACGGCGGCTGGCCGAGCCGTTCCAATCGTTTCGAGCTGTCTTCGCAAACCCGGCCCTGCGACGGGTCGAGCTCGCCTGGGCGGGATCGGAGACCGGCAAGTGGCTCTACATCCTCGCCCTTTCGATCTATGCCTATGACGCCGGCGGCGCAACTGCGGTCGGCATCGTCGCCCTGATCCGGACCGTTCCGGCGGCCATCGGCGCACCATTCACGGCGCTTCTCGGCGACCGTTATCGGCGAGATCACGTGATGCTCGGCGCCTCTCTGGCTCGCGTACTGGCGGTGGGAGCGACCGCCGCGGTCGCAGGAACCGAGGCGTCATCGTTGTTGGTCTACGTCCTGGCGGGCGTCGTCACGCTGACGTCGACCGCATTCCGCCCGGCTCAGGCGGCTGCACTTCCCTCGCTGGCCCGGACCCCCGACGAGCTGACTGCCGCGAACGTCGCCTCGAGCACGATCGCAACGCTTTCGAGCTTCCTCGGGCCTGCGGCCGGCGGATTGCTCTTCGCGGTGACGAGCACCCAGGTTGTGTTCGTCATGACGGCGGCGGTGTTTCTCTGGTCGGCACTGCTCGTCGCCCGCATCAGACTCGAGAAACCGAGTGTGGCCGCGAAGTCGGCTGAAGGCATTGCCTTCGGTGCGATCGCAGGCTTCCGAGCGCTCCTGAGCGACAGCGACTTGCGGGTGCTGATGAGCCTCTACGCAGTCCAGGCCCTCGTCGGCGGCGCCTTCAACGTCTTCATCGTCGTTTTGGCCCTGGACAGTCTCAATCTCGGCGACTCGGGCGTCGGACTGCTCAACGCGGCGTTCGGCGTCGGAGGATTCCTCGGAGCCGCTGTCTCGCTGGCGCTACTCGCACGCCGGCGGCTCGCCTCCGACTTCATGCTCGGGATCGTGCTGTGGGGCGTGCCGCTCGTGGCAATCGGCCTGTGGCCGAACCTCGGTCTGGCCCTTGTCCTTCTCGGCCTGGTCGGTGTTGGCGAGACGCTCGTCGAAGTTGCAGGACCGACGCTGCTCCAGCGCGCGGTTCCGGACGAGGTGCTGGCGCGAGTCTTCGGCGCCCTGGAAAGTCTCTTGGTGACGACGATCGGGATCGGCGGGCTCATCGCACCCGTCGTCATCCATCTGATCGGACTACGGGGTGGGCTCATCGCCGGCGGCATCCTTCTGCCGGCCTTCGCCGCGCTCTTCTGGCGCCGGCTCCTGGCAATCGACCGTGCTCACGTGCGGCCGGAGCGCGAGCTCGATCTGCTGCGCGGCGTCTCGATCTTCGCGCCGCTTCCCGAATCCACGCTCGAGCAAGTCGCCTCCAAGCTCGAGCGGATCACGCTCCCGGCGGACCGTGACGTCTTCCGCCAGGGCGACTCGGGAGCTCTCTTCTACGTTATCGCCGGGGGAGAGGTCGAGGTGACGGTCGACGGAAGATCGACGGGCACGCTCGGGCCGGGAGAGCACTTCGGCGAGATCGCACTCCTTCGCGACATCCCGCGGACGGCCGGAGTCAGGACGCGAACCGCCGTCGAGCTGTATGCGCTGGCCCGCGACGATTTCATCGCGGCCGTGACCGGCCACGCACCCAGCGTCGATGCCGCTGACGCGGTCATCGCCGCTCGCCTCGGATCGCTCCGACCCGCGGCGCCCTACGACTGACCGGCGTCTGGAACCGAGCCGGTAGCGTGTAGCCCGGTGACCGTCGAGACCGCGACCGAGGCTTGGGCCGGCCATGGGCTGGGGACCGGGATGAGCCGGGCCCGCAAGTCGGCCAATCTGGCCGGGACCGTGCTGCCTCTCGTTGGTCTCGTGGTTGCGATCGCGTTGCTCTGGGATCGAATGGTTGGACCCCGGGAGTTGGTGATCCTGTTGGTGGGCTATGTCGTGGCGGGCATAGGAATCACCGTCGGGTACCACCGGCTGTTCACGCACCGGTCGTTTCAGACGTACCGCTGGGTGCGGTATGCATTCGCGATCTCCGGTCAGTGCGCCGTCGAGGGGAATGTCGTCAGTTGGGTCGCGAACCACCGCAAGCACCATCAGTTCTCCGATCAGAGCGGCGATCCGCACAGCCCGCACGCTGGCTACGGCGAGGGGGTGATCGAGGCGATCAAGGGTCTCTGGCACGCCCACACGGGTTGGCTGTTCGACGATGACGCCACGGCGGAGCGCAACCGCTACGCCAAGGATCTGATCGACGACAAGGGGCTCAAGCTGATTGCCCGGTTGTTCGTGCCGATCGTTCTGCTCTCGCTGGTAATCCCGGGCGTCGTCGGTTGGGCGTGGATCGGTGGCCGTTACGGTTTTCTCGCCGGGCTCGTGTGGGGAGGCGCGGTTCGTGTCCTCCTCCTTCACCACGTGACCTGGTCGATCAATTCGATCTGTCACTACTGGGGCCGGCAGCGCTTCTCGTCGCGCGACGAGTCCCGGAACGTGTGGTGGCTTTCGTGGCTTTCGTTCGGCGAGTCCTGGCATAACAACCACCACGCCTTTCCCTCCTCTGCGTTCCACGGCCTACGCGCCCTCGAGATCGACCCCGGCGGCTGGGTGATCTGGACGCTCGAACGCTGCGGGCTCGCCTGGCGGGTTGTGAGGATTCCACCCCAGAGGCAGGCCATGAAGATGTCGCGGGCGTGACCTAAACGCGTCTTCGTGCGTTTTGCCCGGCAGTGATCGTGACGAAGTCGTGAGTCTCGCGGAGCGACGCGTGGTCGTGACCGGCCTGGGTGCCGTGACGCCGCTCGGCTCGGACATCGAGACGACGTGGAGTCGGCTGGTCGCCGGCGAGAGTGCGGGCTCGGTGATCAGTGCGTTTCCCTCCGAGACGCACCCGGTTCGGATCGCTTGCGAGGCGGCGGAGTTCGAACCTGAGCGTTGGCTCGAGCGGCGGACGTTGCGTCGGCTCGACCGCTTCGCGCAATTTGCAGTGGCTGCGGCGCGTATGGCCGAGGCAGATGCCGAGCTCGACATCGCAAGTGAGCCCGATCGCGTCGGCGCGATGATGGCAACGGCTCAGGGTGGGGTTTGGAGTTTGGCCGAGTGCTGCCGTGAGCTCGACGAGACCGGCCGGATTCATCCGACCTTGGTCACCGCGTTCATGCCCAACATGGGGGCGGGTTTGATCTCGATCGAGCTCGGGTTGCGGGGCCCGCTCGGGTCGCCCTGCACGGCGTGCGCCGCCTCCGCGATGGCGGTGGGAGGAGGCTACGACGCGATCAGACTCGGCCGCGCCGAGGTGATGCTGTGCGGCGGGAGCGAGGCAGGTATCACCCCGTTGGCGATGGCCGGATTTGCGGCGATGCATGCACTCTCCCGTCGCAACGGCGATCCGGCCCGGGCGAGCCGGCCGTTCGATGCCGGCAGGGATGGGTTTGTGATGGGAGAGGGTGCTGCGGTGCTCGTGCTCGAGGAGTTGGAGCACGCACAGGCGCGTGGAGCGAAGGTGTACGCGGAGCTCGGGGGCTACGGGCTCAGCTCGGACTCATTCCACATGACCGAGCCCGACCCCGCAGGTACCGGACAGGCGCGGGCGATCCACGCTGCGCTTCGAGATGCCGGAGTCGCCGCGCAAGATGTCGATTACGTCAATGCCCATGCGAGCTCGACGCCGCTGGGCGACGCCACCGAGACGGTCGCGATCAAGGCTGCGCTCGGCGAGCAAAAGGCGCGAAAAACGCCGATGTCGTCGATCAAAGGCGCGATCGGTCACTGCCTCGGCGCCGCCGGAGCCGTCGAGGCGGCCGTCACCGTTCTCGCGGTCAAGCACAACATCGCTCCACCGACGATCAACTACGAGGACACGGATCCGAGCTGCGACCTCGACTACGTTCCGAACACGGCGCGCCCTGCTGAGCTCAACGTCGCCCTCAGCAACAGCTTCGGCTTCGGCGGTCACAACGCCGTCCTGCTGCTCCGCAGCTACGACGGGGATTCAAGCCCGCCCCTGCCGTAGCAGCGTTTGCCACGACCTTTGGCGCCGCGAGGCATCAGGGCCGAGCTTTGGTTTCAGGGACCGTCAGCCTAGACTGAGACGGTGGGCGCAATGAGGACGCGTCGAGTGGCGATGCTCGTGATCATCGCCGGAGCCGCGCTCCTCGCAGTCCAGGAACCGGCCGCTCGGCCCTCCGGTCAGCCACGGGTCAAGCTAGGCGGGACCTTCCGCGTCGTCACCGCCGGCATCGACTCGATCGATCCGGCGATCACCTACGGGCCGGCCGCGCCCTACCTCGACGCCTCCTGCGCGCTGCTTCTGCGCGGCGCTACCAAGCCGGAGGTGGCGACTGGCCAGCCTGCGGTCACCGATGACGGTAAGACGTACACGTTCAGGCTGCGCAAGACCTTCCGCTTCAACACGGGAACGCAGGTCACCGCCGCGAGTTTCGCGCACGCCCTCGACCGTGCCCTGACACCCGCGATGCAGTCGCCGGGTGCCCCGCTCTTTGCCGACATCGTCGGCGGCGACGAGGTCGCCGCGGGCAAGGCGAGCCACGCGAGCGGGATCGAGGCGCACGGCTACACATTGAGGATCCATCTGACACACGCCGTTCCGGACTTCCCGGCTCGACTCACCGTCACGTCCGCATGCGCGGTTCCTCCAAGCCTGCCGGCTGTGCCCGAGGCTGTAACTGCGCCACTTTCGGGCGCCGGCCCTTACTACATCGCCGAATATGTGCCGGGTCGAACGCTTGTGCTCCGTCGCAATCCCTTTTACAAGGGAACGCGCCCGCAGAGAGTCGACCGGGTCGTCGTCACGGTAGTCGACAGCGACCAGACAGCCCTCGACGCGCTCGCGCGCGGGGCTGCGGACTGGGGTGACATCAGCGATGCGTCTCTCGTCGACACGCTGGAACCAGCGGCTCGTGCCCGGCTTCGAGTGTTGACGTCGCCGGGAAACGGCGTCCGGTATGTCGTCATGAACACCTCGCGGCCCGTGTTTCGGAACAACGTCCCCCTGCGACGCGCTGTCAATTTCGCTCTCGATCGACCGGCGCTGCTCCAGGCTCGCGGCGGCTCCCTGGCCGGAAAGGTGACCGATCACTACCTGCCGTCGGGATTTCCGGGTTTCCGGCACGTGGGCCTCTACCCGCTCGTGCACCCCGACCTCGGACGCGCGCGCGCACTTGCGCGTGGCCATACCAGAGGTGGAGCTGCGGTGATGTACGCGCAGAGCAGCGGCCCGACCGTTG
>Ga0207646_10005586_pt1 | contig 13208 bp, 7 predicted proteins | sample KBSK5502metaG_FD_184343 | JGI IMG/M metagenome (GOLD analysis project Ga0207646, IMG submission 184343) | Corn, switchgrass and miscanthus rhizosphere microbial communities from Kellogg Biological Station, Michigan, USA - KBS K5-50-2 metaG... | ecosystem: Host-associated > Plants > Roots >...
CTTTGTCCGACTTCGCGTACCAGAAGGAATGCAGCATCGCGAGCCCGACGTCGAACTTCTTCTGAGAGGCGGCGCTGCAGGAGATCGGGAAGTGGACTTTCCCGAGCTTCGTCGGATCGCCCTCCTTGTGCTCGTGGCCGGTGTCGGCGAGCGCTCGCACGGACATCGCGAGGACGAACAGGATCGAGAACATCACGGACTTCAGCTGCTTCATGGGATCCCTCCGGAGGGGCCGCATTTTACGAGATGCGCGCCGGCGCGGGATATGATCCCGCCCCTTTTCTGACCGATGCGGAGGCCCAATGACGACCTGGTTCGCGCTCGCGCTCGGGATCTACGCGTCCCTGGCGACGTCCCCGAGCTCCATCGAAGCGCCGAAGCCGCCCTCGGCGCGGCGGGAGCCTAAAGTGGAAGTCGTTCACGGCGAGAAGCGCCAGGACGACTACTTCTGGCTTCGCCGGAAGGAAGACCCGCAGGTGCGGGCGCATCTCGAGGCCGAGAACGCCTACACGGAAGCCGTGATGAAGCCGACCGAGGCACTTCAGGAGACGCTCTATTCCGAGATGCTCGGGCGGATCAAAGAGACCGACTTGAGCGTCCCGTACCGCAAGGGAGACTTTTTCTACTACTCGCGGACCGAGAAGGGAAAGCAGTATTCGATCTCCTGCCGGAAGAAGGGAACGCTCGACGCGCCCGAAGAGGTGATGCTCGACGCCAACGAGCTCGCTCGCGGCGAGAAGTTCTTCGCCCTCGGCGAGGTCGAGGTCAACGACGACGGAAGCCTGCTCGCCTACTCGACCGACGTGACCGGTTTTCGGGAATACACGCTTTTCATCAAGGACCTGCGCACGGGCGCGCTCGCGCCCGAAGTGTTTCGGAAGGTGAGCTCCGCCGCGTGGGCCGCGGACAACCGGACGCTCTTCTACGTCGTGGACGACGCGGCGAAGCGCCCTTATCGTCTCTACCGGCACGTCCTCGCGACCGAGACCGCGGCCGACCCGCTCGTCTACGAGGAGAAGGACGAGAAGTTCACGCTGGAAGTGTCGCGGTCGCGCAGCCGGGCGTACCTCTTCCTGGATTCGAGCAGCCACACGTCGAGCGAGGTTCGTTTCCTCTCCGCGAACGATCCGTCGGGACAGCTCCGCGTGGTCGCGCCGCGCGAGAAGGATCGCGAATACGAGGTCGACCACCGGCTCGGCGCCTTCTTCCTGCGGGTCAACGACACGGGCCGCAACTTCCGCGTCGTGATGACGTCCGTCGACGACCCGCGGCGTGAGAACTGGAAAGAGATCGTTCCCCAGCGGGACGACGTCATGATCGAAGGACTCGAAGTCTTCGCAGGACACCTGGTCGTTCTCGAGCGCCAGGACGGGCTGCGCCAGTTTCGCGTCATGCCTTTCTCGACGGGAGCGTTCCACCGCATCGATCTGCCCGAGCCGGTGTATGCGGCGTTTTCCGCCGAGAACCGCGAGTTCGACACGAACGTCTTCCGGTTCCGATACCAGTCGCTCGTCACACCCGAGTCGGTCTTCGATTACGACATGGACAAGCGCGAGCGCCGGCTGCTGAAGCGCACCGAGGTGCTCGGTGGATACGACCCGGGTCGGTACGCCTCCGAGCGTCTTCACGCGAAGGCGCCCGACGGCACGCTCGTTCCGATTTCGATCGTCTACCGGAAGGACACGAAACGGGACGGCCGCAGTCCGCTCCTGCTCGGCGGATACGGCTCCTACGGCATCCCCAACAACCCCACTTTCTCTTCGAACCGGGTCAGCCTGCTCGATCGCGGCGTCGTGGTCGCGATCGCGCACGTTCGCGGCGGCGGCGAGATGGGAAAGAAGTGGCACGACCAGGGACGCATGTTCTCGAAGAAAAATACCTTCACCGATTTCATCGCGGTCGCCGAGTACCTGATCCGCGAGAAGTGGACCTCGGCAGACCGGCTCGCGATCGAAGGAGGCAGCGCCGGAGGATTGCTCGTCGGCGCGGTCGTCAACATGCGGCCCGATCTCTTCCACGTCGCGATCTCCCGCGTCCCGTTCGTCGACGTCTTGAACACGATGCTCGATCCGACGCTGCCGTTGACCGTCGGGGAGTTCGAGGAATGGGGCGACCCGCGAATCCGCGAGCAGTACGAATACATGCGGAGCTACAGCCCCTACGACAACATCGCCGCGCGGGCCTACCCGGCGATGCTGGTGAAGACCTCGTTCAACGACAGCCAGGTTATGTACTGGGAGCCCGCCAAGTACGTCGCCCGGCTGCGAGCCATGAAGACCGACTCGAACCCGCTCGTCTTCAAAGTCAACATGGCCGGAGGCCACGGCGGCTCGTCGGGCCGCTACGACAAGCTGCACGAGACCGCGTTCGACTACGCGTTCCTGTTGACGCAGCTCCGGATCCCGGGCTAGCCTGGTCCCCTGTCATCCCGAGCGGAGCTTCCCTGTCATCACGAGCGGAGCTTCCCCTGTCATCCCGAGCGGAGCTTCCCCTGTCATCCCGAGCGGAGCGAGGGATCTCGGGCTCGCGGGATTCCTCGTCGCTTCGCTCCTCGGAATGACTGGCGCGGGCGCTCTCACTTCAGCTCGCTTCTGTAGACCTTTCCGTCCTTCATCACGAAGCCGACCCGCTCGAGCTCCTGCACGCTCTTCAAAGGATCGCCGGCGACCGCGACGATGTCCGCGAACGCTCCGGGCGCGACCACCCCGATCTCTCCGGACATCCCGAGCATCTCGGCTCCTTTCGAGGTCGCCGCCAGGATCGCCGCCATCGGCGTCATCCCGAACTCGACCATGCGGGAGAACTCCCGCGCGATCGGCTCGCTCCACGAAAATCCGCCGACGTCGGTGCCGAACGCGATCTTCACGCCGGCCTTCAAGGCCTTCTGGAGCGACGGTCCGTGCACCGCCACGCGCTTGCGGTCGCGTTTTCCGGCCGGCGTGTCGGCGGGCGACCAGTGGTCGTAGTAAACGCTCATCGTCGGGCAGAGCCAGGTCCCCTGCTTCACCATCTGCGCGATCGCGGCGTCGTCGAGCTCCAGCCCGTGCTCGATCGAGTCGCAGCCTCCGTCGAGCGCGCGGTGGAGACCGATCCCGTTGTAGGCGTGGCAGGCGACCTTCTTTCCCCAGCCGTGCGTCTCCTCGACGACGGCCTTGATCTCCTCGAGAGTGAGAGTCGGCTGCGACACGAGGTTCCCTTTCGCGTCGAGCCATGAGCGGTGCGTCATGTAGACCTTGATCCAGTCGGCGCCGTGATCGAGCTGCTCGCGGGCGGCCTTGCGCGCCTCGACGGGACCGTCGATCAACTGCGCGCCTTTCGGGACGTCGATCTCGGGCGCGTAGCCTTCGAGTGGATATCCGCCCGTCGTCGAGATCGCGCGCGTGACGACGAACATGCGCGGGCCCGGTATGTATCCTCCCTCGATCGCCTGCTTGATGCCGACGTCGCCGTAGCCGGCGCCTTCCGTCTCGACGTCCCGGATCGTGGTGAAACCCTGTTCGAGCGCGCGCCGCGCGGAGACGGCCGCCCGGGCTGCGCGGAACGCGAGCGGGTACTTCAGGAGCTGGACGTCGTAGCCGCCCTCGGCCGGATCTTCCCCCTGGAGAAAGATGTGCGTGTGGCTGTCGATCAAGCCCGGCAGAACGGTCGCCCGCGAGAGGTCGATCACGAGGGCATCGCCGGGTATCGCGATCGACGACGCGGCGCCGACCTTCTCGATGCGGTTGGCGCGAACGACGATCACCTGGTCGCGCCGAGCAACGCCCGAGGTGCCGTCGATGAGCGCGCCCGCGCGGATCACCGTCACGGCGCCCGGCTTCGGCGCCTGTCCGAACGCGGCGAGCGAGCCGCAGAGAAGGAATCCGGCAACGAGCGAAGAAGCGCGTCGCGAAGGCATGACGACCTCCTTTTTCGAGCGAGAGCGGAGTGCCGGGAAACTCTATCCTCCGGCTGACCTCGTCATAAACTTGCGGATCGGACCATCCAGCCGGAGGACACCATGCCGGAGAAGCCGCAAACGTCCGGATTTCGCCTCGGCGTCTACGTTTTCAAGGACGCCGAGATCGTCGATTTCGCCGCGCCGTACGGGGTCTTTTCCGTGGCCCGAAGGTTCGATCCGGAGCTCGACGCGTTCCTGATCGCCGACTCCCTCCGTCCCGTTCAGACCCAGGCGGGCTTCACGGTCCTGCCGAACTACTCCTTCCAGGACGCCCCTGCCATGGACGCCTTCCTCATTCCGGGAGGCTTCGGGACCCGCCAGGAGCTCCACAATCGCAGGCTCCACGACTACGTCCGCTCGCTGTCGGACTCGACGCTCCTGACGAGCGTCTGCACGGGGTCGTGGATCTACGGGAAGATGGGACTTCTCGACGGCTTGCCGGCAACCAATCGCAAGGAGCCGGATCGCGTCGAGTCTTCGCCCGCCGGAATGGTTCCCATCGACCGACTTGCGAAGATCGCGCCGGCCGCCCGTATCAGCCGCGCCCGCGTCGTCGACGCGGGACGCATCATCACCGCGGGCGGCATCGCGTCGGGGATGGAGATGGGATTCCACCTCCTGCGGCGAGCCGGATACAGCGAGCAGTTCGTCGCCGAGGTCGCGCGCGTCATGGAGTATCAGAAGGCGTACGAGCTTTACCGGGACGACGTGGAGACGGCGTCGGCCGGAGGCTGACATCATGAGAACCTTTCTGGATCTGGATCAGGAGGCGCTCGAGGCGGCGAAGGAGGTCGGCGCCGGAAAGACGAAGACTGCAGCGATCAACGAGGCACGGCGGGACTACGCTCGGCGGAGAAGGCTCCGACGCCTCCTGAAGTTCGAAGGGAAATCGGACTGGAAGGGGGACGTCGGTACTCTTCGAAGGCAGCGGCGTTCGGGCCGTTGAAAGTTCCGGCCGATACGTCTACCGAACTCTCCGACGGAGAAGAAAGACGGCTGACGTGAGCCTCTCTTCCGGCGCCCGCCTCGGCCCCTACGAGATCATGGCGCTCCTGGGCGCGGGCGGCATGGGCGAGGTCTATCGAGCACGAGACACGAGGCTAGACCGAACCGTCGCAATCAAAGTTCTTCCGGATCGTCTTTCTTCGCCGGAAGCGCGTCAGCGGTTCGAGCGGGAAGCGAAGACGATCTCGCAGCTCTCGCACCCTCACATCTGCGCGCTCTACGACGTTGGGCACGAAGCAGACGTCGAGTTCCTCGTCATGGAGTACCTGGAGGGGGAGACGCTCGCCGCGCGCCTCGCGAGAGGACCTCTCCCGATCGAGGAAACGCTGCGCGATGGCATCGAGATCGCGGACGCTCTGGATCGAGCTCACCGGCAAGGCATCGTTCATCGCGATCTGAAGCCGGGCAACATCATGTTGACGAGGTCCGGAGTCAAGTTGCTGGATTTCGGCCTGGCGAAGGCGATTGCGCCGGTCGCGCCTCGTTCGAGTCTCACATCGCTTCCGACGCAAGCTGCGTTGACCCAGGAAGGCGCGATTCTCGGCACGTTTCAGTACATGGCCCCCGAGCAACTCGAGGGCAAGGAAGCGGACGCCCGCACGGACATCTTCGCGCTCGGTTGCGTCCTCCACGAGATGGCAACGGGACAGCCGGCGTTTTCCGGCACGACACAAGCCTCGCTGATCGGAGCCATCCTGCACATGGAGCCTCCCCCGGTCTCCTCGGCCGTGCCACTCGCGCCGCCGCTCTTCGATCGCGTCGTGCGAAAGTGCCTGGCCAAGAATCCGGACGAGCGCTGGCAGAGCGCGAGTGACGTCGGCGGCCTGCTCGGCTGGGCGACGGAACGACTTCCCGAAACCGAGACGCTCCGGCCGGCCGACCGGCGGCGGGAACGGGTTTCCTGGGCCGTCGCGGCGCTGGCGCTTCTGGCCGCCACGGTGCTGGCGATTTCACGACTGCGCGCGCCGGTCTCGCCGCAGCGGGCCGCTTTCTCCGTTGCGCCGCCTCCCGGCGCGGCGCTCGGGGACTTCACCGTTCTGAACCATGTGACGGTCTCCCCGGACGGAAAATCGCTGGCGTACGTGGCCCAGTCGGAGGGCACCCGGCTCATCTGGGTGCGACCTCTCGACACCACGGCGGCACACCCTCTCCGCGGCACCGAGGATGCCAGAGGACTCTTCTGGTCCGCGGACGGGCGCTCCATCGCGTTCCTCGCCGGCGGCAAGCTGAAGAAGGTCGACGTGGCGGGAGGACCTGCGCAATCTCTTTGCGACGTCGATGGCCCTTGGATCTCGGGCACGTGGAACCGCGAAGGAACCATCCTCATCGGCGTCGCGGAAACCCCGGGACACGAGGGACTTTACAGAGTCTCTGCCGCCGGCGGCCCGGCGGGGCGACTGACCCCCGTCTCCGAAAGCCGACTCGATCCGCACGGCGGATATCCTCAGTTCCTCCCCGACGGCAAACGGTTCCTGTTCGTCGCCAGGGACGAGCAACAGCGCCGGTCTCTTTACGCCGGCTCGCTCGATTCCAGAGAGATCCGTCTCATCTCGCCGATCACTTCACGGGTCGAGTACGCATCGAATCGTCTTCTCTTCGCGCGCGACGGCGCCCTGATGGCGCAGCCGTTCGACGCCGAGAAGCTGCGCGTCACCGGCGAGGCGATCCCGGTTGCCGACCGGGTCGGGTTCTTCGCAGCCACGGGCTCCGCCGATTTCTCGGTCTCCAACACCGGCGTGCTGGCATACCGCTCGGTGAGCGCGAACAAGCGGCTCCTTCTTGTCGACCGCCAGGGACGCGAGCTCGGCGACTTCGGAGGCGTCGGCGACTACGACGAGCCGCGGCTGTCGCGAGACGGCCGCAGGCTCGCGGTCTCGATGTTTTCTTTCGTCGGAACCGGCATGGCGGATCTGTGGGTCTACGACGTCCGCTCGCGCGTCGGCACCCCCGTGATGTCGACCCCGGAGCACGAGTTCGCGCCTGTCTGGTCACCCGATGGGAGCCAAATGGCCTACAGCGCCGGCGGCGAGATGACGCCGAACCTCCGCCGGTTCACTCTCGGCGGCGAAGCCGAGGCGCTCCTTCCGCACACGGGACTCGTCCAGTGGTCGACCGACTGGTCCGCGGACGGTCGCTTCATCGCGTACTCCAATCGAGACCCGGCGACTGGCTGGGACATCTGGATCCTCCCTCTCGACACGCGCAAGCCGAAACCTCTGGTGCGAACGCCGTACAACGAGCATTCGGCGACCTTCTCTCCGGACGGACGGTTCATCGCGTTCGCTTCGGAGCAGTCGGGACAGCTCGAGGTGTACGTCCAGCCCGCGTCAGGGCAGGGGGAGCGCCGCCGCGTCTCGGTTGCCGGCGGCACGACCCCGCGCTGGAGAGGGGACGGCCGGGAGCTCTTCTACCTCTCTCCCGACAAGAGCATCGTGGCGGTTGCCGTATCCGGCGGAGATCAACCCGAGTTCGGCGCTCCGACCCCTCTTTTCAAGAACCCCGCGATCGTGTGGAAGGCAAGCGGTAACATCGCGGCTTCCTACGACGCCTCGCCGGACGGACAAACGTTCGTCATCAACACGGTTGCGCCGGAGGTGCCCGTCGAGCCAATCCAGGTCGTCCTGAACTGGACGGCGGGGCTGAAGCGATGACCCTCGCCGCCGGCACCCGCCTGGGCCCTTACGAGATCGTGGCGCCGCTGGGCGCGGGCGGCATGGGCGAGGTCTATCGCGCGAAGGATTCCCGGCTCGGGCGCGAGGTCGCAATCAAAGTTCTGCCTTCATCTTTCTCGAAGGATCCGGATCGTCTTCGCCGCTTCAAGCACGAGGCGCAGGCGGCGGGAGTCTTGAACCACCCGAACATCACGGCGGTCTACGACATCGGCACGGCGGATGGAGCACCGTACGTCGTCACGGAGTTGCTCGAGGGGGAGACCTTGCGGAGTCGCCTCGCCACGGGTGCCCCTTCTCCGCGCAAATCGCTCGACTATGCCATCCAGATCGTGCGCGGACTTGCGGCAGCGCACGAGAAGGGAATCGTCCATCGGGACTTGAAGCCCGAGAACCTGTTCGTCACCAAGGACGGGCGCGTGAAGATCCTCGACTTCGGACTGGCGAAGTTGATGCAGCCTGAGGACGGGATCGACAAGACCGAGCTTCCGACGGCGAGTGCCGGGACGGAGCCCGGTGTAGTGTTGGGGACGCTGGGCTACATGTCGCCCGAGCAGGTGCGAGGCAAGCCTGCCGACGCGAGAAGCGACATCTTCGCCTTCGGCGCGATCCTCTACGAGATGCTCTCGGGAAAGAGAGCGTTCCAGGGTGACTCGGCAGCGGACACGATGTCGGCCATCCTGCGAGAGGATCCGCCGGAGCTCTCTTCCACGAACCGCCTGATCGCGCCCGCCCTCGACCGCATCGTGCGCCACTGCCTCGAAAAGAACCCCGAGGCCCGCTTCCACTCCGCCCACGATCTCGCGTTCGATCTCGATGCGCTTACCGCGATCTCCGAGCCAATCGCTCCGGCGGCGCTCCCGGCCATGAGGTCTCGTCGCGCCCGGCTCGTCCCGGTCGCGGTCCTGGCGACGCTCGCAGCCGCCGCTGCCGTCTCCTATCTCGCCGTCGCGCAGGCCAAAACACGACGAAGCTCCTCCGTCTCCTTCGCCCAGAAGACCTACGATCCCCAGCCGATCTTCGTCGCGCGTTTCGCCCCCGACGGCCGGACGATCGTCTACAGCGCCGCGCCGGAGGGAAACGTTCCGCAGATCTTCGCGATTCGGCCCGAGTACCCCGAGCCCCGTCCGCTGGGACCGCCCCAGACGCATATCCTTTCGGTTTCCTCGCGGGGCGAGCTCGCGATCCTGACTCACGCCAACTACGTGAACGAGCGTTTCTTCACCGGCACGCTCGCCCGGATGCCTCTCGGCGAAGCAGCGCCGCGCGAAGTTCTCGAGAACGTTCGCGAAGCAGACTGGTCGCCGGACGGCTCGAGCCTGGCGATCATCCGGGAGGTGGAAGGCAAGGACCGACTGGAATATCCGCCCGGGAAAGTCCTCTGGCAAACGGGTGGGTATTTGTCGGACCTGCGCGTCTCGCCGAAGGGAGACCGGACCGCTTTCTTCGAGCATCCGATTCGATACGACGACCGGGGCCTCGTGGCCGTGGTGGATGGAGCCGGAAGAAGGACCGTCCTCTCGGACGGGTACGGGTCGGAAGAGGGCCTCGCGTGGTCGTCAAACGGCGACGAAGTCTTCTATTCTGCGCAGACCTTTGGCTCAAACAGCGGAAGCGTTTATGCCGTCACGCTGTCGGGCAAACGGCGCGTCGCTCTGACGAGTGCCGGAGGTCTCACGATCCAGGACGTCGGGCGCGATGGACGGTGGCTCGTCACACGAGACGATTTGCGGCTGAGCATCCTGTTCGGGGAACCCGGCGGGAAGGCGGAGCGGGATCTCACCTGGCTCGGCAATTCCGCCTATCCGGTCCTCTCGTCCGACGGCCGGAAATTGCTGTTGACGGACGTCACCGAAACGGGAGGGCCCAACTACGCTGCCTGCCTTCGCGGGACCGACGGCTCGCCGATCGTGCGCCTCGGGGAAGGGTCGGGAGCTGATCTCTCGGCGGACGGCGCCTGGGCGATCGCGATCGTGCCGACGACGCCGCAGCAGCTCCGGCTCTACCCCACCGGTCCGGGACAGCCCCGCACGCTGGAACGTGGCAATCTCGAAGCCTACCGGTGGGCCTATTGGTGTCGGGACGGCCGGACCGTTGTCTCCTCAGCCCACGAGCCCGGGAGGGCCAACCGCTGCTACGTGCAGTCCGTCGCGGGCGGACCGCCTCGGGCAGTAACACCGGAGGGAACGACGGACTGTCGTCCGTCGCCGGACGGAGCGTTGGTGCTCGCTCGTGAGAGAGAGCGGTACTCGCTCTACCCCATTTCAGGTGGAACCCCGCGGCCAATTCCCTTGAACATTTCGGGCACCGGCGTGGTCCGCTGGAGTCCTGACGGACGATCGCTCTGGATACGAAGCAGAGGGGTTCCCGTGCGGATCGAACGATTCGATCTGGAGACGGGGCGCCGCGAATTGATCGAAGAGATCGCGCCGCGTGACCGCATTGGTCTGCTCAGCATCTTTGACGTCTCTCTCGCCGACGATCCCAGGTCCTATGCCTACGTCTCATATCGGTCCGTCTCGCACCTCTTCGCAGTGGACGGAGCGCGATGACCCTCGCCGCCGGCACGCGCCTCGGCCCCTACGAGATCGTGGCGCCCCTGGGCGCGGGCGGCATGGGCGAGGTCTATCGCGCAAAGGATTCCCGGCTGGGGCGTGAGGTCGCGGTCAAGGTGCTGCCGGCCTCGTTCTCCGATGACCCCGATCGCCTGCGCCGCTTCGAGCAGGAGGCGCGTGCCGCCGGCATCCTGAACCACCCCAACATCACCGCGGTCCACGATGTCGGCACGGTCGACGGCTCTCCGTACGTCGTCACCGAGCTCCTCGAAGGCGAGACGCTGCGAAGCCGACTCGCGGGAGGACCGGTCACGCCGCGGCGCGCGATCGACTACGCCTTGCAGATCGCGCACGGCCTCGCCGCGGCGCACGAGAAGGGAATCGTCCACCGGGACTTGAAGCCCGAGAATCTCTTCGTCACGAAAGACGGTCGGGTCAAGATCCTCGACTTCGGCCTGGCGAAGCTGACCAAGCCCGATGAGGCCGGACCGCAGACGAACCTTCCCACCGAGACCGCGGGCACCGAGCCCGGAGTGGTCATGGGAACTCTCGGGTACATGTCCCCGGAACAGGTGCGCGGCCGGCCCGCCGACGCGCGAAGCGACATCTTCGCCTTCGGCGCGATCCTGTACGAGATGCTCTCGGGAAAGAGAGCGTTCCATGGCGACTCCGCCGCCGACACCATGTCGGCCATCCTCCGGGAGGAACCGGCCGAGCTTTCGTCAACGAACCAGCAGATCTCTTCTGCCCTCGACCGGGTCGTGCGGCACTGTCTGGAGAAGAGCTCGGAGCAACGATTTCAGTCGGCGCGCGACACCGCCTACGCTCTGGAAGAGACATTGGCCGGCGCGACAACGACCGGCGTCGCGCCGCCTCCGTTGCGCGCACGACGCCGCCGCTGGCCAGTTCTCCTGGCGGCCAGTCTCGCGGCTCTCCTGGCTGTGCTCTTCGTCGCCGATGTCGGGGGTGTGCGCCGACGACTCCTCACCTCGAAGCCCCGGGGTATCCGGTCGCTCGCCGTCCTGCCGCTGGAGAACCTCTCCCGCGACGCGGCACAGGAATACCTCGCCGACGGAATGACCGAGGCGCTCATCACCGACCTGGCCCAGATCGGGTCGCTGCGCGTGATCTCCCGGACCTCGGTGATGCGCTACAAAGGCACGAAGAAGGGCCTTCCCGAGATCGCGCGGGAGCTCGACGTCGACGGAGTCGTGGAGGGATCGGTTCTCCGCGCCGGAGAGAAGGTCCGGATCACCGCCCAGTTGATCCACGCCTCGACCGACCGCCACCTCTGGGCCAGGAGTTACGAGCGGGATTTCAAGGACGTCCTGGCTCTTCAGGACGAAGTCGCCCAGGCAATCGCCGGTCAGATCCAGGCGCGGCTGACTTCCGACGAGCAAGCTCGCCTCTCCCGCGCGCGACCGGTCAACCCCGAGGCGCACGAGGCATACCTCAAGGGGCGTTACGAGTGGTACCGCTGGACGTCCGAGAGTTTCCAGAGGGCCCTCGACTACTTCCGGAAGTCGATCGCGATCGATCCCTCCTATGCGCCCGCCTACGCCGGACTGTCGCTTGCCTATCAAAGGCTGGGAGACAGCACGTGGCGTCCCGGCGATGCCTACCCCCAGGCGAAGAGTGCTGCCCTCAAGGCCGTCGAGCTCGACCGCGAGCTCGCGGAGGCCCACGTCGCTCTCGGAATGTCCATCCTCTGGAACGATTGGAACTGGATGGAAGCGGAGCGTGAGGTCCGACGAGGGATCGATCTCAACCCCGGCTCGGCGACCGCGCACATGGCTTATTCGGCTTTCCTCACGAACATGGGGCGGAACGAGGAGGCCTTAGTCGAGATCAACCGCGCCCACGAGCTCGACCCGCTGTCCGTCACGATTCGCGGAGTGAAGACCTTCCGCCTGTTCAGCGCGCGGCGCTACGACGAGGCGATCGAGGAAGCGAAGAGCGCGCTCGCGCTCGATCCCGCCGCCATCCAGGCACGAGAGACCCTGGGTCGGGCCTACTTACAGAAAGGCATGTTCGGTCCGGCCATCGCGGAGCTCGAGAGGGTAGTTGATCTGTCTCGGAGGGATCCCGGGTCCGTCCGCTTTTTGGGTTTCGCTTACGCGGTCGCGGGCCAGAAAGAGAAGGCGCGGGTACTGCTTCGGGAGCTCCAGCAGCGCTTCGAACGAAGCTATGTCGCTCCGCCCTTCATCGCAATGGTCTTTCTGGGTCTCGGTGACCGCGATCACGCTTTCGAGTGGCTGGAGAAGGGGTACCAGCTGCGCGATAGCGGGATCGTCCGCCTCGAGACGGCTCGGGAATTCGACCCCCTGCGGTCCGATCCGCGGTTTGCCGACCTGATGCGGCGGGTGGGACTGCCCTCAGGGAAGAGAGGCGGCTGACGTGACGCTCTCTCCCGGCACCCGCCTCGGCCCGTACGAGATCGTGGCGCCCCTGGGCGCGGGCGGCATGGGCGAGGTCTATCGCGCGAAGGATTCCCGGCTCGGGCGCGAGGTCGCGGTCAAGGTGCTGCCGGCCTCGTTCTCCAACGACCCCGATCGCCTGCGCCGCTTCGAGCAGGAGGCGCGCGCCGCCGGCATCCTGAACCACCCCAACATCACCGCGGTCCACGATATCGGCACGGTGGATGGCGCTCCGTACGTCGTCACCGAGCTCCTGGAAGGCGAGACGCTGCGAAGCCGGCTCGCGGGAGGACCGCTCGCTCCCCGGCGCGCGATCGACTACGCCCTGCAGATCGCACACGGTCTGGCGGCGGCGCACGAGAAGGGGATCATCCACCGGGACTTAAAGCCCGAGAACCTTTTCGTCACGAAAGACGGCCGCGTCAAGATCCTCGACTTCGGCCTGGCCAAGCTGACGCAGCCCGAGAAGGCCGGACCGCAGACGAGCCTCCCCACCGAGACCGCCGGCACCGAGCCCGGAGTCGTGCTGGGGACCCTCGGCTACATGTCGCCCGAGCAGGTGCGCGGCAGGCTCGCCGACGCGCGCAGCGACATCTTCTCCTTCGGCGCGATTCTCTACGAGATG
>Ga0207646_10005587_pt1 | contig 13205 bp, 9 predicted proteins | sample KBSK5502metaG_FD_184343 | JGI IMG/M metagenome (GOLD analysis project Ga0207646, IMG submission 184343) | Corn, switchgrass and miscanthus rhizosphere microbial communities from Kellogg Biological Station, Michigan, USA - KBS K5-50-2 metaG... | ecosystem: Host-associated > Plants > Roots >...
AGGTCGCCAAGGCGATCATGCTCAAGCTGGCGCAGCAGCGCCTGCGTGACATAGGCCGACACATTGCCACGGCCAGCGCGCTCGCGGATCTGGGCGGCAAGCCCTTTGGGAACGCTGGCCGACAGCTTCTCAGTCCCGAAAGGTTCGCTCATACGCCAATCCTACCAATGGTGGGATTAGTCTTCGGCAGGGCAGCGGAGCATTTCACAGCGGAACCGCTATTGCCGGCAGACCCGTACGTCATCCTTAGGTGGTGGACGACGAGAAGGACGCGCTTCTGGCGTCACTGAACTCACAGCGCGAGCACGTGCTTGGCGCCCTGGAAGGACTATCCGAGGACGACCTGTGGCGGCCAGTGCTGCCGTCAGGCTGGACGCCCCTGGGCATGGTCCAGCACCTGGCCTTGGAAGTCGAGCAGTTCTGGTTCCGCGGGGCCGTCGCAGGCGAGCCGATCACGCTGACCTCCGGGGACGAGGCGTGGCGGGTTCCGGCGGATGTACCGGGTGCCGCGATCCTTGATCTCTACCGAGATGAGATAAGCAAGGCCAACGCGATCATCGCCGCGACGCCGATCGATGCGATGCCAAAGTGGTGGCCTGACTTCTTCACGAACTTCCCGCCCCGGCCGCTGCGCAAGACCCTCCTGCACGTGATCACCGAGACCGCCACCCACGCCGGCCACCTGGACGCGGCCCGCGAATTGATCAACGGCAGCCAGTGGCTCGTCCTAACCAGGTAAGCGGCGCTGCTCGCGTCACGGACAGTGACGGCGGTCAGGCTGGTGCTGCTCGTTCCGTGGGCGGCTCGGGCCGTTCCTCGGCACTGTGACCCGCCTTCAGGTGGCCGACCTGGGACAGCCGCAGCGGCCGGAACGGCCCGGCAGTGTGGGCGGCGACCGGCTCGGTGGTCAGGCAGACGTGGTCGCCGCCCTCGTCGAGCAGCGCGATGCGCCGTACGGCCAGCCAATGGGGGCACTGCCGGAGCACCGGAGCGCCGCCGGGCCCGGAATCCACCGAAAGGCCGGCGAACTTATCGACGGTATCTCCGGTCTGGGTGCCGAACAGCTCGGCGAGCGCCAGATCGTCCGCGGTCAGGAAGTGAATGACCAGGTGGCTGGAGTGCAGCGCCACCCGGTAGGTGTAGTTGGCCTTGGACAGCCATACGCAGTACCGCTGCGGCTCGATGCTCGACTGGACGTGGAACTCGACCAAGCAACCCGCTCGCTCCCGCTCATCGGCCGTGGTGGCGACGATCAGCGGGCTGTCCAGCGCGGCCATCAGGGTATTGAAGTCGTGCTCTGCCATCGGCGCCTCGTTTCCGGGTCACGGCGGACGATTGTCGGCGTGCCCGCCATGCCGGTCGGCCGACCCTAAGGGGACAACCTTGGCCACAGCGACGTCAGCTCTCCCGAGGAGCGCGGACATGGTCAGGAGACAGCAGGTCGACCCGGACGGAGGGGTAGCGGGCCGGTACCTTGCGGTCGAGGGTTATCAGCGTGGCGTCCCTAGCCTGGGCAAAGGCTGCCAGGTAGTCATCGGTCCACAGCTTGTGGCTCTTGTCGGCGCGCGCCGAGATCGCACGCCAGACCGCATCCAGTTCGGCTGGTTCATCTGCCCATAGAACGCGCCCGTCAGCCCAGAGCTGATCGTAGATTCGCCATGCTTCGCTGCGGTCGACGGCGTCGTCGCCCATGATGGCGGGGTTGGACAGCAGCCGGAGCAGCCCCATCTGCGTAACCCGGCAGAAGATGATGTCATCCGCCTCCTTGCCGAACCAGTCCGCCGCGACCGGATGGTGGACGTGCCGTCCCCAGACAGCTGCCAGCCATACGCCAACGTCCACTAGCTTCACCGGGAAGCGAACCTCTCGACATCCTCGGCATCGAACGCATCCGCGATGTCGTCATTGGTAACGAGGACCGTATGCGTGGCGTCGCGCGCGATCAGCGGCAGCGTCACGCGTCCTGTCTTTCCCTTTGCCGTGGCAGGAAGGCCTATCTCGCGCGCTACCGCGCGGTTGACGAGATCCTTGAGGCTCTCGCCTTCCTCGGCGGCGCGTGCCTTCGCTGCTCGCATCAGAGTCGGCGGCATGTCAATCGTGGTGCGCATAAAAGCATATTAGCATCACGCTGTAGTGCCATGCATGCGGACGGCCTGCCAGGTCGCCAGGTCGGCAGCGTTGCATCAAATGCAACGAGCGGCGTCCGGTTAGCGCTCAGGAGGGGCGCGACCATGCGATCACACCCCTCCTGAGCTGGGAACTCTTCTGTTTCAGCGACGCTCAATCAGCTGCAGCCGCTGGTGGCGCCGCAGCCTTCGCAGACGTAGCAGCTTCCGGCCGGGCGCATCTTGGTGCCGCAGATGAGGCAGAGTGGCGCGTCGGCGGTCCGCCCCTGCTGCGACTCCAGCAGCTCGGTGGAGCTGTGCGGCTGAGCGGCCGGCTGGCCGTTCACCGGGACGCGCTCCTGCTCCGCGGGCTGCGCTGGCTGCCCGGCCCGCTCGGGCTGCCCAGCCCGGCCAGGCTGCTCCTGGCCAGCGGGATGGCCCTCGTATTCGGGACGGTCCGGGTGCGGCCGCTCGCGCGGGGCCGACTGCGCCATCTCGGCCGGGTCCATCTCCTCGGCGATCGCGCCGGGGTCCTCCCCGGCGAGCTGCGCTGCGCGCTCGGCAGCCGACAGGATGCTCAGCTCGGCGCGCGTCTCGTACGGCAGGTGGTCGAGCGCCAGGCGGCGGAACACGTAGTCCATCACCGAGCTCGCGATCCGGATGTCCGGGTCGTCGGTGACACCGGCCGGCTCGAAGCGCATGTTGGTGAACTTCTCCACCCATTTCTCGAGCGGGACCCCGTACTGCAGGCTGATGGAGATCGCCATCGAGAAAGCGTCCATCACGCCGGCCAGCGTGGAGCCCTGCTTGCCCAGTTTGAGGAAGACCTCTCCCACGCCGTCGTCGGGGTACTTCGAGACGGTCATATAGCCTTCCGCGCCCGCCACCGAGAACCTGGTCACGCTGGCCGGGCGCTGCCGGGGCAGGCGGCGGCGCACCGGGCGGACCTCGTGCCCGGGCGCCGGGGCCTCAGCCTTGTCTGGCTTCTTCCTGGCGTCCGACAGTGGCTGGCCGACCTTGCAGTTGTCGCGGTAGATCGCCAGCGCCTTCAGGCCCAGCTTCCAGCCCTGGAAGTAGATCTCCTCTATATCCTCGATTGTGGCTGTTTCTGGCATGTTGACCGTTTTTGAGATGGCGCCACTCAGCCCAGGCTGGACAGCCGCCATCATCCGCACGTGGCCCATCGGGCTGATGGCACGCTCGCCCATGGCGCAGTCGAAGACCTCATAGTGCTCCGGCCGCAGCCCCGGCGCGTCCACGACGTGCCCGTGCTCGGCGATGTACTCGGTGATCGCCTCGACCTGCTCGGGCTGGTACCCGAGGCTCGTCAGCGCGCGCGGCACCGTTTGGTTGACGATCTGCATGGAGCCGCCGCCGACGAGCTTCTTGAACTTGACCAGCGCCAGGTCCGGCTCGACCCCGGTGGTGTCGCAGTCCATCATGAGGCCTATGGTGCCAGTGGGCGCCAATAGGCTGCTTTGGGCATTTCTGTAACCGTTTGTCCCGCCTAGCTCCAGGCAGGATTGCCAGGCGGCAATGGCCGCGGCGTGGATGTCGCGGTCCATGCCGCCGAAGGTCTCGATCTGGCCGCAGGCGTCGGCGTGCTTGCGCATCACCCGCTTGTGGGCCGTCGCGTTGCGCTCGTACCCGTCGTACGGCCCGACGACCGCCGCGAGTTCCGCCGACCGGCGGTACGCAGTGCCGGTCATCAGCGACGTGATGGCCGCCGCGATCGCCCGGCCGCCCTCGGAGTCGTAGGCGTGCCCGGTCGCCATCAGCAGCGCACCGAGGTTGGCGTACCCTATGCCCAGCTGACGATAGGCCCGGGTTGTCTGGGTTATCTTTTCGGTCGGGAAGTCGGCGAAGCAGATCGAAATGTCCATCGCCGTGATCACCAGCTCGGTGATCCGTTCGAACCGCGCCACATCGAAATTATCGGAATCGTCCAGGAATTTCAGGAGATTAATGCTCGCAAGATTGCACGACGAGTTATCCAAATGGACGTATTCACTACACGGATTACTTGCCGTGATTCTTCCGGTTTCTGGGCATGTATGCCAATTGTTGATAGTGTCGTCGTACTGGATTCCCGGGTCTGCGCATTCCCAGGCGGCCTTTGCCATCTTCCGGAACAGGCCCTTGGCGTCCACGGTCTCCAGGATTCGCCCGTCCAGCCTGGCCGCCAGGCCGAAGGTGCTGTCCTCCTCGACGGCCCGCATGAACTCGTCGGACACCCGCACCGAGTTGTTGGCGTTCTGGTACTGGACGCTCGCGATGTCCTTGCCGCCGAGGTCCATGTCGAACCCGGCATCGCGCAGTACGCGGATCTTTTCCTCTTCGCGCGCCTTGGTCTCGATGAACTCCTCGACATCGGGATGGTCCACGTCGAGGACGACCATCTTCGCGGCCCGGCGGGTGGCGCCGCCGGACTTGATGGTGCCCGCCGACGCGTCGGCGCCGCGCATAAAGGACACGGGCCCACTGGCCGTGCCGCCCGACGTCAGCAATTCCTTGCTCGACCGGATTCGGGAAAGGTTCACGCCAGAACCCGACCCGCCCTTGAAGATCAGGCCCTCTTCCTTGTACCACTCCAGGATCGAGTCCATCGTGTCGTCGACCGACAGGATGAAGCAGTTGTGCACCCTCAGCCCGCCGGAGAGGTACTCCCCGCTCTCGGTCTGGATGTCGTAAACCTCCATCGCGCCGAGTGGCTCGATACGGTCCACCACTGCCAAGGCGCGGTCCAAGCCGCCCACCTCGGAGTCCACGTGCAGGAGGGTGTCGCCTGCACCAAGATCGCCCGCAGGCACGAAGCCGCCACCGGTGAGGCCCTCGGCGCGCCAGACGAGGTGGTCTGCGGTGACGTCGAGGGCGTAGCCGACGCTGGTGTGCAGGCGGAGGACTTCCTTCACGCCGTTCGCCTTGGTGGCGACGATCTTGGTCACGTCCGCGGCGTCGTGCACCTTGGCCCCGACCGCGTCTGCCTCGACGAGCGCGCCGATCGGGACCAGCCCGGCCGGTGTGCTGACCAGCGCGTCGTAAGGCTGGCACGCCGACACCTGCTGCGGGGAGGTCGTGCCTACGTTGAACCAGACCGGTGAGTTGAAGCTGAAGATCTGATGGACGAGGGCGTGCGTGAGCTCGTGGTCGAAGATCTCCGCGTCCTTGGGAGTGGCGAAGTAACCATGCTCCTTGCCCGCCGCCACGTAAGTCCCGACGACCCGGTCGATGAGCTGCTTGAGGCTCCACTCGCGCTGCGGCGTGCCGACCGCGCCGCGGAAGTACTTGGTCGTCACGATGTTGGCGGCGTTGACTGACCAGAAGTCGGGAAACTCCACTCCGTGCTGCTCGAAGTTGACCGTGCCGTCACGCCAGTTGGTCATGACGACGTCGCGGCGCTGCCAGGTGAGCTCGTCGTAGGGATGGACTCCCTCGCGGGTGTGGATGCGCTCGATGGTGAGCCCCTTGACCGCCTTGTGGCCTCCACGCGACGCGGCACCGCTCGCCGTCTCGGTCATGTTGTCCCCCTTCCGGGGTCCGCACGGACCCCTGCGGGCCCTGGCCAGGCCCATCCTGGTGAATGGCACCCTGGTCAGGGCGCAAGCGCGCGGGTGTCGTTGCGCCCGGCCCCGTTGTGGGCCGAACGCAGCGCCGCGATCTCTTCCTCGAAATCAGTGAGTGACTCGAAGCCCCGGTACACCGAGGCGAAACGTAGGTAGGCGACTTCGTCCAGCTCCCGCAGCGGGCCCAGGATCGCAAGCCCGACCTCGTGCGAGGACACTTCCGCGCAGCCGCGCGAGCGCATCTCGTCCTCAACCTGCTGCGCGAGAATCGCCAGCTGGTCCTCGGTGACGGGCCTTCCCTGGCAGGCGCGCCGCACACCCTTGACAATCTTGTCCCTGGTGAACGGCTCGGTAGCGCCGCTTCGCTTAGCGACCATCAGGATCACCGTCTCCTGGGTCGTGAACCGCTTCCCGCATGATGGGCAGGACCGCCGGCGGCGGATCGCGGCGCCGTCGTCGGCGGTGCGGCTATCTATGACCCGGCTATCCGGGTTCCTGCAGTACGGGCAGAACACCGATCACCTTCTGTACGGGAAGGGTCACGGAGCCTGTCGCCGAGACCACAACCACTAGCAAACCACATCAGTGTAACTACTAGATATTGTGCTTTGGCGAACCAGCTACGTTCTCGGCGTGTCGCGCGCGCAACCCGCCGGAGCGGACGGCGCCGGACGCGATTGGCATCCTAAGCAGAGGAGCCGGAGCCGGCGGCGGCTCGCCGCCGGCGTGTCGCGGCGGCGCCGGTGCTCTCACATGAGCCGACGCTGCGAGGTGGGTGCTGTCTGTGCCGTCCCCGGCGCCTTAGCCGCGGGGCACCCACAGGCGCTGGCCAGGCTGGATCGACGTCCCGCTGAGGGCGTTGATGTCGACGATCTCCTGGATAACACTACGCGGGTCGGCCGTGGGCTCGGCCTGCGTCGCGATCGCCCAGAGGGTTTCCCCGGGGCGGACTACCACCGACGTCAGGTTGCGGTATACGTCGGACGCCGGTGCGCCGCTGCGCGCGGCCTCAGCCGTGGCCGTTCCCGCCAGCCACGCGAGCGCGACCACCAGCAGCGTGGCGGATATCACCAGCGCGGCCACCACGATCCGCCCGCGCCTGGTGAGGCGGGCGCGCGGGCGGGCACTGGCCCTGGCGCGCGGCGCGGGCGCCGCAGGCGCGGCGGGGCGCACTCGCCCCTCCGCCCCGGCCCTCGGCACGGGCACTTGCAACGCGGGCCGCTCGTCCTCGGCTGCCCGCAGCGGTGGCACCACGCGGAGGACGGGACGTCGCCGCGGCGTGGCCGCCGCCATCCGCTGCCTCGGCACGGGCGCCACGACCCGCCGGCCGGGCACCGCCCCGGCGCGCCGCCCCGGCCCCTCCACGGTTGTCGCGCTCATCCTGGGCCTCCCCTCATCAAGCGATGAGCCTCTCGTACAGCAGTTCGATTCTAACCGGCGATCGAGCTGCCACTCAAACATGTGTTCAATCGAACGCGAGTACGATACTCTTCTATCGCGGGGGTACGACATTTTCCCGGTGCGTCGAACAGATGTTTGATGTCTAGCGCCGCAAGCGCTAACGTCAGCACAGGACTCAACGACTAGAACGGGAGGTGAGCAGATGGCCCGCAGCGCGGAGGGCGATGCATCCGACGCTCCACTCGGGGCAGGCATCAGCATCGAGCCAGGCAGCAGGCCCAAGGGCAGGCCGGGCCGCAAGCCCAAGGGCAGCGTCCAGACCGTGGTCACCGAGCTGCCCGACCACCCCGACCCCAACCACGTGCTCACCTGGCGGCAGCGCAAAGTCCTGCAGGTCATCAAGGACTCGGTGCAGCGCCGCGGCTACCCCCCGTCCATGCGTGAGATCGGTGAAGCGGTCGGCCTCACCAGCACTTCCAGCGTCTCCTACCAGCTGTCCACGCTGCAGAGCAAGGGCTACCTGCGACGTGACGCCGGGCGCCCGCGCACGGTGGAGGTACGGCTGCCCGGGCACCCCACGGTCCGCCCGGACACCGACGGCGCCGAGGAAGTCGCATACGACATTCCCTCCCAGGATGCCGCCCTCGTGCCGGTGGTCGGCCGGATCGCCGCTGGCGGCCCCATCCTGGCCGAGGAGAACATCGAGGACGTCTTCCCGCTGCCCCGGCAGCTGCTGCCCCGGAGCGGGACGCTATTCCTCCTGAAGGTCAAGGGGGATTCCATGATCGGCGCCGCGATCGCCGACGGCGACTGGGTGGTGGTCCGGCAGCAGCCCGACGCGGATAACGGTGACATCGTGGCCGCGAGGCTCGATGGTTACGACGCGGAGGCGACGGTCAAGACGTTCAAACGGTCGGGCGGCCACGTCTGGCTGATGCCGAACAACTCCGCATACGAGCCGATCCCCGGCGACGAGGCGACCATCGAGGGCAAGGTCGTGGCGGTGCTGCGAAGCGTCCCCCGCGCGTAGCGGACCGCCCCGCTCCGAACCGTCCGCGAGCCGTCAGGCCGGGACCACGTTGACCAGGCGCGGGGGGACGAGGATGACCGTTCGGACGTCGCGGCCCGCCAAGGCCCGGGCCACGCCGGGCGTGGCCAGCGCCAGGGCGCGCAGGTCTGCCTCGCTGATGTCCGGCGGGACCTCCAGGCGGTCACGGACCTTGCCGTTGACCTGAACGACGCAGGTCACGACCTCCTGGACCAGCAGTGCCGGGTCGGCCGACGGCCAGCCCGCCCGCGCGACCGACGGCTCGTGCCCCAGCAGTTCCCACGCCTCCTCGGCCGTGTACGGGGCGAAGATCGACAGCAGGACCGCCAGCACCTCCGCGGCCTCGCGCACGGACGGGTCACCGGGCCCGGGGCCGGCGTCGATGGCGCGCCGCGCCGCGGTGGTCAGCTCCATCAGCCGCGCGACCGCGACGTTCAGCCGCGATCCGTCCACCAACCGCGTGACCTCGTCGATCGTCCGGTGAGTGACCTTACGCAACTCGACGTTGCCCGGTCCCGGGCTGGGGTCCGCAGCGCCAGCGTCCGCCGCGACGCGCCACACCCTTCCCAGGAACTTAACGGAGGCGTCGGGGTTCACGTCAGCCCAGTCGATGTCGTCTTCCGGGGGGCTGGCAAAGATCATCGTCAGCCGGATGGCATCGACGCCGTGCGCGGCCAGCTGCTCGCCCAGGTCAACGCCGTTGCCCAGGGACTTGGACATGGCCCGGCCCTGGTTGATCACCTGGCCTTGGTTGATCAGCTTGGTGAACGGCTCGGTGAACTCGACCATCCCCATGTCGTAGAGGATCTTGGTGAAGAAGCGCGCGTACAGCAGGTGCAGGATCGCGTGCTCGACGCCGCCCACATACAGGTCGACGGGCGCCCAGCGCCGTACCGCCGCCAGTTCGAACGGGCCGTGCTCGTACCTGGGCGAGCAGTAGCGCAGGAAGTACCAGGACGAGTCGACGAACGTGTCCATCGTGTCGGTGTCCCGCTTGGCGGGCCCGCCGCACTTGGGGCACTCCGTGTTCACCCAACTGGCCGCGCCGGCCAGCGGGGAGACGCCCCTGGGAACCAGGTCCTGGCCGCGCAGGTCCGGCAGCACCACCGGCAGTTGCTCGTCGGGGACCGGGACCTCACCGCAGGAGCCGCAGTACACGATCGGGATCGGCGTGCCCCAGAACCGCTGCCGGGACACCAGCCAGTCGCGCAGCCGGAAGCTCACCGCCGCCCGGCCCTGCCCGCGCTCCGCCAGGATCTCGGTGATCCTGGCGATCGCGGCGGCCTTGTCCAGGCCGTTGATCGGGCCGGAATTGATCAGCGTCCCATCCCCGGGGGTCGCGGTGCCGGTGACCGCGGGGTCCGCACCGCCGGTGTCCACCACCTGCACCACCGGCAGGCCGTGGGTCCGGGCGAAGTCCAGGTCACGCTGGTCGTGCGCGGGCACGGCCATGATCGCCCCGGTGCCGTAGTCGGGCAGCACGTAGTCGGCGGCCCAGACCGGGATGCGCTCGCCGTTCGCTGGGTTGACGGCGTGCCGGCCCAGGAAGACCCCGGTCTTGGGCCGGTCCGTCTCCTGCCGCTCGATGTCGGTCAGCTTCCGTACCTGCGTCGCGTACTCCGCCAGGGCCGCACGCTGCCCCGGCGCGCACACCTCCTCCGCCAGCGGCGAGTCGGCCGCGATGACGAAGAACGTCGCCCCGTACAGCGTGTCCGGCCGCGTGGTGAACACGGTGACCGGCTCGTCCCGGCCCTCGACCCGGAACTCGATCTCCGCGCCCTCGGACCGCCCGATCCAGTTGTGCTGCATCAGCAGCACGCGGTCGGGCCACTTGCCCGCCAGGTCGGCCATGTCGGCCAGCAGCCGGTCCGCGTACTCGGTGATCTTGAAGTACCACTGGGTCAGCAGCCGGCGGGTGACCTCGCACCCGCACCGCTCGCACCTGCCGTTGATGACCTGCTCGTTGGCCAGCACGGTCTGGTCGACGGGGCACCAGTTGACGTAGCCGTCCTTGCGGTAGGCCAGGCCGCGCTCGTAGAAGCGCAGGAACAGCCACTGGTTCCAGTGGTAGTACTCCGGGTCGCAGGTCGCCAGCCGGCGCGACCAGTCGAAAGACACCGCGTAACGCCGGAACGACGCCGCCTGGGTCTCGATATTCGCGTAGGTCCAGTCGGCCGGGTGCGTGTTGTTCCTGATCGCCGCGTTCTCCGCGGGCAGCCCGAAGGCATCCCAGCCAATGGGGTGCAGCACGTTATGCCCGCGGTGGAAGTGATAACGGGCTATCGCGTCCCCGATCGCATACGCCTCCGCATGTCCCATATGCAGGTCGCCGGAGGGGTACGGGAACATGTCCAGCAGGTAGGTGCGAGGCCGGTGGTCCGCGGGGTCGTCGCTGGCCCGGAACAGGTCCATCGCGGCCCACCGGGCCTGCCACTTCTCCTGGACGTCACGCGGATCGTAATGATGTTGTGCCCGCTCGGCACTGTCGGCGGCTGTCATGACCTTCCCTCACAGGTGGATTCTGCTCCGGCAACTAAAAAGCCCCTCGGGTCCACGAGGGGCAGCCGCGCCAACGAAGTCGGCGCGGCTAGGTAAGGAGCAGCCGAGCGGAACGCATGTCATCAGGGTAGCGCAACCCGCCACCGGCCCGCATGCGGGCGAGGTCACTCGCCCCGCGGCCTGCCCGGCCCAGCGATCCCATGATCGGGCGAATTCGGCTGTTAGAACCGCCAGATCGCCGTGATTACGCCCGTGGTACTGGCCTATCTAAGACGCCACAAAAAATGGATAACAAGCACAAAGCACCGCGTCCCGCGTTCCGCCTTGACCAGCAGCGCCGAGCACCAATAACTTCGTTCCCGCCATCAGGCACGGCAGGATTCCCGTGGTCAGGCGCAGCAGGTCAGCGCGACGCAGCTGCGTGCACCCACGTTATGGGGGGGATCGTGCGTTGCGTGCCTGTGCCGCCGTCGCTGGCGGGCGGAAACACCGTCGTGGCGTCATTATTCGCTAGATATGGCCCTTATTCGGGGGAGTGATGGACGTACTAGCCTTTTCCAGCCCGTCCACGCCTGGGATGCAGAAAGCCATGACGGATAAGGACGGAGCGACCGGTACCACCCATGCCTGAGAATCCCGCACCGCAAGGCGCGGCCGAGCCGATCGCGATCGTCGGCATGGCCTGCCGTTTTCCCGATGCCGCCAACCCGGCCGACTTCCTTGAGCTGGTTCTGACCGGGCGCCGCGCGTTCCGCGCCATGCCCCCGGTGCGGCTGGATGTGACCGAATATGGTGATGCCGAATCTGACGCCCCTGGCCAGCTCGCTGCGGGCGCCATCGGCCCGGGGCGGGCTGCCCTCATTGAGGGGTGGCGCTTCGACCGGGCCGCCTACGGCGTCACGCAGGCGGCCTATCAAGCAGCGGACCCGGCCCACTGGCTGGCGCTGGAAACGGCCGCCCGTGCCCTCGCCGATGGGGGCTTCCCCGGTGGCCAGGGCCTCACCAGGGACCGGACCGGCGTCATCATCGGGAACACCTTGACCGGCGAGGTGTCCCGCGCCACCGCCATGCGGTCCCGCTGGCCTTACGTCCGCCGCGTGCTGCGCGCGGCGCTGGCCGCCGGCGAGGTCTCACCGGAGCGGCACGCGGGAGTGCTCGAGCACGCGGCGGCCGGGTTCCTCGCGCCGTTCCCGGAGATAGGCGACGACACCCTGGCCGGCGGCCTGCCCGGGGCCATCGCCGACCGGATCTGCGGGCACTTCGGCTTCCGCGGCGGCGGCCACGCCGTCGACGCGGCGCACTCCTCATCCCTGCTCGCCATCGCCGCCGCGTGCTCCGCCCTTGCCGCCGGGGACCTCGATGCCGCGATCGCGGGCGGCGTCGACATCAGCCTCGACCCGCACGAACTCGCTGGCCTGGCCGGAACCGGCGCCCTGGCGGCCGGGGACATGCGGGTGTTCGACGCGCGCCCGACGGGCTTCCTGCCCGGAGAAGGGTGCGGGCTCGCCGTCCTGATGCGCGCGGCCGACGCCCGGGCGGCGGGAATCCCCGTATACGCCGAGATCGCCGGATGGGGCGTGTCGTCGGCGGGTAACCCGGCCCTGACCAGGCCCGGGTCCGCCAGCCTCCTGCTCGCCCTGCGGCGTGCCTACCTCCGGGCTGACATCGACCCGGCCGACGTCCAGCTGATCGAGGGAGACGGGACCGGGACGGCGTCCGGCGACCTCGCCGAGCTGACCTCACTGGCCGAGATGCGGCAGGCCTCACCAAGGCTGGCGGCGCTCGGCTCGGTCAAGGCCAACATCGGGCACACGAAAGCGGCCGCCGGGGCGGCCGGGCTCATCAAGGCCACCCTGGCGATCGCGGCCGGCGTCATCCCGCCCGCTACCGGGTGCGTCCGCCCGCATCCCCTGATAGCCAGCGAGGATGCCCGGCTGCGCGTTCCGCAGGCGGCCGAACCCTGGCCGGAGCGGGCCAGGCTCGCCGGTGTCAGCTCGGTCGGCCCCGGCGGCACCAGCGTTCACGTGATCCTCCGGCGCACCCGCGAGGGGCGCAGGCGGCGAGCTCCGGGCACTCCGCAGCTCCGCGGCGGCGGCGCCGCGGCGGAGCGGGCCGGAACAACACCGGCCGGGGGCAAGAGCGCCGCGCCAGCGCGGCGGGACGGCTCGCTCCCGTTGCCCATCCCGGTCCTGGCGAACCCGCCCCGCGCGCAGGCGTTCGCCTTCGCCGCGGCCGACCGCCAGGCTCTCGCCAGAGAGCTCGGCCGCGTCGCCGAGCTGGCATCCTGGCTGTCCGACGGGGAGCTGCACGATCTTGCCTGCCAGGCCGGGCGGGCGGCGGCCGGGCCGGCGGACGTGCGCGCCGGGCTGGTGGCGGGCAGCCAAAACCAGCTGGCGCAGCTCGCCGGGGAGGCGATCGCGCTCCTGCCCGGGCTACGCCCGGGCACCCTGGCCACGGCACCGGGCATCGTCCTGGCCGAGGGCGGCCGCGGCCGGGTCACGCTGCTGTTTCCCGGCGAAGGCAGTATTTTTACCCCGCCACCCCGCCCAGGTATTTTTACCCCGCCACCCCGCCCAGGTATTTTTACCC
>Ga0207646_10005588_pt1 | contig 13200 bp, 16 predicted proteins | sample KBSK5502metaG_FD_184343 | JGI IMG/M metagenome (GOLD analysis project Ga0207646, IMG submission 184343) | Corn, switchgrass and miscanthus rhizosphere microbial communities from Kellogg Biological Station, Michigan, USA - KBS K5-50-2 metaG... | ecosystem: Host-associated > Plants > Roots >...
TCCTTCCCTTGTGGCGCTTTTCGTTAGATTTGGCGTCACTCTTTTGCTACGTTTACCTCATAATTGAGGTGTAGGATGCATGATGCCGGTGAGCAGGCGCATGAACCCTGCTCGCGTTGTCAGGGTAGGCCACGTTCAACGTGGTAGTTTCTTCTTTGAGAAGTGTATCATGCATTCTCGCTCAGGGCAATTACATTCCACTTTTCTGCGATGTCCTCTATTGAGCCAGCATGGTGCAGTATGGGTTCCCTATCATGCTATAATAGTGAGGAACTATTCTTCCTATCTATTGAGGAGATATCTTTATGGCTTACCGAATGACTATCACCTTGACTGATCAGGAATATGCATTACTCACTGCAGAAGCAGCAAAAAATGGCAAGCAGCCAGAAACGCTCCTCCATGAAATTATGCTCCAGCGCCTCCAGCCACCATCCCAGGTAAAACACCCAATGACAGAGCAGGAGTTCGAGGAGAAGTTATACAGCGAAGGAAAAATCTTGAACATTCCTACGCGACGGCCATTGACGCCAAAAGAACAGGCCGAACGAGAACGACTTGCTCGCGTGTTTGCAGGGGGCAAACTCGCATCTGAAATGGTCAAGGAAGATCGAGGCCCATACTAATGGCATCCTACTTTCTCGACACGTCAGCTATCGTCAAACGGTACTTTCCTGAGCAGGGACACACCTGGATTCTAGCTCTTTGTCTTCCAGCACATGGCAATAGGCTCTATATCTCACAAGCAGCATTAGTAGAAGTTGTGGCGACGATATGCCGTAAAGCTCGCGAGCAACTGGTTACCGTTACTGAACGAGATCTGCTTATCGAGATATTCAGGCAAGATAGCCAGAATAACTACACGATAATACCAGTCACTACAAGTGTATATACCTCTGCAGGCAACTTATGCCGTTCACAGAGTCTGCGCGCTTATGATGCTATACAACTAGCTTGTGCACTAAGCCTGCGTGATGAGGCAGTGGTAAGCCAGGCACCTCTACCCATTTTTGTCTGTGCTGACAGCAATCTCATTACCATTGCCGGTGAAGAGGGATTACGGACTGAGAATCCTAACACTTACCAGTCACGGGAATGAATCTTTTTATGATGTCAGATTCAAAGCTAGCTTGGCATGCGCTTTTCAGTCCAAATGATGCTGCCGACGTGAACCCTTTAGTGATTATCTTTAATTGCAGAGTTCAATCTACGAATTAACTGATCAACTATTGAATTCCGGTTGTCCAATGTCAATGTATATAACTCTACTCTTTCATGCTGTTTAATCGCATCCAGCCAGGGATCGGATTTCAAGGCAATAGTACCCAGAAGAGGACGAGAACTATTGAGTAGTTCCATGATCGTTCTTTTGAACTGCTCAGAATACATCTCCATAGGACCAATCTCATCAAAAACAACGAGGTCCTTAGTCGCCATCGCTTCATAAAGAGCGGCCAGACCTATCGACTCGAGACAATCCAGGTTAACACCATACCTCCCGACACGTATCCGACTCTTAGAGTTCACATGAGCAAGAAGTCCATGCCGCCCATCTAATGTAACCAGTCGAAATCCCACCCTTCTTTCCTGATCCTGCATCTCTTCTGTATAGAATCCTCCACAACGTTCTACACCTAGAGCATCAATTATTTTCTTGATTGCCGTGGTCTTCCCGACACGTGGCTTTCCAGTCAGCAGGTAGGCTTTGCTCATTTGCAGTGCCATTCCTTAGGAATCACGAAGCGAATGCCTGCTTCATCTCCCAGTCGCTGATGCCCATGCATACCGACACGAAATGCCGATGTACTCATCAGGATTTATCGCTGCGTAGCCAGCAATGCCCCTAAACGGCGAACACCCAGTTCCTTACTCCATCGGGACTGTAAGATGGTTGAATGGAGTTCCCTCAAGCGCACAATGGTATTGCTGGCCCCTACAGAAGACGCAAGCGTCAGTGCTTCCTCAGCAGTATCTGTACAATCGCTTATCATCTTTAACCCATAATAAGCTTCCGCTTTGCGGGCCAGCAACCGGGCACGTCCAGGCGTCAAGGTTGGATTGTAGGTCTTCAAACTCTTCTCGATCAGCTTGAGAGCGCGGTCATAATCTCTTAAGAGAAGAGCATCTACTCCTTTGTGTGCTGTCACTGATGCAATGCTAAACACTCGATAGTTACGCTCTCGTACTGGTTCCTCCTGCTCTAAAACGCATTCAGCCAGTCCAATGGCATGCCAGCACTCTTGCCCTTGCTGGGCTTTGGCATACGCTTCCGAGAGCAGGGTCAGAATATCTCCTCGCAGATGTGGAACCCCCCAACCATTAGTGAGGTCGAGTGCGTTATTGAGATAGGTAATTGCCTTCAGGGGCTCCTCCTGCCTCATGAAGATCACCCCTTCACGCACTCGCACGGCTGCCATCAGTTCCGCATCTTGCAACTCATGTGCCACCGTATACGCTTTTTGATAGGCTTTAAGCGCTTTGACATAGAGCAACATGTCACCCGCCACACTGCCCTGAAGCTGATAGGCCGTGCAAAGTTGTGCCTGCGCTCGCCGATGCCAGGCCTGCCCCTGGACCTGGTGCGCAAAGTGGATGACTTCGTTGACGAACCGATCCAATCCCTGGGCAGCATGCACTGGCCCACCCATGAGTTGGGCCTTCCAACGGCTAGCCATCGTATCCTCCAGGAAGGACATCGGATCTTCATTGAAGACGAGCGTGTTGATCTCCTGTCGCTCCTGATCGAGTCCCAAGAATGCTGCGGGAATACCGAGCAAAGCGACAAGGAACCGACGCCTCTCCAGGTTCTTCATCACCGCTTCCTGCTCCATTCTCTGCACCGTTCGTAAGCTAACGCCCAGCGCGTCAGCCAGGTCTTGCTGAGACCACCCCATGACTTTGCGATACTGTGCCATGATCTGGCCATGATGCACTTCCTCTGTTGCTTTCCTGCTCATGCTTCCTATGTTCTCTCCTTCTCTAGTGGCGCTTTTCGTTAGATTTGGCGTCACTCTTTTGCTACGTTTACCTCATAATTGAGGTGTAGGATGCATGATGCCGGTGAGCAGGCGCATGAACCCTGCTCGCGTTGTCGGGGTAGGCCACGTTCAACGTGGTAGTTTCTTCTCTGAGAAGTGTATCATGCATTCTCGCTCAGGGCAATCGTGTGTCTCTATTCTGCACATTTGTCCCTATCATACAGACGAACAGGGGGAACACTACATGATAAGCGTCGGTAGCTCTTGCGGCTCAAGCACTAGAGCAAGCAGAAGATTGAGCAAGAGGGCACTAATATGAGCGAGACGGAAAACACGAGTGATTCCGTGGCTAGATTGCTGCAAGAGATCGAGCAGCATGTAGCAACAATCAACTGCGCCAAAGTCGAACTACAAGGACAGCCCGATAAACTAGGCCAACTCATTAGGGATCAAGTGCAAGCGTCGGTATGGTGCATGGAACAGCTTAACCCCCTTGTAGGGCAAAGGAAGGCAATCCGCCTTGTGGTAGAGCGTTATCAAAACATCGTTCGTGAAGAATAGTAGTTAGTCCAGATAGATTTTTGAGGCAGAAATGTAGTGGCACCCCTTGCGGGTGCCAGGTCCCACGGCAAAATCCCTTGCGGATGCCAGGTCCCATTACAAAAACCTAAGTGGACTGACCACTATCATCCTATGCTCCCCCAATTACATTCCACTTTTCTGCGATGTCCTCTATAGTGAATGATGCTCCTCCAAAATCAACTCCTTCCCCCTGGGGCACCGTCGCCCTACTTTCTTATCTCCCCCCGTTGGCCTTCTCAGGCGGCCTGATATACTCCTGGCCACCCATGTATGGACGTAACGCTGCCGGGATGCGCACGCTGCCGCCGGGCTGCTGGTGAACCTCGAACAGGGGCAGCAGGATGCGAGGCGAGGCGAGGGCAGTGTTGTTGAGCGTGTGGACAAACTTTAGTTTGCCCTCCTCGTCTCGGTAGCGGATATTGACGCGGCGGGCCTGCCAGTCGTGGAAGTACGAACACGAATGAGTTTCGCGGTACCGCCCCTCGCTGGGTATCCAGCATTCCAGGTCATACATGCCGACTTTGCCGTCGCCCATATCGCCGGTGCAGACATTCACGACGCGATAGGGCAGCTCCAGGGCCTGCACCAGCTCTTCGGCGTTCCTGATCAACTGTTCGTGCCAGCGTACCGACTCTTCGTGATCGGCTTCGCAGATTACATACTGCTCGATCTTGTTGAACTGGTGGACGCGAAAGACGCCGCGTGCATCCTTGCCGTAGGTGCCCGCCTCTTTGCGGAAGCAGGGGCAGAAACCGACGAATTTCATAGGCAGGTCTTCGTAGCGGAAAATTTCGTCCTTGTACATGCCGGTGATCGAGACTTCAGCGGTGCCGACCAGGAAGGTATCTTCGTCCTCGATAGCGTAGACTTGGTCGCGTCCTTTAGGGAATTGCCCGCTACCGATAAAGCCGAATTCGCGTGCCATGGCCGGTACGATCAAGGGCGTGAAGCCTTTGCGGGCGATACGGTCCATGGCAAAATTCATTAGTGCCAGCTCCAGACGTGCAGCGTCACCTTTGAGGGCGTAGCTGCGTGCGCCGGCGATCTTGACGGCTCGCTCGATGTCCACCACGTCCAGTTTCTGCATCAGGGCGTAATGGTCGAGCGGCTCGAAGTCGAACGTGGGTTGCTCGCCCCAGTACCTGATCGGTACGTTGTCGTTTTCGTCCTTGCCGATGGGAGCGCTCGGATCAGGGATGTTGGGCACGAGGTAGAGCATTTCCTGGCGTACTTCCTCTAATTCGTGCAACCTGGGTTCCAGAGCCTTGATCTGCTCGGCGAGCAGCTTTCCCTCGGCGATGAGCGCATCACGCTGTATCTTATCGTTGGCTACCTCCCGGATACGTTTCGAGATCCTGTTCTGCTCGGCGCGAGCATCTTCTACCTGGCGCTGGAGCTCGAGCACGCGTTGATCAACCTCCAACAGGTAGTCGATGTCAACCGGGTTGTTTTTGACCCGCGCCGCTTCTTTTACGATGTCTGGATGGTTGCGAATGAAAGCGAGATCTAGCATGGTTGTATTTGCTCCTTACTTTATATAGATGAACAATAAAAAAGCGCCATCGTCCATTGCAAAGGACGACGACGCGCTGTGCGTGTGAGCCGTGGTGCCACCTTGATTCTTTCAATCCCCAGGGAATAGAAACTCACTGTGCCTGCTAACGGTGGCGACCGGTGGCGCTTGTCGCGCTGGCTCGCGGGTGGATTTCGCTTCTACTGGCTGCTGCGTTGCACCGGCCCGCAGCTCTCTGATGCCAGGTAAAAGGTACTTGTCCCTTTCATTGCCTGTGTATTTGTTGTACTCAGCATACCAGTAGTTTTGTGATCTGTCAATATCACAACTGCCACACTTGTGCGTTGCTAAACTCTACTTCGGTAGGTGTGCTGTAGTCAAGGGCAGCCACTCCGATTTGACCGGAACTCAAAGTGCTGTCTTTTATGCTTGTGATGAACTGCCGGTTTATAAACAGGTAGAGCATGTTTTTATTGGCGATAACGGCTACCTGGTTGGATTGGCCCGCGCCGGTGGCGATGGTTAAACCCAGGCCATTGTTGAGCGTGGTGGCCTGAGTGGTGCCGCTATAGAGATCAAGAGCGTACGATCCATCGGCTCCAATGCGGAAAAGATAATACTGGTTTTTTGAACTATCGGCTCGGAAGATAATACCACCCTGGCTCCCTTTATCAATGCGCATTTGCACCTGGTAGGCGATATTGCTGAAGCTCGTGTTTTCTGCGATGCAAGGTTGAAGATAGCCCAATTGGGCTTCGCTGGCATGGTAGTCACCTCCTGTAAATACACAGCCCGTATTGCCCAGGCTATTCGTGCCCTGGTCCCAACCACCTTTGCCAGTCTTGTCACTGAGGGGATCATTAAGCGCCGGGATTCCAGTTGTATCCTGAGTGAACATGTTTTGCAGCGCAGTAACGGTGGCCGTTGCCTGGCTTGCTTCTGTGGAGGCTGTGGTTGTGGCTGCGCCCACGGCGGTGGCGGTGGCAAAAATGTTTGCCTGTGCGGTCCCCAGGGTATCAGCGGTTGCCTGAGAGACTTGCTGTGTCTTTTCAAGGCTGGTCCTTGTTAAAAGGGCCTCTGCAGTAGCCTGGGTATGCAGTGTTGTTTTGTATTGCACTGTTGCGGAGTAGATGATGAAGCCAAGGCCACCTGTAATGAGTATGAAAATCAGTATAATGAATAAAATAGTTAGATTCGTCGGAAATGTCCGTCGCCGAACGTTCCGGGGTGGCGGAGGCCATGAGGCACCAGCTTGGTTGAGTGAGGTGTCTCTTAAGGTAGCCTGCTCGTTTCGGGGTAGTTGATCCTCGCCTGGCATCATATGCTACGCTCGCTCTTCTTAAACGGTCGCCATCTCTTAGTAGTATTATAGAATCCAGATCATCATAGTGCTAAGCGATCTCGGAGAGTTAGGGAAGATTCCACACTTGTGCGCTGCTAAATCCTGTATCTGAAGGAACACGTATAGTATTTTCAGCAAACAGACCTATGGCTCCTGTTGCGTACGATTCATCCTGAACACGCTTGACAAATTGCTTATTAATAAACAGGTCAATATTGCTGCCGTGCGCCATAACGGAAAGTAAATTGGGCTGATTAAAGCCAACCTTTATAGCAGGGCTGCGACCGAAGGCCAATATTGCTCCATGTTGAGGGCCTGCAGCTACATTCAGAGCATAGAGGCCATTATAGCTAATAGAGAAGAAATAAGTACTGGGTTCTGGATCATTAGCACGGAACATGATGCCAGCTTCGTAGCCTTTGATGATTGTCACCTGTACTTGAAAGACAAAGTCGGAAAATGCACTACCTGCCGCGAGGCAAGAGTAATAAAAGTCTTTTGCTGACATACGGATGTGATAAGCTCCGTTGGTGAAAACACAACCTGTATCTCCATTGCCTTGATTGCCCCAAAGACCAATGTGTTGTCCATCCAATGGATCTTCGAATGTTGGGCTTTTATTTGTAATTTGATTATAGATGCCTTGTGGAGAATTGGCATTGGCAGTAGCCGTAGCCCGGGCTTGCGTGGTCAGGACGCCTTGAGCTACGGCGGTTGCATGGGCATTTAATTCAACCCGGTGGAAGATGGTTGCATAGTAGGTGGTACCACCTCCCATAATGATCAGCAATACCAGTGTTATAGACAGTAGAGCTGTAAATAGCGGGTGATGGGGTCGTTGTAGTGATTCCTGTTGCGTAGGTTGGGTTTGCGCAGCAGTGCCAGATGATGGCTGCAGGCTATGATCGAGAAGAGGCTGCGCGGTATAGCTTTGCTGTGAAGTATGAGGTGTCGATGATGTCGTAGAGGAACTACTATCAGGAATGTAGGGAATGGCATCATCGCTTAGATGATAGGGCGAAAATTCGGAGGTGTTGGATTTTACGGATGAGCCGCAGGACGGGCAGTTAGACACTCCTGTTTGAATAGTCATCCCACATAAGGTACACTGCATTTCAGATTTCTCCTACAAGACGAGTATGGTCAACCTTTTCTTCACAAAGCCCATACCTGTACATCACTGAACGCTACATCGGCGGGCCCTGTAGCGCTTGCTGCGTACAGGGCTACTTGTCCAGAGTCAAACACGCTGTTAGTTACATTAGCAATCGGCTGTTTATTTACGTACAGGTATATATGATTGCTCTCCGCCACGACAGTGAGCAGGTTAGGCTGATTTGGACCAGGGTTGATAGCGGCATTACTGCCAGCCGTGAGTAACGATGGCACGTTGTCCTTAAAGATAATAAGATAGTAACTTGTATTCTGCTCAACACCAAAGAAATAAGCGCCGTTGTTAGTGAGGCGGAACATGAGTCCCCCTGCTGCTCCTGCAATAATCTTTAACTGCACCTGGAAAGCAAGGTTGTTAAAAAGGCTGTTAAATGCGATGCAATCGGTGAATCCCACTTGTTTCAGGGATCTGACATGATATGCTCCACTGGAGAAGGCGCAGCTGAAGAGAGATGAGCTTTGTTGTAGCCAGGTGCTTCCCTCCTGAACATCGAGTGAATCATTGATCACTGGCGTGCCACTGGTCGCCCGCGTATATATTTCTTGCGGGGTCAAGGCGACAGTGGTAGCGGTAGCCTGTGCGTACGCTTGCGCAGTACCTTGGGTCTGTGTTGCAAGTAAGTTCCGTGTAACGGCAGTCGCTTGTGCCTGAAGCTCGGTGGGCCGAACAGCGACGGCGTAGTAGCCAATTCCACTTCCCCCTATGATAAGCAATACCAGGAGAATAACCAGTACAGTTAATCTTGGCATAGTGACTCGTTGCTGCTGCGGAACCATTGGGGATGGCTGTTCTTGAGTAGGAACGCGAAATGGTTGTAATGGCGTATGCGGAGCGGCAACATTGTAAGGTGTTGGCTTGCTACAAGCGGGGCATGTTGCAACTCCTGGCGACAGCGTTGTTCCGCATGAAGTACAAACCATGATGAATTTCCCCTTTTATAATCGAAAAGTGGTTCTGAGTTCTATAAAAGATGGTTTGTTACCCCCCGGTAACGAGACTACTATAACATGCTTTAATATTTTTGCCAAGCTATTGTTGAGAATGGATCGACTTCACAACTGCCACAGCTCTATGTGACCGAAGGCCACATCAGTAGGGTTCGTATTATCGGCGCCAAACAAGCCTATTTGACCTGAGCTGTAGGTACTATCGCTTACGCTCCCCACGTACTGCTTATTGACGTAGAGGTAGATATTGCTGCCACGCGCTATGATGGTGAGCAGATTGGTTTGATTCAGGTTGGTATTGATGGCCCGGCTATTGCCGTAGGTTAAAGGGTTATTGTGTTTGTCATCATGGGAGATTAACAGGCTATAGGTGCTGTCACGACCAACGGCGAAGATATAAAACTGTGAGCTTGCGCTGTTGGCGCGAAAAACGAGGCCGCCCCCGTCGCCTTGAACGATGGTCATCTGCACTTGAAGGGTGAAATTGCTGAAGTTAGACGCCTGGGCGAAGCAAGGTACATAGTAGCCTTTCTGCGGTACATTGGCGTGCAGCGCGCCGCCCGAGAAACTGCAGCCGCCACCACCCACTGCCGGGTACTGGTCCCAGTTCAAGCTGTCCTGGCCGTTTAATGCTTCGTTGAGCAAGGGGTTGCCACCGGTAGCTTGATTGTAGATGTTCTGTAATGCCGTTGCAGTTGCGACGGCTTGCGCTGTAGCGATTGATTGCGCTGTCGCGGTGGCATTGACGAGAGCCTGGGCGGTACCTGTTGCTTGCGCATTAGCCTGGGCGGTGGCACGCGCCGCCATTGTCAGTTGCGTTTCGGCAGTCGCGGTGGCCTGTGCGCGCAGTTGCGCCGGGTGTAGTGCGGCGGCATAAAAAATAAGGCCGAAGCCGCTGATTAAGACGAGTAACGCGGCGATGATGAGCAAGATAGTCATGGCGCGTGAAAGACCTGAACGTCGCCCGGGATGTCGCTGTTCAGGCATAGGTATTTGTTGGGGTGGCCATTGCTCCGGTGGCCCTTGCGGCGCAGCATAGAGTGGTTGGGGGGCTGGAATATTCAAGGGCGGCTGCACGGCAGGCACTCCGTAATTTGTTGACTCTTTACCCGGCGTTTTTTCCATAAACGGATGCGGCCTGGCAGCGTGAGGGGTTGTCGCTACTGAGCTTGTTTCTATGAAAGGACCGTCAGCTACAGTTGGCGTGTCATTACCGTTGGGATCATTTGAAGAGGAGACGTTGTAGGACGTAGTAGCTCCGCAGTAATAGCATATAGCTGTTTCAGGTGGCAGCGTAGTCCCACAGGAGATGCATTGCATCGAGTAAGTCTTCCCCTCGTTGATATGCTTGATGTTCTCAGAGAACCCGGTGCTCTCTTTCTTTGAAGCCCCTGGTCTGTGGTTCAGTATAACATGCTTATTGGCCCGCTGACTGGCTGGTAGGAAAAATAGATGCATTGCTTTCTGGTGTTATAGTTGCCAGACCTGGGCATTACTAAATGCAACATCAGTGGGGTTGGTATTGCTCTCGCCGAACACTCCAATCTTGCCAGAGGTAAACATACCGTTGCTAACACCGTCAAGGTACTGTGAATTGATGAAGAAGTAGATGTTGGCGCCACGGGCGACAACGGTAATGGTGTTGGTCTGATTCTGACCCATTTTGATGAGCGGAGACGAGCTACTCAGTAAGTTCTTAGCGTGGCTGCCCTGGTTATCGACATAAAGGAAGAGGTCATAGGCCCCACTCTGGCTAATGCGGAAGAGGTAGAACTTTGAGTTCGCCGAATCGGCGCGGAAAATGATGCCCCCTTCATCCCCCTTGGTGATCGTCATCTGTACCTGGAAAGCAAAGTTGCCGTAGGTTGGCGCTTCAGCAAAGCAAGGTTGGAAGAAGCTTTTCTGTGGCATGGTTGAGTGATAGGCTCCTCCAGTATAGGCACAACTCCCACCCGCGGTTGAGTTCGACGTGGAGAGCTGATCCCAGTTGTTGTTGCTTGGAGCGTTCAATTGGTCGTTGAGTGCTGGTGTGCCGCTTGTTGCCTGGCTGAGGACGGCTTGTAACGCAGATGCAGTGGCAGAGGCCGCCGCGGTGGCAGAAGCTTGGGCTGTAGCGGTAGTGTTGGCTTGGGCCATTGAAGTTCCCAGCGCATTGGCGGTAGCCTGAGCGTTGGCTTGCGCGGTCCCTGTGACCCGCGCATTAGCGGCGGCCGTAGCATCTGCATGCAATTTTTGGGGCTGGTAGACGCCCACGTAGTAGATGAGACCGCTGCCCCCGAGAAGGAAGAGTACGATGACGATGAGCAGGATCGTCACGGTTAATGAGAGTCTGCGTTTTTTAGGGGGAGGCAGTTGCGGGGTCTGCTGCCCCGCCTGGGGATATCCCGTATATGGCGGGGGGTACGCAGAGGGCGCCTGGTTGTGATAGAGATAGAGCTGCTCCTGTGCCTGGGCTTGCTCAGGATAATTGGAGTAGCCCCCGCCTGCCGGTGGGTAATTGGGATATGATCCAGTCGCTGGGTACGTAGCCCCTGATGGCGAAGGATAGGTAGCAGCAGGAGGTAGCGGTGGCGGTGGTATGAAATCCGTGGGAGAGCCAGGATTATCTCCATAAAAAGGTTGCTGCGCATATTGCTCCGCGGTGGGAAGAGAAACTGTGAGAATAAGGTCGCCAACTGGACCACCGGGCCACGTTGCTTCGCCCTGGCCTTTCAGGCGAATCTCTTCACCGTCGCGAATCCCCGCGCGTATAGGCACGGTAATGCGGCGTCCACCCGGGAGTGTAAGCGTCCGGCTGCTCCCAGCCTGGGCCTCGTCCTGGCTGAGCGCTAACGTCGCGCGTATGTCACCGGCTTGTGGTCCTTCGAATGCCATGTCTTTCACCTGTCCACTGTTTGACCGTAGATGATCAGTTCGATTGTGCGGCTATGCACGGCAATTAGTATAGCACAACGGTTTCGAATTTGCACCAGTTTCGTCTCATCGGGGTGCGTTTCATTTTTTTGCACACAGGAGGGAGGTGGTAAAATACAAGGAAAAAAGAGCAGGAGAGAGACGAGAGCATGAAAGCCAAGAAGAACACACGGCAGCCGAGTCGGGCAGATGCACCAGGTGAGCGCAGGACTGCGAGACGTGCTGGGGATGACCCAATGGAGGAAAGAGCACCCGCACGCGACATGGGCCGAGATCGAAGCGGCGGTGGATGAGCAGATCAACCAGTTGCGGGCGCAACTGATCCAGGAGCTGGTGCAGATGGGGGAGACTGAGGAGTGGAGCCAGAAGCCAGAGGAGGAGCGTCCGAAGTGTGCGACGTGTGGCAAGCCATTGGTGGCACGCGGAGAGCAGACGCGCTTCATCCAAACGACGGGAGGGGAGGCGGTCAAACTGACGCGCGCCTATGGCACCTGCCCCGCTTGTGGGGTAGGCTTTTTCCCCCCTGGATGAGGAGTTAGGGCTGCTGGGTGGAGGGTTGACGCCACGTGGGGAGGAAACGCTGGTCCGGCTGGCAAGCTGGATGCCGTTTGAGCAAGCGAGGGACCTGCTGAAAGATCTGGTGGGGATCCAGGTGAGCAAGGCGACGGCGCGGCGAGCGACGCTCCAGACAGGGGAGGCAGCGCTGGCCGTGGCAGAGGCAGAGCACCTCAAGCAGGAACTGCCCCAAGCGCCTGCTGGAGCAGACAAGCAAGCGCTGAGTGCAGATGGAGCCTTTGTGCATCTGGTCGGGGGCGAGTGGGCCGAAGTCAAGACCGTCGTGATGGGGGAGGTCACACGCAACAAGCGCGGGGAGGTCTGCACACGACAGATTTCCGCCTTTTCGCGTCTGGCTGAGGCCGAGCGATTTGCGGAGGCAGCGGTAGTGGAAATGCATCGACGGGGACTGGAGCGGGCGGCCGAGGTCTGCGCGGTGCAAGATGGCGCGGAGTGGCTGCAAGGGCTGGTCGACTACCATCGTGCGGATGCCGTGCGCATCCTGGACGCGGGCCCATGCCGCCGAATACCTCAATGAGATCGGGCAAGCCGTGCAGGCAGCGCGGGGCAGACTGCCCCCTACGTGGTTGACCGACCTGCTCCATCGGCTCAAACACCAGGGACCCGCCCGCGTGCTCAAGCATCTGGCTTGGTTGGCCGCAGGCTCACCCAGTCCACTCATCCGCGAGAAACTGGCCTATTTGCAGAAGCGTGAAGCGCACATGCAGTACCCGACCCGATCTGGGAAGCAGGCTGGCCCATTGGCTCTGGGAGCGTCGAAAGTGCCAACAAGGGAGTCGTCGAAGCGCGTCTCAAAGGCGCTGGCATGCGGCTTCCGTCGGCAGAACGTCAACCCCATGCTGGTGCTACGCAATGCGGTCTGCAATCGGCAGTGGCACCAGACGTGGACGACAGCGGTGGCCCATCGACAAGCGCTTCGCACGAGTCGGCGGCAAGCAGACAGTCAGCAGCAGTTGGCCCAGGCCTTTTGGTTCCTCGTCTTCTGGGGAGTACAGGTGGATCGGCTGTCCCACCCACCCGTCCACGCTGCCACCTCACCGGCGGCTCCTGCCCTCGTGGAGCAACCAGCTCGTCGTCCTGGCTCTGGCTATTCCTGGCGCAAACCTTTTCTCAGACGCCCTCCTTCCACCCCTGCGGTTCCAGCAGAGGCGGGTGCAAAAAAATGAAACGCACCC
>Ga0207646_10005589_pt1 | contig 13200 bp, 7 predicted proteins | sample KBSK5502metaG_FD_184343 | JGI IMG/M metagenome (GOLD analysis project Ga0207646, IMG submission 184343) | Corn, switchgrass and miscanthus rhizosphere microbial communities from Kellogg Biological Station, Michigan, USA - KBS K5-50-2 metaG... | ecosystem: Host-associated > Plants > Roots >...
GATCGGCTTGCCCGTGTTGCGGCATTCGAGCTCGGCAAGCGCGGCGGAATTCTGGCGGATTTTTTCGGCGAGCTTGAAGAGAATGCGTCCGCGATCCTGCGCGGTGGTCTGCGGCCACGGCCCGGAATCAAATGCCGCCCGGGCGGCTTGCACGGCGCGATCGACGTCGGCTGCGTCGGCGGCGGCAACCTGGGCGATTATTTCTTCTGTCGAAGGATCATACACAGGGAACGTCTTACCGGATATTGCGCCTTCCCATTTGCCACTCACAAAATTCTGGTAACTGCGTGCTCCCGCTGTTGCACTGCTCGACATTTCAACCTCCTGCCTGCAAAACTGCGAAAATGCTTTAAGCCGCCGCCTTCAGGGCGGTTTTGCGGCGGCCGTAGACGAAAAAGAAAAAAGCCGCCATGCCTATAAATAGCAACGTGCCACCCCACATCCAGACTTCGTAGGAGAAGAGCGAGGTGATTTGTTGCGCCGGGAAAAACGCCAAGCCAATTCCCAGCGCAGTCGTTACGAGGCCGCTCGCTCCCGCAAGGATTAACTTTGTTTTGCTGTAACGCACTGGCTGAAAATCCGGCGCGAGCGCAAGTTTCAACAATGCGCCGAACATGTAAAGAAACGGAATCAGCTGCAGCACGACCGCCAGCGAAAGCAACCGCTGGAAAGATTCTTGCACGCCGGAGCTCACGAAATTCATGAGCACGAGCGCAAATGAAACTCCCGCGTGCACGAGCAGCGCTGCGTACGGCGTGCGATATTTCGAGTGAATGCTGCCGAGCCAGCGCGGCATGTAGGAATCGAGGCCGGCTACAAACGGAATACGCGCCGAACCGCCGAGCCATGCAGAACCGATTCCCGCAATAGAGAGGCTCAACAGAAATGCAAACGGCGCGACGATCCAGGGAGCGCCCACGCGCTCTGCCATGCGCGTAACTGCCTGAACAATCCCCTGTAATACGCTGATGTCCTGTTTGCTGACGGCTACAAGAAGAGTAAGTGTGGCACCGACATAAAGTGCGCCGGAAAGGACGCCGCCCCAAGCCACGGCGCCCGGCAACGTCTTCTGCGGATTCTGGATTTCGTCGCCCATGATCGAGGCAAGTTCCAGGCCAACCAATCCGAAACAGATCACGCCAAAGGAATTGAGCACGAACCGGGGGTTTTCTGGAATCTGAAAATCGGCCCAGGTGACGTTGGTTCCAAAACGCAGCCACACGATCAGGCCGAGGGCCATCAAGAGGCCTGCGGCGACAAACGTGCCGATGCCGCCGATGTTGTTGATCCACTTGCCTACGCCAAGGCCCACAATGTTGAGCACAACGAGCACGGCAAGCAGCACCACGCACGCAGTAAGCGCAAAAGCTTTGTTGTCCGCGAGCTGTTCATGGCCAGTACCAAGCGCGAAGACGGATACGCCGACGAAATATAAAAGGACCGTGGGAACGTACATCATGTTGTTCGTCCAATAGCACCAGCCGGAAAGAAATCCGTGGAAGGGGCCGAAAACCTCCTTGGCCCAGAGATAAACTCCGCCTTCGCCAGGGTAACGTTGGGCGAGTTCAATCACGGCAATTCCCTGCGGCCAGAAAAAAAGGACCAGCGAACCAATCCAAAGCCAAATGGTGACGCCGCCATTTGCCGCAATCGATGGCAGCACATTTAAATTGAAAACGGCTACGACAAACAGGAGCACCAGGTCGCGCTGGCCTAAAACCCGTTTCAGGTGCGGCTGGGTTTCCAAGGTGCTGACTGTTTGGGTCAACGTTCGTCTCCGAAAGTTTCTGCGGAATGCAGCGCCCGGCCAAGATCGTCCAAGACGACGCCGCGCGGTTTCGTCCTAGTGGCCGGCCGCGGCGGTCACCATGCCGCGTTCGGCCTGGGCTTTTGCGAGCCCGGGCGCAATCTCTTCGAAAACGGCGAGATGCTTGTCGATGTCTGCTTCCGTGTGCTGCACGGAAACGGTCCACTGCTCGTCCCACCAGTAGGGTTGCGCAAGCACGCCGCGATTTACCATCGCAAACCAATAGTGCCGCCACAGGTCAACGTCAATTTTCGTCCAGTCGCGGTAATTCCGGATTTCCTGAGGATAAAGCATCAGCGCACCGTTCACTCCGGCGCTCGCGACGTAGGCTTTCAGTCCGACTTTGCTGACGATCGTGCGATAACCTTCCGTCAGCTTCTTGCTGAGCTTGCCAACGTGCGCGTAATTTTCGCGCGTCAGGACTTCGCGGAAAGTCGCAAGTCCCGCTGCCATGGCTACGCGGTTGGTGTTGTACGTGCCGCCGTGAAAAACTTTGTGATCGGAGATCAAGCCCATCACTTTGCGGCTTGCGCCGAAAGCGCCGAGCGGCAATCCGCCGCCGATCGATTTGGCAAGACAGATCATGTCCGGCTTCACGCCAAAATAATCGCTGGCTCCGCCCCAGGCGAGTTTTGCGCCGGTTTTCACTTCGTCGAAAATCAGCAGAGCGCCGTTGGCATCGCAAAGCTTCCGCAAGCCTTCCAGAAAACCTGGCTGCGGAATGCAAAGTCCCACGTTCATCAAGATCGGTTCCAGGATGATCGCTGCGATCTCTCCGGGATACTGCTTGAAGCGGTTCTCAACGCTTTTCAAATTGTTGAAGCTCGCCACCACCACATTGTCCACAGCGGATTTCGGGACGCCGCCGCCGCCCGCCACGGAGTTCGGCGCGTTTTCATCACCGTACTCGGTTTCTTTGGGTTTGACGCTGACCAGTGCAGTGTCGTGCAGTCCGTGGTACGCCCCTTCGAACTTGATAATTTTGTCGCGGTTCGTTGCGGCGCGCGCGATCCGGCATGCGTGCATGGTCACTTCCGTGCCGCTTGAGCCGAAACGTACCATCTCCACCGGATAGCGCGCGCAAATTTCTTCCGCGAGTTCCCATTCCTGGACGTGCGGCATACCGAACGTTGTGCCTTCGTGGAGTTTCATTTCGACGGCTTTCACGACCGCTGGGTGACAATGCCCGGCCATCAGCGCGCCGAAACAAAGATTGTGGTCGATATATTCGTTGCCGTCGATATCGTGAATCTTGCCGCCCTTGCCGTCTTTCACAAAAATCGGATACGGCTCATAGTGGCGGTAATTGCTCGCTACGCCGAGCGGAATGCGTTCCTCCGCCCGCTTGTGCGCCGTCGCCGATCTCGGCGTGCGCTTTAGGTATGCCGCAAGCTCGCGTGTAAGTGCGTCGTACATGATGAGTCTCCGAACCAAGCCCGCCGTTTTTCGGCCGGCTCCTTGCAGGTCTCTTCCCTGCTGTCAGTGTGATGCAAAAGTCTTTCTTCGAGACGCGCGGAAGCGCGGCCCTTGCGAGCCGCGCAGAAAACCGCAGGTGCGCAAAAGCTGCTAAAAGATCAGCTTGACCGCGAACTGTACGAGCCGGGGATCGCGAACTTTCTGCGGCTGTCCGAAAGTCGTACCCTGATTTCCGGAATTACCGTCCACTCCATAAAACTGCGTATGATTGAAGATGTCGAAAATCTCTGTCCGGAATTCCGCTCGCAGTTTTTCGCCGATCGGAGTCTCCTTGAATACGCCGACGTCCCAGTTGTTAATCGGGGGGTTGCAGCACAGCGTGCGCGGCACGTTGCCAATTTGCCCGATCGGGATCGCTGTGGGATCCGTCGGACAATCGAAGGTATTGCAATTATCAAACAGGTTCGGATCGAAAACGAAGCCATCTTTGCGCGCGTCGTGCGTTCGGAAGGTTCCGGCGAAGTTCGGTTTGCCGGGGCATTCAAATCCGAGTGTGCTTCCCTGCAACTCGGTATCATTACAATTGTTAATCAAAATGGGAAAACCGCTCTGGTAGGTATAAATCCCGGAGACTTGCCAGCCATTGAGCACCTTGCCGGCAAATCCATCCTTCTTGGGTATGGGCAATTCCCAGACGTAGTTAAAAACGAAGCGGTGCCGTGAATCGAACAGCGACGGTCCATAGGTGGCGTTGAAATTGGTAGGGTTCAGGATCTCCTCAAAGCTTGAGGCATTGTCAAGAGACTTGCTGTAGGTGTAAGACGCCTGGAATTGCAGACCGTGGGAGAAGCGCTTTTCGAAGAGGGCTTGCAGCGAATTGTAGTTGGAATGCGACACGCTATCTTCAGAGAAGATGCTGTTGAAGACCTCTGTACCGTCAGCGGGGCAACCGCTGGTGAGTGGATCGGTATTGGTCGGATCGCAGTTAGGGGAAGCGTACGGACGCAAGCCAACTAGGTTGATCGGAGTTCCGGTCCCTGGTGCGCCGGTGATCGTACAGGCCGTCGTAATCTGATTGATCGGGCAAGGAATATTCGGGCCACCGGGCGTGGCACCTCCGATATAAGGCATGTGGAGAACCTGGCCTGGCGGGAGAACGAATTGATATTGGCTGTCTTCACCGAATGGCGCACAACCCTGGTTAAGATTCGCCAGATCGATGCAGGTCTGGGCATTTGCCGCATTTTGATCGTGAATCGCGAGCAGCCTGTGCCCCTGCGATCCGACATAGCCCACTTGAAGGAGAATGTTGCCCGGGAGTTCGCGCTTGATTGTGAAGTTGTATTGCGCTGAATACTGGGTGCGTAGCTTTGTAGGGAACTGGCCAAAGAGAAGAATCGGCCGATAGAGCGCCCAATCTACCGGCTTATTCCGCGGAGGATTCAGGAAAGCGTCGGAGACATTGGGAAGAGTCGATCCGCCCTGTGTCACGAAAGGCGTGCCGAAAAGAGGATCAGACACGCTGTTGCTGATGCCAAACGGCGGCTCCGCACTGAACTGCTCGAGTACGAGTTGTTCAACGGGATTGTAGAATAGTCCCCAGCCCATGCTGATCGTCGTTTTGTTTGGCCCGCCGGTCAGCGCGGCTAGCATTCCGTCCTTCCATCCAGGGCTCCAGTTCAAGCCAAGTCGGGGTGCGAAAGCGTTGTAATAAGTGGCAATCAAGCCACCAGGAACGCCTTTGTCTCCGGGCACAACGAGTCCGGTAGGAGTCGTCCCAGTATTTACACAATCTGGTGTTGGTGCGCCCGGAGCGGAAAATTGCGGTAGTGATTGGAAGCTAGAGACAGACGATGAGGGGAATCCAGTCGAAAGATCGCATGGATACACGGCCGAGTTCTGTCCCGGACTGAAGCGTTGAACCTTTTTCCCGACATCGGTTAGCGGTGTATTCATCTCCCAACGCAAGCCATAATTCAAGGTAACCGTAGGTTTCAGCTTCCAACTATCCTGCGCGAACAGGTAGACCGAGGTGCTGCGAACGAATTCGGTATTGGCGGAGCCTTGCGTATACTGGAATGGCAGACCAAGCAAAATATTCGCGTAAGGATCGGTCGCTCCGGTATCGTTGGTACCGCCCGAGCCGAAGAGGTATTCCCCGTTTACGTTGAAGAACAGCTTCTGATCGAATTTTTGGTAACGGACGTCACCACCAAACTTAAGGCTGTGTTTGCCGACAATCTTGCTGTAGTTCTCGTTGAACTGGAAGGTGTTTCCCGTCTGCGGCAACTGACCTTCGAAATTGTTTCCGAAAAGACCGAGTGTGCCGTTCAAGGTGATGTATGGGACACCCTCGAATTTCGAGCCGAGACCTGGGTGAATGCCACATCCGAAGTTTCCGGGGCACACAGGCGTGTTCGGGTCAGCGGCGGTGCCAAGCGGATTCCCGCTGGAGTCCACCAAAGCAGTGTCAGACGTGCCTCCGAAACACTGAGCGGCGGGAACCGCACTGCCGCATGACGCCGTAACGGCGTTGGTAACCGTGGGCGTGTAAAACTGCGGTTGAGCTTCCCGAAAATAAGTGAACCGGAATTCGTTGACTGCGGTTGAACCGAGCGTCCAGGTATGGCTCGCGTTCATCTGTTGCGCGTGGGTAATGATTCGGCCCGGGAAATTTCCAAGTGAGCCTCCGGCCAACTGGAAGATCGCGAAAGGATCTAAAGTATTGTCATTATCGTAGTAATAATAGAAGGACAATTTCTGCTTCTTGTTCAAGACGTGGTCCAGCCGGATCTGAAACTGGTCGCCCCGGTCTGTGGATTTAGAGACATCCTGAGTCTCGGAACTGGCGCCGCCAGCGCCCGGCAGGAACCTCATCAAGCTGCTGGAAACCGGGTCAAAGCACTGGGTCGGTATGTTGGCCACCGGAGCGCCACCAGGACTAGTAATGACTGAGGGAAAAATCGAATCCCAGGCCTGAGGGTTGCCGGCGGCCGCCTGATCGAGCGCAGCTTGCCCTGCAAGAGTCAGCTTGCTCCCTCCCGGGCTCGCGCTGCCGCAGCGGTTTTCGAGGATGTTCGCGACAGTTAGGTCGTTGAGCGTTCCCGTGAATACGGATGCGTCACCAGACGCCCCGGAAAAACTTCCCGCGAGATCGCCGGCGTTGGGGACCGGAACCAACTGCGAAACGATGCCCCGAATGATGCGGCGTCCTTCATAGGAACCGAAAATGAAAGTTTTGTCTTTCTTAATGGGGCCGCCTAGTGTTCCGCCGAACTGGTTTTGTTTGAAGGGCGGTTTCGGTGTTGGCTGGAACGTGAAACCGTGCGCATTCAGTACATCGTTGCGGAAAAATTCGTACGCGCTCCCGTGGAAATCGTTGGTGCCGGATTTGGTGACCACGTTCACGACTGCGCCAGAGTTACGTCCGTACTCGGCGTCAAACGAATTTGTGATGACGCGGAATTCTTCAATGCTGTCCGGTGAAGGCTGCACGGCTGGAAGGTTTACGAACAAATCGTTGCTGTCGCCTCCATTTACCGAGTAGTTGTTCGAGCGCCCACGACCGCCGTTCACGGTAACCACGCCCGGTTTGTCCGAGCCATAAAAGAGATTGTTGCCGATCTGCGATTGCACGCCCGGCTGTAGTTGCAGAAGCTGGAAGACGTCGCGCGTATTCAGCGGTAGTTGCGTTGACGAGCGCTCGTTAACCACGGCGCCGAGCTGCGTCGAAGTGGTATCCACAACGGGCGGCGCCCCTGTAACCTCGACTACTTCCGTCGAGCCGCCAATCTGCAGGACGATGTCTACGGTAAGGACCTGGTTGAGATCCAGCGCGATTCCCTTGCGGACATACTTCTTGAAACCTTGCAGGGTCACATCGATTTCGTAACTGCCAACGGGAACCTCAATGAAAATATATTCGCCGTTCGTTCCGGACTGCACCTCGCGCGTCGAGTGAGTGCCCTCGTTCACCAGTTGCACAGTCGCAGCCGACACTGCGCCGCCGCTTGGATCCGTCACTGTGCCGCGAATTCGTCCACCGGTGCTCTGGGCGAAACTCGCGGGAGCGGCGACGCCGGCCACGAAAGTCAGAATCACGCTACAAAGCAAACTCTTCGAAAGGACTGCGCGGAAACGCTTCGATTTCATGAACTCACCCCTGAGCCCCGAAGTTTTGATTTGCACCGCGCCTTCGAGGTTGCTGTGCCCCCGAAACCTTACTATAATCCTGTAAACTTATGGAAAGCTTGAAGTGATGTCAAGAAGAAAGAATTTATACGAGCCATCGGCTTCGCGCGTGCCTCAAGCCTCTTTGCGCATCAGTGAAGTCGCGCAACGCGTCGGCATTTCTTCTTCCGCATTGCGTGCATGGGAAACGCTGGGGCTCGTGACGCCGCACCGGACACGCAGCCGTTACCGCCTCTACAATGAAAAAGACGTGCGCCTTTTGAAGCGCGCTATTTTTCTTCGCCGTGCGCGCGGACTAAATCCCGCTGCAATCGTTCACGTTCTCAAGCGCCAGGGCGTGGTTTCCGTTGCCGCTGAGAGTGCGGCTTCCCCCGGTTCCCGTTTCAGGCGCCTCCGTCAGCGCCGCAACCTCTCTCTGGCGCAAGTGGCCCGCGCGACCGGCGTCTCCGTGGGATTTCTCAGCGCGCTCGAACGCGGTCAGATGCGTGCCTCCATCGGCACGCTGCGCCGAATCGCGCGCTTCTATCGCACCAATATTCTTTCCTTTTTCGAACCGGCAAAAGACAATTCCCGCCTCGTGCGGCCCACGGAACGCAAAGTCCTCGAGACCACGAAAGGCGTTCGCATGGAACTTCTCGCCTGGGGCAACACCGCTATGGAGCCGCATCTTTTTCGAATCAAGCGCGGCGGCACCAGCGGCGAATCGTATACTCACGAAGGCGAAGAATTCCTGCATGTTCTCCGTGGCAAATTCGAAATCTGGCTGAATTCAGATGAACGCTACCGCATGAAGCCGGGCGACAGTCTCTACTTTCAGAGCTCCACCCCGCATCGCTGGCGCAATCCCGGCAAAACTGAATCGTGGCTGCTTTGGATCAATACGCCTCCGACTTTTTAGATCTGAACGCTCGGTTTTGAGCGTGCTATTCACTTCTCTCTGGAGGCGGTCCCGCATGAAGCTGCGGTCTCTGTTCCCGGCGTTTTCGGTCACGCTGTTGTGCTTGTCTTTTGCGATGGCAGCCTCTGCGCAAAGGAAAACCCAGCCCGCGGACACCATCGTCTTGCACGGCAAGATCTACACGTTGCATCCCACACAAGCGTGGGCCGAAGCGCTTGCAATCCGCGGAGAACGCATCGTGGCCGTGGGGAGCGACACCGATATTGCGAATTTGCAATCGAAAGACACGAAAGTCATCGACGCCAAAGGCCACCTCGTCCTTCCGGGCTTCACCGACTGCCACATTCATTTCATCGACGGCTCATTCAGTCTCGGACGCGTCAATCTCGAAGATGCAAAAGATGCCGCTGACATTCAGCAACGCCTGCGCGAATATGGCAGCAAGCATCCCGGGAACGATTGGATTCTCGGCCGCGGATGGAACTACGCGATGTTTCCCACATCGCTTCCGGATAAAAAATATCTCGATGAAGTTTTCCCGGATCGCCCGGCCTTCCTTGAAGGCTACGACGGCCACACCTACTGGGCAAACTCGAAAGCCCTCGCACTCGCGCATATCACAAAAGACACTCCGAATCCTGCAAACGGCATCATCGTACGCGATCCGCAAACCGGTGAGGCGACCGGCGCACTGAAAGAAGCGGCGCAATCGCTCGTTCTAGCGGTGATCCCAAAACCGACTCGCGGTGAAAAACTTGCAGCGCTCCGGGATGGTATCCGCTGGGCTAATGAAAATGGCCTGACACGCGTCCACAGCGCCGGAGGTGATTTCGAGGAGTTCGATCTCTATGACGAGCTTCTTCGCCACGGCGATCTGACACTCCGCTTTTACGTTTCTTATTTCCAGGATCCGCCGGAGCTGCGGCCGCAGGATATTTCTGCCATCGAGGATGCGCGGAAAAAATATACCGGCGACTGGCTCTCCGCGGGCGCGGTAAAATTCATGATTGACGGCGTGATTGAATCGCATACCGCGGCCATGCTTGGGTCCTATTCCGATGATCCTTCACTCAAAGGCAAGCTTTTTTGGGATCCTGACAAGTACAAGTCCGCGGTCGCTGAACTCGACAAACGCAATTTACAGCTTTTCACCCACGCCATCGGCGATTACGGCATTCGCACGGCGCTCGACGGTTACGAGAACGCCGAAAGGCTCAACCACAGTTCCGGCCGCCGTCCTCGCATTGAGCATATTGAATCCGTTTCCACCGCTGACATTCCGCGTTTCGGAAAACTTCGCGTGATCGCGAGTATGCAGCCGCTCCATTCCTATCCAAACAACGACACGCTGGATGTCTGGGCCCGTAACATCGGACCGGAGCGCGCCTCACGCGCCTGGGTGTGGAAAAGTATCGCCAAGGACGGCGGCCAGCTGGCCTTCGGCAGCGATTGGCCGGTGGTCACGTTGAACCCCTTTAAAGGAATTCAGACAGCAGTCACCCGTCAAACCTCGCAAGGTTTACCAAAGGATGGCTTTGTTCCGTCACAGCGCCTTTCCGTCGCCGAAGCCATTCGCGGCTACACTCTTGGCGCTGCGTTTGCAGGCTTCCGGGAAAAAACGGAAGGTTCGCTCGAACCCGGCAAACTCGCAGACCTGATCATCCTCTCGCAAAATCTTTTCCAGATTGACCCTCACACAATCGACAAAACAAAAGTTTTGACCACCTTTGTGGGGGGTCGCGTAGTATTTCAGTCGAAGCCGTAGTCCAGTTCCTGGTGCAAGCGGCAATGGGGCTGTCTGGCCCTGGCCGGTCTTCCTGGAGGCTCGATGACACGCAGGACTTTCATTTTCACCGTACTTTTCATCGTATTCTTCGTTAGCGCGTGCAAGAAACCCGAGCCCATGTTGAGTCTTCTCGTTTGGGAAGGCTACGCCGACACAAGTTTCGTGCGGAACTTTGAGGTTACGCATCATTGTAAAGTCGTTGCGTCCTACATGGGTTCAAGCGATGAACTTGTGGCCAAGCTTCGCGGCGGCAGCGCAGCGAACTACGACGTCATCTCGCCCTCAAGCGATGTCGCTGCTTCCATCGTGAAAGCCGGGCTTGCGGCGTCCCTTGACCTCTCACGGCTTCCTTCTTACCTGCAGCTTTCCGCGAAACTTCGCGACTCTTCTCTCGTAAAAGCAAACGCTCAGGTTTACGGCGTGCCGTTTATGTGGGGACCGAATCCTCTTCTCTACGACGCCACTGCTTTTTCACAGGCCCCCGATTCATGGAACGTTCTGTGGGATGCAAAATACCGTGGCAAAGTTTCGTTGTGGGATGAACTCTCGAGCATCTACATGGCGGCACAGATTCTCGGCTACGATAAGCCCGATGCGGCGCAGCTTTACAATCTCTCAGATGCTCAGCTCGAAGAGGTAAAGAAAAAACTTCTCGAGCTCAAACCAAACGTCCGCAAATATTGGTCGACCGGCGGCGAGCTCACCAATCTTTTTCAAAATCACGAAATCGTTCTTGCGATGGGTTGGCCACTCAACGTCGTGCAACTTCGCAAATTGAACTTTCCGGTCGGCGAAACGATTCCCAGGGAAAACACCACGGGCTGGATCGATCACCTTATGATCACTTCGGCGAGCAGGAACAAGGATCTCGCTACGGATTTTCTCGCGTACATGATCGAGGCCAAGACGCAAAAACTCGTGAGCGACGTCACGCACTACACGCCCGCGAATCCCGGCGCAGCAGAATATCTCACGAGTGACGAGAAGAAGTCCCTGCACCTCGATGAGCCCGATGCATACATGCTGAAAATTTATTTCTGGCAGGATGTTCCGCGTCGCGCCAAGTACAACGAAATCTGGAACGAGGTCAAAGCCGCCCGGTGACCCCCGCCGCACCTCCGATCGCCGCTTCTCTCGCTCCCGGCGCAACGGTGCTCGAAGTGAGAGCCGTCAGCAAACGATTCGGCGCGCGCGAGGTCTTAAAAACCCTTTCTCTGGAAATCGTCGCAGGCGAATTCCTGACGCTGCTCGGTGAAAGTGGCTCCGGCAAAACCACTCTGCTGCGGCTTATCGCCGGATTCGAACAACCCACCGCCGGGGAAATCTGGATGCACGGCGCACGTCTCGATACACTTCCTCCCTACAAACGCGGCGTCAATACTGTCTTTCAGCATTACGCTCTTTTTCCCCACCTCAACGTCAGCGAAAACGTGGCGTATGGTCTTCAAGCCGCGAACACGCCGAAAGCCGAAATAACCATGCGCGTGAATGATGCGCTCGCGATGGTCCGCATGGAAGAATTCGCCGCTGCAAAACCAACGCGCCTCTCGGGCGGCCAGCAACAACGCGTCGCGCTCGCTCGGGCGCTCGTCAATCGCCCGGAACTTCTCCTGCTCGACGAACCGCTCTCCGCCCTCGACGCCAACCTTCGCAAAGAGATGCAGTCAGAGCTGAAATCCCTCCAGCGCGAAGTAGGCATTACGTTTCTTTTCGTCACGCACGACCAGGAAGAAGCCATGGCGCTTTCGGATCGCATCGCTCTCCTTCGCAATGGCGCCCTCGAACAAGTCGCGTCGCCTCGCGAAATCTACACGCGTCCTGCCACGGCCTATGCCGCTCAATTCATAGGGCAAACAAACTTGCTGCGCGCTGATGTTCGAAATGGAATCGCTGACTGTGGCGCATTCCAATTTTCCTGTTCTCGTGACAACGGCGCCGTGATCTTTTCACTTCGCCCTGAAGCAATTTCCCTGGACACCGACTCTCTCCGGCTCGCTGACTCTGTACGTTTCTCCGCGTCCATTCGACAAGGAATCTATTCCGGTGCAACTGAACTTCTTGAATTGCAGACCACCAGCAATTTGGTCCTTCGGGCGCGCATCGCCTCCCGTGCCCAACTCTCGGGTTCACACGATTTTGTTTTTTCCGCTTCTGACGCCGTCGCCGTGAGTGAGTAGATGAACTTCATATACTCTCGGACTTACAAATTTCTCGTAGCTCTTCCTCCCATTTTGTGGGTCTCGTTGTTCCTGCTTCTTCCCTACCTGATGATGTTCCTCCACAGCCTGTGGGCCGTCCGCGACGGTGTCATCGTCCATCGGTGGAATTTCGACAACTACGCGACGCTGTTCAAAAATCCTCTCTACCTTCAGGTGCTCTTCCGCACCGCGCGCATCGCCGCTTCCGTTACGCTGCTCTCCGTTCTTCTCGGTTATCCAGTCGCGTATTTCTTGTCTTTCCACGCGGGCCCGCGCAGGGAAATTCTCTATCAACTCGTTGTTGTTCCGCTTTGGGTCAGCTACCTGGTTCGCGGCTACGCTTGGAAAACAATTCTCGGCTCCGACGGCGTGCTTAACGGATTTCTTCAGTACCTGCACATCACGCACGGACCGGTTTCGGCCATTCTCTACAGTCCGTTCGCCGTAGTCCTCATGCTCACGCACATCTACACGCCATTTGTCTTTCTTCCGATCTACGCTTCACTCGAACACATTCCCCGTCCGCTCGTCGAAGCCTCGCAAGATCTCGGCGCATCGCCGCGCAAGACTTTTTTTCGCGTCATTTTGCCGCTCTCTTTGCCCGGCCTCCTTGCCCGAGCAACCTTCGCATTCGTTCTGTCTCTCGGTGACTTTCTCGCGCCGCTCCTTGTTGGTGGACCGTCCGGCACGATGATCGCCAACCTCGTGCAATCGCTTTTCGGCGCTGCCTACGATTGGCCGCTCGGCGCGGCGATTTCAGTATTCATTCTGGTTATCACCGTCGCGCTGCTTGCCGTCACGCAACGCGTGGAAAAACACTGGTCATTCGAATGAGCGCATCTACTTCCACTGTCTCGCGCCGTCCGTTGCTGCTCGGAACATATGCCGCTCTCGTTTTCGCGTT
>Ga0207646_10005590_pt1 | contig 13199 bp, 11 predicted proteins | sample KBSK5502metaG_FD_184343 | JGI IMG/M metagenome (GOLD analysis project Ga0207646, IMG submission 184343) | Corn, switchgrass and miscanthus rhizosphere microbial communities from Kellogg Biological Station, Michigan, USA - KBS K5-50-2 metaG... | ecosystem: Host-associated > Plants > Roots >...
CCCGCCGAGCGGGAGGCGCGCCTGGAGTACTACCGGGGCCGGGTGCGGACCCGGGACCCGCAGGGCGACCCGGTCAAGCCCGTGGACCAGGTCGCCTTCCTCCCCGCGCCCGCGGCGAACGCACCGACCGTGTAGGTCACAGTGGCGAGGGCTGCAATCCGGACCTGCCGCCAGCCGCTCCGCCAGGCCAGGGCGAGCAGCGGGACTGTGACGTACCCCGCGGTGGCGGCACCGCCGAGTCGGTAGACGAGCGGGTCGATGCCGCTGAACCCAAGCGCGTTGGCGTATGTTGCGACGGCGACGATCGGGGCAACGCCGAAAACCAGCCCCGCGGCTGCCTGGCCGATCAGGGTCAGCCGGAACGGCAGGGTCAGAGCCTGGTCCCAGCCGGCTCGCCCGCCAAGTCGCGTGGTCATGTGCGTCCCCTCGTTCCAGCGTTCGACGTCTGCCGGATGATGCGCTTAACGGGCCGGTCGGGATCACCCCGCCCTCCCATGGCCCGCCCTGCTTGATGCAGGGTACGATCCGCGCCTCGGGGTGTGGCGTAGCTGGCTAACGCACGTGCTTTGGGAGCCCTCGGGCCCTCAGCGGCGTAGCCCGCCGGTTCTCGAGCACGAGTTGAGCGAGCGAGGGACCGCCGATTATTGTGCGGTTCCTGAGCGTAGCCGTCGGAGATTTGACCGCTCCGTTCAGGTCACAGAGCCGCGCAGATCGCGGGGGCGTAAGACGGTTCCAATCAGGACAGCGCGACGTAGACGCTGAGCGATGCCAACGCCGCCGTCGTCGCCGCGAACACGGTCCGCTCGAGCCGGCTCTTCGAGGCCAGATTGCCAAGCGTGTTCAAGGCGAGGAACGCGGCGATTGTCCAGGACCCTGGTGCTAGCAGCCCCCTCGCGCCAGCCGACCAACCGATCGCTCCGGCCCGAGCCAGGATCACCAAGGCGCAACCCACGAGGATGGCGGCTGCGACCGCGCTGAAGGCTCTGAGTCGGGCTGGGAGCGTACCCGGATACCGACCTCCGAGAACATGGGCGCCGAGCGGCGCCCCGAGGGCGAGGCTGGTCTGGAACGCCGCCATCCCCAAGAGGAGGATGGCGGCGAGAACCGCGGCGGGGATCATCGCTGCGCCAGCCCGGCGCGGACCGCGGCGAGGACATCGAGGATCGCCCGGCTGGATGCCGCGGTGTCGGCGCCGGTGATCAGGGAGTTGTGCGTCGCGGCGGCCATCACCCGATGGATGCTCGCGCTCGACAGGCCGACCATGCTCTCCTGGGCGGCCAGCCAGCCGGTCTCGGACTCGGCCATGGCGGTGATGATGATGAGCGGGCGATTGCCGATGCTGGTCAGCGCGGCGGCCTGATCCAGCGTCGCCGGCAGGGCGAGAACCTCGTCCTGTGCGCCGCGAGCGACCGCCACCGTCGCCTCGTCGGCCGGCAATCCGAGGATCGGCCCCAGGAGGCCGATGCGAGCGAGCGACGGGGACATCACCGCGGCCGCTTTGATCATCGCGTATTGCCCCGGGTATTTCGGCAGTGCGGCGAATGCATCGGCCGGCTGCGGATCGAGCAGGACCATGCCCGCGACCTCGTCGGGGTATCGGGCAGCGAAGACCCGGACGTACGGTCCGCCCGAGGAATGCCCGACCAGGACGTACGGCCCAGGGACGCCAGCGCGCTCGAGCAGGGTGTGCAGGTCCGTCGCGAGGGCGATGCCATCCTGCTGGCCGGCGTCGTCGCTCCGTCCGTGGCCGGCTCGGTCGTAGGCGCAGATCGTGGTTGTTCCTGCGACGGTCGGCGCGATGCCTGCCCAGGCGGAGGACGATGCGCCGAGGCCTGCCTGGAGAATGACCGCCGGGCCGCCGGAGCCTGAGCACTCGATGTAGAGCCGGTGTCCGCCGACATCGATCAACTTGCCGCCGCCCGCCCGGGCAACAGCTGCGGCTGCACTGACGGTTGTAAGGGCGCCCCCGATCGCGAAGACGAAGAGCGTGGCGATCACCGGGACGACGAGCCAGCGGCCGCGACCGCGGAGATTGGCGCGGACTTGGATGACCATCCAGAACGCCAGACCGACGATGGCCAGTGGCCAGAGCCAGCCGAGGAAGTCCATGAGGGCGGGCCCTGGCTGGAGCACCATCAGGCCGATCCCCGAGGCGCCGAGGACTGCCGCCGGCACCGCGGTCCAAGCCTGCGGTTGGGCACTGAAGCGCGTGGACAGGAAGCCCATTAGGCCCCAGCCCAGACCGAATGCGAGGAGCACGGACCCGGTGACGAGCGGCTCGGCGCCGCCTGAAGCGAAGGTGAAGGCAATAGTGAAGGCGAAGGTTACGGCGAGGGCAGCCCCGGCGATGAGCGAGCCGAGGATGGGGAGAACCGGAGAGCGGGTGCTCGTGGTGCGGGACGAGTCGTTCACGGTAAGTCCTCCGAGGATGCGAGCGAACGGGTTGGCGGTGGTGAACGGCGTCATGACGCGGCCGACGCGGATGCGCGCTCCGGGGACGCGGCGGCCGTCCTGGAGATCCGGGATCCCTTGGCCGCGCGCCAGAAGAGCCAGAAGATCAATAGGGCCTCACCAGCCAAGGTGAAGGTGCTGATGGTCTGTGCATAGCCGGGAACGAAGATGGTCCCGATCGAGTCGGCCAAGTAGCCGACACCGGCCAGGACGACGAGGGCCGCGAGCAGCCGCGGGGCGCCGAACCAGAACAGCAGGGCACCAAGGCCGATAAGGTGAAGGCCGAAGATGCCGAGCGCCACGTGCCAGCCGGTGTCGAACGACGCGACCGATGCAGCGACCTGCGCCTGGAGCGGTGCCGACTGCAGTGCGGTCCAGGTCGCGCCGTTGACCTGTTGCGCGGCGTCGACCAGGTCGAGCAACGCGAACGCAAAGATCGCCGCATATGCGATGCGCAGCGACGCGACGAGACGCGCGAAGCCCTCATTGACGGGGCGCAGGAGGATAAAGAACCCCCAGGCGACCACGACGTCGAGGATCGCGACCATCAGGAAGGCCGCGATGGCGGCCTGGAAGAGCCCCGATGACGCCGCGATGTTGCTAGTGGTCGTGGCCGCATCGGCCGGCACGATCAGGGTCTTGAGCACTCCGAACTGGGCGAATGGCGCGAGGATCGCCATGAGCAGCAGGCTGACGGCGGTCGCCGTGGCGACCTTGCGCTGGGTGCCAGGCAGGCGCCTCGCGATGCTCAACGATCGGATGGCCATGTCGTTCCCTTCCCGAACAGTCGAGCCCTGACGCTTCCGGATGGATCGTCGGCTCGCCATGTCTGGTCAGGACCGTAGGACGGCGGTCGCCGCGCTCCAACGGAGCCAGCACAGCCCTCCGGGCGGTGTTTGCTCGGTGCCTGGGGATAGGGTCTGCCCGGAGGCGGGTGCCGTAGGATGGATTCTCGATCGCTGGCAGGTCAGCCCAGCCGCAAGCCGCCTTGGATCGGCGCGTCAACCACGGATCGACCCTGGAAGGAGCGATCGTGATCGGTCGGCCGACCTCCAACTGGGTTCGCGCCTTGCTCCTGATCACCGCGGCCGCGCTCGGTCTGGGGATGCTCGCCGGCAACGCTCAGCAGGGTCCGCTCAGCCTCGGGACGGTGCTGGAGGTGCTCGTCGGCTGGTCGTTTGTCGCCTGCGGCACCTTCATCTGGGCTCGTCGCCCGGCCAACCGCCTCGGGCCGCTAATGACGATCGTCGGGTTCTTGTGGCTGTTCGGTCGGACCATGACCCTGGTGCCGAATCCAGTCGTCTACACCGCAGGCCTCTGGTTGACCGACCTCTGGGCGCCCGCGTTCGCCCTGTTCCTGCTGTCGTTTCCGACCGGCCGCCTCGCCTCTCGAGCCGACCTCGCGATCGTCGTTGTATTCCTGTTCGTCACGGTTCCTCTCGAGTTCATCTGGTTCCTGTTCCTGGTGCTCGACAGTGGCCTGAACGCACTGGGTATCGCGCCCAACGAGAGCGCCGCGCACGTCATCGACACGATCCAGCGCGACCTCATCTCGCTCGGGTCCGTGCTCCTCGTGATCGCACTAGGTCGGCGCTGGTCGTTGTCCAGCGGCCCGGTTCGACGCCAGATGGCGCCCGTCCTAGTGGGCGCCGCGGCGATCCTCCTGCAGTCGGCGTCATGGATCTTCCTCTCGTCCGGGACAAGGCTCGAGCCGCTGGACGACCTGATCTTCTTGGCCCAGATCGCGATCCCAATCGCGGTCCTGTTTGTGATCCTCCAGTCCCGGATGGCCCGCGCCGGTGTAGCGGACCTGGTCGTCGAACTGGGGCAGATGCCGACACCGGCCCGCCTCCGCGATGCCTTGGCCAACGCGCTTGGCGATCCCTTCCTGCAGGTGGCGTATTGGGCACCCAGTCTGGACCGGTTCATCGACGCGGCCGGCGATCCGATGGTGCTGCCTGACGATGCCAGCGGCCAGGCCGTCACGATGCTCGAGCGGAACGGCGTGCGGGAGGCCGCGATTATCCATGACGCGATCCTTCTCGAGGATCCGGGCTTGATCGCCTCGGTTGCCAGCGCGATGCGGCTGGCGGTCGAGAACGATCGGCTGACCTCCGAGGTCGAAGCACAACTCCAGGAGGTGCGTGCGTCGCGTACGCGGATCGTCGAGGCCGGAGATCGGGAGCGCCGGAGGATCGAGCGGGACCTTCATGACGGAGCCCAGCAACGGCTCATATCGCTCAGCCTCGAGTTGCGGGTCGCCCGGTCCAAACTCGGTGAGGCCGCTGAGCCTGAAGTCCGACGCAGCCTCGATCGGGCAGCCGATGAAGCGCAGGCGGCGCTGATGGAGTTGCGCGATCTGGCCCTCGGGATCCACCCATTGATCCTCACGGAAGGTGGCCTAGGCGAGGCCATCGAATCCCTCGCCGATCGCGCGCCGGTTGACGTGTCAGTGGACGTCGGCTCGGAGCGCTATTCCCCGGCGGTCGAGGGCGCCGCGTATTTCGTCATTTCGGAGGCTTTGGCCAACGTGACCAAGTACGCCAAAGCGACCAAGGCAACGGTGCGCGTCAGCGGGCTCGCTGATCACCTGACGATCGAGGTCAGCGATAACGGGGTCGGTGGGGCCGATCCACGAGCGGGCAGCGGTCTGCGTGGTCTTGCCGACCGACTGGCCGCGCTCGACGGGACGATTTCGGTCGAGAGCCCGGTCGGCGGCGGAACGAAGATCTCCGCGCAGATCCCAACGACGGCCTCCGTGCCAGCACGGTAGGCGGTGCCCATCTCGGCTGACACGATGGAGGTGTGAGCACGATCCTGATCGTTGATGACGACCCGCGATTTCGGGCCCAGGCACGCGATGTCCTGGTCGCCGACGGATTCGTCGTGATCGGCGAGGCGGTCGACGGCGCCTCGGGCCTCGAGGCGGCCCGAGCCCTGCAGCCTGACTATGTGCTGCTGGACATCGGCCTTCCCGACATCGAAGGGTTCGAGGTGGCGAGGGTCCTGGCGGTCGACGGGCCGCCTCCGTTGATCGTGCTCACGTCGAGCCGCGACGCGCGTGCTTACGGGCGGCGTCTGACGAACGGTCACTGTCTGGGCTTCATCCCCAAGGAGCGGATCTCTGGTGCCGCCATCCAGGCATTGGTGGATCGCGCGTGAGCTTGCGGGTGGTCCTCGCCGACGACTCGGTGCTCGTTCGTGAAGGAGTCGCGCGACTTCTGGCCGACGCGGGTTTCGACGTCGTTGCTCAGGTCGGCGACGCGGACGCCCTGCTGCGTGCGACCCAGGAACATCTCCCGGACGTGGCGATCGTCGACATCCGCATGCCGCCGACTCACACGGACGAGGGTCTCCGCGCGGCCGAAGCGATACGCGCCGAGCACGGCACGGCGGTCGGCATCCTCGTCCTGTCACAGCACGTCGAGCCGTCGTTCGCCCTGCGGTTGGTCAGCGACGGCGCAGGCGGGGTCGGCTACCTGCTCAAGGACAGAGTCACCGATCTCGACGACTTCGCCGACGCGATCCGCCGAATCGCCAAAGGCGGCTCAGCGATCGATCCGGCTGTCGTCGCGGTCCTCGTGGGTCGCCGGGCGCGAGTCCCGCTCGACGACTTGACCGATCGCGAGCGAACGGTCCTTGCCTTGATGGCCGAAGGTCGATCGAATCAGGCAATCGCCGATCGGTTATCGATGGCGCGAAAGACCGTCGAGGCCCACATCGCCAACATCTTCTCGAAGCTCGAGCTCATGCCTGCATCGGACGACCATCGCCGCGTCTTGGCTGTCCTTACGCATCTGCGGGGACACGACTGATTCTGGGCTAGCTGCTGCAGCGAACCTGCTGTTTGGGTGCACCTTGCGAGTGCCTAGAGGCGCGGGAAAGCGGCAGACACTAATCGTTCGAGCGGTGTCGGACTATCCTCTGGGCGATGCTCGTGGGGTTATGTGCGATCCGCGAGCACGAAATCTGGCGGGGTGTGGCGTAGCTGGCTAACGCACGTGCTTTGGGAGCACGAGATCGTCGGTTCGAATCCGACCACCCCGACCACTCGCAACGGTCGCCGCCTCGAGCGGCCGACTTTCCCTCTCCACGGAACAGGATTCGTGAGGAACGCGCCCGCGACGGCTGGTCCGCCCGCGCGGCAGGCCTCTGCGGTGCACGGGTCACGTTCGGCCAAGGGTCGACGAGGCCTGAAAAGGCCGGGAGCAGCGCCCGTAGCGCCCCTCCGGTTCGCTGCAGAGAGAAATCTGCGCGCTCGGCGCTAGCGGGAGCTAGCCGCGGAGCTCCGCCACCCACTCCCGCAGCCGGGGGAGGTGCTCGTCGAGGTGGTCCGCGCCGGATTTGCGGACCCAGCGATCGGCGGCGTCGGTCCGTTCGGCGAGACGGTTCCAGACGGACAGCATCTGGGCCCGGGCGGAGTGCATCTGGCCCCAGCAGACGGCCCACGGCTGATCGCGGAGCGCGGCAAGGAACGACGCGTTCATCGCGTCGATGTCCAGCGGCTCCTCGACGTACGTCCCCGCTTCGATCCGGAGTAACTGGACCTCGGCTTCGGCCATCCAGGCCCCGAGGTGCGCGACGAGGTCCTTGACGCTCCAGGCGTCGTCCGTGAAATAGCCGGGTCGCTCGCGCTGCTCGCCGTCGAGCTCACCGATCAGCCGGAGCAGCTCGTCGAACCGGGCGTGCTCGCGGTCGATGGCCGCGGCATACGGGTGGTCGACGGTCGAGGTCGTGGCGGTCGAGTCGGTCACGCCCCCCATGGTCTCGCGTTCCGCCACCGGCGTCGACCAGGGTCTTGACATCGGCCACAGATACGATACTGTAGCGTATCGTAATGAGGTCGCCGGAAGGACAGGCGGCCGGAGAGCCACAGAGCACCACGGAGCACGAGAGATGACCGCCCAAGACCCGATCCGGTCCGACGCCGAGCGGATCCACGCCCGCCGCTGGGGAACGCTGGCCGTCCTGTCCCTCAGCCTCGTGATCATCGGGCTCGACAACACGATCCTGAACGTCGCCCTGCCGACGCTCCAGCGGACCTTCTCGGCCACGGCCGCCGAGCTGCAATGGATGGTCGACGCCTACGTCCTCGTGTTCGCCGGCCTGCTCCTCACGATGGGCGCCCTCGGCGACCGGTTTGGCCGGGCCCGTGCCCTCCAGCTCGGCCTCTCGATCTTCGCGGCCTCGTCGGTCGCGGCGACGTTCGCCACGACCGCGACCCAGCTGATCGCGGCCCGGGTCGCGATGGGGATCGGTGGGGCGCTGATCATGCCGTCGACCCTGTCCGTGATCGTCAACGTCTTCCCGCCAGCCGAGCGGAGCCGGGCGATCGCTGTCTGGGCCGGCGTGTCCGGCCTCGGTGTCGGTCTCGGCCCCCTGATCGGCGGACTCCTGATCCAGAACTTCAGCTGGAGCTCGGTCTTCCTCGTCAACGTCCCGATCGCGGTCATCGCCCTCGTCTTCGGCTGGTTCCTCGTCCCAGAGAGCCGAGACCCGAGCGCGAGCAGCCTCGACCTCCCGGGCGCGACGCTGTCGATCGGCGCGGTCGGTGCCCTGGTCTACGGGATCATCGAGGCACCCTCGAAGGGCTGGACCAGCACGGAGATCCTCGCGTCGTTCGCGATCGCCGTCGTCCTCGGCGCGATCTTCGCCTGGCGCGAAACGCACACCGACGAGCCGATGCTCGACCTCGCCCTCTTCCGCGACCGGCGCTTCACCGGCGGCGCGCTCGCCATCGCCCTGACCTTCTTCGCGATGTTCTCGGTGATCTTCGGACTGACCCAATACCTCCAGTTCGTGCTCGGCAAGACCGCTCTCGAGGCCGGGACGCTGATGGTCGCCCTCGCCGTCGGCATCCCGTTCGGGGCTCGGATCAGCCTCAAGGCCACCGAGCATGTCGGCGTGCGGCGAGTCGTCGCCACTGCCCTCGTGGGCATCGCGCTGGGCCTCCTCACCCTCACCCAGTGGACGCCGACGACGGATCCGCTCGTCGTCATCGTCACCCTGTTCGCCCTCGCGGTCTGCATGGCGAACGTGATGGCGCCATCGACCGGATCGGTCATGGCCGCGGTGCCCGAAGCCAAGGCCGGCGTCGGATCGGCCATGAACGACCTCCTCCGGCAGCTCGGCGGCGCGCTCGGCATCGCGATCATCGGGTCGGTCATGAACACGGTCTATCGCGACCGCATGACCGATGCGGCCGCTGCGGCCGGAGTGCCGCCCCAGGCCGCGGCGCTCGTCACCGACTCCGTCGGGGCGGCGATCGCGATCGCCAACCGCGTCGGTGGGGCGGCCGGCGATGCGCTCGCGGCCGTCGCCCGGAGTTCGTTCGTCGACGCCCTCCACGTCGCGGCCGTCGTCGCCGCGGTGGTCGCTCTCGGCACGGCCGCGTTCGTCGCCCGGGCGATGCCGGCACGGGGCGTCGCCGAGCCGGCGCACGCTGCCCCGCCACGACCCGCCGAGGGAGCCGTTAACCTGACTCGGTGAGTGCGAGCACTCCCGTCCGGCGCCGCGCCACGTCTGCGGCGCCCCCCGCCTCCACGACCGGCCGCTCGGCCCCCGCGGCCGGTCGGGGGCGACCCCGCCATCCGGACATCGATCGGGCGATCCTCACGGCGACGTTCCACCAGCTCGTCGAGGTCGGTTACGGAAATCTGTCGGTCGAGGCCGTCGCCGCGGCCGCCGGCGTGGCCAAGACGACGATCTATCGCCGCTACCCGACGAAGCGCGATCTCGTCATCGCGGCGCTCCAGGTCGAGATCCCGTTCCCGAGCCCGCCGCCCGACGCCGACACCAGGTCGGCTCTCAGGTCCGTCGTCGAGGTGATCATCCACGCGATCGTCGACAGTGGCGCGATCCGGATCCTGGGCTCGCTGCTCGTCGAGGACCCACGCGAGCCGGACCTCCTGGCGACGTTCCGGCAGCGACTGCTGGAGCCGCGCCGGGCGCTCGTCATCGAGCTGCTCCGACGGGGAATCGAACGCGGTGAGGTGCGCCCGGACGCCGACCCGCTGATCGTGACCGAGATGATGGCCGGGGCGATCTTCGGCCATCACGCGATCCTCGGCGAGCGCACGACCGAGGCCTGGGTCGACGGATTGATGGACCACGTCTGGGCGGCCATCCGGGCCTAGCTCGGCGGCGCTACAGTTCGCGCTGCGATGGCTCAGTCCACGCCGCTTCGCCGCCGGGATCGCCGCTCGAAGGTCGTCTGAGTCTCCCCCGACTCGTATTCGGTTCGGCTGAGCGCGGCCCACGCCCAGATTTGGCGAATGTGCAGTCCCGTAACGCCCTCGATGACCGGATATGGGTCACCCCCGCATCAGGGGGTTGGGGGCACCGGCTGGGACGTCGCGCCCGTCGCCCGCTCGCGCTGGCGGGCGAGCTGGTCGAGCTGCTTTGCGACCAACGCCGTCCAGCCCGTCTGGTGGCTCGCCCCGAGACCCGCCCCGGTGTCGCCGTCAAAGTACTCGTAGAACAGGATGTGGTCGGCGGAATCGGTCCCGCCGTTGGCGCGCCGCTCCCCGTCGACCGGGCGGCGGCCATCCGGTCCCGGCAGGAACAGGCGGCTGAGCCGCGTCGCGAGCTCGTCCGCGATCTCGTTGAGGGTCAGGAGCCGCCCTGAGCCTGTCGGGGCCTCCACCCGGAAGTCGTCGCCGTAGTAGTGGTGGAACTTCTGGAGCGCCTCGATCAGGAGGTGGTTGAGCGGGAACCAGACCGGTCCCCGCCAGTTCGAGTTCCCGCCGAACATCCCGGTCCGCGATTCGGCCGGTTCGTAGTCGACCGAGTGGACCGACCCGCCGAGATCGAGGACGTACGGATGGTCGCGGTGGAACCGGCTCAACGACCGGACCCCGTGATCGGACAGGAACTCCGTCTCATCGAGCATCCGCCGCAGCAGGAGCTTCATCCGGTGGCCGCGGACGAGCGCCAGCAGCCGCCGATCGCCCATCCCCGGCTCCTCCCATCGCGAGACGAGCGCGGCGAGGTCCGGCCGGTTTCGAAGGAACCAGCGCATCCGTCGGCCGAACTCCGGCATCTGGTCGAGCAGCTCCGGCTCCAATGTCTCGACCGCCAGGAGCGGGATGAGCCCGACGACCGACCGCACCTTGACCTGGATCTTCGAGTCGTCTGGCATGTGGATCACGTCGTAGAAGAAGCCGTCGACGTCGTCCCACAGCGGGATCCCCGACCCGCCGATGTCGTTCAGCGCGCCGGCGATGTAGAGGAAGTGCTCGAAGAACTTGGTCGCGACGTCCTCGTAGACCCGGTTCTCGCGGGCGAGCTCGAGGGCGATCCGCATCATCTGGAGGCTGTAGAAGCCCATCCACGCGGTGCCGTCGGCCTGGGCGAGGTGGCCGCCTCCCGGCAGCTCGGCGCTGCGATCGAAGACGCCGATGTTGTCGAGGCCGAGGAAGCCACCCTGGAAGACGTTGTGGCCCTCGCGGTCCTTCCGGTTCACCCACCAGGTGAAGTTCAGCAGCAGCTTGTGGAAGACGCGCTCCAGGAAGGCTCGGTCCGGGATGCCGCGGATCCGCCGATCGATCTGGAAGACGCGCCACGTCGCCCAGGCGTGGACCGGCGGGTTGACGTCCGAGAAGTTCCACTCGTAGGCCGGCAGCTGACCGTTCGGGTGCATGAACCACTCGCGGGTCAGCAGGAGGAGCTGGCGCTTGGCGAAATCGGGGTCGATGAGGGCGAACGGGACCGCGTGGAAGCCGAGGTCCCACGCGGCGAACCAGGGGTACTCCCAGGGATCGGGCATCGAGATGACGTCGGCGCTGTTGAGCTCGCGCCAATCGGCATTGCGGCCGGTCTCGCGCTCCACCGGCGGGGGCGGGCCGGCCGGATCGCCGTCCAGCCACCGCCCGACGTCGTAGCCGTAGAACTGCTTGCCCCAGACGAGGCCCGCGAAGGCCCGTCGCTGGACCATCGCCTCGTCGGCCGACAGCGTCGACGGCGAGACCGCGGCAAAGAAGGCGTCCGCCTCGGCCCGGCGCGCGTCGAGGACGGTTGCGGGGTCATCCGCGGACGCGGCCGGCGACCCGGCCGCCGACGACGCGGCCGTGTCCGCACGAAGTCGAAGGACCGTCGAACGACGCTCGCCCGGCTCCAGGACCCAGCGATGATGGAATGCCACCTTGGTGACGCCGGCCGACGGGTCGGCGGCGAGCCGGCTCCGGTCGCCCTCGATGATCGCGAGATGGAACGCGTCCTTGACCGCCGCGCTCCGTGACGGGACGCCGTACAGCCGCTCCGCGTTCGTCTCGTTCTCGGCGAACAGAAGGTCCGGATCGCCATCCGTGGTCAGGCGGTACGTCCCCAGCCGGGCCTGATCTGCGCGAAAACCACCGGCATCGGGCCGGATCGCCGGCCGCGCGGTGCCGTCCGCCCACGCCCACGTGTTGCGGAACCAGAGCGTCGGGAGCAGGTGGATGGGGGCGGGGTCCGGCCCGCGGTTCGTCGCGCTGATCCGGATCACGATGTCGTCGGGACCGGCCTTGGCGTACTCGACCTCGACGTCGGTGAAGCGGCGGTCGTCCAGGACGCCGGTGTCCGCGAGCTCGTATTCGGGAACGTCGCGGCTACGGCGGGCGTTCTCGGCGACGACGTCGGCGTAGGGGAACACGCCTTGCGGATACCGGTACAGCGCGTGGAGCCACGACGCCGTCGGCGTCGCGTCGAGGTGCACGTAGACCTCCTTGACGTCCTCGCCGTGGTTGCCCTCCGGACCAGTCAGCCCGAACAGCCGCTCCTTGAGGATCGGATCGCGCTCGTTCCAGACGGCGACGGCGAAGCACAACCGGCCCCACTCGTCGCTGATCCCGAGGAGGCCGTCCTCGCCCCAGCGGTAGGCCCGAGACCGGGCGTGATCGTGCGGGAAATAGGCCCACGCCTCGCCGTCCGCCGAGTAGTCTTCGCGGACCGTGCCCCAGGCGCGATCGGCGAGGTAGGGACCCCACAGCCGCCAGGCGGCGACGCCCTCGCGCGCCTCGCGCAAGCGGACCCGCTCGGGATCGAGCGCGGGGTTCGACATGCTCGGACGGTCGACCTCGGGGATGACGGCGGAATGACGACGCCGGCCGGGGTCACCCTCGGCCAGAATGGCGATCATGACCCGTCCCATCCGAATCGGCGTACAGCTGCCGGAGGTCGAGCGCGAAGTCCGCTGGCCGGAGCTGCTCGACATGGCCCGGGCGATCGACGACCTCGGCTTCGACGGCCTGTGGGTCGGCGAGCACCTCCTCTACCGCTGGCCCGACCGCGAGCCGCGTGGCCCGTGGGAGGCGTGGACGCTGATGGCGGCGCTCGCGGCCGCGACGACCAATGTCACCATCGGGCCCTTGGTCGCCTGCACGAACTTCCACAACCCCGCCCTGCTCGCCAAGCAGGCGGCGACGATCGACGAGATCGCCGGCGGCCGGTTCGTGCTCGGGCTGGGGGCGGGCTGGAACGAAACGGACTTCCGGGCGTTCGGCTTGCCGTTCGACCATCGCTTCGATCGCTTCGAGGAGGCGTTCGCGATCATCCGGACGCTTCTCCAGGACGGCGCGATCGACTTCGACGGGCGCTTCTACCAGGCCCGCGACTGTGAGCTCCTGCCGCGGCCGCGACCGGGAGGCCCGCCGCTCCTGATCGGCTCGAACGGGCCGCGGATGCTCCGGATCGCCCTGCCCCATGCGCACGCCTGGAACACGTGGTTCGCCGACACGAACAACACCCCGGCCGGCGTGACGCGACTCAGC
>Ga0207646_10005595_pt1 | contig 13193 bp, 10 predicted proteins | sample KBSK5502metaG_FD_184343 | JGI IMG/M metagenome (GOLD analysis project Ga0207646, IMG submission 184343) | Corn, switchgrass and miscanthus rhizosphere microbial communities from Kellogg Biological Station, Michigan, USA - KBS K5-50-2 metaG... | ecosystem: Host-associated > Plants > Roots >...
CAGCTCGAACGCAACCTGGCGCTCGCGATACGACAGCAGCGCGATCTTGGCCCCCTCGCCGGCAGAGTTGCCGACCGCGATGATCTTGTCGACGTCGACCGGCGGCACCAGCCCGATGATCTTGGCGCTCTCGGGGTTGAGGTAGGAACCGAAGGAGCCACCAAGGAAGATCTCATCAAGGTCGGCCGCGCTCACGCCGAGGATGTCCATGAGGACCTTGATCCCGGTCGCGATCGAGCCTTTCGCGAACTGGAGCTCGCGCACGTCGCGCTGCGACAGGTACACGCCCTCGGCAAGCAGGAAGGCCCGGACTCCTTCCACCTCTATGAGGCGGTCCGCAAGCGGGTGGTCAGGGGCCTCCGAGGCGGACAGCATCCGGCCAGAGTGGTCGAGCAGCCCGACGTTCAGCAGCTGCGCGACCGCGTCGACCAGCCCGGATCCGCAAATGCCTTGCGCCGGCACATCGCCGCCTATCACCTGCAGCTCGACCGTGTCGCCCATGGTCACGCCTTCGATGGCGCCGTCGGTTGCGCGCATGCCGCACTTGATCTGGCTGCCTTCGAACGCGGGTCCGGCCGGCGCGGCCGTCGCCAGCGTCCGCTGGCTGCTCCCGATCACGATCTCGCCGTTCGTGCCCACGTCGACGAAAACGCGCAGCTTGTCCTCGCGCGCGATGCCGGTCGCGAGCACACCGGAGACGATGTCGGCGCCGACATACGCGCCCAGCGCGGGCAGCGTCTGGATGTAGCCCTCGGGATGAATCCGCAGCCCGACCTCACGAGCGGGCACGCTCAACGCATCCATGAACGTGGGGGTGAACGGCATCATCGATATCGGCGTCGGGTCGATGCCCAGCAGAAGATGCAGCATCGTCGCGTTGCCGACGACGACCGCCTCATAGGTCCGGTCCGGCGATATGCCGGCCTCTCGATAGAGCTCGTCGAGGATTCCATTCATCGTCGACACGACCGCGGTCTTCAACTCTTCGAGACTCTCCACGCCGTTCATCGCATGGCTGATGCGCGAGATGACGTCGGCTCCGAACGGCGCCTGCCCGTTGAGCGTGGAGCTGACGGCCGCGGCCATGCCGGTGCGCAAGTTCATCAGCGTCCCGACCACCGTCGTCGTGCCGACGTCGAAGGCGACCCCAAAACACTCCTCGGTCGTGTCGCCGGATTCGACCGCCACCAGATGCTCGCCCGCGAGAACAGCCGTCACTTTGAATTCGGCGTCGCGGATCGCCTTTGGCAGCGTCCGGAGCACGGGGACGTCCGCGATCATGTCGTGCCCTTCCGCGGTGAGCGCGTCACGCAACCGCGCGACGTCGCTGCGCTGGTCGTGAAGGTCCGGCTCGACCAGCTCGAGGAAGACCTTCCGAACGTTGGGGTCGATGATGACCAAGCGGCTGAGGCCCATGGTCGCCGCCTTCGGCACGCGCAGCAACTGCGGCACCTCGCACACAAGGTCCTCGTAAATGCGCGCCTGGCACGACAGCCGCCAGCCGCCTTCGATCTCGTCCTTACGCAGCTGGCGATGATCGGCGGTGGTGACCTCCATGTCCGCATCGAGCACCCGCACCTTGCACTTGCCGCATGTCCCCCGGCCGCCGCACGTGGAGTCGATCGGCAGGCCGATCCAGTGCGCGGCGCTAAATACGGTGGTGCCGGGCGGCACGCGGGTGGTTCTATCGAAAGGCTGGTAAGTGACTTCGAGCTTGCGCTGAATCATTTCGACGCCTGGGCCAGCTCAGCCCGATAGCTGGAGATCCAGCGCATCGCGTACTCGTCGTGTCCGAGCAGCAGATCTCCGGCCAGAACGGCCCGGCGCACCTCGGGGACGAGCGGGTTCGTGATCGCGCACGTAAGACCCGCATGCATGGCCAAGGGCAGGAACGCCGCGTTGACCGTGGCGCGGTCGGGCAGCCCGAACGAGACGTTGGACGCCCCGCACGTCATGTTGTTGCCGAGCTGGTCGCGGATCAGCCTCATGGTCTCGAGCGTGACCAGACCGCACGTGGGGTCGGCGGCGACGGTCATCGCGATCGGGTCGATGATCACGTCCTCGCGAGGGATGCCGTACTCGGCCGCGCGGTCGAGGATGCGGCGGGCGATGGCGACTCGCTCTTCGGGCACCATCGAGATTCCGGTTTCGTCATTCGCCATCGCGATCACGGCCGCGCCGTGCTTCTTGACCAGCGGCAGGATGCGGTCCATCCGCTCGTCTTCAGCCGTGACCGAGTTGACGAGCGCCTTGCCTTCATAACCGGCGAGGCCGGCTTCGAGCGCCTCGAGCACTGACGAATCGATGCAAATCGGGAGGTCGCTGACCTCGGATACCGCCTTGATCGCGGCCACCAGCAGCGCCGGCTCATCCGCGGCCGGGATGCCGGCATTGACGTCGAGCATGTGCGCGCCGGCGCCGCCCTGCGCGATGGCATCGGCTCGCACACGGTCCATGCGGCCTTCCTTCATCTCCGCCGCGAGGACCTTGCGCCCGGTCGGGTTGATGCGCTCGCCGATGATGACGAAGGGCCGGTCGATCGAGATGACGACCTCGCGGCTGCGCGAGCGAAGGATGGTGTCCAGGGCAGCTATCCCTTGCGGAGCGTCTCGTCGATCTTCATGACAGCCTGCTCAAGCGCTTGCGCGCCCTGCGAGCTCTCGCTCCGATCGCCGACGATCTCCTTGGCCATCCTGGTCGCCATCGAGGCATCGGGTGCGTAGCTGTCGGCGCCTACGTGCTTGGCGTACTCGAGCGTCACGGGTGCGCCGCCGACGGCGATGTGCACCTTGTCGCGAAGCCCGGCCTTGGTGAGGGCTTCGATGTTGACCTTGAACATCGGCATCGTGGTCGTCAGGAAGGCGGAGAAGCCGACGACATCAGGCTTGTGCTCTTCGACCGCGGCAACGAACTTTTCTGGCGGCGTGTTGACGCCGAGGTCGAAGACCTCGAAGCCCGCGCCCTCGAGCATGATCACGCACAGGTTCTTGCCGATGTCGTGGATGTCGCCCTTGACGGTGCCGATGACATAGCGGCCGACTGGTTGGGCCCCGGTCTCCGCGATCAACGGCCGCAGGATCACCAGCGCGCCCTGCATCGCGCGCGCGGCGATGAGCATCTCGGGCACGAAGAAGTCGCCCTTCTCGAAACGGCGCCCGACTTCCTCCAGCGACGGGATCAGGGCCTTGAAGAGGATGTCCATCGGGTCCATGCCGAGCGACAGGCCCTCCTCGGTGAGCGCTTTCACCTCCGGCGCGTGGCCGTTGAGCGTGTGCTCGAAAAGGCCGGCTCGGATCTCTTCTTCTCGGCTCATCGGGACGCCTCCCTGTTGCGCATCGCCCAACTGATGCTCAGAGTCCAACAAGGATACCGCCATCGTATAGTGTTGCGCAGTGAGCAACGATGACCGTGAGCCCGGGGTGATCCGCTCGGTCGACAGGGCGGTCGCGATCCTCGACCTGCTCGCGCAGGACGGTTGGCGTGCGGGCGCTGAGGTGGCGCGCGAGCTCGGCGTGCATCGCTCGACGGCGCTGCGACTGCTCGGCACCCTGGAGCGGCACGCGCTCGTCGAAAGAGACCCGCGGACGGCGAAGTACCGCCTCGGCCGCCGCCTTCCTCAGCTGGCCAGAGTGGTCACCGGGGAGCTTGACCTTCGCCACGTCGCGCGGCCGGTTTGCGAAGGACTCGCTGCCTCAACCGGGGAGACAGTGACGCTCGATGTGCTCGACGGCGACGAGATCGTGCCCATCGAGCAGTCCACCGGCTCGACCGCGTTCGTGAGCGTCAACTGGCTCGGCCGCCGCACCCCGGTGCATTGCACGGCCAGCGGCAAGATCATCCTCGCCTTCGCGGCGGAACCGATCCGCCACCGCCTCCTCGCCCGGCCGCTCGTACCGCTGACGCCACGATCGATCACCGACGTCGGGGAGCTCGAAAAGCAGCTTGCGGCCGCGCGGGAAGGAGGCTTCGCCCGGACGTTCGAGGAGCTCGAGGTCGGCCTGGACGCCATCGCCGCGCCCGTGTTCTCGACAGATGGGGACGTGGTGGCCGCGATCGATGTTTCCGGTCCGGCGCACCGCCTGCAGGCCGGGGGCGGCCCAGACCTCGTCGGCCTCACGCGTGACGCCGCGGCGGACGTTTCGCGGCGTCTCGGCTACCGCGGCCGCGCTCCTCGATAAGGCCCCAGCACTTAACCTTCACTTAACGCAAAGCCACCCGTCGGGGTGCTGTGGACTCTTTGCAATGTCGCTGTGGCAAGAGCATTATTGACCGCGCCGAACTGGTTGCCACGGCGCCCCGGCGACGGGCGCCGACCACCGTCATTTGGGGAGAGTGGAATGAGCTGGCGATATCAAATCCGGGGTCTAGGCGTGGCCGTCGCGACGCTGTTGCTGGTAGCGGCATGCGGATCGACTGGCGGGGGTGGAAGCGCCTCGTGCAGCGAATCGACCGCGAAGACGGCGACGTCGGCGACCGCTTGCGGCGGCATGGACGCGCTGGTAACGGCGGCCAAGGCCGAGGGTCAGCTCAACGTCATCGCGTTACCGCCCGACTGGGCCAACTACGGCGCGATCATCACGGCGTTCCAGTCCAAGTACGGGATCACGGTCAACTCGGCCAACCCGAACGGCAGCAGCCAGGACGAAGTCAATGCCTTCGACGGCACGAGCAACGCTCCGGACGTGGTTGACGTCGGCCAGTCGGTGGCGCTCGCCAACACCGCGAAGTTCACCCCCTACCAGGTCGCGACGTGGAGCGACATCCCGGCCGGCGCCAAGGAATCGACCGGCCTGTGGTTCAACGACTACGGCGGCTACATGGGTATCGGCTACAACCCGGCCAAGGTACCCGGCGGAGTCATCAACTCGATCCAGGACCTGCTCGGCTCGGGTTTCAAGAGTGAGGTTGCTCTCGCGGGCGACCCGACCAAGTCCAACCAGGGCCTCAACGGCGTCATCATGGCGGCCGTCGCCAACGGTGGCTCGCTCGACGACGTCAGCGCGGGAGTCAACTTCTTCCACCAGCTCAAGCAGAAAGGCAACTACGTGCCCGTGGTCGGGACCGATGCCACGGTCAAGGCGGGACAGACCCCGGTGCTGTTCGAGTGGGACTACCTGTCCACGTCGCACGGCAAATCCGTCCCCAACTGGAAGATCTTCGTACCTTCAACCGCAATCATCGGCGGGTACTACAGCCAAGCCATCAACAAGGCGGCGCCTCACCCGGCGGCGGCTCGGCTCTGGGAGGAGTACCTGTTCTCCAACGAAGGCCAGAACCTCTGGCTCAAGGGTGGCGCTCGACCGGTTCGCATGGCGGCGATGACCACCGCTGGAGCTGTCGACAGTGCGGCCGCGGCCGCCCTCCCCGCGGTGAAGGGAACGCCTCAGGTTCCGTCAGGAGACCAGACGACGAAGGCAAGCCAGTACGTCATCGCCAACTGGTCGGCGGCCGTTTCTTGATCGCCGCCGGCAATCCGGCTGTTGACAACGCCGCTCGCCCTCTCACGGGCGGGCGGCGGTTTTCCCTCTCGTGGCTCGGGGCGGCCCCGTTCTTCGCTTACGTAGGCCTCTTCTTGCTACTGCCGACCGCCATCATCGTGATCGGCTCATTCCGCACGCTGGACGGTAGCGTGACGCTCTCGAATTTTTCGGGCATCGCCAAGCCGTTCATGGCGAGGGCGTTCACCAACAGCCTGGGCGTATCCGTGGTGAGCGCGGTCGGCGGCGCCGTTCTGGGCGCGATCCTCGCGTATGCCGTGGTCACGGGTAATCCCGACGGGCTGCTTCGCCGCTCGATCATGTCCGCGTCCGGGGTGCTGGCGCAGTTCGGTGGAGTCGCGCTGGCCTTCGCCTTCATCGCCACAATCGGCACTACTGGTTTTGTTTACGTCTTTCTCAAGAGCCACGGACTCGACATCTACGGGAACACGGTGTGGTTCTACGATCCGCCCGGCATCACGCTGATCTACCTGTACTTCCAGATCCCGCTGATGGTGCTTGTGTTCCTGCCGGCGCTGGACGGCATCCGGCCGCAGTGGCGAGAAGCGACTGAGAGCCTCGGCGGCAGCACCTGGCATTACTGGCGGTACGTGGCCGGCCCTCTGCTGGCACCGGCGTTCCTGGGCTGTACGCTCCTTCTATTCGCGAACGCTTTTTCCGCCTACGCGACCCTCTCGGCCCTGCTCACGAACGGCAGCAACTACGTGCCCTTGCAGATCCAGGCCCTGCTCACCGGCGAGACGCAGCAGTCGCAGCCCGGTCTGGCCCAGGCGCTGGCGGTGACGATGGTAATGATCGTCGTCGTCGTGATGTCGCTGTACACCATGCTTCAGCGACGCACCTCGAAATGGCTCCGCTAGCGTGAACCGTTCGCAACGGCTGAAGCTCGGCATCTTCCGGGTGGTCGTCCTTCTTTTGATGGGCGCCTTCTTCCTGATGCCCATTGGAGCGATGCTGGAGTTCTCCACGCGTGGCAACGAGGTCACGTCTCCGCGCACACTCGACGCCTGGGTGCGTATCGCGCAGACCCCCGGCCTGGTCAAGGGGATCTACACCTCCCTGGAGCTGGCGGTGATCACGTCTCTCGGGATGTTGGCGCTCCTTCTCCCCACGATGGTCTGGGTGCGGCTCCGTCTGCCACGCATCAGCCGCATAGTCGAGTTCATCTGCCTTTTGCCGCTGACGGTCCCCGCGATCGCCCTGGTGGTCGGCCTCAAGCCGCTCTACATCTGGGTCAACATCAACATCACTCCTTCGGTCCTCGCCCTGGCGTTCGCCTACCTCGTGCTCGTGTTGCCCTATAGCTACCGTGCCCTCGACGCCGGCCTCGCCGCCATCGACCTTAAGACGCTGTCAGAGGCGGCGCGGAGCCTGGGAGCCGGCTGGGGCACGGTGATGCTGCGCATCATCATCCCCAACATGCCGAGCGCGATCCTCAACGCGAGCCTGCTCTCCGTCGCCCTGGTGCTGGGCGAGTACACGGTCGCCAACCTCCTCAACTTCCAGAACCTCCAGGTGGAGATCGCCTACGTCGGGCTCACTGACGCCAACACGTCGACCGCTGTCGCGGTCGGGGCTCTTCTCCTGGCTTTCGTCCTCCTGATGGTGCTTGCGCTCGTCGGCGGCCGCCTGCAGCAACAGCACTACGTCCCCGGACAGAGGGCCTGATGGCTTCCGAAGCCACTCGAGATCACGCCGGGATCGAAGTCAGGCTCGAAGGCCTCAGCCGCCGCTATGGTTCGGTGGTCGCGCTCAATGAGCTGAACCTGACCATGGCCGCCGGCGAGCTGGTCGCTCTGCTTGGCCCGTCAGGATGCGGCAAGACGACCGCCCTGCGCCTGGTGGCCGGCCTCGAGGAGGCCAATGGCGGCCGCGTCGTGTTCGGCGGCAAGGACGTGACCGGGCTGCCGGCGAGCAAGCGAGACGTCGGAATGGTGTTCCAGGCTTACTCGCTGTTCCCGCATATGACCGCGATTCAGAATGTGGCCTTCGGCCTCACGCTCCGCCGCAAGACCCCCGACGAACGCCGACGCCGGGCGGGAGAGATGCTCGAGCTCGTCGGGCTTTCGGGTTTCGCGGACCGATATGCCAGTCAGCTCTCCGGCGGCCAGCAGCAACGCGTTGCTCTGGCGCGGGCGCTGGCCATCGAACCCACGGTGCTCCTGCTCGATGAGCCGCTGTCGGCGCTCGACGCGAAAGTTCGCTCGCGCCTGCGCGATGAGATCCGTCGCGTACAGCTCGATGTCGGGATCACGACGCTTTTCGTCACACACGACCAGGAAGAGGCGCTCGCGATCGCGGACCGTGTGGGCGTGATGCAGGCAGGCCACCTGGAACAGCTCGGCCCGCCGACGGAAATCTATTCACGGCCCGCCACGCCATTCGTCGCGGAGTTTGTCGGCCTGACCAACCGCATCGCCGGCGTGGTCAAAGGAGGCGGGGTCGAGGTTCGTGGAACGCGATTGCCGCTCGTCATGGCCGATACGGCCGACGGGCCCGCAATCGCCCTGGTGCGGCCGGAGGCCGTATCCCTCGTCGTAGATGGCGAGATGGTCCCAGGCCCGCTGGTCGGCACCGTCATCGCCACCGCGTTTCTCGGCGCCACCAGTCGCGTCACCGTCGACATGGGCGACGGCATCGTGCTGGCGCAGATGCCGACCTCCGATGCAGGCGCTCTCACCGCGGGGACGCGGGTGAGACTCGCATTGCGTAAGGATCCGGTTCTGATCGCGCGGGACGAAAAAGCAACGACTGAGGCTTGACCGATCCGCCGGTCCTGACCCATCAGCGCCGGCTGGTGGCCGGCGACATTCTGCGGGAAGGTTCGCGAGCTCCATATCGCGCGATCGCGGCTGTCGATGGCGAGCCGCATCGGTTCCGGTATGAGCTCACGGACGCTTCAGCCGGCGAACGTTTTCATCCGGGCCAGGTGCTGATGTGCATAGCCCATCTGACGGACCTGCACGTGACCGACGTGCAATCGCCCGCCCGGTTCGAGTTCATCAACCGCGAATATGGCGACCCGCGCTTCCGCGAGCTGCTGCCGATGCAGCGACCGCAGGAGGCATTGAACACGCATGCGATCGCGGCGATGGTCCGAACATTGAACGCGATCAAGGGCGCGCCGTTCACAGGCGCTCCTCTCGAGCTTGCACTGATGTCCGGCGACGCCGTTGACAACGCGCAGTGGAACGAGCTGGCGGCCGCGGTCGCGCTGCTGGACGGGGGGCGCGCGCACCCGGACTCGGGCGGCGAGCGCTATGAGGGCGTGCAGTCGCCGGGCTGGCCGGATGATTTCTTCTGGAAGCCTGACGGCGCGGTCAAGGGCCTGGACCTCATGAGCGAGGCATACGGATTTCCGCACGAGCCGGGCGTGCTGGAACGCGCGCTGCTGCCATTCGAATCTCCTGGGCTCCGGATGCCATGGCTGGGCGCCCATGGCAACCACGAGGAGGTGAGCCAGGGTGTGGGCATCGTGACGCCCGCGCTCGCGGCCGCGATGGTCGGCTTTCACAAGCCGCTCCGGCTGCCCGACGGCCTCGATCGCGATACCGCTCTCGAGACCTTCGTGCGGCGGCCGGAGGCGTTCATGGCCGGCCCCGACCTGCCGGTCACACCCGATGCGAACCGGCGACCCTTCACGAGCCGCGAATTCGCCGCAACAATTCATCAGGAGGGCCCGGCGTATTACGTCCATGACACGCCGGCGGTGCGGATCGTGGTGCTCGACACCGTGTGCAACGCAGGCGGCGCCGACGGCTGCATCGACGAGGACCAGGTGCACTGGCTTCAGCGCCGGTTGAACGAGGTGAACGATCGCCCGGTGGTGATCACGTCGCATCACACGCTCGACACCATCGGCAACAAGCGCAGGGTGGGCGGGTCGCGCTATATCGAAGTCGACGAGCTGCTCGAGGTCGTGCATGGTGCCGGCAACGTCGTCCTATGGCTCAACGGCCACATCCACGCCAACGTCATCCGGCCTCGACCGGATCCTCGCGGGAACGGCGGCGGATTCTGGGAGGTGACAACGTGCTCGCTCGTCGACTGGCCGTGCCAGGCGCGCGTGGTCGAGCTGTTTGAAGCCGGTGACGATTTGCTGGCGATCGCGTGCACCATGATCGACCACGACGGCTCAGAGCTGGCGGCGCTGCACCGCGAGCTGGCCGCCAACGTCCCCATCGCCGGATTCGACTCCGGCCGGGAGGGTACGCCGCTCGATCGGAACGTGATCCTGCCCATCCGCCTGTAAGCGTTGCGCAGAGCGCGACAGTACCGTATAGTGCGACATCGAGGGAGATCGTGGTGAGTGGTCGCGCGCGTTCAGCTGTGGGGGCGCCGGGGCTGATCGGCTTACTGAGCACGCCGCGATATGAAGTCCTTCCCACCGAGGACATCGAAGAGCTGGTTCTCCGTCACGTTCCCAAAAACGTGACCATCACGATCACGGCGTCGCCGCGCCGTGGCATCGAGGCCACCATCTCGCTTGCCGAACGTCTTGCCGCGCGCGGATACCAGGTCGTCCCCCACATCTCGGCGCGGTTGATCAAGGACCAGGCGCATCTGAAAGAGGTCCTTGAACGCGTCGTCGCCCTCGGCCGGGGCGACGCATTCGTGGTCGCGGGCGACGCCAAAGAGCCCGCCGGTGAGTTCCCGGACTCCGTGGCGCTGCTGGAAGCCATCCAGGCGCAGCCTCACGGACTGCGTGAGATCGGCGTCACCGGATACCCGGAACGGCACAGCTTCATCGAGGACGACCTCACGATCCAGGCGATGTGGGACAAGCGCCGCATCGCCACATACATCGTCAGCAACCTGTGCTTCGATCCGCGCATCGTCAAGAAATGGGTCGCGCGCGTGCGCCGTCGCGGGGTGCAGCTGCCGATCCACATCGGACTCGCCGGTGTCGCCGACCCGGCCAAGCTCTTACGCGTCTCCACGCGCATCGGTCTCGCCGATTCCGCGCGGTTCCTGCGCGGGCATTCCAACTGGTTCATGCGCATGTTTCAACCAGGCGGCTACGACCCCGAGCGGTTCGCAACCGCGCTGCTTCCCGACTTTGCCGCACCCGAGCGGAACGTCGCGGGCCTGCATTTCTTCACGTTCAACGAGATCGAAGCCACCGAGCGCTGGCGCCAGGAAACCCTGGCGCGACTGCTCGCCACATGAGGAGGGCATGACCAGATGGCGGTGACTTTCCCAACCGACCTTGAGATCGCGCGCAAGGCCCGACTGCTGCCGATGAACGAAGTCGCCGCGAAAATGGGCATCGGCCCGCACCTACTCGAGCCGTACGGACACGACGTGGCCAAGATCCGGCTCGAGGCGATCGATGAGCTGGCTGATCGTCCGAAGGCCAGATACGTAGTGGTCTCCGCCATCACGCCGACGCCACTGGGCGAGGGCAAGACGACGACCACGGTCGGTCTCGGCCAGGCGCTTTCGCATATCGGCAAGCGGGCCACGGTCGCCATCCGCCAGCCTTCGATGGGTCCCACTTTCGGCATCAAGGGTGGGGCGGCGGGAGGCGGATACAGCCAGGTCGTGCCGATGGAGCGATTGAACCTGCACCTGACCGGCGACATGCACGCCATCACCGCCGCCCACAACCTGCTGGCCGCGATGATCGACAACCAGATCCATCATCACGAGGCGCTCGTCGACCGCGACAGCGTCACCTGGCGCCGCGTAATCGACATCAGCGACCGCGTCTTGCGCAACGTCATCGTCGGGCTCGGCACGCGCGAGGACGGAGTCATCAGGTCGACCGGCTTCGACATCACCGCCGCTTCCGAAGTCATGACTGTGCTGGCCCTGACCACAGGCTTACGCGACATGCGCGAGCGCCTTGGCCGCATCGTCATCGGCAATACCCAGGGCGGCAAACCGATCACCGCGGAGGAGCTGTTCGCCGCGGGCGCGATGACGGTGATACTGCGCGAGGCGATCAAGCCCAACCTGATGCAGACGCTCGAGAACACGCCCGTCCTCGTGCACGCCGGCCCCTTCGGCAACATCGCCACCGGGAATTCGTCAGTGATCGCCGACCAGATCGGGATCCATTGCGGCGATTTCCTCGTCACCGAAGCCGGCTTTGGTGCCGACATGGGCGCGGAGCGTTTCTTCAACATCAAATGCCGGACCTCGGGGCTGTCGCCCGACGCCGCGGTGGTCGTCGCGACCGTCCGCGCGCTGAAATTGCACTCCGGCCGGTTTCGGGTCGTGGCCGGCAGGCCCCTGCCGGCGGAAATGGTCAAGGAGAACCCCGACGACGTCTGGGCAGGCGCGCCCAACCTTCGCAAGCAGGTCGAGAACATCCGGCTCCATGGCGTCACGCCCGTCGTCGCCATCAACGCGTTTCCGACCGACCATCCTTCGGAACAGGCGGCAGTGCGGGAGATCGCAGAGGAGCTTGGCGTGCGCTCGGCCGTCTGCCACAACTTCGCCGAGGGCGGGCGGGGCGCCACCGAGCTGGCGGAGGCGGTCGTCGAGGCTGCCGATGAGCCGAGCTCGTTCCACTTCCTCTATCCGATCGAAGCGAGCCTGCGCGAAAAGATCGAGACGGTGGCGACGAAGGTCTACGGCGCCGACGGGGTCGAGTACTACCCGCCCGCCGCCGAACAGCTGGATTCGTTCGAGCGCAACGGCTTCGGCAAGCTCTGCGTGTGCATCGCCAAGACACACCTGTCCATCTCGTCCGACCCGAAGCTGAAAGGTGCGCCGACTGGCTGGAAGCTTCCCGTGCGTGAGGTGCGCGCGTCAGTTGGAGCCGGGTTCATCTATCCGATCTGTGGCGAGATGCGCACGATGCCGGGACTCCCGTCGCATCCCAACGCGGTGCGGATCGACATCGACGACAAAGGCGAGATCGTCGGCCTCTCTTAAGCCGTCGCCTCTCGGAGCCAGCGCGAGAATTCGTGTGACTCCATCACTCTCTGCGCTCGCTCCCATCGCGCCGCGTAGTAGCCCTTGAAGTCGTAGTCGATCGTCGAAATCTTCGCCTGGATCGCTCCCCATAAAGTCCAGCCCACGTCCGACATGAGCGCGAATAGGTTCATGCGCGCCAGCTGTTGCGGGTCTACGCGACCGAAGTAAGCCTCGCAAAGCGCGGCCCTCAGCTCGTCATCGAACTCGGCCTCCTGCGCCGTGTTGCCGAGGTCGAAGCAAGGGTCGTTGTTGCCGCTCAGCTCGTAGTCGACGATTCGCAGCGCCGACCCGTCATCGATGAAGTTCTCGCTCAGCAAATCGTTGTGGCATGGAACCGATGGCAGCGGTTTGGCGTTCACGGCACGCTCGATCTCCCCCACGACGGGCAGGCGGTCGCGGTAGTCGCTCGGAATCAAGACGTCGTGCGCCTCGACTATCTCGAGGTACTTCTCGACGAGGCGGAACATGTTGAAGTCCAGCAGAAAATGCGGCGCGGCATGAAGGCGGCGGAACGACGCGGCCATGCGCTTCGCCATCTCCTTCGATTGCAGCGTTTTCGCAGACATCGTCGGCCCGTCGATGAACTCCAGCACCATCACGTCGAGGTCGGGCACGACCTCGAGTACTCCGGGGCCGATTCCTGTAGTCGCCGCCACCTTGGTGTTGAACACCTCGTTCACGCGGTCGATGGAAAGCAGCTCGGTGGACTGCCCCGGCACGCGGATCACATACCTCATGCCGTGCGCCTCGACGAGGTAGTTCTCGTTG
>Ga0207646_10005596_pt1 | contig 13193 bp, 10 predicted proteins | sample KBSK5502metaG_FD_184343 | JGI IMG/M metagenome (GOLD analysis project Ga0207646, IMG submission 184343) | Corn, switchgrass and miscanthus rhizosphere microbial communities from Kellogg Biological Station, Michigan, USA - KBS K5-50-2 metaG... | ecosystem: Host-associated > Plants > Roots >...
GGTCACGGGCACTCCGTGCTCCTGCATCGCCGCCACGTACGACAACGAGACTGATGCCTTCATGCCATCGAAACCAGGGAAGCCGGTGTTGCCTGTAGAACTCTGGATGACATTGCCGTTCAGGTCCGTCATGGGTAAAGTCGTGCTGATCTGTGGCGCAACATACTTATGGCCGAACAGGCCCATGTAGCCTGAGTAACCACCAGGTTCATCCGGGAGTACATCAGCTACACCCCCATTAGCGCTGGAACACACTGAATTTCCCTGGGCGCAGTGGACGGCAATACCAACGAAGTCAGCAGTTGCCTGGTTTGGATTGGCCTTCACCTCGGCAGCCTGGGGCGAATTCGCACCGAATACCGTAGGGATGTCCGTGGCGATATTCTCTAGCTCTATGTTCGCCGTCGCTACTCCACCAACGTTACAGCCCGCACGGGTGTATGGTACCCAGGGTGCTGGAGCGTTCAAGCCCTGGGCAGTGAGCATGTTGAAGGTTGTGTCGGTCTGCGTCGAGGTGGTTGGATCAAAAAGAGGGTCGGTCCAGTAGGCAAAAGAGACGCCGAGGTTGCTCGTGCCATTTGGATTAAAGTAGCGGAAGCTGTTGCTGACCGGCACACCATGACGATCACCATAGACACCCGTCAGCGAGGTCAGGATGTCGGTCGCGGTGTGGGAGATGAGCGGGGTGTGGTGATTGGTGAGCAGCGCTCCGTTGCTCTTAATAAAGTTGAGCAGGTGGGGCATCTGCTCAAGATCCGAGGGAACATTCGGGTTATCACGTGTAAAGTGGGTGTTGTCGAACTGGACGTAAATTACATGCTTAATGTTGCCTTTTGCCGAGTTGAGCTGGCAACCACTCGCGGCGTAAGCAACGCTGCTCTGGTGAGTAAACGGCAATCCCACCAATGCCAAAAGCACCGGCAGGAGCGTTGCTACAACAAATACACGAGTAAAGTGGTACCGCCAGAGTCCTTTTACCTGGTCCATAATTCCTCCTCTGTGAGCAACTTACAATGGCCTCTGAAGCATTGAACTAAGAGACAACAACAGGGTTGGGTAACAGGAAAGAAGCCCTTAGGTTTTGATGAGAGAGAATATCTAGACCCCGCGCTATAAATCTCTCGATAGATAGTATACCATAGCTAACAAGGGATCGGTGATAATACCATTCCCCGGAACAACCACGGATATTTTTGAGAGGGGGCCCCGGTCCATGGCTTCACCCCTGAATACAGAACCAATCCTGGGCTGCCCGTCTGAGCGTGGATAGTTGCAGATGATTGATAACGCTCGTAGACGACATGCATTAGCAACAGGGTAACACGCGGTAGTTAGAAGAAGGTTAAGTTTAGATTAAGGCTGGCTTAACAATGAACATGGCACCCCTGCGGGTGCCATGTGATAGAAAGGCTTTGATCTGGAAGACGCTACTCTGCATCGCCAAAGATGGTGTAGTGCCAGCCTTTGCGAGCTTCATTACTCAGTTCGATCATGACATGCTTGACCTGGGTGTAGTCGTTAAAGGAATACATGGACATGTCTTTGCCTACGCCGCTCTCTTTGTAGCCGCCATGGGGCATCTCCGAGGTCAGCGGCAGGTGATCGTTGACCCATACTGTACCAAACTGCAGCACCTTGCTGGCGCGCATGGCCTTGAAGATGTCGGTAGTCCAGACAGAGGCGGCCAGGCCGTAGACCACATCGTTGGCTTTTCGCAGCACTTCCTCTTCGGTGCTGAAGCGGGCGACGACGACGACCGGGCCAAAGACCTCATTCTGCACAATCTCAGCATCGTTGCGGTCCTGCGCAATGACGGTTGGTTCAAAGAAGAAGCCTTTCTCCAACCCTGGGACAGTGGCTCGCTTGCCGCCTGTCACGATGTTTGCGCCATCGCGCAAGGCACGCTCAACAAAGCCCTCGACGGTGGAACGCTGGGTGGCAGAGATCAATGGACCCATATCGGTGCTTTCGTTTGCAGGATTGCCGACACGAATCTGCTTGACTTTGCTGAGGAACGATTGCAGGAATTCGTCATAGATCTTATCCTGCACGTAGATGCGAGTTGCGGCGGTGCAGTCCTGGCCGCAGTTGACGAAGCCTCCAACAAGTGCTCCATTGGCGGCAGCTTCGATATTTGCATCGTCGTAGACGATAAATGGAGCCTTGCCACCCAGTTCAAGGTGTACATGCTTGATGGTTTCAGCGCCCGCGCGCATGACGTGCTTGCCACTCTCGGTGCTGCCGGTGATCGAGACCATGTTTACCTTTTTATGGCTGGAGAGGGCCTGTGCTATACCCGGGCCACTGCTGATGATATTGAGCACGCCAGGAGGCAGGCCAGCTTCAAGGGCCAACTCACCTAACTTGAGCGTAGTAAGCGGGGTCTCGACGGATGGCTTGAGGACGACGGCGTTGCCAGCAGCCAATGCAGGGCCGATCTTCCATGCCGCCATCATGAAAGGATAGTTCCATGGAGCAACCGAAGCAACCACGCCGATAGGCTCGCGGCGAATGATGCTGGTATGGCCGCCGCTATACTCGCTGGCCGCGGTGCCTTCAAGGTGGCGGGCTGCACCTGCGAAGAAATGCAGGTTGTCGATGGAGAACGGAATGTCACTGTCACGCGCTAATTTAATTGGTTTACCGGTGTCAAGCGACTCTAGTTCAGCCAGTTCCGGGGCATGAGCCTCAATTGTCGTTGCCAGTTTCTCCAGGATCGAGGCACGTGCTGCATGCGGCAGGCCGGTCCAGCGTCCATCATCAAATGCTTCTCGTGCTGCCGCAACAGCGCGATCTACATCTTCCAATGAACTGACAGGTACCTGGGCTACGGGCTCGCCTGTAGCCGGGCCAATATCATCTGCGGACCTGCCCGAACTACTGTTGACGAGTTCGCCATTGATTAATAGTTTGTACTCGGCCATCGAAGTATCCCCTTTCACTCAGGAGCGCGATAATGGACATTAACTTTTTAATCAGGATATCGGAATAGCCACCAAAGGCCGATAAATCGGCGGTGTGCACGGTAAACCGGCCCCTACGGGTATTCGGGTTATTTCGTTAATGTGCATAATCGGGCTCCCACAAAATATCCGCTAAATCTCTCGATATTCGTAGCAAAATGGCAAAATAGGCACGAATCTGCTGGCGGATCAATACCCTAACGACATTTTATCACAGCAGAACCCAAGGTTGATAGGGAAATGCTGCATGATCATTGCCCCTGTTTACCCAACCAGGTACGAATGGACTCGATATGCTCCGGGTAGTGATAGAAGGTATCGCTACCGATAATGCGCTCTGCCGAATGACCGAAAACTTGGGCAAGCTCTTGGGGATCGAACAAGTCTTCCTCCGATAGAGCTGTTACTGCTTGCAAGACATCTTGCAACGAGCGGTGAAAATCCGATAGCACCTGATCCAGCGGTAGGTGCTGATTCCGCGCAAAAATCAGTTCGTTGACCGCATCCGTATCGTCAGGATCGCCTGGCTCTATAACATACACCCGTGGCACTCTATCCCGTGACGCCGCAGCTAGCCGCCTGACGAGATGCTGTTCCCAGGTGGTGATGTGCGCCAGCATATCCTTGATGGAACTTTTACCTTCAACGCCTGGTTGAAGCATCTGCTCCTCTGTCAACTGCGTTACTAGCGTTTCCAGGGGAGCACGTTCACTCTGAATCCGGTTAAGAAGCTGAGTCTTATTGTTCTGTTCTTCCATCTGTTCCGCTCCTTTTCTACGAAATGGCTACTGTCCTTGTTTCGGTCACATGCATGTCATACCCAGCGAGTTCATGAAAGAACGACGCGACGGGCACACACATTTCCGGGCCAAAAGCGCCACGGCTTGTAATCTCACCATTTGCGAGCATGCGCCCGGCGATGGCGAGCGGTACACCCGTATCAAGAGCTCCCGCGCTAACGCCCCAACGACGATAAGGCAACACTACGGCCTGGTTCGTAATCTCTACCTGTTGGCCCCCTGCCTGGCCAGTAACAACAACGCGCAGCACGTCGCAATCTTGCGGCTCGACATCCTCAGCAGGAATCATTTCCAACAGGCGGGCGAGCACTTCACGCGGCGATACCCTGACACCACGCACGTTGATCGGCTCATCACTGCCAAAGCCCAGGTCAACCAGGAACTTCAGTTTTGTCATAAAGTCGGACGGGAAGGCTATCTTGAACGAGACATAACGAATGCCCTTGTCGTGGAACGAGAGCGGGAAGGTTGCGCATTCAGAATGCAGCGAATAGATAGCTGTGGCACGGCCAACCGGTAGTGGGAAGACTATTTCTTCCTGTCCACTCAATGGCTGCTGGGAATACCATTCACCATCCTGGAAGACCTGCGGCTGCTTGGTAAATTCGTCGAGAATCGTGCGCATAGAATATGGCGCAACCAGGGGAGCCGCTGACGGCGTAGTATCACTACTGCCAAGTTGCACCCTGATGCTGTCAACACGATCGAGCTTATCTACAGCGGCACGAGCCAGTATGTTGGTGATACCAGGAGTACCACCCATACCGAGGATGGCAGTTATACCAGCCGCCGAGGCCTCGGCGTGCATGCTCATGAGCTTGCGCGACATGTGGAAGAGGCCGCCGAGGTCGGCATAATGCATCTTCTCGTGAATACACGCTTTGAGGATGGGCAGATTAAAGACATAATCAACAGCGCTTAGGGCGACATCAGCACCGCGCAACAGCTCGCGCAGGCGCTCCTCGTTATTGACATCGATCTGTTTGACCTGAATCTTGCTGCTGTGGAGCGCTACCGCAAGCTCGCGAGCCCGTTCCTCGTTGTAATCCGCAATGGTGACATGGTCAACATCCGCATATGCGGTGAGCGCGCGCACCGTAACGCGCCCCATGGCACCCGCGCCGCCCAGTACGATAATGTGCATGAGAATCAATTCCTTAGTTATGCCACTGCGCTACCGCTATCCTCTTTGGAGGTCTGATTTAGCACACCCTGCGGAGAGTCAGGCGCGATGATTTGTGCTGCTACTGCCTTTTCATCAGGAACACCAGGAGTCGAGATGGATGCATGCAGTTCCTGGAGTGTATCCTCCAGGCGGTTCAGGATGGTGTCGATTTCCTCACGGGTGATCACCAGCGGCGGCTCGACACGAATGACGCGTGAGTTGTTGAGCGTACCTGAGATAAGCACGCCACGTTTGAAGAGGCCGGATGCGACCGCGTAGCCGATGTCGTCATTCACAAAATGCTGGCCAATCAACAAACCCTTACCTGTAATGTTCGTGTACACATCGCTATGGTGTGCGGCAATTTCCTTCAACTGCTTGATAAAGTACTCGCCCTTCTCAGCTGCCTGTTCAGACACGCGCTCTTCGAGGGTCACGTTGATGGCGGCTATGGCAGCAGCACAGGCCAGGGGATTACCGCCTGTCGTAGTCGTATGGATGAACGGATTGCTGTTCAAGACACTCCAGATTTTCGGAGTGGACATGAAAGCGCCGATAGGCATCACGCCACCGCCCAGGGCTTTGGCAGAAGTGATGATATCAGGCACAACATCCCAATGCTCAATACCCCACAGTTTGCCGGTTCGGCCCATACCTGTCTGCACTTCGTCAGCGATTAATAGCACTTCATATTCGTTACAGATCTGACGAAGGCGCGGCCAGAAATTGTCAGGAGGCACGATAGCGCCTGCCTCACCCTGTACAGGTTCCATAATTACGGCTGCGATATCATTGCCAACCTCGCGGGCGATACGCAACTGCTGCTCGATGGCATCGGCGTCACCATAGGGTACATGAAAGACGTTATTTTGTGGCGTCATGGCAGGGCGGCGGAAAATTGCCTTGCCTGTGAGGGACAGAGAACCCGCGGTTTTGCCGTGGAAGCCACGCACGGCTGCTACGAAACCGCTCTTGCGTGTGTAGAGCTTGGCAAGTTTCATGGCGCCTTCGACTGCCTCTGTACCACTGCTCACGAAGAAGCTGTATTGAATGTCACCGGGGGTAATCTCGGCCAGCAAATGGGCGAGCATACCACGTAGAGGATCAAGTAGTTCCTGCGTAGGCAACGGGCTTTTCTGCAACTGTGCTTGAACGGCCCCCACGACCTTTGGATGGACCCAACCGAGATTGAATAATCCAAACCCACCCAGGCAATCGATGTATTCACGGCCCAGCGCATCCTTGAAAGTTGCGCCGCGCCCCATCCATTCGACTGCCGCAAAGTCACCTGCTTCTGCGACTGATTTACGATACTCGATAAAGCCACTGTTGTAATACCTGGCAAAGTTACTGACGGTGGTTTCGATCAACCACTGCGCTTCACTCCTGCCTAACTGCTGTTTTTGAACAATGTCGAGGTACCTTTGGGAATCGTTGAGGGCCTTGAGTAAACCATCGGTACTCATAAAAAACCTTTCTGCTAAGCGGCCTGTTAAAGACATCCCACTCCGGCCCGCCTACCGGGTTAGCTGCTATCAATATTTTTCAAAAGACAGATTACAAGCTTGTGGATATGTTTTCGCCTATCCCTGGGGATAAACGCAATGAAATAGAAACAAAGAACGCTTGTTACAGGGCAGACGTTACCTAGTTTGTAGAAAGTTGTGTCAATGGCAACTTACTGCAATCAAAGCAAGTGAGAAGCGGAAATGCGAACGCAAAGGCACTTCACCCTGGCCTCGACCAGGTATTCAGAGGGGCCGAAGATCAGGGGTAGCAAGTGGAGATGTGCGTGACACTATCCGCACTGTGGTTTTTGTAGGTGTTGCTCATAATCAGCTCTTGGACTTCCGGCAAGCTTGCTTCACACCGCCAGATTAAATCTTCGCTGCGCTTATCTGACTTGCCAATAAACACCCGGATACCGAGTATCCGCAGGAAGTCCCGCTTTTCTTTATAGCTTAACTCTTGCCGGGCTTCTTTGACGGTTTTGCACCAGTCTAGGATTTTTTCGGCTTCGAGGCGTAAGTGTTCCGCGTCAACCATACCGGCTTCAACCAGGGCTTTTTCCTGTTGCTTGGTCTGAAGGCTCTGGTATTCGTCGCTTAGTAATCCAAGTATAACATCTCTTGCCTGTCCCTTCAAGGCGGGGTTCGCTAAATCTTCGGTGTATTGGTTAATCAAGACTTGGGAACTCAGAATACTATTCTCTATAGCCGCAATCTCATGCTGCGCCTGCTGGCTCTGTAACGTCAGCTGTATCGCTCGCTCGATTAGCTGAATATCGTCAGCTAACTGCACCATGTAGTCCCAGACAATCGAGTCGATATGCCCTGTATTGACGGTATTAGAGTGCCCGCTGTCGCTACAGAAGTAGATCGGCGCACTGCGGCTTTTTGAGGCGTTGACAAACATCGTATTTTTACAGATGTCGCATTTAATGAAGCCAGCGCGTAATAGAAAGCGTTCCGGCTCTTTACACTGCCGCGATGCTTCGGCCCGGTTAAAGCTCAAACGTTCTTGGTTCCGGGCAAACAGCTCCGGCGGGATAATCTCGGGGTAGGTGCCGTCAGGCAGATCAACCGCCTCGAACGGCTTATGCGCGTCGTTCTTATGCCGCGTAAAAGCTTGCCCGTTTTTACCAGTTCTACGAGGGTCGGATAGTATTTGATGGATAGCACAACGTGTCCATTTGCGCTTCGGGTCTTTATTGACCACCTCGCGTAAGAGCGCCCGGGGGCCTATGCCCTTGTCGAATTGTTCATGCAGCCAGAGGCAGACAGCGGCGGCCGGTTTGTCGATTACCCGGTAATCTTTCGTTTGCTCATCGTGCCATTTGTAACCATAGAGGTTTTTCGGGCCTTCTTTAAACTCGCCTTTTTTCGCCATGCTGATACGTCCTGTCATCGTCCGGTCCATGATCTTTTCGCGCTCGACCTCAGCCACAAACGCCAGCACCATGCGGACAAACTTACCCATCGGGGTATCGTCGATCTTCTCTTTCACGCAGTGTAAGGTAACGCCGTAGTGCTCGCACTCCTCAAATAGAATAGCGACATGCGTCTGGTTGCGGCTTAAACGATCGAGGGTACGGAATACCACCCCTTGGATTTTTCCTTCACGGTAACGCTCGCGCATCAGGGCCAGCTTTTCCCGTTCCCTATACTGGTAACCTGACCATATCTCGCGGTGGACGAGCCCTACGGTCAACCCATGCTCGGCACAATACTCCCGGCCGCAGCGCTCCTGCTCATCTAAACTAGTGTTTTCTTCCTGCGGATCAGTCGAAATTCGGCAATAGAGATCGACGATAATAGATCGAGGAGCGGACTTCTCTGAGGTAGCCAATCTTGTATCCCTTTCAGATGTGCGAACAAATTTACTATGTATAACGAACGAATGATCTAAAAGTTACTTCACCCAGATGCGAACAGGACGCGGTACGAACCAGACGCTTATAATCAGATTCTTTCCGATGAGTCTGACTCCGGTTACGTGATAAAAAGCCGCTATGTGATACGTGAGCATTTGGCACCGCCAGCTCATAGTAACTACCGCTTTGTTCACGCTAAGTGTCTCTTTGCATGGATAATGCAGTCCTATGCTCATACTAAGCAGTCGGTTTCGCGCGTTCGCGGCCGCTACGCTACGATCTTGAGCGGTGATTACCTTGACTGAATAACTGTCCCTGCCACCGCTGAAAGCGCTCAAGTTACGAATATAGGTGCTTGAGCCGATTACCTGGTTAATCGCTAAGGTGGCGAGGTTGCCACCTTTACCGCTTGAAAGAGAATGGGCGCTCACGGTCGCATAGCCATAGCCGTTAGCATTGCCAGCAGGTACATAGACCGCGCTATCGGTCGCAACACCTTGTATGATGAAGCCGGCCGGGATGCTCTGCCCGATTATCGAGCCGTTGGTGATTGTCAGTATGCCGTGAGCCGTGGTAGCCGGATACGTCTTGATGCCGGTCGGAACGATAGCAACCTGCGCCGTAAATGTTTTCATAGGGAGGAGGACAGCCGGAACGCGGATAACAGCCCGCGTCACCGGCTGCTGAGAGGAACCAAGAACCGAGGTAGCGACGATGAGTAGGAGAGCCAACACTGACAGGACAAGGGGAAGCAGCGAGGGGCGCGGCGGCTGCTCCCGTTCAACATAGATATGCAGCGTTTCAATCGGTTCGTCGTCCACTTCAAACATGATTCTTTCCTACTGCTGTGGCTTGAATTGGGTTCCGTCGTTGATATACGTAACCTGCTGATTACCCACATAAACGATCAGGTCAATCTTGCCGTCGCCGTTCACATCCTGAAACTGTGCGGTGACAGGTATTTGGTCAGGGTTGCTGCCAATGATAGCGGGGCCGTTGTAGATGCGGGCATGTGCTGTACTACCGCCAGGTATCTCGATAATTACTACCCTGCCTTTGAGGTTCAGGAAAATAAAGTGTGTGGGATGATCGGTACTGTCGTCGTGACCTACTACCTCGTCAACCTGGTACGTCCGAGGAAAGCCGTAGGTGGCGTCTAATTGGCGCGCACTCCACCAGGAAACAAGCATCTGAAAGCCTACCCATAACGCCAGCATGGCAATCATGCCAATGCCAACATAGACTAACCAGTGATTGCGCTGCTTTGGCGGTTTCTTGTGGAAGACTACGCGCCGGTTGCCCTGCTCGTACACCTGATCGCCAGCACGATTAACGTAGGCGCGGGTGCTCGTCGGCAGGCGCGGCGGCCAGACATCATCATACTCATCCTCGTCGCCTGGCTGCTGCTGGACAATCGGATAGTCAGCCGTACGGCTGGCTCGCGGCGGAACAGGGCGTCGTTGCATGGCTAGAACGTCCTCCCGCTCACAAACAGCGTTGCCTCGTCAGGCGTCATGAGGCCGTCCTGGACATACAGCGAGACTTGGAATATGGCTACATCGTCTTCATGACAATCACACGTGCCATTCCAGCAGAACGGGTGGTCATCGGTGTGTAAGAGTTCGTCTTCATCTACAAGCACAACATACGCAAAGTTATCGGGTGTGTGCATAGAGACCCTCTTTCTTTCGCGAACTAGGAGAATAACTCGATTAAGATAAGTCTAGCATAATATCTCGATTTGGTCAAGATACGTAGAATAATTCGGGTATACCAGAACACCTTGACTGAGCCTGTATACTCGTGTCATATAATCAAAATCTATCTTTAGAGGTAATACCGTGACCGAGCATGAACCGGAGTGGCTAACGGTCGAGCGTATCTATGAATTATTGAACCGTAGCGTTGCCATCGACACCATCCGTTCGTGGATACGCAGTGGCAAGCTGCCAGCCTATAGGCCAGGACGGACGTATTTAGTGAAGCGGGAAGATTTGGAAAAGTTTTTAAGAGAGTCGCGCACGAGGCCGGGCGATCAATCGTAGGCTGAAGAACTACCTGTCTTTGACAGCTTGGCTTGTGCTCGCTCTATGCTTGCTCCCCACGTACTTATACAGCGTACCTCGCGAAATACCGAGGGTGTCGCAGATGTCCTTAATGCTATGTTCCCTGCTCTCATACAGCGACTTGGCAAGTGCTGCTTGCTTTGGGCTCAGTGCCTTTGGGCGTCCGCCGGTCCTGCCCCTGGCTCTGGCTGCGTCCAGTCCGGCGCGGGTGCGCTCCTGGATAATGTCGCGTTCAAACTCAGCAAGGGATGCAAAGATGTGGAACACCAGTCTGCCGGTTGAGGTGGTAGTATCGATGGTTTCTTTGAGCGATTTAAAGCCGATGCCCTGCTGGTCAAATGACGTAACCAGTTCAATGAGTTGTTTTAGTGTTCTACCTAAGCGGTCAAGTTTCCACACTACCAGCACATCACCAGGCCGCACAAACTCTAGGGCTTCCTGAAGCCCTTTGCGCTCTGCCTTGCGCGTGCTGATCTTATCGGTGAAGATTTTCTCGCACCCGGTCTGCTTTAAGGCGTCAAGCTGAAGATCAAGGTTTTGTTCGTGGGTCGAGACGCGGGCGTAGCCTATAAGCATCGGTATCTCCTGGCCCTAGAACAATGCCAGCTGCCCGCTACGTTGCTGTTGCTTGCGTAAAAAGTGGGTGCCAAGAACCGCTTTGTAGATGATGCGCGTTAGATGGTACACCTGGTCAATTTCTTGCTCTTTTGGCACTCTGCCGTACTCGCTGTAGAGCGCCATTGCGACTTTGGCTTTCAGGACCCGGTGCTGCTGCTCTGCTCGTGTCATAACACTAGCATAGTATAAATACTCATGCGTGAAGTCAAGTAAATATACACAGATTTATAGACGGGTTTTTAAACCATTGCCCTAACTTGAAACGGGCGGCTAGGCGGTCGGCAAGCGAAAGTATAAAAAACGGTCGTTTTTGGGACGGTAGGCAAGGAGCTAAATTTACTTTTTGGGAGATGGTCAAAAATACCTATTTTAGTATCGAGAAACAATCACCCTCAGAGCGTGGTGAGTTCATCAGATCGAGTGTGGGTTTGTTGGAGGAAGAGCTTCAGTTCTTCCATTGCTCCGCCTAATCGCCAGTGTTGATACTCAAGTTTCATACCCAAACTGCTCATAGCGTCTTCAAACTGGGTTAGTGCGTCGTATGCTGCCTGGAGCGTTTGCTCGTAGTGGATGTGTATCTCCGGCTTAAGCATGTCCCGGATATTGATTTTTGGAGTATATCAACCGTGTCAAACAGGGTTTTGAGGGCTGTTACGGTTTCTTCTTCAAGCTCAGCCATGGTTCATCCCCTACGTTTGGCAACTACCTTATTTACAATAACTGCTTGGAGAAGAAAATTAGATCATTTTTTCTATAAGGTATCAATCTCCTGGGTATGATTCGTTGTTACTGCGTTGTCAGGTCGCTTATCGGGTGGTTCCCTTACTAGACTAATTGTGTTTGGGCGCTATCTCTGAGACTCCTTCTCTACTAAAGCGACTTCTTCTGGCGTAAGTCTGTAAAGCTCATAAACAAACTTGTCTATTTGCTTTTCGTATTCTCTAACTTCGGATTGCTTATGGGGGTTGAGCGAGTAGTCGTCATTGTTGTTGAGCTCTAGAATTTTATTAACTATATCGACAAACGGCTGTTGCTCTGATTTAGATGTGTTTTTTATCGGGAAAAGTTCAATCTTGTACTTTTTCCACCTGTTAGTTCCCATTCCTGAACTTGTCGAAATTAGGTTAAAGTACCACGCTGAAAGCTGTGAATTCAAAATTGCTAGTAGATACTTTATTTCCCCCCCAGTCATTATGAATAGTGTAGCTTCTTCGTAAAATCTGCCTGCGTCGTATGCAAATTTTGGTTTATCCGATAGTTCCCCCCAGATGATTTTTTCTTTATCAAAATCCTCTAAATATGCACAGTTTCTAAGATTGGTCCAGTGGTTGCCCTTATCTTGGCGTTCCTCCAGTTTTTTCTGATATTTTTTTAAATGCTCATAGATTGCTGGATAGTCGTGGACGACGTTAATGCTCCTTAGACCTTTAATTTTAATTCCATTATGGGAGTTAATTAACCATTTATTAGCAAAATTGTGATACCACTTCTGAGTATCTCTTCCTCTTAGTAGCGGTTTAAGAATATTTATGGATTTTGGGTCTTCCCTGCATAGTCTTCTTTTCGTTTCTTCGTCGATAATAAATGCTTCATTGTAGCCGGTCTTAATGCCAAAATTTATAGAGAGATTTAGATTCTTTATTGGTATTGAGCCAGCTTCAATTTTTCTTTTAAGATCTAGGGTAGCTTTGTCTCCTATAACCCATCCATTGATATCAGGATTTTCTAGGGCTGTGCCATTCCTGTCCGTATAATCGGTAAGGGACTGATAGTTATTGAAGTCTTTCGTAACGTTTGTGGCTATTAGGTGCTTATCCCACTTAGATTTCTGAGTAATAAGAATGTTTGTTTCAACAATAGCTGATTGGAAAATTTGTGAGTCTTCAAAGTTCACAAGGTAGACTGGATTAGCATTACAGATTAAGTACTCACGCAATGGTTTGCCGTATTTTGTTTTCATCCAGGAGTTAGATGTAATAAATGTTGATATTCCGTTGTTTGTCAAAAGTCTTAAAGATAGTTCGTAAAATAAACAATAGATATCTCCTCCTTTTTCAAAAGTAGTAAAAAGACTTCCTAGGGCAGTATACTGAGTTGTGTGTAGTGCGCCCTTTAACGAGTGAACATGTCGCCTGAAAAGGCCCATGTGGAGAACCATGCGAGGGGAAAGTGGCATGCGTTGAGAAGTGGCACTTCTCAGGGTGTGAA
>Ga0207646_10005599_pt1 | contig 13191 bp, 20 predicted proteins | sample KBSK5502metaG_FD_184343 | JGI IMG/M metagenome (GOLD analysis project Ga0207646, IMG submission 184343) | Corn, switchgrass and miscanthus rhizosphere microbial communities from Kellogg Biological Station, Michigan, USA - KBS K5-50-2 metaG... | ecosystem: Host-associated > Plants > Roots >...
TCGTTAAAAAGCGCGCGGTTCTCGGTACCGGCACCATCCTGAACGCTTCCACTCCTGTTTACGATCTGGTGCGTGATACCGTGTACAGCGCCGCCGACGATGAGCCGCTGGTGATCCCCGAGCAGGCCATCGTGGTTCCTGGCGCACGCGAAGTGAAGCACGCAGCGGGCGCGAAGTGGGGACTGTCGCTGTACGCGGCTGTGATTGTGAAATATCGCGACGCCAAGACCGATTCCCGCGTTCGGCTCGAAGACTTCTTGCGTTAAAGTGCTTGCTTCACAATCGCTCGTGCATCATCGAACTCTTTTTCGAGGAAAAAAGAATGGCCAGAACGGTTTTTGCAATTGCGCTGCTGGCGGCGTTTCTTATTCTGGCTCCTTTCGCCGGCGCACAAAAAGGCACCGTCGAAAGAGTCAAGGTCCACGGCAAATTCCTTGAGGGAAATCTCGAGGGCGATTTACCAGACCGCGATGTCACGATCTATCTTCCTCCTAGCTATAAATCGGCGGTGAACCAGCGGTATCCCGTCGTTTACATGCTCCACGGATTTACGGATAACGATGAGAAATGGATGGGCCTGGTCAAGCATTGGATCAACCTTCCCGCCGTGATCGATAAGGCTTTAGCCAGCGGCGAAGCACGCGAAATGATCGTTGTGATGCCAAACGCCTTCACACGCTACTTTGGCAGCATGTACTCCAATTCCGTCACGATTGGCGACTGGGAGGATTTTATCGCCCAGGAATTGGTGCAGTATATCGACGCGCACTATCGCACTATTTCGGACGCTGCAAGCCGCGGATTAGCAGGGCACTCCATGGGCGGATACGGCACTATGCGTATCGGAATGAAGCACCCGGACATTTTCTCAAGCATTTATCTGCTGAGCCCATGCTGTCTGGCTGCGACGGAAAGGCAAACAACGGCAGAGATGATGCAACAGGCCGCAGCGGTTAAGGATCCGTCTGAAGTTGAAAAAGCTGGCTTCATGGCAAAAGCGATGCTTGCTTCGGGCGCAGCGTGGTCTCCGAACCCGAAAAATCCTCCTCTCTATCTCGATTTGCCTTTGAAGGACGGAGAATGGCAGCCCGCGGTCGCCGCAAAGTGGGCCGCGAATGCTCCACTCGTTACTGTCGATCAGCACATCACCGATCTGAAGCGCTTGAAAGGTTTCGCGTTTGACGCTGGCGACAAGGACCAGCCGATTGCGTCAAATATTAAAATTCTCGACGAAACGTTGAAGGCCAACAGCGTCACGCACGCTTTCGAGATTTACGAAGGGGATCATTTGAATCACATCGCCGACCGCATCGAAACAAAGGTTCTTCCATTTTTCTCAAAGACTCTGTCATTCGCCGTTGAGCATAAGTGACGAAGATCACGACTGGCATTGTTTCTAAGGAGACCGATGAGTGCCTGGTGAAGCATCCGTCGTGAACAAATCAAGATCCGTTTGGCTTGGCGACACTGCCATATTGGTGTATGTCGCCACGCTTACGGTTATCGTGCATTGGATCACGGGATATCAGTACGGATTCCATCGCGATGAATTGGCCACGCTCGAAGATGCGCGGCATCTCGACTGGGGGTTCGTGGCCTATCCGCCGGTAACGCCGTTTTTCGCACGATTGTCGCTGATGCTCTTCTGGACATCGTTGGCCGGCTTCCGATTTTTCGCTGCTGTGGCTGAAGCAATCGCAGTTGTGCTTACCGGATTGATGGCACGCGAGATGGGCGGCCGTCGCGAAGCGCAGTTTGTCGCCGCTGTCGCCGCAATTCCGTTTTGCCTGGCCGGCGGCGCGTTGATGCAGTATGTTTCGTTTGACTATTTATTTTGGGTGCTGACCGCTTATTTTGTGGTGAAGTTGCTCAAGACGGAAGATCCGCGCTGGTGGCTTGCCATCGGAGCTTGCATCGGACTCGGCCTCGAGACCAAGTACACGATGGGATTTTTTGCGATCGGAATCGTCTTGGCGGTCGTACTCACAGACGCGCGCCGCTATCTTAAAATCAAATGGCTATGGTACGGAGTTGCGCTCTCTATTCTGATTTTTTTGCCGAATCTCATTTGGCAGGCCAGGAACCACTTTATCTCACTTGATTTTCTTCAGCATATTCACGCGCGCGATGTGCGCATTGGCCGCACAGAGAATTTTCTTCCTGAACAATTGCAGTTCACGCTTTTCGGGTTTGTTCTATTTGTTGCGGGATTGTATTTCACTTTGTTTTCTCGTGACGGCAAGCGCTTTCGCATGCTTGGGTGGATGTACCTGGCTCCGTTGGCAATTTTCGTGATTGCGAAAGGCCGCGCGTACTATCTGGCCGCGGCATATCCGATGCTCTACGCCGCAGGGAGCGTGTGGGGCGAACGAGCGCTTGTTTGCATCGGAAACAAACTACAAAAGTCAATTCGTGCTCTGGTTTGGGCGGTGCTTGTCGCGGACGTTGTCATCATGGGGGCAATCACGCTTCCCATTGCGCCCGTGAACTCCAGATGGACCACGCATGCCATGAAAATCAACGGCGATTTTCGCGAAGAACTCGGCTGGCCGGAACTTGTCCAGACCATTGCGCAAATTCGGGATTCGCTTTCCACGGAAGAGCACGCACAGTTGGGAATCCTGACCGGAAATTACGGCGAAGCTGGCGCTGTGAATCTTTACGGACCGCAATACGGACTTCCTCGAGCAATCAGCGGCGTAAATTCTTTTTGGCAGCGTGGTTATGGCGATCCTCCGCCGCAAACACTAATCGTTGTGGGAGCAGATCTTGACGACCTTGAAGGGGAGTTCGCCTCGTGCAGGCTTGCGGCACACATTTGGAACCGCTTCGGCGTGGAAAATGAAGAAACGCGCGACCATCCCAACGTTTTTGTCTGTCACACGCTGCGCAAGCCATGGCCGGAGTTTTGGAAAACCTTCCGCTATTTTGGCTGAGCTCGCGAAGGCTCGCGCTCGAAGTAATAATTGGAAACCGTCAACATGACACCTGCTGCCGGCTTAACAGTGAATGAAAATGACCTACTCCCGATCGCACGTTCGACAAATTTTTCTGCTCCATGTAAACTACTAAAGCTTCAGTGTCATTCAGGGTTTGAAGCACAAGCCCTGAAACCTGTGGACCGGTAGCTCAATGGTAGAGCAGTTGACTCTTAACCGCTCGCTAACACGCTATTGCGCTGTATTTTCAATGCTTTGCTTTAGGTTTGGTTAGGTGGAATCTGGCCGAATTTGGCGGCATTAGTGCAAGTTAGTGCAAATTTTCGAGGTCGGCTTTGCTCGGATTTGCGCATGTATCGGACCGCTGCTATTCTGCTTTTCCTTGCGCCGCTAGCTCAATTGGTAGAGCAATGGACTCTTAATCCATAGGTTGTAGGTTCGATTCCTACGCGGCGCACCAACCTTACGAAGCCTATACCGCTTCAATCTTCGCATCTTCTGTGTCCTTGCATCTCATTGGCAATTGGCACAGCAACGTTAACGTTGTATGAGTCGTTGCGCACCTTGTAGGGCACACCAAAAAGTACCATTGACAACGTATGCCTGTCTGATATATGCTCAGTGCGATGGAACGAACGAGCATATTTTTCCCGACGCAACAGATGGACCGGCTGAGGAAGCTGGCGAAGAAACTCGACGTCAAGGTCGCCGAACTTATCCGGCGTGCGGTCGAAGAGTTTTTGAGGCGGGAAGGACAGTGAAATGAAACCGAACCGGTACCCGAAGAAACAAATGTGCTTTCTGAAACCGACCGAGCTTCTCGCGCTGCTTCGAGCGGCGAAGGCGCGCGGTCCACGCGAGCACGCCATGATTCTGACCGCATACCTTCACGGACTGCGGGCGTCCGAAGTGTGCAGCCTGAAGTTGACTGACGTCGATTTGAGGCAGGGAACTATCGCGGTGAATCGCCTAAAGGGCTCGCTCTCATCGGTCCAGGAGCTGCACCCTCACCGCGGCGAGCCGATGCTCGACGAAGTGCGGACCTTGAAGACTTATCTGGCAGCACGCGAAGACGACGGAAGCGGCTGTTTGTTTCTCTCGCAGAAGGGCGGCGCGATGGCGCGGCAGACATTTCATGCGCTGTTTCAGACGCTGGCCGAGGAAGCGGGAATTCCGGAAGGGAAGCGTCACCCGCATGTTCTCAAGCACAGCGTCGCCTCGCACCTAATTGCGGAGAACACGAATCTCGCCATCGTACAACGCGCACTCGGGCATCGCTCGATTTCCAGCACCATGATTTACGTCGGCGTAAACGACGAGCAGGTCACGGCGGAAGTGAACGGTGCGTTGCTTCGCGCGTTCGGCCGCTAACCGTGCGCTGAAAAGTACTGGTCGCATGGGGTAATTATCGGCTTGTCTTGAAAGAGGTGCCAAGTTCATCGTTATGCCTTTCCGCGATTCGCCCGCACTCGAATAGCACGCGCGGATTTGGCGCGCTGTTCTTCAAGCCACTGTGCGTCCTTCTTTTCTTGCGTTAGGCACGTCTGCAGACTCGGCTGAGGCTTTGCAATGTGCATGCCCTGGTTCAAATTCACGACGGAGCGCGACGTGCTGCGAGGAAGTGGTGCCGGTGCTGCGCTGGTGTTTGCATAACCTTCAGCGACTGCACGTCGGGACGCTTCAACAGCAGCGGCAGGGTCGTCCAGAATGATGCCGTTCTTATTGGCGTGGTTCTTTCTGCCTTCGGCGATGACGATGTCACCCCTCGTGCGGATTGGCTCAGGCGCGGGTTTGGGAAGAAGTTCCAAAGCACGGCAAAAGGCCAAGTTACGAATTCGCATTTCCAGTTCGTGGCTGGACATCGCACGGACGGACTGTACCGAGACTTCGCCTGACGAAATCATACGACGCGCTTCGGCCTCAATCGGGTCCGTTGGTTCGGAAACCCGCGTAGGTTCCGGGACTGTGGCCGGGTGCACTTTCAACCAAGCTGCGGAAAGGTGATGCAGATTACGAGGGTCAAGTCCCTCGGCCTGCAACGTCAGCGCCATCGCTCGCATCGTCTCTTCTGATTCGTCGAGGTCTGGCGTCTGGCTTTTGAACAGTTCAAAAGCTGCATCGCATTGCGACAAGAATATTTCTGTTTCGGTTTGCGTCATATCGGTCCTCTCCTCCAGGACTTCCTCCAAGGAAGGCGGTGCGGGGCAGCAGGGAGGACCGCTGCGCGCGCAGTAAAAGACTCATCGCGGGTCGCGCGAAGAATCTGTTACGCGGTACGTGTTTCTGTGACGAGTTTTTCGTCGGCGAACCTTTAGGGATTGACGTCTTACTTATTTGTTAAATAGAATGCGCCAGGAGAAAAACGGCGATGTTCGTTCTGAAAGGAATCGCAGTCGGGATGCTGCTCTTGTTCGTCGGGGCGATTCTTACTCTATGCTTTTCGCTGTTTTACGGCCGAGTAGAAACCAACCATGCGACCGGTCTGAGCGCATTGCTAGGGGCCACGCTGTGGAACCCGATGTTTTGGCTGATAATCATTTTGGCGATGGCCGCAGGTATTGCCCTGGTACGGTTCCGGGTCATCAAGTAATCCAGAGGCTGACACTACCAATTTCCGGTATGTAGCTCACACCCGATGTTCGGTGGTTCGTGGGCTGGCCGTGCTCGACCGTTTATCTGTTATTGGCGGCATGAGGTCCCGTTCCGCACGCCGCTTCGAGTCGAACGCTCGAACTCAGATGTTCTTCTCGGCGCGCGCGGTCTCTTCGCCTGCCCACTCTCGTAGAAACGTACAAGTTGATTTGAAGTTTCCGATTATCCGACTTGGTCCTACCAAGTCTTGCGAACCGCCTGCAGAGCGTGTATTTTGCTGTCGCTGAACAAGCACTGAATTTTACTGAATTTATGAAAATGACAGAAACTGTTCGGAGCTTGCGGCTCTACTTTATTCTGAGTGGACTGGCGGGTTTGTTCGTCTCGGGCTCGGCTCTTCGGGTCAGCCTGCAGAGTTCAGTCGCGATTGGAGCAGCCCTCCACGCCATAAGCATCGCTTTTAGCCTGGCCTTTCTATATGGCGGATTCTGTCTCGCAGGGCTGTTGAGAACTTCTTCTGGGCGGATACTCGCGCTTCTCTATGCAAGTGCTGGTTGGAGTGTACTCCAATTTTTACTCAGTTTTCTGCGGACCGGCAGACCGTTCGGATTGGTTACTCTACTCCTGGTGCTGCTCATCGTTTGGTATTTGTTGAAGAACGTGGAGCGGCTAGCGGCGGAATCCCAGGTTGTATCCCCCCGAGCAATTGCGTCCGGCAGCTAAATTCCTTGTGCTGGAAATAACCGTTGCCTTCTTCGGTTCGGGTTGCGCCCTCACCACCGCAGTGCTGCCTGCCTCGAACGGCTCTGGGTCTGGTTTCGTTGTCTTATCCAATTCTGAGGCGGCTTTGAGGGGCTCATTTCGTAAGGCCGAATTTCTCGGCGACCAGGGCGACTTGTTCAACCGCGCCCGCTCCTTTGTAACGTTCTATGAAACTGGACTCGGCAACGAATGACTCATGGCGTCTTTTCCAATAGTCCGCGAAAGACTCACTTATGGTGCCCTTCAAAGTTTCAATCCGCCATCGCAGCAGCCACGTTCGCTGCATGGTGCGCTCGAAACCGGTCTCCGGCCATTGCGACTGAATCGCCCCGTACCACGCGGAACTTGCGGCAGGGAGTTCCATTTCGCTGACCGTCTGAATATCGGCAGTGCTCAAAAGCATTTCAGACGTCCGAAAGACCTCTGCCGTTTTGCGTGCCGCTTCTACGCGCGCGCAGAGCGCCAAGTTGTCAGCTGTCGTTGGCTTGGAGTCCTCATCCTGCAAAAGGGACCCAGATACGACAGGAGACGCGGAACCTTCGATTGGCGCAATCCGGTCCAATTCTTCCAGCGCGGCCTGGCGCTCAGCCTTCGGCGTTCTCGGGTTTGAGATTATCTTCCCAAGCTCGGCTTGGCGCTTCCGACCCTCGACGGTAGAGGGTTTGATTCTTCGAGCACGGCTCACGACGCTACCTCGGTGCTTTCTGTTTTCGACGTGTGCAGAACTACGGGTGCAAGGGCGTCCAGTTCGTTCTGTGCCGCAACTCTCTCGGACTTCCGGATGGACCGGATTTTCAGAATCGCTCTTAACTCGACGAGTCGGCGTCTGCCTTCCCTAGATGTGGGTCTTTTACGCATAGAGTCTCCGTGTCCTACGGACACACTGTCTCTGTGACGGCTCGTCGCAGGAAGGGGACCCTCGCGGACAGTTCGTGGACATTTTGCGCGCGCATGTCTCCGGCGCGTTCGTAGACGTGCCCGTGGACATGGGGACATGAAGAAGGAAAGTCGTCAGGTAAGCATACGGTCGGGGGGACCCAAGGCCGGGGACAGTCCCCCTACCCCTCGGCGTGTTTCAGAAAAGCATTCTTTCCTTTTCGGCAAGGGGTACCTTCTTCGAGCAGCGGCCGCGCAGGCCCGACCGGCAGAGAAGGGCATCAGTGCCGCCAAGCTCTGTCTCTTCAGCGAGCCAGGTCCAGCGCAGTCAATCAGCTTTGCGAACTTGCTCTCCGGCGCGCCAGCACTCCATTGCAAAATCATCTGATTCTGCCAGCGCGATATGCGGGTTGCGCACGCAATGGAATCAATGAGTTAGCGCGTGTGGACTGCAGACGATTTTGAAATGAGTTCAGGACGCGACAGCCGAGCGCATTCATTGTGTCCGCGAAACGGACGAAACGGTCGCAAGCCCCCTTCAATTCAGCTGAGTAGAGCGCGTCTGGAGATTCTGTGCCGCTTGGAGAATGCGACAATCTTGCTGAAGTGTCAGATCCTTGGAGGACGCGTTGACGCAAACAGGGCACTTATGTGCACCGCGCGAGAGCGAAAGTTTGGTGAAGTGTCAGATTTTCGCTCGCCGGAGTCCGCTGTGAGTGCGCGCAACACCACGCAATAGTTCTAAAAATTCGTTGCGAAAAAGTTTTCTAACGAAACACTTTTCTAGTCGGGTGGACGATAATTCCCGCGCACAGTATTCAAGGGGCACTTTTGCACGCCGCCGAGCCTATGCTTTTCTGGGCAATCTCGCCTCTCGTGGTGAATTGGAGTTGTTTTTGCACACGGGCCGACTCGTCACTTTCTGCGCTTATTCTCTATCCTGCAGTCCGTCGTTCGTACCCGGTCTTTGGTACATGCTTCTGCACGCCGCCCGACGCGCTAGCCCTTGACCCCTGTTCTTAGCGATGCCTCCAGTATGCGTCTCGACTGGGCCGTCTGAATCGCCTGGAGCCCTGCGACTTCCCGCAGCAATCCCTCGGTTGGCTCGAACCATTCTCCTGTCGCCCTATCTGTCCCGTATTCCCGATGCAGCCGCCGTTCCATCGTATATGCATCAAGACTTCTGTCGTACCTTACTTCAATCAGCACCGTGAGTCTGTCGGGCGAGCCTGTCTGAAGCTCCCGCAATCTCTTTCCGGGTTCTGGGCAACGCCTATCTTTATCCTGCCGGTACGCTCTGCGTGGATGAAGTACAGCGAGGACGGTCCGACCTTTCGTCTATAGGACGCCTTCACTTTTTCTAGGAAGCACTCTCTGCACATGCCCTTCGCCCATACCCTGCGGTCTGTGTGAATACATGCGGAGATAATTCTCATCGTTCTTTTCATTCAGTCCGCTTTTCGGACAAAAGGAAATACCCTACCAAACGTGTCTCCACAGTCTGGTATTACCGCTGTTTGGCATTATCAAAGTATACATCTCGATCTAAGTGTTGTCAATATGGTACTTAAAACGTTTCAGTACGATTAGAGACGTTTGGTCGGCGGGCTGGACTCCCGCATACCTGCCCACTTTTACACACCGGTATCTCGCGTCAATCTGGTTCTCTGGGCTGACTCTCTTGCTCTCGACTTACCTATGGACTTACGCGCCTATCTGTCCTTCGCTTCTCCCTTTTTATCCTGCCGGTCATTCGTTCCCGCATTGTTCTGAGAACCTGGAACGGTACTGATGCTTGACAGGCTGTCGCGGCGAGGAGTAGGGTCTGGTGCAATTGCAAACCGCAGTGCCCTTCCTTCGCGTCTTACGGCTCTCACTCTGGCTGGACACCGCGAGCTGTTAGATAGGTAGGAGAAGCCTATGAAAATCCAAAGAAACTGGTTCGTGGCGACAGCACTGCTGTTGCCGCTTCTTTTTGTTGTTTTTAGCGTAGGAGCTCTTGCGTCACCGGCAGTTGCCAGCGACCCGACCTACAGTTTCGACCTGACCGGTACGCAAACCGAGGACCCTTCCACCCACAACACCATCGCGCTGACCGGAGCCGGAAGTTTCGACCCCAGCGCTAGAACAGTAGTGGCGAGCGGCGCGTTCGCCATTTTCAGCTCTTCCGGGTCGCGCCTCAGTTCCGGCACTTGGAAAGCCACTGACTTCGGTACCTTCTGTCCACGAGGCGGACCAAACCACGGCACCCAGGGCGGCGTGCTCGTTATTACCGTGACCTTCTTTCCGCACGGAGGGCAGCCTATCACGGGCGTTACGATTACCGTTAATTGTCTTGTTGGGACCGGCTGCAGCCCAGGAGCAGAGGGGGTAACTGTAACGGGAAGCGATGGCAACTTTACGGAAGGGCAGCAGGGACACACTCTGTTTCACCTGAACCAGTAAACGGCGTGGAATGGCGAGTGGAGTGGAAAAGGAAAGCCGCCAGAGCTTGGGCGGCGGGTCAAGTTTGCGATTAGCCGACTACACGACCAAGTCCCTCGTTGAATCAGCAGGGAAACGGGACTATGCTGCCCCCACGCAGGTTCCTCGTGCGCGCGTCTGTCTGTCCCCCAAACTGTGCAAAAAGGATATCTCGCTCTAATCCAAGGAGGAGAACGCCATGAAAAAGTATCGCAATGCGGCGGTCCTAACCGCCGTGGCTGGACTGGTCATATATCTGGCCGGAGGATTCGGAGTTCCGGTGGCTTCTTCGGAAGCCAGGAACGGCTTCGGCTTTAACAGCACGAACATTGCCGGGTTTCCTACCGGCAAAGTGACCCTCACTGGAGGCGGCGCTTTCGTTCCAGGAACGAATTTCGCCCAATCGGGCGGTCACTTCCTATGCACCGAATCCGTCTTGCAGGGTCCGCTCAACGGATGTCTTGCAGGACAAGGCATACGCTGGGATACGGCAGGGCTGCTGGCGTCGACCACGTTGAAGTGCACTGGCGCGGCATCCGAGCCTTTGAAGACCGCAACGACCGACAACACGACGGTAGTGCTGGCTGCGGATTTCTATCGGCAGGGTGACGGCAACCAAGAGTCTTTCACCGCGAAGATGGTTGTCTCGGAAAAGGACATCGCGCCGGATATCGAGGGCGTCCAAACCGTCTGGGTCCAGGGCGTGGGCTGCGGCACTGGCATCGCCAACTTCAATTGAGCGCCGGGCCGGACAGCGCCTGCGCGCCTCACCACTCGTGCTGACATTGCGTCCAGTTTCCGAATCGACGCATCGCGCCGGATTCCGTCTGCCGCGTTTCTCAGTATCCGCCCTATCTCCTTTAGGGAACCACCACACTCATGACGCGGGCAATGCGCCATTCATTGCCTTGCCGCCTCAGCAGAGTCAGGACCTTGGACTTAACGTGTTTAGGCTCTCCGCCGTTCACCGGTGTTAGCTCCGACCTGACTTCGCTTATGTCGAATGCCCACTCTCCAGTTATCACGGTCTCCTCAACTGCAGCAGATTGCTTCAGGTCGAACTGCCCGAAAAATCGCTCAAAGTCCGCGCGAAGTTCGTCGGCTCCTCGAACCGTCTTCCCGTTTGGATGGATAACTGCGATGTCGTCAGTGACCCTCCGCATAAGGGCATCAATGTCTTTCGCCCGCACAGCGGTCAGCCAATCGCGTCGTGCGGCCAGCACGCCTGAAACTGTTTCTTGAATCATATGGCGACTCCTCGGCCCGTCGGTCTATGTCGGCGTCCGGTTGACCGGACACTTACTCTTTCGCGTATCGACGTAACCTGTCCATTTCGCGCACATCCGCTTTCCGGACTACCCTCTGTTCTTAGTTCGTGTGCTCGTTACAGATGACTCCCGCGTCCCTCAGCAGCGGCGGCCGTGCCTACTCTCCAGCCACATAGTCAGCGACATGCGCTTCAACTTGCTCTCGCGTGGGCTCTTTCAAATCGCCGGTACTCACCGCGATGTCCCGCGCCCTTCCATCTTCGCGCGTTACTTCTTTAGAAGATTCCGTGCTCTCGACTTACACCGGGCCTTCGGCTTTCACCGACTCTATAAGCTCATGAGTAAGAGCGTTTATCTCGTCCGCCCTCTCCTCGTGCGCCTCCAATTCCGCAAGGCTGACAAGGTGCGCCGTCGCTTCTTCGGGTGACATGGCTCGAAGGAAAGGTCTTTGCGCTTCGTACAGTTCTTCCAACCTACGGAGAATGTATTTCTGTCTCTCGGTCAGCGGTGCGGAATTCATGCGGCAATTCTATCACTGAGCCTTGTCCGCTTTCTGGACACAAAGCAGTTCTACACTGCGGCTATGCCTTTCTCTGTTGCCAACCTGACGTTCTGCTCTTCTGTTTATTCCTGCCGGAGGGTTCATTAGCTCTCTCTGCTATCGTTCGGTACGTTCCTTCCGGTCGTCGGCCTGGCTTTTGTCGGCGTGCCTTTCCTTGGCCTCGATTTCGCACACAGGGCACGTCCATATCATTGTGAGTTTTCCTGGAGCGTCAATCGACACAGGCGTGATGCTGATTCTATGCTCTGTGCACTTTGCTCTGGGCGTGCTTGCGTAGTCCAGCTTAATCATTGTCCGCTCCTTTCTTTGCGGACTATACCATCGGTCCTCTCGTTCATTTTCCGGACATGCTGTCTGCCTCATGCTTTCGCGTCCTACTCTGTTTACCTCTTCGGGCTATTGCCTTCCGCGGTACTTCACCGTATCCTTGCCGCACTATGTGGATTGTGAAAGGTGTTTTTATCGGCTTTGGGTTGTTCCTCGCCGGTCTGTTCCTCACGGCCCTAGTGGGTATCACATGGGCCGTAACGAGAGGTCAGGTGCAAACCGGCCACGCGACCGGTTTGGGCGTAGTGTACGGATTGACCATCGGCAATCCGCTTTTCTACTTGGGTCTACTTGGCTGCATACTCATCGGAATTGCCGTGGCCGGAAGCTGGCCGACGCCTGTGCGCTAGAGCGATTGGTTTCGTGCTGGCGGTCCTGCATCCGCTTTCCGGACATCATTCCGGCGCGGGCATTCGACGGGGAGCGTCGGGATAGTCTAGAATCCGACTCCAGCGGGCCGCTTCCATGGGAAGAAAAAGACGTAAGAACAGGAAACGAATGAAGCCACAGCAGCCGCTACCGGCAATAGCGCCTCCGAAAGCCAGTTTGCTGCGTCGGATTCTCTCTTGGAAATGGGCATGGGCCTTAGCTGTTTTCGCCGCGACAGTCGTGAGCTTACTTGAAGGATACCCATGGCTTTCAATCCAGGAAGGCCCATTGCTAGACCCGTCGAATCCATACAGCGAAATGTTCAGCGTTTCTAACGGAGGCTACGTTCCAATAACCGACCTCGATGCATCTTGCATCGTGACAAGCCGGGAAATCCCGGCCCGCCTGCTATTCGATTGACGACGGACTTTGCTCGTGAGTTCACGCGAAAGCGCACTGCGGAGGGCGTGGGTCCTGCGATGGTCAACCGGTCGCTACAGTGCTTGCGCCGAATGCTCCACATCGCGGTAGAGGACGGCAAAATGCAGAGTGTGCCGAAGATTCGTTTGCTGAAGGAGCCGCCCGCGCGGAAGGGCTTCTTGGGAAAGGAAAAATTCAAGGAACTTCGCGACGCTCTTCCGAGCTATTTGCGACCGTTGATTATTTTCCTTTACTACTGCGGTGTGCGGTTGGGCGAGTCGCTGCAAATCGAGTGGTCACAAGTGGACCTCGATGGCCGATTGATTGTGCTACACGAGGAACAAACCAAATCGAGTGAGCCGCGCGTGATACCGCTTCCGAGCGTGCTCGTCGGAATGCTGCGCGACGTGTCGCCAAAGGTCGGGCCTGTGTTCGATGGAACAAATCTCCGCACTGAATGGGCGAGAGCTTGCAGCGCCGTGGGTCTAGCAGTTTGTTGAAGAACCGGTGTTCGAGTAAGCCGTGGCTCTACTTTTGATTTTTTGCCGCGAGAAGAAGTGATTTGTGGGCCGATCTGACTGCTGAACCGGCCCGAATCAACACTCCGGGTCAT
>Ga0207646_10005601_pt1 | contig 13190 bp, 10 predicted proteins | sample KBSK5502metaG_FD_184343 | JGI IMG/M metagenome (GOLD analysis project Ga0207646, IMG submission 184343) | Corn, switchgrass and miscanthus rhizosphere microbial communities from Kellogg Biological Station, Michigan, USA - KBS K5-50-2 metaG... | ecosystem: Host-associated > Plants > Roots >...
CCCCGGCGGCGCGAGCAGCACGAGGCTCAGGAGATCGGCCGCTACGGTCAACAGCGCGTCGCATTTGTGCACCTGCTCGACCGTCTTCGTATAATCGATAACCGCACCGTCGGTTGCCGGATACTGCACCAGAGCGCCAAACACATCTGGGTCGATCTTGAAATCGGCATAGCTCGCGACGCGTACCTCTATCCCGCGCACGCTGGCGCGAGTCTTCACGACGTCGATCGTTTGCGGGTGGCACTCGGATGCAACCAGGAAAACTTCCTTGCCAGGCTTGCCCCTGAGGGCGTAGCTCATCGTCATCGCTTCCGCCGCCGCCGTCGCTTCATCCAGCAGCGAAGCATTCGCGATCTCCAGCGCCGTCAGGTCGATCACCATAGTCTGGAAGGTGAGCAGTGCCTCGAGGCGTCCCTGCGCGATCTCTGCCTGGTACGGCGTATACGCCGTGTACCAGCCGGGATTCTCGAGGATATTTCGCTGAATCACGGGTGGCGTGACGCAGTCCGAGTATCCCATCCCGATAAACGAGCGAAAGACCTGGTTCCTCGCGGCAAGAGCGCGGAAATACGTAAGGACTTCGAGTTCGGTCAGCCCTTTCGGCAGACTCAGGCCTTGCCGGAAGCGGATCTTTCGCGGAATGGTCGCGTCGATCAGCGCATCGAGCGACGCAAATCCGAGGGTCTTGAGCATCTCGGCGACGTCTCGCTCGTCGGGTCCTACATGTCGGGGTACGAAGGATTCAGCGGAGGGAATCGCGGCTTCAACGTGCTTGATTGTGGTGCTCATAGGAGTGACAATTTAACACCCTATGCACCCCCGGCGAAGTTACGGCCGCTGGCGCCTTCTCATCGCGGCGCCCCGCTCGGGCGCCGAGAACATGGCGCGGGATACTGCGTTGCAGGCGCGCGCTGCTCGCACGGGAGAAACGGTGTTCAGCATCTACTCCTGGAGCCGGCCGACGCTGTCGTTTGGACGGAATCAGCCCGCATCCGGTCTTTACGATGTCGGGAAGATTCGCGGTGCCGGGATCGACGTCGTGCGAAGGCCGACCGGCGGCCGCGCGATTCTGCACCACCGCGAGGTCACTTACAGCGTTACGGCGCCCGCGAAGGACGCTGCGCCTCTGCGTGAGACCTATTCCCGGATCAACCTGATTCTTCAGACAGGCTTGAGACAGCTCGGCGTTTCGGTCGAGCCGGTCCCCCGTTCGCTACCCACGCGTACGCCAAGCGTGCGAAGCTGCTTCGAGACTCCGGGAGAGGGAGAGTTGGTAGCGCATGGAAGCAAGCTGGTCGGCAGTGCCCAATGGCGGGATGACTGTTCATTGTTGCAGCACGGCTCGATCCTCGTCGATGATGATCAATCGACTCTGCCGGGTTTTGTCGTCGGCGTGGATGCAGTGAGTGAATCGGTTCCCGTACCGGCTACCCTTCACGCATTGCTCGGTCGCTCTCCCGACGCAGCAGAAGTCGCCGGCGCGATGTTCGACGCGGTGCGGCTGCTCGAGGATGCGGACGCGAGCGAGCTGGCCGAGGGTGATGTCCGCGACGAAGCACTGAAGCACGTTCCGCACTTTCTTGACGAGGATTGGACATGGCGGCGATGAGATACGCGGGTCTCCTTTGCGCGCTCGCGATGTGCGGATGCGTTGGGACCGAATCGTCTTCCGCAAAGAACTCGGGAGGAACACTCGCGATCTCCACCGGCGGCGATCCCGATGTTCTGATCCCATCGCTCGTCCAGAGCGTTCAGGCGGCACAGATGACCGACATGATTTACGACCGCCTCGCTGACATCGGCGATTCGCTCAACATCGTGAACGACAAGGGCTTCGTTCCGCGACTCGCCGATCACTGGACCTGGGCCGCTGACTCGCTCAGCATCACGTTTCACATCAATCCGAAGGCGAAGTGGCACGACGGCTTTCCGGTACGGTCGAGCGATGTGCGATTCACCGTCGCCAGTGCGAAGGACTCTTCGCTTGGATCGCCGGTGACACCACTCATCACGAACATCGACTCTGTCAGCACGCCCGATTCCCTGACCGCTGTTTACTGGTTTCACGCTCGCTCCCCGCAACAGTTCTACGATGCGGTTTATCAGCTGTCGATAATGCCCGAGCACGTATGGAAAAGCATTCCGCCGGCGAGCTGGCGTGCCTCCGATGCCGCCAGAAATCCCATTGGTTCAGGCCAGTACCGGTTCCTTCGCTGGATCCCGCGCGCGGCAGTCGAGCTCGTCGCCGACACGGCGAACTACAGGGGCGCGCCAAAGCTCAGTCGCCTGGTCTGGAGCATAGCTCCCGACTTCCAGGCGGCTGTAACCAGATTCCTCACCGGCGAGACCGATTTCTTCGAGCAGCTGCGACTGGAGAACCTGCCCGAGGTGGCGAAGCATCCCGAGCTCCGCACCAAACAATACCACGCTCTCCAGTATTCCTTTGTGCAATTCAACCTGCGCGATCCGGCGCATCACGATCGGCCGCATCCCCTCTTCAGCAATCGCGAGCTGCGCCGCGCGCTGACAATGGCAACGGATCGCGCGACGATCGTGCGAAGCGTCTTTGGCGCTCTGGCGTTGCCGGCGCTGGGCCCGACGGTTCGTGCCTATCCGACCACCGACGCCAATCTCACGCAGATTCCATTCGATCTTCCCCGGGCGCGTCAGATCCTCGACTCACTCGGATGGCGCGTTTCGACAAGCGACAGTGTCCGCAGGCGGAACGGGCGTCCGCTCCAGTTCACCCTCTCGGTTCCGAGCTCGAGCAAGGTGCGCGTTCAGACGGCGGTGATTCTCCAGGAGCAGCTGCGCCAGGCGGGGGTCAAGATGGATGTTGAGCAGCTCGACTTCCCGGTGATAGTAGAGAAAGACAGAAAGCGCACCTTCGACGCCACGATCGGACAGTGGAACACGCAGCCGAGTCCGGGCGCAGTCCTCGGGTCGTGGGGAATAGGGGGATCGCGCGCCTCGAGCGGCAACAACCACGGGTCCTACGAGAATCCCGTGTTCGATGCGTACGTCGACAGCGCGCTTGCGTCGTTCGATCCCGCCAAACGCAAGGCGTACTTCACCAGCGCCTACGAGACGATCATCCAGGATGCGCCGGCCATCTGGCTCGCCGAGCCGAGCCCGACCGTCGGATATCATTCGCGTCTGCAACTGGCGACGCTGAGACCGGACGCATGGTGGATTCACATTCCCGAGTGGTGGATTCCGGCCGACAAACGGATTCCACGCGACAACACGCCTCAATCGGCAACGCCGCCTCCCGCTCAACCCGCGGGTCAGAAAACCCCGTAGCGGGTGCTCCGGTACCTCGCGCAACGGCTGGGTCAGGCCGCGGTGATCGTTGCCATCGTCGCGGCAATCACGTTCGCGCTGATTCATCTCGCTCCCGGCGACCCGTTCAGCGATATGATGGACAACCCGAATGTCAATGAGTCCGTGCGGCAAACGCTGCGCGCGCAGTACGGCTTCGACCGTCCGCTGCCGGAACAATTCGTCAGGTACGTAAATTCGCTCGCGCACGGTCAGCTGGGTTGGTCCATCTCGAACCAGCGGCCGGTACTGGAGGTCCTTGGTAGCGCGCTTCCGAACACACTGCTTCTCATGGGCGTCGCCCTGGTCGGAAGCTTTACTCTCGGGATTCTCATCGCCCTCATCCAGGTCGCCCGCCGCGGCTCGATCATCGATTACACGCTCAGTGGAATCTCTCTCTTTTTCTTTTCGATGCCGGATTTCTGGCTTGCGATTCTCACACTGCTCACCTTCACCTATTGGTTGCCGGTCTTTCCCGTTGGGGGTGCGGTCGATCCGGTGATGCACGAGTACATGGGACTCGCGGGGAGATTCATCGATCGCCTGTGGCATCTCGCGCTCCCCGCGCTCACTCTGATGTTGCTGGCGTCCGCCGTGGTCGCGCGGTATCAACGCGCCGCTCTTCTCGATGTGCTTCCGGCCGATTACATCCGCACCGCACGTCTCAAGGGACTCACTGAGCGCGAGATTCTGCGTCGCCACGCGCTTCGCAACGCGCTGCTTCCAATCATCAGTCTGGTTGGTCTCTCGTTCCCCGCCCTTCTCACCGGTGCCTTTTTCGTCGAAAAGATCTTCGCCTGGCCCGGAATGGGCCTCGCGGTCATGAGCGCGATCGGCACGCGCGATTATCCACTCGTGGTGGGCGGCGTCATCATCGGGAGCATCATGGTCACATTCGGAAGCCTTCTCTCCGACTTGCTCTATGCCTGGGCAGATCCAAGACTCCGCAGCCACTAGGCTCGCGCGGCCTCGCGAATCGCCGCTCGCGCTCGGCGTGCGCCGGATTCTGCGCCGGCCATCCTCGCGCGTCGCCTTCTTCGTGCTGGGCGTCATCGTGCTTGTGGGGCTGCTCGCGCCGCTCGTCGCGCCCTACAATCCCTCCGCGCAACCGGACATTGTCGGGCTCAAGGATCTTCCGCCATCGCTCGCGCATCCGTTCGGAACCGATCCTTACAGCCGGGACGTACTTAGTCGCGTGATCTACGGCGCTCGGCTTTCATTGATGATCGGAGTCCTGGCAACGATCGTGAGTCTCACCGTCGGAGTCGCGTACGGTGCGATCTCGGGCTACGCGGGCGGATTCCTGGACGCAGTCATGATGCGTGTGCTCGATGCATTTCTCTCCATTCCGCGGCTTCTGCTTCTCATCGGGGTGCTGGTGGCGTGGCCGAATTTGTCGATTGGAGCACTCGTGGTGTTTCTGGGCCTCACTGGTTGGTTCGGGCTTAGCCGCATTGTCAGAGGTCAGGTTCTTGCGTTGAAGCACGCGGAATTCGTGACCGCCGCTCAGGCGCTCGGCGCCAGCCGGAGGCGGATTCTGTGGAGGCACCTGCTTCCCAATCTCGTCTCCCCGATCGTGGTAGCGGCGACACTCGGCGTCGCGCACGTGATCGTACTCGAGGCCGGGCTTTCGTACCTTGGGATCGGTGTGCCGAAGCCACTGGCGAGTTGGGGAAACATCATTCAGGACGGTGCCGATCAGGTCGCAACGCTGTGGTGGATGTCACTCTTTCCGGGTCTCTTCATGGTTCTCACAGTGATGACGCTGAACGTCCTGGGCGAAGCGCTGCGCGACACGTACGAGCGCCGCTGACTATCCGATGACCGCGCCTCTTCTGTCGCTCCGTGATCTGCACACCTCGTTCTACACGGAATCGGGCGTTGCGCGCGCCGTCGACGGAGTTTCCTTCGACATTGGCGCTGGAGAGACGCTCGGCATCGTCGGCGAATCGGGTTGCGGAAAATCCGTGACGGCGCTGTCGATACTTCGCCTCATTCAGCCCCCTGGCCGAATCGAGACGGGTAGCGTCATCGAGTTCGATGGAAAGAACCTGGTCACGCTCGATGATGCAGATATCCGGGACATCCGGGGCAACCGCATCTCGATGATCTTCCAGGAGCCGATGTCTGCGCTCAACCCGGTATTCACCGTTGGCGACCAGGTCGCGGAAGTGGCTCGCGTACACGCTGGAATGAGCAGACGCGATGCGTGGGAGCGAGCCGTGGAAATGCTCGAGCTCACCGGCATGCCCGATGCGGAGGCGCGGGCGAGACAGTACCCGCACCAGCTCTCCGGCGGAATGCGACAGCGGGTGCTGATCGCGATGGCACTCATGATGAAGCCGGCCCTCGTCATCGCCGACGAGCCTACTACGGCGCTCGATGTCACGATCCAGGCGCAGATTCTCGATCTGTTACTCGATCTGCAAAAAAAGATCGGAACGTCGATACTGATGATCACCCACGATCTGGGCGTGATCGCCGAGACGGCGTCGAGGGTAATCGTCATGTACGCTGGCGAAGTCGTGGAGCAGGCCGAAGTCGACGAGCTCTTCGCCAAGCCGCACCATCCCTACACCGAGGGATTGATGCACTCGATGCCGCACATCGGGCACGATCAGGAGCGGCTCAACGTCATCCCCGGCACCGTGCCCGCGCCGACGGAATGGCCGAGCGGCTGTCGGTTTCGCGAGCGTTGTCCGTATTCGTGGGATCTCTGCGAGAGAGAGCATCCGCCGCTCTATCAGATCGGTTCGGGCCACGTCTCGCGCTGCCATCTGGCGATAGAGCCCGAGCGACGGAACAACCCGCATCCGCCTCTCGTCGTCCAGGCAGGAGTCGCCGCCGCGTGAACGGGACGGGGACGCTGGTATCGGTAAGGAATCTCCGCAAGGAATTTCCGATCAGGAAGGGCGTTCTGTCGCGACAGGACGCCCTTCCTGAGGCGGTGAATGACGTGTCGTTCGATGTCGCGCGCGGCGAGACCCTCGGCGTCGTCGGCGAATCCGGCTGCGGCAAGACCACGACTGGTCGCACGATCCTGCGTCTCATCGAGCCGACGTCGGGCGAGATCAGATTCGAGGGGCGAGACGTGAAATCGATGGGCACGTCCGAGCTGCGCGCACTGAGGCGGGAGATGCAGATCATTTTTCAGGATCCCGTATCGTCGCTCAACCCGCGTATGACCGTCGGCGCGATCATTCGCGAGGGTCTTACGATTCACAAGCTCGCTGAAGGCGCCGCGGCAGATGCGCGAGTGAGACAGCTGCTTCAGGAGGTTGGTCTGCGACCGGAGTACTCGAACCGCTACCCACACGAGTTCTCAGGCGGACAGCGTCAGCGGATCGGGATCGCGCGGGCCCTCTCGGTGGAACCGAAGTTCATTGTCTGCGACGAGCCAGTATCGGCCCTCGATGTGTCCGTGCAGGCACAGGTGATCAACCTGCTCGAGGACCTCCAGCGGGACCACGACCTCACCTACATGTTCATCGCTCATGACCTCTCGGTGGTGGAGCACATCGCAGACCGCGTCGCCGTCATGTATCTGGGGAAGATCGTTGAGCTCGCGACGGCCGAAGATCTTTACCGCGAGCCGATGATGCCGTATACGCAGGCGCTCCTTTCCGCCGTTCCGGTCGCCGATCCACACGCGAGGAAGGAGAGAATCATCCTGCAAGGAGACGTTCCCTCTCCGGCGAATCCGCCATCGGGGTGCGTCTTCCACCCGCGCTGCCACCATCCGGCGAAAGACGCGGCGTGCGCGTCGATCGTTCCTCCGCTCGAGGAAAAGACGCCGGGTCATTTCGCCGCGTGCATCAAGCAGCCGCCGACGACCGTGAGCTGGGAACAACAAAAGGAAGCTGGTGGCGTACATCCACCCGAGCGGTATCTTCCGCTCGCTGCCGTGCACGGATAACGACCCTTACTCCTCCGACCATGCCCAACGACTCGAAAGGCGTTTTTCAGCAGCCCTCGGCGGGAACCGTAACGATCGACGTGCCACCTCCGGGTTTTGTCGGCGCCAGCAAGCGCACTTTCTTTGGGCATCCGGTAGGACTCTCAACTCTCTTCTTCACCGAGATGTGGGAGCGGTTCTCGTACTACGGGATCCGTCCGCTCCTCGTTCTGTTCATGACGGCCGCGCTGGCGTCGGGCGGATTCGGAATGGATCGGTCGACGGCGTCATCGATCGTCGGCATTTACGCAGCAAGCGTTTACCTCGCGTCGCTTCCCGGTGGCTGGATCGCCGACAGGTGGCTCGGACTGAGGCGCTCGATCTGGTACGGGGGAGTGCTGATCGCGTTGGGACATCTGTCGATCGCTCTCTCGATCGTCTTCGCACACACCGCGTTCTACATTGGACTGGTCCTCATCGTGATGGGCACCGGACTCCTCAAGCCGAACATCTCGGCGATCGTCGGTGATCTCTATCCCGAGGGTGGATCTCGGCGCGACGCCGGCTTCTCGATTTTCTACATGGGAATCAACATCGGCGCACTCGTCGCACCCCTTATTACGGGTATCCTCGGCGAGCGGGTGGGCTGGTCCCTCGGCTTCGGCGCCGCCGGGCTTGGTATGGTAATCGGACTCGTCACCTATCGCCTGCGCGGCGACAAAACGCTCGGTGACGTCGGAGTCCGCCCGGGTTCAACTGATCCCGCGGAACATCGTCGCGTCAAGCTCTCAGCGATAATCGGAGTCGGCGTGATTGCGCTCCTGGTTCTTCTCACAATGACGGGGGTGATCCACATCAACGCCGTCTCGCTCGCGCAGAAGATGACGTACGTCATCGTCGGGTCCGCGCTGCTGTACTTCATCTATCTCTTCGTCGGTGGCGGGCTGACCGGCGAAGAAAAGAAGCGCGTCGTCGTCATCATCCTTCTTTTCTTTTTTGCGGCGATTTTCTGGTCTGCATTCGAGCAGGCACCCACCTCGCTCAATCTTTTCGCGCGCGATTACACCAATCGAGTCGTGTTCGGATGGGAGATGCCGACGCTGTGGCTCCAGGCGGCGAACTCCGTATTCGTCATCGCGCTTGCCCCGGTGTTCGCCGCGGTGTGGATAGCGCTCGGCAATCGCGGGAAAGCTCCGTCGAGCATTGCCAAGTTCGCGTGGGGGCTGTTCTTCGCGGGCGTTGGTTTCGTGGTGATGTTATTCGCCGCGAACATCGTCATTGCGGGCGGGGGCAATGTCCGCGTCTCACCGTGGTGGCTGGTCTGGAGCTATTTCTTCCAGACACTAGGCGAGCTATCACTCAGTCCTGTTGGGCTCAGCTCGATGACCAAGCTCGCGCCGATCAAATTCAAGGGCCAGATGATGGGCGTCTGGTTCATGGCGAGCGCGCTCGGCAACCTCGTAGCAGGACTCGTGGGCGGCAACGTGGATCCGGAGAAGCTGCCCCAGATGCCGATCCTGTTCAGGCAGACCTCAATGTTTCTCTTCATCGCCGCGGTTGTGTGCGGATTGCTCGTCATCCCGGTTCGCAGAATGATGCGCGACGTTCCGGCGGGGAATCGTTGACAGTGGTCGCCATCTAGGGCCAGTTGAATACCGAGGCGGGCACCGACCTCTCGCGGTTGTTGAAGATGTCGCGCGGCTCGACGCGGAACATCCTCGTGAGGTCGGTGGTGATCAAACGCACTTCCCACCCGTGACCGCGCGGCCCGTTAACCGGAAATGCCAAGTCCGCTCTGAGGGTCCGACGCGATTGTGGCGGAAAGGCAGTGAACACGCTAATGCCAGCCGAGGCATAAATCGGAGTAGTCACTCCGAAAGGCGAATCGCCGGCCCATAACTTCCCCGCTTCCGCGAACCCTGCCACCGCAATAGTCGCGGCATCCTTGTAGCGACCAATGAGGTATCGGTCCTCTACATGAGCGACCATTCGCCGGGCTCCTCCCACATCGGCTGTCCTGAAGCCGCGCAGACCACCATCGAGGTCCGCGAAAGTGAGCTGAAACGGAATTCTCTGCTTCCAACCCGCACTCCACTTGAGATCGGACATCACCGTATGTCTGTTGAGCGGCTTCATGTACAGCGCGGCACGTCCGTGCGCCAGCATTCCGTCCCAGTTGCCGTCCTCATCGCGACGTGCCTCACCGGCGAGGTCGAGCGCCGCGTAGGAAATGGGTGACGCCACGCCAAGATACAGGTCGCTCGATCCAAACCAGTCGCGCTCGTTGCCGCGGAGAAATCTCGCCCCTTTCCCCAACAAGGTCGCGAGCTGAATCCCGGTGCGAAGATCCTGAGTCCCCTCCAGTGCGTCGAAACCGCTGACGCGCACGAAGTGCACGTTGCGCACGCCCCACAATGCATTGAGTCGCGCCGTCTGGTGCTTTACGTACCTGTTCATCAGCGCCTGACTCGTGTCCGCCACGAGAGCCGTGTCGGTGACCCTGATCGGCGATGTCCCGGGACTCTCGTCTTCGAACGATATCGATCCACCAATGAGTGCCAGACGCCCGAGGGGCGGACCGATTCGCGCTACGCCGCCAATGTCGCTGTAAGAGCGTTCCAGCCTTATCGCCGCCGGATCAGCGCCCGGGCGCCGGAAGTAGAAGTAGCCGTTCGAGTTTCCGGCGGTCGTTCGCCAGGAAAGCTTTTGCAGGTCGGTGAGAAATGGGTGACTCGCCTCTGTCGACCAGTCGCTCCCCAGCTCTCGGCGACCACCCTCCAACCGAAATTGGTATGGTCGTCCGAGAAATTGATAATCCATCGCCTTACCGGCGTAGATGTCCCTGAAGTGCGCGCCCTTCTTCCAACCACCTTCCAGGTGAGCTGCGCTGCCGAGGAGATTGTCTTCCCCCAGTGTCACGGCGTGGACGGCTGTACCGCCTCCCAAGGCGACGCTCAGGATCAGCGAGACTTCATCCACGGTGGTGACACTGAGTATGACTCCGCCCTGTCCATCCGCATAAGCGAGCACGCTTGCGTCGGCGATGAACGGCTGCGCGCGGAGAATGCGCTCGGACTCGGCACGTCTGACCTCTGTGCATTTATCACCAAGCTGGAGAGCGAGATACCGCCGGATCACCGTCTCCCTGGTCGTGTAGTGCTCTTTCGCAGCAAATCGCCCTACTCGCTTCCAGATGGTGTTTCCGGTGATGCGAAAGGGTGGGCTCGCATCGATGTCGATCCGACTAATGATCTCCCCCTTGCAGGTGACGGGGAGGCCGCTCAGACTTTGGGGCTGTGCATTTGTCGCCGACGCGGCGGCGAGCATCATTGCCAACGTACCCTGTCTAAGAGAGATCACTCGTGTCGTCCGCGCGCAAGCCGGTTCGAGCCTGCACAGTTGCTGTTACCGCCAGCATCCGCCCGGATGGGGATACCAGTCGTGTCCGGCTGACCGCCGCCTACGTGACCGCCCTGGAAAACGCAGGGCTCATACCACTCATCGTGCCTCCACTCTCAAATGCCGATGCTGCGTCGGCGGTTCTCGATTCCGTCGCGGGCCTCGTGTTGACTGGCGGCGAAGACGTCGATCCCGCGCGCTATGGCGAAAAACGCCACGAAAAAGTACGTAACGTGAACCCCGCGCGCGATGCAGCCGAAGCCGCGTTGATCGAGGAGGCAAGGAATCGCGGAACTCCGGTGCTGGCGATCTGCCGGGGAATACAGATTCTTAACGTTGCCCTCGGGGGAACTCTGGTTCAGGACATCTCGTCGCAGTGCAACACCGACATCGAGCACGACGATGAGGGCGCTCGCGATTCACGCTCGCATGAGATCTCCGTCGAGCCGGATTCCCTTATCGCACAGGCGGTCGGCACCGAGCACCTGACGGTGAATTCCTTCCACCACCAGTCGGTGAAGAGAGTCGCCGAAGGGATGCGCGTCACCGCACGATCTCCGGACGGAGTCATCGAGGGACTGGAGTCCACGGACCAGGACTGGTGGGTGATGGCTGTTCAATGGCACCCCGAAGAGATGACGGGCGCGGTAGAACCATGGGACAGGGGCTTGTTCAAGGCGTTCGCGCGCAAGCTCGAAGCGTAGTGGACCTTCCCCGGATTCTTCACGTCGATTCCGGGCGCAGCTGGCGCGGCGGGCAGCGTCAGGTATTTCTGCTCGCCACGGGACTTCGCGATCTCGGGTATCGAACGCTCGTGGTGGCACCGACCGGTTCCCCACTAATCAGACGCGCCGAACATGCTGGGCTTCCCACATATCGCCTGACGCTGCGCGGCGAATGGGATATCCGCTCCGCGCGAGAGCTCCGCGCCGTCGCTGGGGAATGGGATGCGGGAGTCGTGCACGCGCACGATGCGCGCACCCACTCGATCGCAAGGCTGGCGCTGCTCGGAAAGAGAAAGACGCGCCTCGTCGTGACGCGTCGTGTAGCGTTCCCGCCGAAACAGGTCCGGCTGAAGTATCGCTACGGCGTAGATGCATTCATTGCGATCTCACAGGCGGTAAAAACCGCCATGGTCAACGCGGGGGTTCCCGCCGATCTAATCGACGTCGTCTATTCAGGAGTCCCCTCCCCGCAGGTGAAGCGTCCGCGCAACTGGCGACGTGAGCGCGGCTGGCCCCCCAGTGCGGTGATCTGTGGCATCGTCGGGGCGATGACACAGGAGAAAGGTCTCGACATGGTGGCGGGAATTGCGCGCCGTCTGCCGGGTGAGGTTTTTCGACGCACCCGCCTCGTTCTGCTTGGCGGAAAGGGAAAAGGGGGGACGACCGTATCCGGAGTGGAAGGATTCGACGCCGGATTCGTCGAGGAAATTCACGACGCCATGGCGGGACTGGATGTGCTCTGGCATCCCGCCCGCTCGGAGGGTCTGGGCACGTCGGTGATCGATGCGATGGCTCTGGGCGTTCCGCCGATAGCATTCGCTGTCGGTGGTCTGCCAGAACTCATCGAAGATGGCAAAAGTGGCCTGCTCGTGCCGGCCGGTGACGTCGCTGGTTTCGTCCGCGCCGCCGCGGCTTTGATAAGCGATGACGGCCTCCGCGTGATGCTCGGCGAAGGCGCGCGACTGCGGGCCCAGGAGTTTGACGCCCAGCGGATGATCGAACGAACGGCTGAGGTGTACAATAGAGTGGTCGCGGGGTAGCGAGTAATCACCTGAGTCTCCTATCTTGCCTGTAGAACCACCCTCGCCGTAGTCACCCATAGCAGCGGAAATGAATTGATCTACATCTGTATTCCGACCTACAACGAGGCCCAGACTATTGGTGTGCTCCTTTGGCGCATTCGCCGGGTGTTTCAGGACTACTCGCGTGAGTACGAGATCATTGTCTACGATGATGGGAGCACCGATGGCACACGCGAGACACTGGATCCGTACGCTGAGGTGATCCCGCTCACGATTCTGCGCGGCGAGCAGCGCAAAGGCTACGGCGCCGCGCTGGATAAGCTCATTCGTGAAGTGTCGCGGCGTACCCGTTATGCGCGTCGTGACGCCCTTATCGTGATGCAGGCTGATTTCACCGATCAGCCGGAACATATTCCGGAGCTGGTCAAGCCGTTCGAGGGCGGGGCCGATATTGTCGCGGCAAGGCAGGAAATGATCGAAGCCCCCGCGCCCGTCCGCAGACTCCGCCGTTTTGCCGACTGGATGCAGCGCGCAGGTCTTCTCAAAACCGACGCGACGGATCCTTTTACGACGTTCCGCCTCTATCGCATTTCCGTGCTGCGAGAGCTGCTCAAGACCCTCGGTGACAGGCCGGCGGTTACAAGCACTGGATGGGCCGCCAACATTGAGCTTTTGCTCGAGGCGCGCCGCTTCGCGCGCAGAATTGAGAACGTCGACCTCGCTCCGCGATACGATGTTCGCACTCGGGAGACGCGAGTCCGTCCGGTCGCGGACGCATTGAATCTCTTTCGCTTCAGCCGCAGGGCGAGACTTCTCGCCGCTCCCGCG
>Ga0207646_10005602_pt1 | contig 13190 bp, 15 predicted proteins | sample KBSK5502metaG_FD_184343 | JGI IMG/M metagenome (GOLD analysis project Ga0207646, IMG submission 184343) | Corn, switchgrass and miscanthus rhizosphere microbial communities from Kellogg Biological Station, Michigan, USA - KBS K5-50-2 metaG... | ecosystem: Host-associated > Plants > Roots >...
AAGTCGAGGGTACGCAGTTCCGTCTCAGAAATGGCATCAGGTGAGCCAGTCAAGCTGACGAGCAACATGGCCCAAAGACGCTCCCAGAACGGTTCTGGCCGCTTGCTTCGAGTGGTTGTGTATCGGCTACGCACTGCTTCTTCCCATTGCAGACGTTCCTCCCGCCCCAGATTCTGCCGCTCTTTTCCTTTTGGTAGCAGGTCCTCGTCTGCGGAGAGACTCGCGAAGTGCGTTTGAGCGCGCGAGGCTGTAGTCTCGAAAAGTGAACGCTCAATGAAGATCGGCGCATCCACACGAACAGCCAGGACCAGAGCCTCGGCGAGACGCATGTCCACTTCACGCAGGCGCTTCCCTTGCTTGATTGTGGCTGTGGCATACAAGGTCTGTCCAACTAGCGCATTGATCACCACCTGCTGAAGGTCGGCCTGAAACGACTCAAGCAGACGCTGAGCAAGATCCTGGGGGAAGGAGAGCGCGTCGGTGGTTTGCCGAACACGGAAGGCGACTTCCAGTGGATTGAACTCTGCTTCGCTCAGGGAGACGGGCAGCGCGCGCGAGCTGGCTGGATCGCGGAGGACCACCAGGTATTGCCGCGTGAAAAGCCATCGGCGCAACGAGTCAACATGTAACGTCACCAAATCTCCAATCATCATGTTCTTTCCCTTTCTGTGCGGGCTTTCGGTGGGGTAAAGTAGTGTTTCCGCGAGCGGTTGCAGGAACGTTTTGAGCAGCTTGCGACCCTCAAAGAGCCTCCATTTCAGCGTACTGAGAGGAATCCCAAGGTGCTCAGCCAGTTCCTGGTAGCAATATCCTTGTAGATAGAAGCCCATCACCGCTTCGCGATGCGCAGGAGAAAGATCCTGGAGTGCCAGCGCAATGGTCTCCTGAATCTCGCGTGCGAGCAGATACTCCTCCACAGTTGAAGAAGGGTCGACCCAGAGCAACTCTCTTATGGTCTCCTCACCCAACTGCTCCAAGGAGTGCTCGCTCCGACGACGTAACGCTGAGCGCGCCAGGTTGGCCGCAATGGCGCGAAACCAGGCGGCAAAACGCGCAGGCTCCCGCAGGTGTGAGAGTCCAAGAAACGCCTGGAGTGCTGCTTCCTGCGCAATGTCCTGTGCCTCGACAGTCGTACCAAGCAGCATGGTACATAAGCGCTGCACACTCGGTGCATGGCGCTGAAACAGCGTATCAAAGGCGTCCCGTTCGCCTGCTAGGACACAGGCAACCAGGGTCGCATCATCTTGCTCGTTGAAGCAATCTTTCTGTGGTTTCATACACTCTTATGTCGTTCGCGAGAGGGAAAAAGTTAGCAGAAATGACTGGTGTTGAGGGGCGAATATTTTTGCTGATGCATTGACTCACCACAGATCTTCCTGTGATGCGGTAAAATACACGTCCTTATGAGCCAGAGGAAGAAAGCTATGTTATCTATCTGAACACGAATTGGTATGAGTAGCCAGCGAGCTGTAGCTTCGTCGGGTGCAAGAGCGATCTGTTTCATGAGCCGGCTTACTTCGTCGGACTTGTTCAGGTGAGCTACCTGCTGTTGCGCCAGCTCTACAAGGGCAGGAAAAAGAACTTCTATGAGCTCTAGCAGCGCCTTTTGTTGCCCTCGAATCTCTCCTCTAGTGACACGCTCTTGAATCTGTGGATTTTGATCTAATAGACTGTCATACATGTGCAATTGATCCTCCACAATCTGCTTATCTTGCGTGGACACAGTCGTTGACCGTTGCAAGATAGTTTGAAACCGTACGAGATGATGTGCTAAATGTGATCCTGTATACCGTTGTTCCATTTCAACGATCGCCCGTATTAGTAATGAAGCATTCGCTCCTTTCATGGCTGGTAACAATGTGTACATGCAGATCACACGTTTATGCATATACTGCTCTGCTTCGAGTGTCCACAACCTTAACACCCGGTGCTGAAACAACAAGAGTGTCTCCTGTCCACTCACCTCCCTAAACACCGGCTCTGAAGTGCTCGTCTCAAATGGGTACATGACCATTGAGATGACTGGCAGCCGGTATTTCCCAAACAATTCCATGTGATAGAGGAGCATCCCGTAAGCCATATCACTATCCAGATTTGTCTGCAACTCCAGGTTCAGGATGTGAGGCTCATCTCTGTATTGAATCAGGTAAACCAGGTCCGGACGTAGATTCGTACGGGCAATCTCAGCGTTTTGCTCGCTGACCAATTCGGATTCTGGTAAGATTTCGGGCAGTATCTCTGCTACGTGATCCTCGAGTAAGGACTTCAAGGCGCTATCATACGGTTGTCGTTGCTGCTCATCGGTCATCCTGGCGTACCCTTTCCACCTTTATGTACAAAATAATAACATGCCTATCTACCTTATACAAGCGAAGCATAGAAAGAAGGAAATTTACCGACCGGAGTTCAAAATCTTCGCAAACGCTTCATCATCAGCGTACTCTCGCAACTTCTCCTCCCTGTGTCTCAATATGTCGAGGCTGCTTGTATATTTCTCCTGTTCCTCTGCTGAACGGGTTGGATCATTCAACTTCTCCTGTATGCGCTTGCATCCCGCCCGCGTATAGTACAGGAGCCAGGAGACATCTCTTTTGCGTTGCGCCGGGGTCAAATTCCGCCATCGTTCAGGATTCATCAGCCAGGCCTCGTACTCCTCAAGCTGTGACTCTGTCATAGTAACTACTATCCTCCTCCCGGTTGAGCAGGTTCTTGTTCAACATTCCGACCCAATCGCTTTGTGAAAGACCCGGAAAGACATTTCATGAGCTTTCATCGGCCCCACCAGCAGCGCTAGCTGCTCATCGCGCAGGGCAAACGCCTGAATACGCTTGTTGATGGTCCTGGATGCTGATGGAAAGTCTGGCTCGTCCATGAGGCGCTGAATCGCCTCGCAATTCCGCTCGATATGCTGCATCAGCCTTGCTATTTGATGCTCGCATTCACAAGAATCGGCCATGCATGGTATTCTTTTCTGATTCGTTGTTTCTGTCCCTTGAAGAAGAGACCTTGCAATCGGATAAGAACTGTACTACAAAACATCCAGCCATTAATCATGTTGTTGAATTTACTCGTTTTTCATCTGCCAAGCATAAAGTACCTTAAGCTCTTGGATTTATAAACTAAATTTCCAGACATCTTTGGACGTTTTGTGTTATAGTAAAAACGTCCAATCTGAGCAGAAAGTGGAGTAAAGAAATGGCAAATGAGCGATTGCAAAGAGCACTGGAAGCTGCAAACGTGGATGTAGATGCTATCGTGGAAGCGACACATGTTGATCCAAGGACAGTAGAACGCTGGCTAAAGGGACGTGTACCTCACCCTCGCCATCGCAGAGCGCTAGCTAGCCTGCTTAATGAACACGAAAATTTCCTCTGGCCCAACGATATGTCTGAGGCCAAGAAAGTTCCTGCCAAAACCGGGGAGATTGTTGCGGATTACGCTCAACGTGCTGATGTTCCCGCAAGTCTGTGGTGGCGCATGTTCTCAAGGTCTCGACGGAATATCGATCTCCTTGGTTATGCAATGGTGTTTCTTCCTGAGCTGTTTCCTGATTTAGCAACTTTGCTCAGGGAAAAGAGCATGGCCGCTTGCAAGATTAGAATTGCTCTTGCCGACCCGAACTGTAAGAATGTAGAAGAGCGTGATAAAGAAGAGCAGCTTGGAGGAATTTTACCTGATCGCATCCGAACGACGCTATATCATTTTCGAGACATCTTGAATTGTCCTGGTATTGAGGTTCATTATCACACGACGTTGCTATACAACTCAATCTTTCGTTTTGATAATGAAATGTTTGTCACACCGCATCTTTATGGTTTACATGGCTCTAAAGCTCCGTTGTTGCATCTACGTCGATTGGGGCCTCAAGGCATATTCGCTAAATTTTCTGCACATTTTGATGCAGTTTGGGCAACAACAGTACCAGTAGAGCAGTCGGTGCGTGTAAAGATGTAAATGCACTACCGGTCATAGCTCCATTGTTAGAAGTAGAGAAATAGACTAAATGGCACGAATTGATTACCTTAACGACTCTAATGCCCCCCCGGCAAACAGCCTGGTGCCAGCCGCATCAGCAATTGTAATGAATGGTGAAGGAAAAATACTTCTGCATCGGCGGAGCGACAACACACTCTGGGGACTCCCTGGAGGAGCAATGGAAGTTGGTGAGAGTATTGGCGAAACTGTTGTGCGTGAAGTAAAAGAAGAGACAGGCCTGGACGTGGTGCCAGAGTATATCGTTGGTATCTACTCAAACCCAAAACATGTGATTGCCTTTTCTGATGGTGAGGTCCGGCAAGAGTTCTCTATCTGTTTTGCATGCAGGATCGTTGGTGGAGAACTGCGTGTAAGTGAAGAGTCCTTCGAGGTCTCCTTTTTCACACCAGACGAGGCTGGGCGGCTCCCCATGCACGAATCGAATCGCATGCGTATCAGGCACTATTTGGAGCATAGAGCGCAACCCTATATCGGGTGAATTCTTCATTCCTATGAATACTTTCCCGCTTAAAGCTAAAACTCGACACGGGTGAAGCTCGCTCCGCCTCCATCCAATCTGCGCACGAATTCGTAGGGTTTGCCCCCAACTTGGTGAAGGTGCTATACTTGCAGCGCGATGAGTAACCAGACCCAACCGGGAGAGGCGCAAAAAATATGAGAGGAACGATTACAGATAGGCGAGGTCGCCCGCTTCAAATGATGAGCCTGGAAAAAAGGATGGAGTTACGCAGGCTCTACGTAGCCCAGATGCCACGATGGCGGCGCCCGCTGCTTGGCTACCTGGCCAGCGTGCCAATTGTTGGGTTGGGACTGGCTGCGGTCCTGCTAATGAAGTATTTACTGCCTGGTAATTTTTATTTTCTGGGCACCCCGATGATGCTTTCGGTATTGCTGGTCGCGTTATTTTGGGGTGTTCGGCCGGCGTTGTTCGCCATTTTGCTGGGTGCAGTGGCTCTCGATTATTTTTCTATTCCCCCGGTCTTGCAGTTTAGCCTTCCCAGCTGGGAAGGTATAGTGCAGGTGTTACCCTTCGTCGTTGCAGGCCTTGTGATTGCCATTATCACCGGGCAGCGTGAATCTGCGCGCATGAGGGCTCTGATGGCTGAAGAGGAGGCAAACGAACGTGCTGATGAGCTTGCGGCTGCAAATCAAGAGCTTGAAAAGGCTGACCGACTGAAGGACCAATTTCTCTCGATGGCATCGCACGAGCTGAAAACGCCAATAACCACTATACGTGGCCAGGCGCAGATTGCCTTACGACGATTATCCAGGCAGCGTGACTTGCCATCTGAGCTGACTGTGACGTCACAGGCTTTAGAGAAGATTGATGAGCAGACCCGGCGGCTGAATAATTTAGTAGATGATCTCCTCGATCTGAGCAGCATTCGCGCTGGTAAGATCGGATTGCAAAAGAATGAGTGCGACCTGCTAGAAATATGCCGCGAGGTCGTCGAGGATCAGCGTCTCTTGAGTGGCCGTACTATAGAACTGGAATCTTCCTCGCCGGAGGTAAAGCTGCAGGGCGATTGCAATAGATTGAGCCAGGTCGTCGTTAACCTGCTGAGTAATGCAATCAAGTATTCCCCGGAAGGAAGTCCTGTGAGGGTACTGGTAAGTGAGCGCAATGACCTGGCGGTTATAAAGGTGTGCGACACTGGAAAGGGCATTGCTAAAGATCAACAAGCGTATATCTTCGAACCATTTTATCGCGCGCCAGATGCTCAAGTATCCTCAAAGAGAGGCATGGGTCTTGGGCTTGCCATAAGCAAGGATATTGTGGAGCGGCATGGCGGTCGCATCTGGTGCGAATCAAAACGGGGCCAGGGAACCACTTTTATTGTTGAGCTTCCCAGGACTGACTAAGACGGCTTCATCTTTTCGATGAATTGCAAAAGTGTGTTCATTTTAAAGGGCTTGCGTAAGACAGGAACATCTGGAAGTTTCTCTTTCACCTGTTCCAGTTCAACCTGGCTGCAGGCTGAAATGATGATGATGGGGAGCCTCTTTGGTGACATGAGCTGGTGAATATGTTCAATTGCTGCAAGGCCCGGTATGTTCCCAGGCAGCAATAAATCGACGATAACAACATCGTAGGGTAGGGGGTTGGCCAGGTCTTCCCCGGTGAGTAGCGAATCCAGGAGCGAAGCGCTTGTGGTATGTGCTTCAACGCTGTAACCTGCCATTTGCAGGGCGGTCGTCATGTAATCCAGGATAGCAGGGTTGTCTTCGAGCAGTCCAATCTTCATGCGAAATCCCTTTTCTCAACACAACACAGCACAAGAACGGACTCCTTAGGCCATCATCAGTGCGCCAATGTAATATTTGGTTCGTACCAGTCGAGGACTATACCCGTGGCGTGTATTGCCAACTTTTACTTTCATTGGGACCCTACGCTAGTGTAACATATTTTATCTGCCACGGATGAGATCAGAAAGCGCATAGTACCAAAGTATACTTTTGTAATATGTACCAAAAATAAAAATTCCTGGATGTTGAATATCCAGGAGTTTGCAATGATCAAAAAGCTCATCCGGCAGTTGATGAGATTCTAGCCTGGCACGACCAGGCTATATGCCTCGCGAGAGCCAACGGTAGGCAAGTTTTACCGATGGTCACATGCATTTGTTGTTCTTGTTTGACCACTCGAGCTGGACGGTGTAGTTGCCGATCTGCTTAGTTTGCCAGGCGCAGATGTCTCCTATCTCCCCATTGTTGTCGTCATACCAGCCTTCTCCTGGAATCGCGTCTGTGATGGCTTCGCTCAGTTCGTGCGAACTGGTTGAGGTGAGAGCGTTGAACGCCTGAAGGTTACCAGTGCAGCCCGGGCAGCCAGGGTATGGCATGACGGCGTAAAATATCTGGCCGTTGATGTCGTTATGGTACCCGCAGAACACCTGGCATGACGCCCCTCCGCCCTGTACTACTTTGACACCTGGCGGTAGATAGACGAAATAGAGCGTGTTCTGAGTGGGCTGCGGAAAGTTGGAGTTCGTGGAAATCTCCTGCTGGAGCATGTGCTGGATGGCATGGTCGGATACTGAATGGCGCAGTTGCGGCGTTGTAATCGTGACCGTGCCGGTGCGTGTGCCGTGACCAATCGGTGGCCTTCCCTGAACGTTGTACTCTGCTAACTGGTCCAACAGTGCACTTGTTAAAATGAAGTCGAAGAACTGGTTCAGATTGTTGGCTAGATCGCTCTGTGGCGACTGCTGCCAGGCCGCACCCCAGAAGATGGTGAAGACCTCGACTGAAGAGAGTATCGGTCCGTTTCGATAGGTGAGTTGTGGCGGTACAGTAGGTGCTGCTTTCAAATCATCAGGCAGGTACAGTGGCACGATACGGATTAAGTCGCCAGGTGCGGGTAGGACTTCGCGCGTGGGCATGATTACCTCCAAAATTTACTCTATTGAATTGTACAGCTAACAAAGTATAACTAATTCTTCTTGAATGTTCAAGTATTCTGCGAGGCAAGGTGTGTGAATTGCCGCTGAGAGACAGAGATTCCGATTTTGTCATACATTTGTAACATTTAGGGGCTATGCTACTAATGTATGTCTGCGTATTCATATTCTATGAGGACGCCGAAAGCGAGTATACATATGCAGAAAGAGAGACAAAGAAATATGTCACAACAAGAATTGGAATTTGAGGGAATCCACCGTGATGGCCCAGGCTCTACCTATAACAGGTACAACGATTACTCTACTGCTTTCCAGGGACAGAAAATTTCAGGTCGGGCTTCCTCGCCAGGACAACGTTTGGTAATAGCGCTAGTTTCGCTGGTGCTGCTTGCGTTGATGACCTTTGGGGTGATAGGCATAGGGTTTCTCGCAAATGTAGGTTTAACAGGCGGTTTTCTGTTTCTGATCTTACTTGTATGCTTCTATGCCGCAGTGGTCATCATCAACGTTGTGTTTAACCGTGGGGGCTACATGTAGAAAACGCCTGAACACACACTACGAGAGATCGAATTGGGTGGATATCTCTCACTGCAAGACAGGTGGGACATTCAACGCGTGACACTTCGACTTCTTCCATCTGAGACGGCGTCACCGCAAAGGTCGAGCGCTGGGAGATCCTGCTTGGTGCCAGCGTACCTGCGCAAGAACCATGCTAGTCCTGGCTCTCGTTCTCCGGCCGGGAGAGGTCGATGGCAACGTAGAGCACGCTATCCCACGCGTTGTGGATGCCGATGAACAGGAGCAGCACCGTCACTGCGCCGATGACGAACAGTGCCGGCAGCGGATTGCCCGGGAGCACAATCCCCGCGACGACGAGTGCTGTGTAGGAGACGAGCGGAAAGATCGTATGCCACAGCCAGTCTTCCAGCACCGGTTGATAGTCCGTCTGACGGCGCGCCCGCCGGAGCACGATGACGACGTAGATCACCCCCCCGAGACCGCAGAGGCCCAGCAGCAGGTCAACATTCCAGAGCGCCTGCCATGGCGCGCTGAGAATCGCGGCGATGAGCAGCGCGACGCAAAAATGTACGACTGTTGGCGTGCCGAAAGCCCCAACCGACGCACTCGACCTGCGCCGCCCAGTCCCCGCGATCAAGGTGATCGCTACGAACATCAATCCCGTCAGCACCGCAGCAGCGGAGCCGATGATGACGTAAAAGTTTTGCCAGGCGGGAAGTAGCGACATCCCAGTCTCTTGCACGATGGATCCCCCTTCGATGGAAATGCACATGTTGTTGAACGCCTCTTTTTAGGTGAACAATTGCGTCAAAACGGCGAAATCATGGCGTCCCGCGGAGGTATCTGCCCTGCCCTCAATCTCACTCCAGTAACGCATCAGGGGCGAGACGCGCCACCCCCTCCATGATCACCTGCGAGATCACATCCGCCATCTCTTCTGACGACACCGTCGTCTCCTCCTGGCTCCATTGGATCGCGGTTCCAAATATCGCCCAACTGACAACGCGGGCGATCGTTTCTAACGGCTCGCCCCTTCGCCTCTCTCTACCCCTTGCCTCTTTGAGCCATGTCAAGAGCAGTTCGGTCAATTCCTCGTGAGCTGCCCGTTCAACCATCGGAGCAAGAACGAGCGATGGCTGATGCTGATGGCGATACTTCTCCTCGAGGGCGTTCAAGACAGCTTGAATGAGCAGACGCAAAGTCCCTCTGTCCCATCGAGGTTCAGGAGGAAGGACGCTTGCCAGTTGCTGGTGAAACCGCTCACGGACCACGGCATCCGCCAGCATATATTTATCCGTAAAGTGGAGGTAAAAGGTCCCTCGATTGACATTGGCCCGCGCAGTTATCTCCTGGATACTCGTCGCCGCAAAGCACTTTTCCATCTCCCGCAGACTCGTCAGAGCCTTGCCCTTTTCTCGCACCACATCCACGAACGCCTGCTGTAACAGCTGGCGCGTTCGCTGGATACGCCGATCTTCGCGCCTCTTCTGGGTCACCATACCCTCTGCTCCTGTCCCTCGTTTCTCAACAATTTCTCTCTCGTGTTCAATACTCAACACCACTGGGGGTATTGCTTATTGCTTGTTGTGCCACCGACCCCTACTATTATAGGCGAGGTTGCAAAGGCAAGCAACTGACCGACCATTTGACACTCGCTTCAATAAGGAGAACACTATGCCGTCATCAGCATCTACGAACGACACATTGATCAGACACTACACAACAGCCATTGATGCCCTCTGTGAGATCGCCAACTCGTACTTTTTTCTCGGCAGATTAGGTGACGCCTTGCGCTTGCTCCATACGTCTGTGCACATGATAGAAGCAGGCGAGGTAGCGCCTCAAGCTCGCCTCAAGCTCTTGCTTCTGTATGGAAAGGTCCTCACCGTCGATCACCTTATTAGCAGAGGTGACACAGAGCTCATGTTTTCGACCATCCTGCAGGCAAAACAGATCGCCGAGGCGGCTCAGGATCAGCAGGGCATCGCAGACGCCTTGAGTTTGCTCGGCCAGGCCCACTGCAACGCTACCACGGTGGCCAGCTTGAAGAGTGGCGCCATGCCCTTCGGCACGCAAGGCCAGGGGAAATATAAGGAAGCCCTCGCTTATCAGCAACAGGCCCTGGGGCTCCAGGAAGCGCTGCACGATACCCGCGGGATCAGCGAATCACACTTTGGCATCGGCCTGGTGTATCAGTTCTGGCAGCAGAATGATCTGGCGCGGGAACACTTTATCAAGGCCATCCAGGTCGCCGAGCAGTATGGATACATCCTGGAACAAGCCGAACCCAATCGTCACCTGACGTTCGACGCCTTATTCAGAGGAGACCTGGACCTGGCGCTCACCCACGCTCTGCAAGCGCTTTCCTTCCGTGAAGCAGGCGGCTTCAGGCCTTACCAGCCATTCGATCACCTCGCACTCTGGGACATCTACCTCAAGAAAGGGGATACGGCCACTGCGCAGTTCCACATGCAGCAAGCCTCTACCCTCGCTTCAGAAATGGGACTTTCAACGCTCGTGTCTTCAGTGATCAACACTACAAACCGTCTGGAACCTCAGAAAGAGGAAGTATAAGTTTGCTCTGCCCATGCTTGCCGGAGTTCTGCCCACTTTGCCTCAAAAAGGAGGATGTGGGAGTGGCACAGTGGGCTGATAGTTCGGCTCGCGCAGTCGCTCACGCAGTACTTGCCATCTCAGTTCTGCGCAAGTGCCCGATGGACACCCGCGTAAGGACTAGAGCCGTGTAGCAAAGAACGTCGCGATATCGCGTGCGAGGAGCTCGGGCTCTTCGGTGGGAGCGAAGTGCGCACCGCTGGGCATCGGTGTCCACTGACAGATGTTGTAGAGACGTTCGGCCCACTCACGGGGAGGGGTGCCATCGGAGACGAATTGGTGAGCGAAGACGGCGATCGCAGTTGGCACCGTGACGAAATCCTCCGGGCCAAGCGTGATTCCGTACCACCTGGTATCGAAGTAGTCTCGGATCGAGGTCGGGATGGTCTGCGTCGCCCAGTAAATCATGATGGTGGTGAGCAGTTCATCCTTCCTGAAACGGCGCTCCACGTCGCCATCGCAGTCACTCCACGCGCGGAACTTCTCCAAGATCCAGGCAGCCAAACCAACCGGCGAGTCGTTCAATCCATAGGAGAGCGTCTGAGGCTTGGTAGATTGAATCGCTTTGTAGCCGCCATCCACCTCGGCCCAGTGTTGATACTGCGTCAAGTACACGCGCTCGTCTTCTGAGAGCGGTCGCGACCCAGGGCCGGTGTAGGGCGAGAGCTCCAAGTTACTCAAGTGGATGCCGAGCAGTGGCTTCGGATCAGAGAGCGCCATAAACGTGGCGACCGCTGCTCCAAAGTCCCCGCCTTGGGCTCCGTAGCGCTCGTAGCCGAGGCAGCGCATGAGGCGGTGCCACAGACCTGCGGTGTAGTGAGTGGTCACTCCCCGGCGGTTGGGCCGCTCAGAGAAGCCATAGCCGGGCAGCGATGGGATGACGACGTCAAAGGCCGGACCGTCAATGCCATGAGTTTGTGGATCAGTGAGCAACGGTACGAGCGGCAGCAGCTCGATGAAGGTGCTAGGCCAGCCATTGGTCAAGATCAGTGGGATCCCACTCCTGCGTCGTGCCCGCTCATGGACGAAGTGGATGTGGATGCCATCGATCTGGGCGCGGAACTGCGCAAATTGGTTGAGCTTCGCCTCCTGTACTCGCCAGTCAAAGGTGTGCTGCCAGTAGTCCACCAGCTCCTTGAGGTACCCTAGGTTCGTGCCATAGTCCCAGCCTGCTCCTTCCACCTCATCGGGCCAGCGGATGCGTGCTAAGCGTTCGCGCAAGTCGTCCAGGGTGCTTTGAGCAATGTCGATCGTGAATGCTTGGATGCTCATATCAGATCTCCTCTTCCGCTTTTCTTCAACACGAGCGTCCTTATCTCTTGTAGTATAGCACCCACGGGATGCGCAACGGGGTCATAGGAGGGAGTGAAAGCGTACAGAACTCTGCCTTCCTTTAGGAAAGGTGCTCCTCAATTATTTCCTTGGCAACCTTTTCGGGATCAAGTCAGGCTCGTGCTGGTCAAGTAAAGATTACCCACCAAGAAGGCTTCTCCAAGAGCCTCTGCCATCGAGTGTCTTGATACGGTGACAGTTTGCGCATCTGACCTCGCATTTTGCTATCTCAGCCTCTATGGTTGCCCAGGAAGTGGCATAGTCTAGTAGTCTAGCTATAGTAAGGGTTTTGTCACCCCGCACATGGTCAAACTCAAGTACACGGATGTCGGTTTCACCGCAATCGACACAGGGATGAGAAGAGAGGTAAGCGTACAATCTTTGTTTATTTTCCGTGTTTACACGAGCATTGCGAGAAGTAGCGCGGTCAAGATAGACCTGCTTGTTATTTTGATAGTGTGTCTTATTAGCTTCTGCCTGACAAAATTTGCACCATCGTTGCCGTGTGCCATCCTTCTTATTTTTCCAGGCGAAATCTCTTTCGACATCCCGTTCATGGTCGCAACCTGGACAGATTTTTTTCATATGTCATATTCCCCTGAGCTAAAGGCCGAAAAGATGACGCCACCAGCCGCTTCTTTCATTCGTCTTAATTCGGTGGCAGTTTGCGCATCTGACTTCACATTTAGCAATTTCAGCTTCGATGGTAGACCAGGAGAAACCCTCACCAACCATTCTGGCAATGTTGTTTGATTTGTTACCGCGCACATGGTCAAATTCAAGCACACGAATATCAGTTTGACCACAATCGACACAAGGATGACGATGTAAGTAATCAGCAAGTCTTTTTTGATTGTCCTCGATGACTAGAACTTCACGAGCACGCACGCGATCAAAGTACGGCTGTTTATTATTCTTGTAATGTTGCTTGCTTAGTTGGGACTGGCAGAACTTACAGCGTGTGTTGCGTATCCCGCGATCTTTGTACTTCCAATTAAAATCCTTTTCGGCATCTCGCTCCTCGCCGCAGCCTGGACAAATCTTTTTCATTGTAAAACCATCTCGCTGAGTAGATACCCAGGTATCTACTTACTTTGCACTACTCTCTACTCAGAATCCCAATGATAAAGCCGGTGCTGTGCCGTAACTGCTGCTCGGAGAGACCTATCTCTACAGCGTATTCGGTGAGCATGGCCCGTACCACCTCGACAAGGCCAATGTCGGTACGTATCCCACAGTCAGCATAATACGGTTCTTGTGCCTCTTCAAAACCTGCCCGAAAGTCAGGGTCGGTGATCTGGACTAATGGCTGTACCTGAGATCGTGTAG
>Ga0207646_10005603_pt1 | contig 13189 bp, 10 predicted proteins | sample KBSK5502metaG_FD_184343 | JGI IMG/M metagenome (GOLD analysis project Ga0207646, IMG submission 184343) | Corn, switchgrass and miscanthus rhizosphere microbial communities from Kellogg Biological Station, Michigan, USA - KBS K5-50-2 metaG... | ecosystem: Host-associated > Plants > Roots >...
TGGGCCACCGTTCGGCCAGGTACCTGCGGTTCGGCTGGGCCTCTGCCCGCCTGGACGACGTGGCCAACTGGGTACCGGCTCGCGCCACCGCCGTGCTCACCGCGACCTGCGCCCCGCTGGTGACCAGGGTCAGCCCCGTTTCCGTGCTGAACGTCGTGCGCCGCGACGGCGGCCGGCATCCCAGCCCGAACGCGGGCCGGTGCGAGGCTGCCTTCGCGGCTGCGCTCGGGGTTTGCCTCGGCGGGACGAATGTCTACGGCGGCGTGACCGAGACGCGTCCTGACTTGGGAGAAGGACGCGCCCCGGAACCGGAGGACATCCGCCGCGCCGTTCTGCTGTCCCGGGCGGTCACCGTGTCGGCGACCGCCCTGGCCGTGCTGATAGCTCTTCTTACCGGCGGATGAAGAAGCCGACCACGAAGACGATCAGCGCCACGATGGCGACCCACCACAGCAGGTGCAGGGCGAACCCCGCGCCGAACAGGGCCAGGATGACCAGCAGGGCGAGGAGCAAGAGCAACATGAGGGGCCTCCTTCTAAGGCGTGACTGCGCTACAAGTACCCCGGGAGGATTTGTCAAACATCCGGGGCACCCGCCCGCGTGATCCGGCCTGCTACTAACCCAGTAGCCTGCATCCGTGCGAGGGACGCTGCTGGTCGCCGGGACGGGTTCGGACGCGGGCAAGAGCGTGCTGGTCGCCGGGCTGTGCCGGTGGCTGGCCCGGCAGGGCGTGAAGGTGGCCCCGTTCAAGGCGCAGAACATGTCGCTGAACTCGTTCGTGACCCTGGACGGCGCCGAGATCGGACGCGCCCAGGCGATGCAGGCCGCCGCGGCCGGCGTCGAGCCGGCCGCCGACATGAACCCGGTGCTGCTCAAGCCGGGCAGTGACCGGCGCAGCCAGGTGATCGTGCTCGGCCACCCCGAGGCCGAAGCCGACGCGGTAGGTTACCGCGCGCACGCGCCGCGGCTGCGCCAGGTCGCCCTGGACAGCCTGACCCGGCTGCGAGACGCCTACGACGTGGTCATCTGCGAGGGCGCGGGCAGCCCGGCCGAGATCAACCTGCGCGAAACCGACGTGGCCAACATGGGCCTGGCCCGGGCAGCCGGCCTGCCGGTCATCGTGACCGGCGACATCGACCGTGGCGGGGTGTTCGCCGCCATGTACGGCACGCTGGCCCTGCTCTCCCCGGAAGACCAGGCGCTCATCTCCGGCTTCGTCATCAACAAGTTCCGCGGCGCCCCCGAACTGCTGGACAGCGGCCTGGCCATGCTCCGCCGGCTCACCGGCCGCCCCGTCTACGGCGTCCTGCCCTGGCAGGAAGGCCTGTGGCTCGATGCCGAGGACTCGCTCTCGCTGGCCACCCGCCCGCTCCCGCCCGCCCCCGCGCCTACTCAGAGCTGCGCGATCACTGTCGACCATAAGGTGGTACCCGGTTCGTTCGGTACCAAAGACTTTCTGCGGGTCGCGGTCGTCCGGCTTCCCCGGATCAGTAACTTCACCGACGTGGACGCCCTGGCGGCCGAGCCCGGCGTGCTGGTGCGCTTCGCCACCAGCCCGGCCGACCTGGCCGACGCGGACCTGGTGGTGCTGCCCGGGTCCCATGCCACCGTCGCCGACCTGGCCTGGCTGCGGGACCGCGGCCTGGCTGCCGCGGTGGCCGAACGGGCCCGGGCCAGCCGCCCGGTGCTCGGCATCTGCGGCGGCTACCAGATGCTGGGCGCCCGGATCGACGACCCGGTGGAATCGCGCCGCGGTGTGGTCGACGGCCTCGGACTGCTGCCGGTGCGCGTCCGGTTCGGCGCGGAGAAGATCCTCGGCCGCCCGCGGGGGAGCGCGCTGGGCACACCGGTGGCCGGGTACGAGATCCACCACGGCGTCGCCGAGGTCACCGACCCCGCCGCCGAACCGTTCCTCGACGGCTGCCGCCGCGGCGCGGTATGGGGCACCAGCTGGCACGGCGCACTGGAGAACGACGACTTCAGGCGGGCCTTCCTGGCCGAGGTGGCCGCCCTGGCCGGCCGGGACTTCACGCCCGCGCCCGGGACCAGTTTCGCCGCCGTCCGGGAGGCGCGGCTCGACCTGCTCGGCGACCTGGTGGCGGGCCACCTGGACACGGCCGCGCTGACCCGGCTGATCGAGGAAGGGCCGGTGCCCGGCTTGCCCGCGCTTGTCACCTCACTCAACCACGATCGATAGGTTACGCTCAGCACCATGGATCTCGCCGCCATCGAAGCCGAGCGGGCCCGGCTGCACGATCAGTACATCGAGGCCGAACGGCCGTCGAGCAGCGCCCGCGGCATTCACCACACCGCCCTGCTGAGCTCGGACGTAGAGCGGACCATCCGCTTCTACCAGGGGGTCCTGGAGTTCCCGCTGACCGAGATCATCGAGAACCGCGACTACGAGGGGTCCAACCACTTCTTCTTCGACGTCGGGAACGGCAACCTGCTGGCCTTCTTCGACTTCCCCGGCCTGGACCTCGGCCCGTACGCCGAAGTCCTCGGCGGCCTGCACCACCTCGCGATCTCGGTGACGCCGCAGAAGTGGGCCGCGCTGCGCGCCAACCTCGAGGCGGCCGGCATCGAGTACATGGAGGAGAGCGGCACCTCGCTGTACTTCCGCGACCCCGACGGCGCCCGCCTGGAACTGCTCGCCGACCCCCTCGGCGAGATGTACGGCAGCCACGTCCTCTGAAGCCCCCGCGGCAGGCGCCATGCTCACGCGCGCCCGGGGGGCGCTGTACGGGCTGGCCATCGGCGACGCGCTCGGCATGCCCACCCAGATGCTCTCGCGGGCCGAGATCGTCCGCCGCTGGGGGCCGCTCATTCCCGGCTTCCTGCCCGCCCCGCCTGGTCACCCCATCGCCGACGGCACGGCCGCCGGCACGGTCACCGACGACACCGAGCAAGCCGTCCTGCTGGCCAGGCTCCTGGTCAAGGGCCGCGGCACGATTGACCCGCACGAACTGGCGGCCGCGCTGACCAAGTGGGAGCGTGACATGGCCGAACGCGGCTCGCTCGACCTGCTCGGTCCCTCCACCAAGCGCGCCGTCGCCGCCATCCTGGCCGGCGTGCCCCCGGAAGAGGCCGGTGCCACCGGCACCACCAACGGCGCCGCCATGCGCATCGCCCCGGTCGGCATCGCCATTCCCGTCGCCCCTCATGGCCCCACCACCGAAGCCAGCTTGTCGACCCTGGTCGACCGCACCGTGATGGCGAGCAGCATCACGCACAACACCGGCATCGCGCTGGCCGGCGCCGCGGCCGTGGCCGCCGCGGTCAGCGCGGGTGTCTCCGGCGCCACGGTCGCCGAGGCCACGGCGCTGGCCGTGCAGGCCGCGCGCATCGCGGTCGGCCGCGGGCACTGGGTGGCGGGCGCGGACGTCGCGGCCCGTATCGAATGGGCCGTCGGCCTGGTGGCGGGCCGCGCGGAGGCCGAAGCCGCCGGGCTCATCTACACCCTGATCGGCACCAGCCTGGCCACCCAGGAGTCGGTGCCGGCCGCGTTCGCGCTGCTGGCCGCGGTGCCCGCCGACCCGTGGCGGGCGTGCCGGCTGGCCGCCTCGCTCGGCGGGGACTGCGACACCATCGCGGCGATGACCGGCGCGATCGCCGGGGCCTGCCACGGGGCCGGCTCCTTCCCGCCCGAGGCCATCGCAGTTATCGACGCTCAGGGCCTCGGCCTGGTGGCGCTCGCCGACGACCTGCTCGCCCTGCGCGACCGGTCGGGAAACGCGGCGCGATGAGCCAGCCCTCGCTGAACCGCCTCGTCTTCGCGGGCGAAGCGATCGTCGACCTGCTGATGTGGGTGCCCGCACTGCCCGAACGCGGCGGCGACGTGCTCGCGGAATCGGCCGCCCTCGAGGTGGGCGGCGGGTTCAACATCATGGCCGCGGCCGTCCGGCAGGGCCTGCCCGTCGTCTACGCGGGCGGCCACGGCACCGGGCCCTGGGGAGACAAGGTCCGCGCCGCGCTGGCCGCGGAGGGCATCCGGCTGCTCCGCACGCCCGACCCGGACGCGGACACGGGGTTCGACGTGGCCCTAGTCGAGCGGGGCGGCGAGCAGGGTGGCGAGCGGACGTTCGTCACCGCGCTGGGCGCGGAGTCGCTGCGCGAGCCGGGCGCGTGGGACCTGGTCCGGGTCCGGCCCGGCGACGCGGTCTACGTGTCCGGCTACGGCCTGGTCCCGCCCGGGTCGGGCCAGGTTCTCGGTGCCTGGGCGGCCAGCCTGCCGGCCGGGGTGCTGCTGTTCGTCGATCCCGGGCCGCTGGTCGCCGACATCAACGCGGCCGTGCTCGACCCGGTGCTGGCCCGCTGCGACTGGTGGAGCTGCAACCAGCGCGAGGCCGCCCTGCTCACCGGCAGCGACGACCCGGCCGAGGCGGCCCGCCGCCTGATCCGCCGGACGGCTCAGGCCGACGTCATCGTCCGGACTGGCCCGCAAGGGTGCGTGGTGGCCATGCGCGTGCCCGGTCCGGGGCCGGGCCACGGCCTGTCGCTGAGCCACCTCGCGGCGCCCGCGGTGAGCGCGGTCGACACCACCGGCGCGGGGGACGCCCATTCCGGGGTGTTCCTGGCCGGCCTGGCCGCCGGGCTGAGCGTGGGGGAGGCCGCCCGCCGGGCTAACGCCGCCGCTGCCCTGACCGTCACCCGCGCCGGAGCGGCCACCTCACCCACCCGGGCCGAACTCGACCGGTTCCTCGCCTTCTAGGACCCGGGCTTCGGCGGAGGCGAAGGCGAAGGCGAAGGCTGCGGCTTGAGCCGGGGCCTGAGGCCTGCGGGCGGTGCGAACCGCCCGCCGTCATGGCCACGGTGATCCCGGCCGTCAGGGCCAGCGCCGCCGCCACGGCCGCCGCCGCGACCACGCCGCGGTGCCGCCGGACGCGCCGCCACCGCCATTGCCCGGACGGACCGACCGGCTTGGGGAAGCCAGCCGGGCCGAACACGCCCGCGCGGTGCGCCGCGCTCGTCCGGTGCGCCCGGCCGGCCGGGGAGTTGTCGGCACAGGCCGTCAGCACCTGGCCGCGCAAGCCGGCCGGCGGCGGAACCTCCGGCGGCTCACCCTGATCCGCCGCCGCGGGCATTTCGCCGCAAGGACCGAGCCGGCGCAGGCACTCGTTCCGTGCCACCGCGTGCAGCCAGGGACCGAGCCGGTCCGGATCGCGCAGCCCGTCCAGCTTGGCCGTCGCGATCAGGAAGGTGTCGAGCACCGCCTCGGCGGCTTCCTGCTCTGGCAGCACCGCGTGGCAGCAGGCGTAGAGAGGCGCGGCGTACCGGTCGTACGCCACGGCGAAGCCATCCGCGTCACCTGCGATGATGGCCGCGACCACGGCATGGTCCTGCATGCGCCCAACCGTAGTTCGGTCTGGCCCGGAGCTCGGTCAGAACGGCACAACCAGATATCAGAACGACATAACCCCAGGGGCCTGCGCGGGCCGCCGGACGCTTGCGAGCGCCGCAACGACGGCTAGCCCGGCGGCGTGGACGGCGGCGTGGACGTGGACGTCGGCGTGCCGGTGGCGGTCGACGTGGGCGTTGACGTGTCCGTGGGGGTGGGTGCGGGCGTGGGTGTGGGCGGGTGGAGCGAGAACCCCGGCGTCGAGGTCGCGGGCGGCGGGGAGGCGGCCGGATGTGATCGCGACGGCTTCGCCCTGGTTGGCGAGACGGGCGCGGGTACCACCGCAGGCGGCGCGCTGCTGGACGGCGGCGCGCTGCTAGACGGAGCCTCGCCGGAGGATGCTCCGCTGGGCGTTCCGGTATCGCCGGCCGCCTGGGCACTCGCGGCACCCGGCGAGCCACCCGTACCGGCAGCGGCTGACCGGGGCGAATGCGACCCGGTGAGCGCGAGTACCGCGACGATCCCGGTCGCCATGATCGCGACCAGGACAGCGGCCGCCGCCGCCGCGGCCCCGGACAGTGCGATCATCCGCCGCCGAGGTGCGCGGATCGCCTGCGGGAAGCCGTTGGGCAGGAACGTTCCGGCCCGCTGCGTCACGTCCCGCCGGTACGACAGCGTCTCCGGACTGGAGTCGGCGCACAGCTGCAGCACTTCGTCGCGCAGCTCGGGCGGGAGCACGGCCAGCGGGGCCATGCCGCAGCGCACGGCCGCCCGCAGCGCGCCGTGGCTGCGGTCGGCGCAGGCGTCGCACTGCCCGATATGCCGGCTGACCAGCCTGCGCGTCGATCCGGTCAGCTGACCGTCCCAGCCGTCAAGCAGAAGGTCGAGCTCGGCGCAGCCGCGGCGTCCGGTGCGGGCCACGAACAGGGCGCCGAGTGCCGCCTCCAGCTCGCCGCGAGCGCGCGACGCCAGGGAGAGTGCCTGGTTGCGCGGCACGCCGAGCACGGCCGCCAGGTCGGCGCCCTGCAGGTCGTGCCGGAGGTCGAGTTCGAGAGCCTCGCGCTCACCTGGGCTCAGCTCGTCCAGGGCGGTACGGACGAGCCCGGCCAGTTCGGCCTGCCCGGCGCGGCCCCGGACGTTGGTGCCGGTGCCGGAGGGCAGATCGGGCAGGCCGGGCAGGCCGGTGTCCTCGCCGAGACCTACCTCCGACGCCCGCAGCTGGCTGTGGCACTCGTTGCGGGCTACCGCGTACAGCCAGGGGCGCAGCTTGCGCGGATCGCGCAGGCGGTCGAGCCGCCCGGCGGCGATGACAAAGGTGTTCTCCACCGCGTCAGCGGCGTCCTCAGGCTCAGCCAGCATCCAGCGGCAGTAGCCGTACAGGGACTCGGCGTGCTCGTCGTAGGCGGCGGCCAGTCCGCCTAGGTCGCCGGTCACGATGGCCGGGACGATCTCGCGGTCGTCCATGCCCAAACGGTAGTTGAATCGCCAGCGTATGGACTGGTATGTCGGCAATTTCGGCCCGGCGCGCGACCGACCCGGAGCCGTGCGCGCCAGGGGTCTAGGCCGGCCAGCCACGCCCCGGCCAGCGACGCCCCGGGCGGTCAGTTATACGTCGCCCCCGGCGGGGTCCGCTCGGAGACCTGGGCCGGGGGCTGGAACGGGATCCAGACCTGCACGCTGGTGCCGACCCCCACCGCCGACCTGAGCATCGCGTGCCCGCCGTGCGCGGCCGCGATCGCCTGCACGATGGACAGCCCCAGGCCGCTGCCGTGGCCGTCGTTGCCGTTGTGCCCGCCCCGGTAGAAGCGGTCGAAGGCGCGCGCCGCCGCCTCCGGGTCCATGCCCTGTCCCGAATCGGTCACCTCGAGCAGCGCGCCCTGGCCGGCCTCCGAGAGCCGGACCGCCACCGGCGTGTCCTGAGCGGTGTGCTCGCGGACGTTGCCGAGCAAGTTGGCCAGCACCTGCCGGATCCGCGGCTCGTCCGCCACCACCACCAGGCTGGCAGGCGTGCTGGCCCGGACCGGGCGTCCCGGCTCCACCGCCCGGGCGTCTTCGACCGCGTCCGCGACCAGTGCGGACAGGTCGGTCTCGGTCAGGTCGAGGGAAGAATCCCGGTCCAGCCTGGCCAGCTCGAGCAGCTCGGCGACGAGGCTGGACATCCGGTCCGCCTCCTGCTCGATGCGGCGCATGGCGTTCGGCAGCCGGTCCTCGCCGAGCGCGCCCTGCCGGTACAGCTCGGCGTACCCGCGGATGGTGGTGAGCGGTGTGCGCAGCTCGTGCGACGCGTCCGCGGCGAACTGCCGCACCTTCTGCTCGGAGTCCCATCGTGCCCGGAACGCCTGCTGGATCCGGTCCAGCATGGTGTTGATCGCCCCGGCCAGCCGCCCCGCCTCGGCGTGGTCGCCCGGGTCGGGCATCCTGGCGGTCAGGTCGCCCCGGCTGGTGATCACGTCGGCGATGCTCGCCATCCGGTCGAGCGGCGCCAGGCCCCGGCTGATCAGCCAGCGGCCGCCCACCGCGAGCAGGGCGAGCAGGATCGAGCCGGTGATCAGCTCGGCGGCGACCAGGCCGCGGACCGCGCTGCCCACCGCGCTGCTCGGCCGCGCGATCAGCAGGATGCTGGCGCCGGGGGGGACCAGGTCCTGGTTGTGCGCCGCCTCGGTGGCCGAGACCTGGCGCCAGATCGCGGTCAGCGGCGGGTAATCCGGCAGCGAGATGCCGAACAGGATCCGCTGCGGATTGCCCCCCAGCCCGAAGTACCGTCTCGCGCCCCCGTTGGTCAGCAGGTCACCGATCAGGGCCTGCAGCTCCGCCGTGGCCTCCGAGGGCTGGCTGAGCACACCCACCTTCCTGGTGGGGAGGTTGACGTAGATCACGGCGTACCCGCCGGTGAGGTCGGCGACCTCGGTCAGCTTGATCCGGGCGGTCAGCGCCAGGTCGGAGTTGAACTGGCTCTGCTCGGACTTGCCCAGCACCACGGTGGTGACCACGCCCATGATGATGAGGAACAGCGCGGTCACCGTGATCAGCCCGGCGAGGAGCCGGGACCGCAGCGAGAGCCGGCCGCGGCCGGATCCCAGCCGCCCCAGCCGCCGGGTGAGATTCATCTGCCCGCGCGTTCGGTTTCCGGTGGCGGACGCAGGCTGTAGCCGACGCCGCGCTGGGTGTGGATCAGCGGCGGGCCGAGCGGGTCGAGCTTACGTCGCAGGTAGCTGACGTACGTCTCCACCACCTGGGACTGGCCGGCGAACTCCCAGCCCCACACGTTCTCCAGCAGCTGCTGCCTGGTCAGCATCCGGCCCTGGTTGCGCATCAGGTACGCGAGCAGCCGGAACTCGGTGGGAGAGAGCTCGACCTGGGTCCCGCCGCGGCGCACCACCCAGTGCTCCTCGTCTAGTTCCAGGTCGCCCACGGTGAGCATGGCGCCATCGTCCGCCACGCCGTCGCCGCCGCCGCCGGGCACGCGGGTGGTGCGCCGCAGCACGGCACGGACCCGGGCCACCAGCGCCTCGACAGAGAACGGCTTGGTCACGTAGTCGTCGCCGCCCAGCGTGAGGCCGCGGATCGTATCCGAGGTGGTGTCCCGGGCGGTCAGGAAGATGACCGGGACGTCGTTGCCCTCGGACCGCAGTGTGCGGCAGACCTCGAAGCCGTCCATGTCGGGCAGCATGACGTCGAGGATCATCAGGTCGGGATCGTACGTCCCGGCCTGGTGCAGCGCGTCCTTGCCGCTGGCGCTGACGGCGACCGCGCAGCCGTGGAACTTGAGCGCGACCTCGACCAGCTCACGGATGTTCGGCTCGTCGTCGACAACGAGCACCTTGGGGATTCGGTCACCGTCTGCCATGGTCTCTCACGTTTCATTGTGCCGCATAGTGCCGCATGGACGTTCGCAGCATGACGCGGCGCGCCCGGACCGGGCGCGCCGCAGCATGCCTCGCTGGTTAGGTCAACGAAGTCTGAGCCGATTGAGATCCAGCGGGACCGGAGGAATCCGAAGACCCGGCTGGCCTGATGACGATCAGGCGGGCGTCCCGGGCCCCGCTCACCACCGGCCCTCCGGCGAAGACGGTCTCGCCCGCTGACAGCGCGCTCGTCGTGGCCTTGGCGCCGTTCTTCCTGACCACGGTGTCGCTCACGATGTGCCAGGTCCAGGTGGTGCCGTCCGCCGCCTTGATCACGACGTCGCTGCCGCTCACCGACTGGATGGTGCCCCGCTCGAACGAGAGCGTATGGAAACCGGTCTTGTTGTGGAAGGTCACCGTCCCGTCCACGCCGCCGAGGTGGCGCAGCCGGCCGAGCGCCCAGCGGACGCGGGCCGGGGGGACGGCCGAGCTGCCGGCGGCATCGCTGAGCGCGGTGTTCAGCGCGGCCGCCTGCGCGCTGGAGGCCGGACCTGAGGACGGGGTGGGCGCCGTGTTGCCGCCCGCGGCCACCACCGCCAGGGCGATCCCGCCACCTGCGAGGAAGGCGGCCAGGGTGATGCCAGTACCCCAGCGGAACCACCTCGTGTTGCGGAACCGTGCCGGATGAGGATCGGGTGCGCCCGCCGGGTATCCGCCGTCGGCAGGCGCGTGATACGTGGTGTTCATACCGGTAAGCGTCGGTCCGGGTTCTTGGACATCACCCGGGTCACCCTGTACGGCGGCTGTGAGTGCTCCGCGAGTTCGCTGTCGCGGAGCATGGCAGTATCGGTGAGTGCTCACCATTCTCTTGGTTTCGACCGCCGACACCGAACTCCTCGCGGCGGCCGCGTCCGGCGCCGGCTACCTGACCGCCAACCCGGCCCGGGTAACCGCGGACGACGTGCCCGCCCTGGCCGCCCGCGCCGACCTCGTCGTGCTGCGCCTGCTCGGCGGCCGCAAGGCCTGGCCCGAGGGCGCGGCCGCGCTCGCCGCCGCGGGTAAGCCGCTGGTCGCGCTGGGCGGCGAGGCCGCCCCGGACGCGGAGCTGATGGCGCTGTCCACGGTGCCCGCGGGCGTGGCCACCGAAGCCCTCGGCTACCTGCGCGAGGGCGGCCCGGAGAACCTGCGCGAGCTGGCCCGCTTCCTGTCCGACACCATCTTCCTCACCGGCGAGGGCTTCGACTTCCCCCACCCCATGCCCCCCCACGGCCTCCACACCCTCCCCGATTCCATGATCGTGAGCAGTTCGGGGCCAATAGCGCCCGTTTCCGCTCACGATCATGAAAGCGCCCCCGTGGTGGCGGTCGTGTTCTACCGGGCGCACGAGTTGTCGGGGAACACCGCCTTCGTGGACACCCTCTGCGCCGCGCTGGCAGAAAGCGGCGCGACCCCCCTGCCCGTGTTCTGCGCCTCGCTCCGCTCCGCCGACCAAGAACTCGCCGACCTGCTGAAACCCGCTCACGTGGTGATCACCACCGTACTCGCGGCCGGCGGCTCGGCCCCGGGTAACAGCACTGGCGGCGCCACCGGCGAGAGCGACTGGGACGCCGGCCTGCTGGCCCGCATGGACGTGCCGGTGCTTCAGGGCCTCTGCCTGACCAGCTCGCGCGCCCAGTGGGAGGCCTCGAACGCGGCGCTGGCCCCGATCGACGCCGCCATGCAGGTCGCGATCCCCGAGTTCGACGGCCGCCTGATCACCGTGCCGTTCTCGTTCAAGGAGGAAGGCCCGGACGGGATCCCGCGCTACGTCGCCGACCCCGAGCGCGCGGCCCGGCTGGCCGGCATCGCCGTCCGGCACGCCCGCCTGGCCCGCACCCCGAACGCCGCCAAGCGCGTCGCCATCATGCTCTCCTCCTATCCCACCAAGCACTCCCGGGTCGGCAATGCCGTCGGGCTCGACACGCCAGCCTCAGCCGTCGCGCTGCTGCGCGCCATGCGCGAGGCCGGCTACGACCTCGGCGACGGCTTCCCCGAGGACGGCGACACGCTGATCCACTCCATGATCGCGGCCGGTGGCCACGACACCGAGTGGCTCACCGAAGACCAGCTCCGCGCCGCCCCGGCCCGGGTCCCGCTCGCCGCTTACCGCCGTTTCTTTCATGACCTGCCGAACGAGCTGGGCTCCTCCATCCAGGCGCACTGGGGAGCCCCGCCGGGTGAGCTGTACACCGACGAGTCCGCCGGCGACATCGTGCTCGCCTGCCTGCGGTTTGGCCACGTGGTGCTGATGATCCAGCCGCCGCGCGGGTTCGGCGAGAACCCGGTGGCCATCTACCACGACCCTGACCTGCCGCCGTCGCACCATTACCTGGCCGCGTACCGCTGGCTAGCCGAGGACTTCCGCGCCGACGCGATCGTGCACCTGGGCAAGCACGGCACGCTGGAGTGGCTGCCCGGCAAGGGGCTCGGCCTGTCCGCGCAGTGCGCGCCGGACGCGGTGCTCGGCGACCTGCCGCTGGTGTACCCGTTCATCGTCAACGACCCGGGGGAGGGGACCCAGGCCAAGCGGCGCGGGCACGCGGTGATCGTCGACCACCTGGTGCCGCCGATGGCCCGCGCCGACACCTACGGCGAGATGGCCAAGCTCGAGCAGTTGCTGGACGAGTACGCCACCGTGGCCGCGCTCGACCCGGACAAGCTGCCCGCGCTCCGGGCGCAGATCTGGTCCCTGATCGAGGCCGCTCACCTACATCACGACCTGGGCGTCGACGCGCAGCCAGGTTCGGCCGAATTCGACGGCTTCGTGCTGCACATCGACGGCTACCTGTGTGAGGTCAAGGACGCCGCGATCCGCGACGGACTGCACATCCTGGGCGCCGCCCCGCAAGATGAGGCGCTGGTCAACCTGGTCCTGGTCATCCTGCGCGCGCCCCAGCTGTGGAGCGCCCGCTGGGGTGCCCTCCCCGGCCTGCGCGCCGCCCTAGGCCTCCCCGAAGGCACCCCCACCCCATCCGCACCTCCCACCCCTCCCGCTCCCACTCCCGCGGCCACCTCACCCGTGCCCCCCACCCCATCCGTTCCTCCCACCCCATCCGTGCGCGTGGAAACCGACCACTACGAGCGCGTCGCGCGCGAGCTCGTCGAAGCTATGGCTGCCGCCGACTGGGACGCAACACGCGCCCCAGAAATCGCCTCCCGCATCCTTGCTCCCGCCTCCGCCGGCACCGCCCCCGGTTTGTCTGCAGTTTCGGGTGCTATAACCCCCGAAACTGCAGACAAATACCCGGCCGAGGTCGCACGCGTTCTGGAGTTCGCGTGCATCGAACTCGTCCCCCGGCTGAACGCGACCAGCGGCGAGATCGACGCGGTGCTGCACGCGCTGGACGGCGGCTACGTGCCGGCCGGCCCGTCGGGCTCGCCCACCCGCGGGCTGGTCAACGTGCTGCCGACCGGGCGCAACTTCTACTCGGTGGACCCGAAGGCCATCCCGTCACGCACCTCCTTCGAGACCGGCCTGGCCCTCGCGGACTCGCTGATCGCCCGGCACCTCGCGGATGAGGGGGAGTACCCGCGCTGCGTGGGCCTGACCGTGTGGGGCACCTCGGCCATGCGCACCCAGGGCGACGACATCGCCGAGGTGCTCGCGCTGATCGGCTGCCGCCCGCGGTGGGACGAAGCCTCGCGCCGGGTCACTGGCTTCGAGATCCTCCCGCTGGCCGAACTCGGCCGCCCGAGGATCGACGTCACGCTGCGCATATCCGGGTTCTTCCGGGACGCGTTCCCGCACGTGATCGCGCTGCTGGACGACGCCATCGGCGCGGTGGCCGGGCTCGGTGAGCCGCCCGAGTCCAACTACCTGCGCGCCCACGCCCTGGCCGATCAGGCCAGGCACGGCGACTGGCGGCGCGCGACCACCCGCATCTTCGGGTCCAAGCCGGGCGCCTACGGCGCCGGCCTGCTGCCGCTGATCGACGCGCGGAACTGGCGCGACGACGCCGACCTGGCC
>Ga0207646_10005607_pt1 | contig 13185 bp, 10 predicted proteins | sample KBSK5502metaG_FD_184343 | JGI IMG/M metagenome (GOLD analysis project Ga0207646, IMG submission 184343) | Corn, switchgrass and miscanthus rhizosphere microbial communities from Kellogg Biological Station, Michigan, USA - KBS K5-50-2 metaG... | ecosystem: Host-associated > Plants > Roots >...
TCATTGCTGCATCAGATGAATTCACGAGCGCGATCTGAGTCGTCCAACCTCCTCCTTCGGCGAAATGCGGAATCACCACCATAGCCGAGTCGACGCGCGAAAGATCGGCAACCGGAAGCGTCGTCATCAGGAAATCGCCGCGTTCATTAAGGAATCCGCGTAGAGCAATCGCTGCGACAGGCTGGGCAGCGGAAAATGTGAACGTGCGCGCCTCGGCAATCGGGCGCTGAAGTTCATCGAGAAATGCGGCGATCTGTTGATTGCCGTCGAGCGTCATTGAACCGGCGCCGAAATTCACTCCGGAGGCGTCTGTAAAGTAATACGAGATCGTGACGCTTTGCGCATTCGGGTTTGCGATGGCGAGACCTGTTCGAACGTTGTTCGGAAAGACTCGAATGAGATTATCGAACGGCGGATTGCGAACAAAAAGCTGCGATCGGTCCTCGATACCAACGGCACACGCCTCGAAGAGGTCCCGCCGGAATTATCCAGTGAGCCATCGCTCGACGACGACGCGATCCGGGAAATAGCGATGCTTGCGTCCCGCGTGGAACAACACTATGGCTCGCCAGTAGATATCGAATGAGCATGGCAGGGAAACCGCGCCCATTCGCTGCAAGCGCGCCCTGTGACGGCAGCAGGCGGCGTGCGTCCTTCAAATCCGCGGTGTTCAGACTAACGGCCCTCGGGTATTCTGTCTGTGTATGTCGGATACGTACTTTCAAAAGGGCTTTGGCTTGAAAGCCTCGGTTGGACCCGTCGTAGCCCAAAGCTACCGCAGTGGTGTCGTCGAACGGCTAAAACAACTTGGATATGACGCGACTGCCGGCGATTTGCGCATGAAGCTGGCCCGTGAATTCGGCTTCTGTTATGGCGTCGATCGCGCCGTGCAATACGCGTACGAAACGCGAGAACAATTCCCAGACAAGCGCATCTTTCTTGTCGGAGAGATTATTCACAATCCGGACGTCAACACGCGGTTGCGTGCTGAGGACATCGTAATTCTCGGAAACTCGAATGATCCAGCCGTGCGCTTCGCGGATGTTGAGCCGGACGACGTTGTTATCCTTCCTGCTTTTGGTGTGACCACACCGGAGATGGAGTATCTCCGCCAGAAAGGCTGTGTGCTGGTCGACACGACCTGCGGCAGCGTGTTGAACGTCTGGAAAAAGGTTCATCGCTGTGCCCTGGATGGTTTCACGGTGATCATCCACGGAAAGCACTATCACGAGGAAACGCGCGCCACGGCATCGCAGGCCGTGATGTACGAGGGTAAATACATTTGCGTTCGCGACATTCCTGAAGCCGAAATCCTTTGCTCGTTCCTGCGAGGACAAGTAAGCGCGGCACTCATCAAAGAGAAGTTCCGGGAGGCATCAAGTCCCGACTTCGATCCGGAGCGCGATCTGCAGCGCATCGGACTGGCCAATCAGACGACGATGATGATGGGCGAAAGCATGGCCATCCAGGAGTTGCTGCGAGCGGCCATGCGAGACCGTTATGGCGAGGCATCTCTGGATTATCGTTTCAGCGCTTTCGACACGATCTGCTCAGCGACTCAGGATCGCCAGGATGCCGTGAAGGCCATGCTGGCGGAAGGCGATCTGGACCTGATGATCGTGATCGGAGGCTACAACAGCAGCAACACCCAGGCGCTCGCCCAAATGTGTGCTCCGCGTTTGCCGACCTATCACATCGAAGGGCCCGGCTGCATCGAAGAGGGTGGAATTCGTCATCGGCCGGTGAAGCAGGCTGAGCGTCTTACGCCGGAGTGGCTTCCACAGGGACCCGTAATCCTGGGTTTGACGGCGGGTGCATCCACACCCGATAGCGTGGTGGGGGCTGTGCTCGAGCGGATACTGGCGCTGCGCGGCCAGACGGCGGCCGACCTTACCTGACTGCTTCAGGCCTTCGTCAGAACCATTCCGAAGCCTTTCGCTCTGGGACTGACCCCGAGCATACGAACGCCGTTCATCAGACCGTGCGGCGTCGACGAGACGACCGGAACTTTGATTTCATTCTCCAGCGGTACGATGAGGTCGAGGGTTTTCAGAGCCCCGCACGAAACAACGAGCGCATCGGCCTTCTTCGAATTCGCGTAGGAATCTGCGCCCAGCTTGAACAGGATCTCCTGCGTTGCCGCGCCTTCGGGAATCCGCTCGAAGCCGAGCCCCCTGGCGAATGTCACATCGAAACCATGTTCCTGAAGAAAGACCTTCAGGCGTTCGGTGACGATATCGGTGTATGCCGTCGCGATTGCCACACGGCGGGCATTCACGACCTTCAGGCCGTCAATGAGGCCGTTACTCTGCGTCGTTGCCGGGAGACCGGTCGCTTTGGTGATTCTCTGAGTCAGTTCCTCATTGAATTTTGCGCCTTTATAAAAGGTGATCGATGATCCGAACATGGAGATCACTTTCGCGCCCTGTTTAGCGAGCGCTTCCGCGGCAGGTATCATTCTGGGGATCGCTTCTTCATAGCCTTCGATCGTCATTCCGCCGGAAAGTCCCACACCGTTTCCAAGAAAGCGAACACCCGTCGGATAGAGCCGCCCGGCATCGGGCGGAATCGGATAATTCAACGGCGGGAAAATCAAACCGAGCGCGGGTTCTTCCGCAACGGCGAACGCGGAGGTGCCGACTATCCCATATGTGCTTGCAACCCCTGCGATCTTGAGAAAGTCCCGGCGGGAACGCCTCATGATGCCTCCATCCTGCGATTTTGGCGCGATTATACATGGTATATTCTCGGCCCATGAAAGAAACTCTGGACCGGCCGACCCCCGCGGTTGGGCCGGCGCAAACTCAATCTGCAGTCTTTAATCGTTGGCTTATTCCCATAGGCGCCGTTGCGGTGCACATCTGCATCGGATCGGTTTACGCATGGAGCACGTTTAACCGTCCTATCCAATCGCTGTTTCCCAATGAGCCCTGGTGGTTCAGTCCTCCGTACACCACATTTACGACAGCGCTCGTTCTGCTTGGATTGAGCGCGGCATTTGGCGGTCCATGGGTGGAGCGCCGCGGCCCACGAGCTGCGGCGACGGCAGCTGCATTGTTCTTTGGAATTGGTTTGATCATCGGAGGTATCGGGCTCGCCATTCGACAGTCGATTCTTGTGTTTCTCGGAATGGGCGTCATTGGCGGAATCGGGTGCGGTCTCGGCTACATCTCGCCGGTGAGCACGCTTGTGAAGTGGTTCCCCGACCGCCGGGGAATGGCGACAGGAATGGCCATCATGGGATTCGGCGGGGGCGCGTTCCTGGCGGGGTACCTGAACGTTTACTTCATGGGCTTGTTCGGCGTGGCGAAGACGATGATTGCTTTGGGAGCCACGTATTTCATTGTCATGATGATCGGCGCGCGCATTCTGCGGCGGCCGCCTGAAGGTTGGAAGCCAGCCGGCTGGACGGCTCCGGCCAGGACGCATCGAATGATCACGGATCAAAGCGTTTCGCGTAACCAGGCGATCCGGACCGTGCAGTTTTATCTGCTGTGGGGAATTCTGTTCATCAACGTGACCGCCGGCATTGGCATTCTCGCGCAAGCCTCGCCGATGATGCAGGACCTGTTTCAGAAAACGCCTCTCGAGGCCGGCGTGATCGTTTCGCTCATCAGCATCTTCAATGCAAGCGGGCGCTTCCTGTGGGCTTCAGGTTCCGATTACATCGGCCGCCGGAATACGTACACGACGTTCTTTGTCGTTCAGTTTTTCCTTTTTCTGTTGATTCCGGTTCTCGCCGCTAACGGCAACTGGCCTGTGTTTCTCGCCAGCCTGTTCATCGTGTTCACGATGTACGGCGGTGGGTTCGCAACGATCCCCGCTTTTCTCGCGGATATTTTCGGTCCGGAAAACGTCGGCGCCATCCACGGAGCCCTGCTCACGGCGTGGAGCGCGGCTGCGGTCGCCGGCCCCGTGATCATCACCGAACTTTCGAATCGCGCGAAGGCCGGACTGGCCGCCGGCGCGAGCAAGATCCACGTTTACGACACACCGCTGCAGGTGCTTGCGGCGTTGCTCGCCGTCGGATTCGTGCTCACGCTGCTGGTGCGCCCCTTAAAAAATCGTGCAAGGTAATTCCACGTCGGACGCACAATTACCGAATTAGCCTTCAAGGCTCTCATTTGCTAATTCGGTAATTGTGCGTCCGACGTGGAATTACCGCCAGCGGACGATTTTGAGCATGTTCGAGTAATCGTCTGTCCAGGGGAGGATGCCGGCGGGTTTCTCGACGTGAGTCCAGTTTTCGTTCTGCTCCAGCGAGCCGAGGCTTTCGGGGCGCTGTGCGGCGACGACGTAATCCGAACTCGTTTTGCCGGGAGCTTCTTCATCGTTGTCGTAGCGGACAAGGCCTTCGAGTGAGGCATCGGTGATCAAGGCTGAAACGAGGCTCTCGACGTCCATATATCGATTCGAGACGTGGAAAAGAATCATGCCGTTCGGCTTCAATTTTCGCAGATACATCTGGACGGCTTCGCGAGAGACGAGGTGTGCTGGAATCGAGTCCGAATCAAATGCGTCGAGCATCAGCACATCGAATGTGCTGTCCGGTTGTTTCTCGATGGAAAGGCGTCCATCGCCCATCACGACGTCGCAATCCTTGGCGCAGCGCCGGAAGAACGTAAAGAAATTGGTGGCGACGTCGACAATCTGCGGATCGATCTCGAAGTAGGTGACGTGACGGTTCGGCCGAGCCCATGCGGCCATCGAACCTGTGCCGAGTCCGACGACGCCCACATGTTCACTGGGCCTGTCACTGATCATTTTCATCACGTCCCCGACGGGTCCGGTCTCGTGATAATACGAAAGCGGCTGGCCGCTGAGCGCCGGGTCCTGGCTTTCGTTTCCATGCAGCGTATCGCCGTGCAGCAACTTTCGCATGTTGGACTCGACTTCGTAGACGACTTTCTTGATTCCAAAGAAGTCGCGCGCGACGTAGACGACCTGGTTGGCGTCGAGGAACCCGGGCAGCGCGAGATGATAGCCGAAAATCAAGACGGCCATCGCCAGCGCGAAACGAATTCGGCGGTGCCGGAAAAGATAGGCGACGAGCACGAGCACGGCATCGATAGCCAGCGCGGTTTTCGTATCCTCGGTCACGTCGACTGTTCCCCATTTCAATCCGTACCACGCCGCGGCAACAAGGAATCCGAGCACGGCGGGATAGATCCAGTCTCGCCAGTTGATTTTCTGATCGGGATCACGCGTGTCGCGGAAGAACGCGATCATGGCCACGACCAGCGGATATTCAACGACCGTTCTGAACATGAACGGCGCCATGATTGCCACAAAGATGCCACCCAGCGCGCCGCCGAGCGCAACCCAGAAATAAAATTCCGTGAGATGCCGTGTGTCCGGCCGGCGTGAGGCGAGAGCCGTGTGGCAGAGCAAGGCGCCTGCAAAGAGCACCAGAATGTGCGATCCGAGCAGATACCACAGCAGATTAGCGGCCACGGGTTTACTCGCTGCAACGAGCGGGAACAGCACGAGCAGAATCACCGGCACAATACGCGACAGTGTGATTGGCGAAAGCCGGAGCCTGCGCGCAAACGCGATCATGAACGTAATCAGATAAGCGGCGAGCGGCATCACCCAAAGGAACGGAACGGACGCGAGATTGAGCAGCATGTGATTGGTCACCGCCAGCATCAACGCCGAAGGCACAAACGCTGCCGCCAACCAATACAATCTGAGCTTCCAGCTTAACCGCTCTCCCTCGGTGACAGTGGCAGCGCTTTCAGATTGTGTGACCGTCCCCGGTTCGCTGAGATGTTTCCAGACCGTCGCTGCTCCACCGAACACCATCAGGACCAATACCGCATAAGCCGCAAACCAGGACTCGCTTTGGAGCCGCACGCCCAGTCTGGGCTCGATCAGCACAGGATATGCCAGCAACGCGAGCAGACTTCCCGCATTACTCACCGCATATAAAAAGTAAGGATCCTTTCCCGACGCCGTCGGGGTCTTTGACAGCCAGTTCTGAAGCAACGGCGCAGTCGTCGACACAACGCCGAACGGAATTCCCACAGTCCTTATCAGTTGGCCCAGCAACCATAGAGTCGGATGATTCGTCGCCGCAGAATCAGGTCTTGCCGCGAAATGCATGGGAAGGAAAAGCAGCGCTGCCAGCATCAGAATGGAGTGGACGATCATCTGCGTCCGCACGGTCGCGTAACGCTCCAGCGCATGCGCGTATCCGTATCCCGCGAGCAGCATCAACTGGAAAAACAGCAGGCAGGTAATCCACACGGCAGCGGCGCCGCCAAGCAGCGGCAGCATCATTTTCCCGACCATGGGCTCGCTGCAGAATAAAAGGAACGCGCTCAAGAAGATCGTTGGTGCGAATAACAGCACGAGGTGATGCGTTCGTTCCACGGCAAGGGGCGCTTGAACTTCTGTGGTTGCCTGCATAAGAAGGGAGTTTTATAACACGTTTAGCGCGCTTCCATCATGACGACTTTCAAGGTCACGCTCGAGTACGACGGTACACGCTACAGCGGCTGGCAGGAGCAGAAAAATGCGCGCACCGTCATGGGCGAGATCCGGAAGGCCGCAGAACAAGTGTTTGGCGGCGATTTGGAAATGCAGGGCGCCGGCCGAACCGATGCGGGCGTCCACGCGCTTGCGCAGGTCATGCACATCAAGGTGGCGTCCCAGGTGCAGCACACTCTGGATGTTATCCGCCGCCGTTTGAACGACTTACTTCCTGCCGACATCGCGATCCTCAACGTCGAGCGTGCGCCTCGTAACTTCCATGCCCGGCACGATGCAGTCGCGCGGGTCTACCTTTATCAGATCTCGCGCAGGAAGCAGGCGTTCATCAAACGATACGTATGGTGGGTGAAGGAAGAACTGGATATCCAGCACATGTCAGAAGCGGCTGCAATGCTCGCCGGCCGGCATGACTTCGTTTGTTTCCACGCTTCAGATCCATCGCGGCCGGGCGAATCCACGATTGTCGAAATCGAGGGCGCGGCGATCGAAACGGAAGAGGACATCATTCAATTCCGAATTGCGGGTTCGCATTTTCTCTGGCGAATGGTGCGAAGGATTGTGGGCGCGTTGGTAAAGGTTGGAAAACGCGAGATCACGCTTGAAGATTTTCGAAAACTCGTGGACGGCCGATGTGATGCAAAGCTCGATGTCGCGGCCTGGACAGCTCCGGCATCCGGGTTGTTCCTCGAAGAGATCCGTTATTAAGGCTCGCCGATGTCTTCATTCCAGAGTTCTTGGTTCTGTCGAATGAACTCCGTCATCATCTGGATGCACGCCGGATCCTGAAGGACTTCAACCGACACGCCGCGCGACCGCAGAAGCTCCTCTTCGCCCGTAAAGGTTCGATTCTCTCCGACGATGACTTTTGGAATTCCGTAGAGAAGAATCGCACCTGAGCACATGGAACAGGGCGAGAGCGTCGTATAGATGACGCACTCTTTATAGGTGGACGCCGGTTGCCGTCCCGCGTTTTCCAGAGCGTCCATCTCGCCGTGCAGCACGGCGCTGTTTTGTTGAATGCGACGATTGTGCCCGCGGCCAATGACGGTGCCGCGATGGACAAGAACTGAACCTATCGGAATACCGCCTTCTTTGAGTCCCTTCTCAGCTTCCTCAATTGCTGCCTGCATGAATTCGTTCATGAACGAATTTTAGCGAGCATATCCGCAAGCATTCTAAAAACTTTAGCTACAATTACGCTCGCCATGAATGATTCGAATCTCCGCAAGGCGATGGGCTTCGGCGATCTCGTGCTGTTCTACCTGGTAACGGCCCTGAGCCTGCGCTGGATTGCCACCGCCGCCGCCGCCGGACCAAGTTCCATCCTTATCTGGCTGATCGGGTGTGTGACCTATTTTGTTCCGCTGACGTTTTGCGTACTCGAACTTTCCTCACGATATCCGGACGAAGGCGGCATGTACTTGTGGAGCAAGAAAGCCTTTGGCGAATTCGCGGGCTTCATGACCGGCTGGATGTACTGGACGGCGAACCTTCCGTACTATCCGGGCGTGCTGTATTTCGCTGCCGGCAACGCTTTGTTTATTGGAGGCAATCGGTGGCAGCACCTGTCGAATAGCAGTTCGTACTTCATCATCACGGCTCTTCTGGGACTTGCGCTGGGATTCGGTTTGAATCTCATCGGCCTCGACATCGGAAAGTGGCTTCACAATTTCGGTGCCATCGGCACCTGGGTACCGGCGTCGATGTTGATCGTCATGGGATCTATCGCGTGGCTGCGATTCGGTTCGGCCACTGCGATTGAACGCGCGACGCTCCTTCCTGATTTCGATCTGAAAAACGTTTTCTTCTGGTCAACGGTTGCATTCGCGTTTGGCGGAGTCGAAGGGGCTTCAACGATGGGGAGCGAGATTCAAAATGCGCGGAGAAATATTCCGCGAGCATTGCTTGCCGCGGGTGTAATCATCACCTTTATCTATGTCGCTGCAACGGCAAGTGTCCTTGTGGCCTTGCCGGCGAATGACGTCACGGGTTTACAAGGTTTCATGCAGGCGATCAGCGAGGTCGGCAGCCGCATCGGATTGAACGGCCTATCGCCCTGGGTCGCCCTGCTGGTCACGATAAGCAGCATCGGCGGTGTCAGCGCGTGGTTTGCCGCATCATCGCGGTTGCCGTTTGTCGCGGGAGTCGACAAATTTCTGCCGGCCGCATTCGGCCGCATTCATCCCAGGTGGAAAACGCCTTACGTCGCGATGGCCGTCCAGGCGGCACTTGCAGCCGTTTTCATTTTTCTTGGGCAAGCCGGAACGTCCGTGAAAGGCGCCTACGATTTTCTCGTCGGTATGGGCGTGATTTCATACTTTCTTCCATTCATTTACATGTTCAGCGCCGTGATCCGCCTGCAACGGGAACCTACCGGACCTGAGGTCATGCGCATCCCCGGTGGAAGACCCGTCGCCATTGTTCTCGCGATCCTCGGCCTGCTCACCACGATGATTTCCAGCGTTCTTGCATGTATCCCGCCCGCTGAAGAGCCCAACAAATTTCTTGCCGTCGTCAAACTCCTCGGTTCCAGCGGGCTGATGGTTGGTATCGGAGCGGTAATTTATTGGATCGGCAAATCAAGGTCCGCAGATAGCAGCCGGTGAAAGAGATGCTCGCCGGCTTCACGCCGAACGGAAAGGCGGCCGGCTGTATAGGCGCGCGACGCAAGACCGCGCTGCACGGACCTGCAGATGGCGGTATCCTCCTGCTGAATGCGATCGCTTGCCTCGACGCTGGCAATGTTGCGAGAACGCGCGGCTTCAGAAACATCGGTGAAGTAGAAATCAAAAATGATATCCGTGCGATCGACGCCACGAGGGATGACCAGATTCGTGTCCATTGCGCTCTCGTAGCAGTTGATCATGAAGTTTGGATAGATCCAGTAATAGAGCGCCTGGCCGCCGGTTGCGACGGGACTGGACTGCAGGCAGAAACGCTCGCCGATCTCGATTCTGTAGTCGGCGTAATCGAGAATGCTGTCGAGGCTCTTATGAAGGTGCGGCACGTGGTAGCCACCGTCGAGATAGTTATCGACGAAGACTTTCCAGTTGCATTCGAGATAGTACAGCCGCCGCTCGAACCAGTGAAAACGCGCAACGTCAAGGGCGGGAATCGCGTCGAGAGGAGCGCCACTCGGTTCCAGCCTGACGAGTACCCATTTCTTCCAGACGGCAACATCCATCGGCAGAAGGCTCATCGCCCGGCGGTCGAAATCCACAACGGCGCCCATATCGGGTGCGCTTTTCAACTCACCTTCGAGCGAGTAGGTCCAGCCGTGGTAAGGGCATCGAAGTTGATTCGCCTCGCCGCACGTTTCGGTCATCACGGCTGCCGCATGATGCCGGCATACATTAAAAAATGCGCGGAGTGTGCGGTCACTTCCACGTATCACAACAAATGGCTCGCCCGCGATTTCGCCCGTAATGTAGTGGCCCGGTTTTTCAACCTGCTCTGCGCGTCCGGCAAGCTGCCATGAACGCGAGAAGACAGTCTTTCGCTCGCGATCCGCGATCTCCGGATTCGTGTACCAGGAAGCGGGAATTGTCCAGGCTTGTGCCAGCGGCAGATTGGGATCGTATTTCACAGAACCGGCGTGGCGGTTTTTCGCCCGGGATTGAAGAACGGCGTCTTCACGACAGAGGTTGGGACTCGATGACGCACCGCTTCGACAGTGATTTCCATTTCAAGCGCAGCTCCGGGCTTCGCAAAATCGCTCTTGATCGTGGCGAGCGCAATCAGCTTCTTCAAAGAAGGCGACCATGTCGTGGATGTGGCCTTGCCGATCTGAATTCCATTCTTGTAGACGGGCACCGCGACGCGTGAAGCTGTCGCGGGAATCGAGGGCGCCAGGCCGATCTCGTCATACAGTTTTTCGACACTCGGCCAGTCCACTTCGAGTCCGGCGATCTGGCGAGTGTGACCGCGCTTCTGTTCGCGCACGAGCGCGTCGTGGCCGACGAATCGAATCTTGTTCAAGTCGACCAATCGGCCGAGGCCAAGCTCGAATGGTGAATACTTTTGAAGCTCGATCATCGCCTTTTTGCTGCTGTTGAAATCAACCTCGATGAGCAGGAGTCCCGCTTCGATGCGAGCCACGTCCAGCGCGAGCATCCCCGCCGGGTGAATATCAAAGGCGCGTCCGGCACTCATCAACGCATCCCAGACCCTGCTGCCTTCATTCCACGACATCCAGATCTCGTAGCCCAGGTCGCCGGTGTAGCCCGTGCGTGAGATTTCGACCGGAACTCCGGCGATCCTGCCGTGGGTAACGTGAAAGTACTTCAGGTTCGGGATATCCGCGCCTTCAACGATCGTCGCGAGCAGCCTGCCGGACGTTGGACCTTGCAGCGCAAGAGCAGCAACGTTTTCAGAAATGTCTTCGATCCGAACGTCCATGCCCTGAGCGTTCTGATGAAACCATCGGAGGTTGGGGTCGGCCGCCGTCCATCTATACGTGTTCTCATCGAGGCGCGAGACGGTGCCGTCGTCGATAACCTTTCCGTTTTCGTCACACCAGGGCGTGTAGATCACCTGTCCGACGGCGACCTTGCGCATGTCGCGCGTGACGACGCGATCGACAAGCCGCGTCGCATCGCGGCCGGTTATCCGATACTTGAAAAGAGGAGAGACATCGATCAACGCAGCCGAATTGCGGATCGCGTTGTATTCGTGCTCGTGATGCGCTTCATATACGCTGACCGTGTAGTAGCCCGACCACTCGCGATAGTTCAGGCTCTCGCACAGCGCAAATGTCTTGTCGTGAAACGCCGTCCCGACCGGCATGAACCTATTTCAGCGCAAACGTAAATAGAGAATTGCCGGCGGCGATCGAAACGTATTGCTTGCCGCCAAGAGAAAACGTCATGGGACCCGAAATCACGCGGCCGCCCACCGGGAATTTCCAGAGCAGCTTGCCATCGCGGGCGTCGAGCGCATAGAAGTAACCTTCACGGCCGCCGCTGAAGAGCAGATTGCTTGCGGTCGTCAGGACGCCCGCGTCGGTAACATCGGTCATTTTGAACTGCCACTTCATTTCGCCGGTATGTGGGTCGAGAGCTCGAATTGCTCCGTAACCTTCATCTTCCTTCGCGTAATTGTTCGCAGTTGTCCGGATTCCAGTCGGTGTGGTCGGTCTGGGCGTGCCGCCGCCGAAGTTCTTTCCCTCGACATACTCCTGTTTCTGTTTCACATAAAGACTCGAATAGTTCGCCCAGGTTGGAATGTAGAAGAGTCCCGTCCTGGGACTGTACGAGGGGTTGTACCAGTTGGTGCCGCCCTGATTGCCCGGCAGGATCAAGACGCCTTGCGAGTTTGGCGTCATTCCAGCAACGCGTTGCGGCCGGCCCTTCTCGTCGAATCCGCTGGCCCAATTGACTTCGACAAAGGGTTTGCCAAGCAGAAACTGGCCGGTTGCGCGATCGAGCACGTAGAAGAAGCCGTTGCGATTCGCCCACAGCATGACCTTGCGGGGACTGCCTTTCCATTGCATGTCGGCGAGGACGGGCACCTGCGTCGCGTCGTAGTCGAACTCATCGTGAGGGGAGAACTGATAATGCCATTTCAGCTTGCCGGTATCAGCGTCGAGAGCAACGACCGAGGAGCTGTAGAGATTGTCACCGGCCCGATCGTCGCCATTGTAGTCAGGCCCGGCATTTCCAATGCCCCAGTACGTGAGGTTGAGATCGGGATCATAGGATCCGGTGACCCAAACGGACGCGCCGCCGTGTTCCCACGCGTTGCTATTTGCAGGCCAGGTTTCGTGTCCTGGCTCGCCAGGTCCGGGAATCGTATAAAAGCGCCAGGCTTCGTTTCCGGTCTTTGCATCGTATGCTGCGATGAAGCCGCGGATGCCGAATTCACCGCCTGCGGTTCCGACAATGACTTTGTCTTTCACAACGAGCGGAGCCAGCGTCATAGCATAGCCGGACTCCGGCTTCGCGACGGCGACATTCCAGAGCGGACGCCCATTCTTTGCGTCGAGCGCGATCAGCCGCGCATCGATGGTTGCCATGAACAGCGTGTCGCCAAGAACGGCGACGCCCCGATTCACGCGTCCACAGCAGGGCCGCGAGGCCTGGTCGGGCGTATGGGAGTACGTCCAGAAGATGCGTCCGGTCGCTGCGTCGAGAGCCACCACGTCATTCGGTGCCTGGACGGTGTACATCACGCCGTCGACAACCAGCGGCGTGGCTTCGAATTTTTCCAGCGATCGCGCCTGGAAGATCCACTGGACCTCGAGGTTCTTCACGTTCTCAGGAGTGATCTGCGACAGCGTGCTGTATCGCTGGCTGTTGTAATTGCCGTGATGAGTCAGCCAATTTTGCGGCTCCTGACCCGAGCGGAGAAGGCGATCATATGGCACCTGCGCCTGCAATGAGCCGGCGGCGATGAGCATCACGAACAGCGCGCGAGGAAGAATGGTGTGTCTCATTAGTTGGCCTGCCCTTTCAGAGAAGCGAGGTAGCTGATCAGATCCGACAGCTCCTGCGTGCTCAGTTTGTCTTTAAACGACGGCATGGGTGAATTATTGACGAAAGCGTATTCGCGCAAATTGGATTTGGAGAAGGACTTCAGCTTCTCGTCTTTGACATCGAGGATCTGCACGGTGAACGTGTCCTGATTCAGAAGCCGGCCATTAAATGTGGCGCCATCCTCCGTCGTAATGCGGAAGAAACGATTCGCGGGAAT
>Ga0207646_10005608_pt1 | contig 13181 bp, 10 predicted proteins | sample KBSK5502metaG_FD_184343 | JGI IMG/M metagenome (GOLD analysis project Ga0207646, IMG submission 184343) | Corn, switchgrass and miscanthus rhizosphere microbial communities from Kellogg Biological Station, Michigan, USA - KBS K5-50-2 metaG... | ecosystem: Host-associated > Plants > Roots >...
CGCCAGCGCGTCGCCCTCGGCCGCGCGATCGTGCGCAGCCCCAAGGTCTTCTTGCTCGACGAGCCGCTGTCCAACCTCGACGCCAAGCTCCGCGGCCAGACGCGTGTCGAGCTGCAGAAGCTCCACCGCGACCTTCAGACCACGTTCATCTACGTCACGCACGACCAGGTCGAGGCGATGACGATGGGCGACCGCATCGCGATCATGAACGCTGGCATCCTGCAGCAGGTCGGCACCCCGGGCGACATCTACGACCACCCCGCGAACCTCTTCGTCGCCGGTTTCATCGGCACGCCCACCATGAACTTCGTCCCCGCGGCGATCACCAACGGATCGGCGAAGGCCTCCGGATTCGAGGTCAAGCTGCCGAAGCCGGTGTCGGCGCAGAAGGGCACGCTGGGATTCCGGCCCGAGGCGGTCACCGACCGTGCCGTCGACGGCAGCCCGAGCATGGACATGAAGGTCGACGTCGTCGAGCGGCTCGGGTCCGACCAGTTCCTGTACGGGACTGTGGGCGGGGACCAGGTCACCGCTCGCGTCGACCCGCGCATGACCGTGTCGCCGGGGGACAGGGTGAAGCTGGGTCTCGACACCCGCAGCCTGCACTTCTTCGACGCCGACTCAGAACAGGCGCTTTTGTAGTCCGGAATCTCGTTAGCCCACCGTGGGCGTAGAGCGCATACGCGCGATTCAGGACTTCGATTCCGCGCGTGCGCGCGCCTTCTGGCGCAGCCTGCGTTCGATTCTGACCGGCCGGGCGCCCCGACTGCGCTCCGTACAGCCGATGCTCAAGGCAGCCGGGGTCGAGGCCCGCGCCGCCGGCGGCGTGCGCGAGATTCCGATCGACAAGATCGCCGGCTCGGTCGCGCCTGACGCGAAGACCAGTGACTTCGACCCCGGTTTTCTGCCCATCAACCTGCGCATGCGCGAGCGCTGGACACGCATCTATCAGGCGATGGTCGAAGGCGACGAGCTGCCTCCGATCGACGTGTACAAGGTCGATGACAAGTACTACGTGATCGATGGCCACCACCGCGTCTCCGTGGCGCGGAACCTCGGCCGCCCGGTGATCAACGCGAGCGTGATCAACGTCAGGACGCGCGCGCCGCTGCCGCCTGGCACCGACCCCGCGTCCCTTTTGCGCGCGGCCGAGTACGCGGCATTCCTCGAGACCACGCAGCTGCACCGTACTCGGCCCGAGGCGCGGCTCGAGTGCAGCCGGCTCGGTCGCTACGACGAGATCCTCGACCACATTCTCGGCCACGCTTACTTCCTGTCCCTGGAGCAGCACCGCCAGGTGCCGCTGCCGGAGGCGGCGGCCAGCTGGTACGACCACGTGTACCACCCGATCGCCCAGGCCATCCGCAAGCACGAGGTCCTCGGGCAGCTGCCCGGTTGGACCGAGGCCGACGTTTACGTCGAGGTGACCAGGCGCTGGCTCGAGCTCAGCAAGGAGGGCGAGACCGCCGGGCCGGATCCGGCGATCGACGAGCTCCTCGCCGAGCACGCGCGCGGCTGGTGGCGCCTGCGGCGCAAGATCAAGCTCGGGGGCACATGATTCGCATCTTGGTTAACGACCCATCGGCGCAGTCGCGTCGCCTTGGCGGCCGGGTTCACCCCGGCCGCGACCCGCGTTACCTTCGGTCGCCGGACCCCGCGGGTGGAAGGCTTCTCAAACGATCGGAACGTCATTCCGGAAGGAGAGCAGGCCCGTCGCGAAGCGACCGGCCGATGAGAGGAAACCATATGGGTTTCCTCTCATAGACGTGATCAAGCTCACCGCACCGTGATTGGCATCATCTTCGGCCCGCCCGGGAGCGGCAAAGGCACCCAGGCCGCCCGCCTGGAGACAGACCTCGGCATCCACCACCTTTCGACGGGCGACGTCCTCCGCGGCGAGGTAGCAAAAGGCACGCCGCTGGGCCAGGAGGTCGGACGGATCATGGCCGCCGGCGACCTGGTGCCGGACGGCCTGATCGTCGACGTGGTCAGGGCGAGGCTGCCGGATGCCGAGCAAGGTGTAGGGGCGCTGCTCGACGGCTTCCCCCGCACCGTCGCCCAGGCGCGGGCGCTCGACCAGATGCTGGCGGACGAAGGACACCGGGTGGACTTCATCGTCGCCCTCGAGGTGCCGGAGGAGGCGCTGGTGGACCGGCTCCTGCACCGGGCGCAGCTCGAGGGGCGGACAGACGACACGCGCAACGTCATCGCCGAGCGGATGCGGGAGTACCACAAGCTGACCGAGGCGGTGCTCGACCATTATCGAAAGCAAGGCGTGCAGATCCACCAGGTCGACGGCACGGGGACGCCGGAACACGTATTCGACCGCATCCACTCCGCGATCAGCGTGGGGTAAAGCCGCATATCCTCTCCGTAGAAGAATCCGATGGCCCGCAAAGCACGCCCCGCTGACCTAGGTCGAGCCATGCCGTCGGCTGCCAACGGCGACGGCCACATGCCGGTCACGGAGCCGGCGCCGTCCTTCGCCGAACCGGCGGTCACCAGCCCGTTCCCGCCCATCGCCGAGTACGCGTTCCTCTCCGACTGCGAGGTCAACTGCCTGATCGCGCCATCGGGCCGCGTGGAGTGGATGTGCCTGCCGAGGCCCGACAGCCCGAGCGTGTTCGCGGCCATGCTCGACCGCGCGGCCGGAAGCTTCGCCTTCGGCCCGACCGGGGTCGGTGTGCCGGCGGGCCGGCGCTACCTGCCCGGAACGCTCGTCCTCGAGACGACCTGGCGGACCCGCACCGGGTGGCTGATCGTCCGCGACGCGATGTGCATCGGGCCGTGGTATCACAGCCAGCGCCGCTCCGGCACCTACCGCCGGCCGCCGTCCGACTACGAGGCGCAGCACATCCTGCTGCGGACCGCGCGGTGCGTCGTCGGCCAGGTCGAGCTGACGCTCGACTGCCAGCCCGTGTTCGACTACGGCCAGACGGAGGCGAAGTGGGAGTACTCGGGCTCCGGCTACGGTGAGGGGCTTGCCAGCGGCGGCGTTGACGAGGTGCCGATCAAGCTCGTCACCGACATGCGAGTGGGCTTCGAGGGCCCGGGCGCACACGCGACGAAGACGCTGCGCCAGGGCGAGCGCGCGTACGTCGCCATGGTCTGGACGCGCTCGCGGCACTCGACCGGGAAGGAATACTGGGCCGAGCACCCCGCGCCGGCCACGGTGGAGGAGGCGTTCGAGCGGGTCGAGAAGACGGCCGACTTCTGGCGCGAGTGGATCAACCGCGGAGTGTTTCCCGAGCACCCGTGGCAGAGCTACCTTCAGCGCAGCGCGCTGACCTTGAAAGGTCTGACCTACAGCCCGACCGGCGCGCTCCTGGCGGCGCCGACGACTTCGCTGCCCGAGACCATCGGCGGCGAGCGCAACTGGGACTACCGCTACACGTGGATCCGCGACGGCACCTTCATGCTCTGGGGCCTGTACACGCTCGGCTTCGCCCGCGAGGCAAACGACTTCTTCTATTTCGTCGCCGACGCCGCGGCAGGCAAGAAGGAGCTGCAGATCATGTATGGCATAGGCGGCGAGCAGCAGCTGGTCGAGAAGACGCTCGACCACCTGAGCGGTTACGAAAGCTCGCGCCCCGTTCGCATCGGCAACGGCGCGTTCAACCAGAAGCAGCACGACGTCTGGGGCGCGGTGCTCGACTCGGTGTACCTGCACACGAAGTCGCGCGACTACCTGCCCGAGGTCGTGTGGCCGATCCTGAAGCGCGCCGTCGAATGCGCGATCGAGAACTGGAAGCTGCCGGATCGCGGCATCTGGGAGGTGCGCGGCGAGCCCCAGCATTTCACGTCCTCGAAGCTGATGTGCTGGGTCGCCCTCGACCGCGGCGCCCGCCTCGCGGAGCTGCACGGCGACCTCGAGCTGGCAAAGACCTGGCAGTCCACCGCCGACGAAATCAAGTCGGACCTGTGCCAGCACGGCGTCGACGAGCGCGGCGTCTTCGTCCAGCGCTATGGGGCCAGGGCGCTCGACGCTTCGGTGCTTCTGATCCCGCTCGTGAGGTTCCTGCCCCCGGAAGACCCGCGCGTGCGCGCGACGGTGCTCGCGATCGCCGACGAGCTGACGGTCGACGGGATGGTGCTCCGCTACCGCACCGACCAGACCGATGACGGGTTGAGCGGTGAGGAGGGGACCTTCACCATCTGCTCGTTCTGGCTGGTCTCCGCCCTGGTCGAGATCGGCGAGCTCGATCGCGGCCGCGAGCTGTGCGAGAAGCTGCTTTCGTACTCGAGCCCGCTGCAGCTCTACGCGGAGGAGATCGACCCCCGGAGCGGCCGCCACCTCGGCAACTTTCCGCAAGCGTTCTCCCACCTGGCCCTGATCAACGCGGTCATGCACGTCATCCACGCCGAGACGGGGGCGACGCACCACCTCAGCGTCGGGCCGCCTTCTCCCCAGCCCTAGGCTAGGTGCCGCAAGCAGGGTTCCTGTTCTCGATCGCCGGCTTGAGCTTCACCCTGGTCGGTTTCTCGGGACTGATCGCCGCCCTCGGTCGCGACGGCCAGCGCACATCGCTGCTCGTCTATCGCCTTCGGCAGATCCCGGAGATGGCGCTGGCGAGTGCCTTGATCGCATTGATCAGCATTCCCCTGGTCGACCTCGCCGGTTCCCCGATGCTCGCCATCAGGATCGCAAGCGGCCTGGCGTTTGCCTTCACCGCCGGCCACGTCGGACTGCTCATCGTCCGGATGCGCTCCCAGACAGTTCAGCTTCGCCCCAGCAACTGGGTGTTGGCCGCCATCATCGACGTCGGCGTCCTGGCGGTCGCAGTTCTTGGGATTACGACCGCCGAGGCTTCGGTCTACGAGTGGCTGCTCGTGCTCCTCGTGACCAGGCCCGCGATCGCCTTCGTGATCGCGCTGAACGACGTCATGTCCCGGTGACGGCGCACACGACCAGGCCGCCGCATACGGTCTGGACCGGGATTCCGAGTGAGAGCGCTTCGACGCCGGTGCCCACGAGCTTGGCCGATGCGATGGCCAGAACGTGGCCCTGCTCGTCGACCACCGGCCCTCCGCTGTTGCCGGGGCTGATCGGCGCCGAAAACTGCATGTAGTCGCTGCCGTCGAGGCTGCGGTAGCCGGAGACGACGCCGACCGAGATCGTGCCGTCCAGGCCGAGGGGCGAGCCCACGGCCATCACCCTGGCTCCGACCATCGGCCGCACCCCAGCCGAGGAAAGCGGGGTCAATCGCGCGGCGACGTGGATGATCGCGAGGTCGTCGTTGGGGTCGACGCGGACGATCATTCCGGTGATCGTGCTGTCCTTGTGCTTGACCTGCACGGTCGACGTGCCGGCGGTGTAGGCGTCGGCGACGACGTGGAAGTTCGTGACTAGGTCGGAGCCGTTCGCGTCGGCGTGGGCGACCCAGGCCGAGCCCAGTTCGTCGCCCGTGTCGATGGTGAACACCGAGGGTTCGACTGCGGCCGCCACGGCGCTCCAGTCGACCTCGGCCGTCTGCCGCGACCGGAGCGTCGCGACCTGCCGCTGCAGGGCGGCGAAGGCTTGCTGCTGCGCGCGCACCTGCTGCTCGAGCGAGGCGGCGGCCCGCCATCCGGAGGCGAGGCCGATGACGGCGACGGTCACAACGACCGCCGCCGCCACCAGCCGGGTGAGGGGGAAACGGCTCACTTCAGAGCTGAGCCCATGGAGGCTTCGGCTTTCGCGATGTTGAGCATCGCCGCGTCGACCTTGTGCCCACCGGCCCTGATCTTCGGGAGGCTGTCGTTGTCCATGCCGTCGATGAGCTCCTGGTCGCCCGCAATCGCGGCGCTAAGCGCGTCGCCCAGGCTGGCGTCCGTGCTGGTGAGGTTCGACGGCACGACCGCCTTGCCTCGGTCGGCCTGGAACGCCTGCGCGTCTTCGAGAAACTGCTGCGCGGCGGTCCGGCATGTGCTGTAGCTGCTGCATGCGACCACAGACTGGTAGTCGGTCTGCACCTTGCCCGAGTCGGCGACGTACATCGCGACGTAGTCGGCGGTCACCTTCTTGGTGGCCGCGTCCTGCTTCGCCTGGGTAAGTGCGGTGTCGGTGGCGACGAGCGCCGCTTTGGTGCTCACGAACGCGTCGAAGGCCTGGTTGCGCTGCTGGGCCGCCGTGTTGGCGACATAGCCCAGGGTGCCGGCGGCGAGGAGCGCCGCCACGCCGAGGACGGCCGTCTTCAGCCAGGGAGGCTTGGCGCGCCGCGCCTTGGCATTCGCGAGGACCGGCTCAGGGCCGGAAAGAACCGGCTCCGGCTCCGGTGTCTGGGGCGCTGCCGGCGCTTCCGGCACGGGTAGGGTCACGATTCCTTCTTCTATCTCGAGGTTGGCTGCCATTGGATCTCTCCCTTGAACGCGGATCTGACGGCGACGCGGCCAAGGGTTTCGCCGATCGCGTCTCACCCGCAGTCTCATGCGGGTGTCGAAATGCGTCTCAAAAGGGAGTTATGGTTGCCCGGGGTCGGAGCGATTGAAGGTTCTGCGCCGTTTCATCGAGGATCCGCGGGCCGTCGACGCGGTCGTCGTCGTGCTGGCGACCTGGTTCGTGCTTGGCGCCTACGTGACCGCGTTCGCCTACGTCAGCCAGCCCGGCCAGGTCCTGGCAACCTTCGAGAAGGCCGGCTTCACCACCGTCACAGCGTCGTGGTCTCTGCTCACCCTGTATTTGTTTGCGGGCTTCGCCGCCGGGCTGCGGGAGGGCCGGTTGTGGAACCGGGCGCTGCCTGACGGCCAGACGGGCACCTTCGCCGCGGCCCTCGTGTTCGGCGCCGCCTGGATCGTCGACCAGGCCTTCTGGGCGCCGATCTTCGTCTCCAACGGTCTCGGTCTTGACGCGCTCTTCACACCGCCGCACCTGATCGAGATGGGCGCCGCCGCCGTGATCGTGAGCGGGCCTCTGCGTGCGGCCGCACGCCGCGGTGAGACCCTCGCGGGCCCGGTGACGCTGACCTCCGCGGCGCTGCTGCTGTCCGTCCTGACGTTCGCCACCCAGTTCATCCACCCTCTGATCGACCCATGGGCCGCTGGGGACTACGACTTCAGGCCCGTGATCGCGCACGCGACATGGCTGGGGGAGAACATCGGAGTGGCCTCGATCCTGGCCCAGGCGGTGATCCTGGCCGGCACCGGGCTGCTGCTGAACAGCGGGTTCAAGCTCCGTCCGGGCTCGATGACGTTCGTGTTCACGCTCAACGGCGTGCTCGTGACGATCACCAAGTCGCATTTCCAGCTGCTGCCCGTGATGGTGGCGACAGGCGTCGCCGCCGATGCGTGGGTGGCGTGGACCGCGCGGCGGACGGGCAAGCCGTCGGCGTCGCTGTGCGCTGTGATCGGCGGCGCGTTTGCGACGTCCTACCTGGTCGAGGTCGCGCTGCTGCCGGCCGGCTCGACGTGGGGATTTTCGCTCGCGCTCGGCACGATCTTCGCGGCCACGATGCTGACCTGGATGATGGGGCGGGTGCTGCGCGCCGGCCTGCCTGGCGCGGTGTTCGAACCCTACGAGGTGCTGGTCAAATCGCCCGCCCCGGATGAGCACTGGACGCTGGACCCGGACAATTCGGTCCGCGAGCAGCTTGTGCGGTCGGCGCTCGACGACCTCGGCACACCGGAGGCGCTGGGGCGGAACCCGCTGGCGAAGCTGCCGGGTCTGTCTCGTGGCGGGAGCGCGGCGAACGAGCTGCGCGAGGTGCTGGTGGACGTGATCGGCGAGCTTGCGGGCTCGGTCGCGGCTCGGGACGCGGAGTGCGGCCGCGTGCTCCTGGACTATTACGTCCGGCGGGTAGGGAGCCACGAGGTGGTGGCGGAGCGGCTCTATCTCTCGCGGCCGACCTATTACCGCCGCCTGCACCACGGGTTTCAGCTGGTGGCAACCCGGCTGGACGAGATGAGCCTTGCCGGGCGGGCGGCCACGCCGGCGGGGTGAGCCGGTTCATCGAGGTCTCGCACCCGGTGGTCGCCGGGATGAAGACGTATCCGGGGCTGCCGGAACCGTCGGTCGAGGTGAACCTGTCGTACGAGGCCTCTCACGAGCGGTATCAGGGGAAGGCGGAGTTCTTCATCGCCTCCGTGCACCTGTGCGGGAACACCGGGACGTACGTGGACTCGCCGGTGCACCGGCACCGCGGCGAGTCCGACCTGGCGTCGCTGCCCTTGGAGCGGCTCGCGGACATGGAGACGGTGGTGGTGGATTGCTCAGGTTCTGAACGGGCGATCGACGCCTCCGCCCTCGCCGACGTCGAGGTGCGCTACCGGGCGGTCTTGATTCGCACCGATTTCTCGCGGCACTGGGGGACGCCGTCGTACTTCTCCGAGCCCAACCCGTTCCTGACCGCGGACGCGGGCGAGATGCTCGTGCGCCAGGGAGCGCTGTTCGTGGGCATCGACTCGCTGAACATCGACGACACGTCCGACTGGGCGCGACCGGCGCACACGATCCTCCTCGGTGCGGGAATTCCGATCTGCGAACACATGACGAACCTGGAGGCGGTGCCGGCGTCGGGGGGCCGGCTGCACGCGGTGCCGATCGCGTGGGTGGGAGGGGCGTCGTTCCCAGTTCGGGCGTACGTAATCGCGAAGTAGCCCTTTTGCGCAAAACAGGCCATTGCGGGCGCGCGGGAGTAGGTGTTTTGCGCAAAACGGTGTCTTAACGGGCTGGGTTGGCGCGCGTCAGGCGATGGGTCACCCTGTCGGAGTGACTCGGCGGGAGCGTATCCAGCGGCGACGGCTGGGAAGAGGCGTGTACTGCCCTGCAGACCTGCCTGAAGGTCCGTGGACGGTCCTCCGTGCATGGTTGGAAGCACTGCCTCCTGACTCTGTTGTTGCCGGCCCGACTGCTGCGTGGCTGCTCGGCCTGGACCTTGATCCGACAAACCCCGTAGAGGTGATCGTTCCGATTGGCTCGTGGGCCCGTTCGCGCGCCGGCCTTCGTGTGCGGCACTGCGCGATCACGAGCAGCGAAGTGGTCCGGGTTCAGTGTCAGCTCGCCACGACGATCGACCGGACGTTGCGAGATCTGTCGCTGCGACTCTCGGATGTCGAGTTGATGATCGCGATCGATGGTGCTTTTCGTCACGGGCTGACGGATGCGTCGAGGCTCCGATTCAACCGCAGGCTGCGCCGGCTGGGCGAATTGGGTGCTCCCGCCGAGTCGGCGATGGAAACGCGGCTGCGTTGGACGCTCATACAGGCAGGCCTTCCTAGACCGGAGGTTCAGACCAGGCTCTTCGATTCGGCCGGTGAATTCGTCGGTCGGGCCGACCTTTACTACCCCTCCGCGCGGTTGGTGATCGATTACGACGGTGGCAACCATCGCGATCGCCTTGTCGAAGACAACCGCCGCCAGAACATGCTCATCAACGCCGGCTATCGGGTGCTGCGATTCACCGCCGCGGATCGACCGCTAACGATCACTGCGCAGGTTCGGCAGGCTCTGGTTTCAGGAACAGCGCGGCAAGAGGTGGCAGTGTCAGCGTGACGCTGTGCCCATGCCCGTGCATCGCCACCGGCACCGCGTCCACCCCGCCCATGTTCCCCATCCCGCTCCCCCCGTACAGCGGCGCGTCCCCGTTCAGCAGCTCCCTCCAACGCCCACCCGAAGGGATCCCGATCTGGTAGTTGTACCGTGGCACCGGCGTGAAGTTGAACACCGCCACGACGACGTCCTCGGGTGAGCGCCCGCGCCGGATCAGCGACACGACGCTGTGCTCCGAGTCCGTGACGTCGATCCACTGAAAGCCGGCCGGGTCGAAGTCCAGCTCGTGCAGCGCTTTCTCCTCGCGCAGCACTCGGTTCAGGTCACCCACCCACAACCGCAGTCCGCCGTGCATCGGAAGGTCCACCAAATGCCAGTCGAGCGACGACTCGACGTCCCATTCCTTCCACTGCCCGAACTCGCCGCCCATGAACAGCAGCTTCTTCCCGGGCTGCGCGTACATCCACCCGAACAGGAGTCGTAGGTTCGCGAACTTCTGCCAGTCGTCGCCGGGCATCTTCGCGATCAGCGATCCCTTCCCGTGCACGACCTCGTCGTGCGAGAGGGGGAGCATGAAGTTCTCGCCGAACGCGTACAGCATCCGAAAGGTCAAGTTCTGGTGGTGGAACTTGCGATGCACGGGCTCGCGCTCGAAGTAGTACAGCGCGTCGTGCATCCAGCCCATGTCCCACTTCATCCCGAAGCCCAGCCCGCCGACGTAGGTCGGCCGCGAGACCAGAGGCCAGGCAGTCGATTCCTCGGCGACGGTCTGCACGTCCGGCTGCTCCTTGTAGACCTCGATGTTGAAGCGGCGCAGGAAATCGACCGCGTCGAGGTTCTCGCGGCCGCCGAACTTGTTCGGGACCCACTCGCCCGCCTTGCGTGAGTAGTCGAGATACAGCATCGATGCCACCGCGTCCACGCGCAGCCCGTCCGCGTGGTAGCGGTCGAGCCAGCAGAGCGCCGAGCTGAGCAGAAATCCCCGCACCTCGTTGCGCCCGTAGTTGAAGATCGAGGACCCCCAGTCGGGGTGCACCCCCAGGCGCGGGTCGGCGTGCTCAAAGAGGTGTGTACCGTCGAAGTACTGCAAGCCGAACTCGTCCGCCGGGAAGTGCGACGGCACCCAGTCGAGGATCACGCCGATCCCGTTCTGGTGCAGGTAGTCGACCAGGAACATGAAGTCCTGCGGCGTCCCGTACCGCGACGTCGGCGCGAAGTAGCCCGTCACCTGGTAGCCCCACGAGCCGTAGAACGGGTGCTCCATCACCGGCATGAACTCGACGTGTGTGAATCCCATGCGCGAGGCGTAGTCGGCCAGCCGGGGTCCGAGCTCGCGGTACGTCAGCCAGCGGTTTCCCTCTTCCGGCACCCGCATCCACGAACCGAGGTGCACCTCGTACACCGAGAACGGCGCGTCGCGATTGTTGGCCGCGCGGCGGTTCTGCATCCAGCCTTCGTCGCCCCAGTCATAGGCCAGGTCCCAGACGATCGATGCCTGCCGCGGCGGCGCCTCGGAGAAGGTCGCGAACGGGTCCGCCTTGTCGACGCCGGTGCGCGTCACCTTGGAATGGACGTGGTACTTGTAGAGCGCGCCGTGACCGACGCCCGGGATGAAGCCCTCCCAGATCCCCGACGTCTCGCGCGCGTAGAGGCCGTTCGCGTTCTTGTCCCACTGGTTGAAGTCGCCGATCACGCTCACCGTGTCCGCGTTCGGCGCCCAGACCGCGAAGTACGTCCCGTCCGGCTCGTGCGTGAGGTGGGCTCCCAGCTTGTCGAAGAGGTGGCTGTGGGTCCCCTCGTTGAACAGGTGCAGGTCGAACGGGCTCAGCAGCGACCGCGCTGTCACGCTCATGAAGGCGTCACCAGATCAAGAATCCCACGAAGCGGTATGCGAACCCAGTCCGGCCGCAGGTTGAGCTCGTAGCGGAGCTCGTACAGCGCCTTCTCCAGCAGCATGGTCGTGAGCTGCAGCTCGAGATCCTCCTGGTTCTGCGGCACCCATGATTTGTTGCCGGCGGTCGCGAGGTAGCTCTTCAAGAACACCGCCGAGACCGAATCCACCCAGAAACGCGCCCATCCCTGCAGCTCGACCAGCCGCTCGGGCGTCACCTGCTGCGAGCGGAGTGCGGCCTGGCTCGCGTACGAGAACGAGCGGAGCATCCCCGCCACGTCGCGCATCGCCAGGCGCTTCAGCCGGCGTTCGTAAAGGGTCCTGGTCGGCTCTCCCTCGAAGTCGATGATCACGAAGTCGTGGCCGGTGTACAGCACCTGGCCCAGGTGATAGTCGCCGTGGATGCGGATCCTGGTCGCGTTGAGGCGGCGCGACAGGAACGACTTGAGGATGTGGCCGATTCGCGACTCCAGCTCCAGCACCTTGCTGGCGTCGTCCCGCGCGTCGGCGGGAATCCGCCGCAGCTGCGTCCGGAGCAGGTCTATAGCGCGCACGGACAGGCCGCTGATCGACTGGTAGATCGACCTCTGGTCGAGCGGCGAGATGCGCTCGGGCGCAAACGCGGCGTCCTCTGGATCGGACGACAGCGCCGCGTGCAGCTCGGCGGTGCGTCGCCCCAGCAGCCTTGCCGAGTCGAGGTAGCCGCCGATCGCCTTGACCGCGATCTCGGCGGGCTCGAGCCGGCTCGCCTCGAGGATGCTCCGCGGCAGCTGGGGCGGCGTGACGCCGGCCAGGTCGGGCGACGTGAAGAAGTGGCTGATGGTGTTGAGGGTGTACTGCCAGGCGTCGCCCTGGTTGGGCACGTAGCCCTGGAGGATCGCGATCGAGACCGGCTCGCCCTTGCCGCGGCGGTACTCGAGGCTTCCCGCCAGCGGCGCGATGTGGTTGAAGTCCGTCTTCTCGGTCAGGAAGCGGCCGACCTCCAGCTCCGGGTTCACGCCCTCCTCCAGGCGTCGAAAGACCTTGAGCATCAGGCGCTCGCCGAAGATCACCGAGTTGTTGCTCTGCTCGGCGATCGAGAGCTGCGCCTCCAGTCGCACGGTCTCCGGTCCGCGCAGGCGCGCGAAGGCGCGCGTCGTGGAGCCGATCAGCGTCCCGGAACCTCCGGTCGCGCGGCGCCGGCGCGCGATCGCACCCAGGACCGCCTCGGCGAAGTTCGGCGTGGCGAGCGCGTCGTACAGCAGGCCCCGGGCCTCCTGCTCCCCACCTGTGGAGAGCTGGCCCGAAGGGCCTGAGCCGCCCTGGTTGCGCACCCAGGCGATCGCCGACTGCGGCCAGCGCTCGAGGATGTGCGGCGCCTCGGCGGCGTTGGCGTACGCGATGGGCACCATGTACGTGTCGGGGTCGCCTTCAGCGTAGCCGACGGTCACCGCCGTCAGGTAGGAGGAGCCCTCCCCGCCCGGAATGGTGACGACGTCGCTGACCGTCGCCGTCTTCATCCTCCTGGCCTTGCCCGCGAACCACCGCCGCTGCGGGATGTAGCCGAGCAGCACGCTCTCCAACCGCTCCTTCGAGCGCCCGACCAGCGCCGCTTCCCACCCGCCGACCGTCCGCACCTCTGGCAGCGTTGCCGCGGCTTGCGTGCCGTCGCTCTGGATCGTCGGCACGGCGCGCGGCTGCATCGAGAACCAGTAGAAGGCGTGCGGGCCGAGGGTCAGGAAGTACGGGTTGTCGCCGATCACGGGCATCTCGTTGCTGCTGAACAGCTCGACGGGGACGAGGCCCTTCCACGCCGACAGGTCCAGCTCGACCGCCTGCAGGAAGCGG
>Ga0207646_10005609_pt1 | contig 13181 bp, 15 predicted proteins | sample KBSK5502metaG_FD_184343 | JGI IMG/M metagenome (GOLD analysis project Ga0207646, IMG submission 184343) | Corn, switchgrass and miscanthus rhizosphere microbial communities from Kellogg Biological Station, Michigan, USA - KBS K5-50-2 metaG... | ecosystem: Host-associated > Plants > Roots >...
CACTGAGCGGCCTCATCACAGCCTCGGCCAGGTGCCGCCCCTGACGTTTTTGCCGAGGCCAGACACGCCCGTAAAGTCTACCTTTGAAGTGTCTACTTGACGGGGAAGCTTACGGCCTGCTACTCCAGGACGGCGAGTCTCCGACCTACGTGAAAGAGCAGATGGGCCACTCCAGCATCCAGGTCACCGTGGACGTGTACGGCCACTTCATCCCGGGGAATAATCGGGGCGCGGTGGAACGGCTGGCGAGCGCCACGAGTCGCACGACTTCACGTCCTGACTTTGACGCCACTATGACGGTCGCCGCCGACGTACAGGGCCGTTCTGTAAGTATCCGAGAATTTGGTGCCCCCGGGGTGACTCGAACACCCGGCACGCAGTTTAGGAAACTGCTGCTCTATCCACCTGAGCTACGGGGGCATCAGGACTTACGAGACGATCGGCCTCGATTTTAGCACTTTGGGATGATCTATGGGATGAAACAGTCCGGGTCAACCCCTCGATCAGCGTCATGGATGACCGCAAGTGGCGGGTGCTCAAGTGAGCGTACCTGAGCGTCATCTTGAAATCGCTGTGGCCCAGGATCTCCTTCAGGTCCTGAAGGCTGCCACCCCTCTGGACGAAGTGGCTCGCGAAGGTGTGGCGGAGAAGCGAAAGTCCTTGATGCCGGCCCGGTCGAGGGCAGTCTCGAACGCGGTCCTCACCTGGCCCCAGCGGCGTCCATCGGGCTTCTTGAAGAGCAAGCCCTCGCGCTTCGCGGGATCGGGCTCCAGAGCCAGGAGGGCGGCCTCCAGGTCGGCGTTGATGGGGATGCCGCGTGGCTTGCCACTCTTGGTCCGGTAGAGGGTGATCGTCGCCGTGCTGAAGCTCACCAACTCCCAGGCGAGCCCCAGGATCTCTTCTTTCCGGCAACCCGTATTCAAGGCGATGGTGACGATGCTGGCGAGGAAGACGTTCTTCGAGCGCGTGCAGGCATCGAGGAGTCGGGCGATCTCCTCGATCTCCAAGAACCTCTCTCGATTGGCCGGCTTCTTCGGTAGCTCGATGTCGATCAGGTCCTTGATGTAGCCCCACCGCTTGGCCAGTCTCAGCATGTGCTTCAGGACCGACAACTCGTTGCACGTCGTATACGCTGACACCTGGCCCATGCGTGCCTGCTCGTACCGAGCAGCTTGGACCGCGGTGATCTCGCGGATCGGCGTGTCCGGCTTGAAGTGGGGCAACAGTCGCCTGCCGATGATGCGGCGATCCTCCCGTAGGCTCCGCTTGCCCTCCCGCTCCTTGTGGAGGAGGTACTGTTCCGCGACCGCCCCGAAGGTCATCTCGCTGGCCACGACTTCTCCGGCCTCGATGGCCTTCAGCCGGACCTGGAGCGCGTCCATCGCGTCCTGCTGAGACCAGGTCGCGTCGAACTTCTTCACCTGCCGTCCGTCGATCTGGACGGTGTAGCCCCACGAGGCGCGTTTCTCGCGCCGGCCCGAGAGCCCGCGGGCCCTCCACTCCTTCTTCATGATCTTGCCGCCGCTCATGCCGCTCATGCCGTGCTCCCTACCCTCGCTTTCTCGATCGCGCGCTGGCGATCGGTTTCAGAGACTTGATGTTGTGTAGCAAACCACGAGAGAGATGCCCACGGAGGCTTTGGCGCCGCTTGGTCTTGGCCGCCTCCGAGACGGCCGGGTCCTGAAGCTGGGCGTCCTGCTGCTCGGCCTCGACCATTCGGTGGTCCCGTTCACGAGTGAGAGACGGATAGCTCCACTTCCCCGCCTGGCAGAGCTTCCAGGCCCGCAAGGCAATGACGTGAGGATGGAGCTTAAGGGAATCGGCGGCATCCAGTTCAGCTTCACCCGCGGCGGTCAGGTCGATCAATTCCGGGAGCGGCTCAGGGCGGGGCCCGGGATCGATGATGGGGAGGCCGTCCTTCCCTTCGCCAATCACCTTCGGGTACGCCGGCTTGTGGAGAACCTCCCTCAACCAGATCTCGTTCTCACGGTGTGTCCACTTCGAGAGGGCCAGATCCAGAGCGAGATGCCGGCGGAGCTTCAGCCAGAGGTCGACGTCCTCGGGAGCCAGGATCGCATCGAGCTTGCAGCCATAGATCCCAGGGAGCACGAGGGCTTCATCGAGGGCGACCCGGCGCTTCCCCTGCTCGATCAAAGCGAGCGTCGCTGGGAGCCACGGTAACCCCGCCGCCCGGGCCTTGGCTGCCACATCGGCCTGGCGCTGGCCGGCCTGTTCCCGGAGGGCCCGGAGCCGCTGTCCGACGAGCTTGGCCAGGGCATCGGCCGGGTGCTGGGGGCGCGGGTGCCGTGAGGCCATGACAGGGGTATAACACAGGTTGGCCCCCTCGGCAAAAAAGGTTTGACCTCGCTATATTCCCCGGCTACCTTGATCCCCATGGCAGAAAAGGCCCGAAGGGAGAAGAAGCCAGAGACCCCCTACGTCACTGTCCCAGACGACCCCAACATCCATCCCCTTCGGCTCCTGCGGATCAGGCGCTGGCTCACCCTCAAGGCGATGGCCCGCGTCTGCAACGTGCACTACTCCGCCCTGTCGCAGATCGAGAACCGCCGCATTGTCCCCAGCCGATTGCAGCGCACGCGCATCAGCCGGGCCCTCGGGGTCGATGCGGTCGATCTCTTCGGGCCAGAGGCCTAGCCGGTGCCGCACGCAGCAGCGCCTGTAGACCTAGATCTACAAGGTCGCCGATCGGCTGTCGAGATCGAGGCCATCTGCCTGGCGATGCTCGATGTGGTCGAAGAGGACCCGCCGATGACGGTCCGCCAGGTCTACTACCAGTTGGTCAGCCGGGGCGTGATCGAGAAGACGGAGTCAGAGTACAAGCACACGGTGGTGCGGCTCCTGACCAAGCTCCGGCGCGAGCACCGGATGCCATCCGGGCACATCGCCGACAACACACGATGGATGCGGAAGCCGAAGTCGTTCACCTCGATCGAGCACGCCCTGACCGAAACCGCCCGGCTCTATCGTCGCGCCGTCTGGGCGACGCAACCCGCCTGTGTCGAGATCTGGTTGGAGAAGGAAGCGCTGGCGGGAGTGCTCTACGACGTGACGGCCGAGTACGACGTCCCGCTGATGGTGACCCGGGGCTATGCCAGTGAGAGCTTTCTGTACAGCGCGGCCGAAGCGATCCGCGAGAACAGCAAGCCCACCTACTTGTACTACCTCGGTGACCACGATCCCTCTGGCCGTGACATCCCCCGGGTCATCGAACGACGACTGCGAGAAGAAGCCCCAGACGCCGACCTCCACTTCGAGCGGATCGCGGTCACGAGCCAGCAGATCAAGCGCTGGCGCCTGCCGACTCGACCCACCAAGACGGACGACAGCCGGGCGAAGGGATTCCGAGGTCGGAGTGTGGAGGTCGATGCGATCCCCCCCGATGAACTACGGGCACTGGTGGAAGCGAAGATCACGAGCCACATCCGACCGCGAGCCCTGAAGGCCTTGCAGGTGGCCGAGGAGTCGGAGCAGGGACTGCTCAAGACCTTCAGTGAGCACTAGCGGGAAGTATGATCGCCCTCCGCGATTACCAGCACGAAGCCCTCGCCGCCATCATGGCCGCCGCCCACCGGGGCATCCGGCGTCAGCTTGTCGTGTTGCCCACCGGCACCGGCAAGACGGTGTGCTTCGTGGAACTCATCCGCCAGCGCGGGGGCCGAGCCCTCGTGCTCGTACATCGTGACGAATTGCTCCGCCAGACCGTGGAGAAGCTCGCGCTGGTGGGCCTGACCAATGTGGGCATCGTGAAGGCCGAGCAGGACCAGCACGCGCACCAGGTGGTCGTCGCGAGCGTCCAGACGCTGAGTCGCGAGACCCGGCTCGCGCGACTCATCCCGAACTTCACCACCCTCATTCCCGATGAAGCCCACCACAGTGTGGCCGAGAGTTACCAGCGGGTGTTCGAGCACGTCCGTGCCTTCGAGGCCGATGGCCCCCTCACCGTCGGCTGGACGGCCACCAGCGATCGCGGCGACGGTATCGGGCTCAGCCACAATGAGACCTACCAGGAGATCGTCTACGAGAAGTCGCTGGTCGAGATGATCCGGCGGCAGTACCTCTGTGACCTCAAGGCCCAGCAGGTGCAGTTGGCCGTGGACTTCAACACCTTGCACGTCCGACGCGGCGACTTCGTGGATCGGGAAGCCGAAGCCCTCCTTCTCGCCGCCGATGCGCCCCAACACGTCCTGGCCGCATACCAGGAGCACGCCGCCGGTCGGACGCGCACGATTCTTTTCACGCCCACCGTGAAGCTCGCCCATGCGATGGCCGACGTCTTCACTGCCAGCGGGCTCGTGGCCGCCGCCGTCGATGCGGAGACGCCGATTGACGAGCGGCGCGCCCTCCTGACCCGCTTCGCGGCGGGCGAGATCCAGGTGGTCGCCAACTGCGGCATTTTGGTCGAAGGCTTCGACTGCCCGCCCGTGGACTGCATCGTCATCGCGCGACCGACGAAGAGCCGGCCCCTCTACGTCCAGATGGTGGGCCGAGGGACGCGCCGGTATCCAGGGAAGCCAAACTGTTTGATCTTGGACTGTGTCGGCGTCACCGCGCGGCATGATCTCCAGACGGCCGCGTCCCTCTTCGGGCTCGATCCCGACGGCACCATCACCACCTCGGTGGTCGCGGCGATCGGCGAACGCGAGGCGGCCGAGGAACAGCGGGCGCTCGAAGGGCGGATCGTCAGCCAGCGCATCGACCTGTTCAAGACGGGGCCACTGGGCTGGGCCACCGTCTCGCCGATCCACTTCATCCTGTCGATGGCCACGGCGGGGGATCTCCATCTCGTGGAGCGAGCCGACGGCTGGATGGTCCAGCATCACCACCGGGATGGTCGACGCGAGATCCTGGCCAGCGCGTTGACCATCGAGTACGCCATGGGCACGGCGGAGGATGCGGCGCGGAAGATTGGGCCCGCCGTCCTGATCGATCGCACGGCCCGGTGGCGGAGTGAGCCCGCCTCGGAGAAGCAACTCGCGCTGCTGAAGCGGTGGCGGGTGCCGCACATGCCCACGCTCACTCGCGGCGAAGCCAGTGAGCTACTGGCCGTGGCCGGGGCGCGGCGGCACCGATGAGAAGTGCGGATCTCGCCGCGAAGCTGCCCGGCGTGAAGCGACGCGGAGCGTACTTCGACACCACGTGTCCGGCGCATCCGGATCATGATCCCAGTCTCTCCTTCTCGGATGGCGACGTGGCGATCCGGTTCCTCTGCCGCAGTGGGTGCACGCATGAGGCCGTGGCCCTCGCGATGGCGGCCCTCGTGCACGCGAATCCCCAGGACTTCTTCTTCCGGCGCAATGGCCGCGAGCCCGTCGCGGTCTATACGTACACCACGCACGAGGGCGAGGTCGTCTATCAGGAATGCAAGTTCCCCGACGGCACCTTCAAGCTGCGGCGCCCTGATCCGCAACACGCCGACCGCTGGATCTGGAACATGCAGAGCGTCCCCAAGCTGCTCTACAACCTCCCCGAACTGCTCGGCGCGACGTGTGTGCTCTACGTCGAAGGCCCCAAGGATGTCGAGACGTGCCGAGGGCTGGGCCTGGTGGCGACCACGCACGTCGGGGGCGCGAAGGCCTTTCGCCCGGAGTACGCGCGCCAACTCAAGCAGGCGATGGCACCGGACGGCTGGGTCGCCGTCCTCCGTGACGAGGACGAGCCCGGGATCGCCATGCAGGGCCAGGTACTCGCCGCCGGCCACACCGCAGGCCTCAAGCTGAAGCAGATCATCCTCCCTGGACTCACGGCGAACTCTGGTGGGGACATCACGGACTGGATCAACGCGGGCCATCTGAAGGCGGAGTTGCTGGCCATCATCGCGGCCACGGCGGAGTGGACGCCGGAGGCCGTCGACATCGAGAGCGAGATCTTCGCGGCGTCGGAATCATCCAGTGAGGACGCTCCACCACCGGAGCGGGAAACCGATGACGAATGGCCGGCGCCCACGCCGATCTCGACCACGCTCGCGCCCGTGCCCGCGTTCGATCTGGCGCTCCTGCCTGTGCCGTTCGCCGACTGGGTGCGGGACATCGCCAAGCGCGTGTCCTGTCCGATCGACTACGTGGCCATCGCCATCATGGTGGTGCTGGCCAGTGTGGTCGGGCGGCAGGTCGGGATTCGACCGAAGGAACACGACGACTGGACGGTCATCCCGAATTTGTGGGGGCGCGTGATCGGCCCGCCCGGCGTGCTCAAGAGCCCTGCCTTGCGGGAAGCCCTGCGTCCGCTGGACTTGCTCATCGCCGAGGCCAAGCAGGACCACGAGCAGGCGCTGAAGGACTACGAGTTCGCGAAGCTCCGGTATGACGCCGAGCGGAAGAAGATCGACAAGCAGTTGAAAGACGCGGTGGCCAACGATCAGGACGTGGCGCCCATCCGCAAGGCCTTCGAGGCCTTGACGGAGCCCACGGAGCCCACGGAGCGCCGCTACCTCGTCAACGACAGCACCGTCGAGAAGCTCGGCGAACTACTCAACGAGAACCCGAAGGGGCTGCTCCAGTTCCGGGATGAGGACAGCGGGTTCCTGCACATGATGGATCGCGAGGGCAATGAGAATGCCCGCGCCTTCTTCTGCGAGGCCTGGAACGGCAACAGCAGCTACACCTACGACCGGATCGAGCGCGGGACCATCTACATCAAGGCGGCCTGCCTCAGCAAGCTCGGCGGGATTCAGCCGGGGCCACTGCGCCACTACCTCCAGGAAGTCTTCGGCAGTGGCGAGCGCGACGATGGGTTCGTGCAGCGCGATCAACTCCTGGTGTACCCCGATGTGCCCACCTGGGAGGACGTGGACGAGATCCCGGACAGCGCGGCCCGCCAGCGGGTGACGACCATTCTGCGCCGGCTCGCCGACCTCGACGTCGCCAGCATCGGTGCGCATGAGAAGGAGGACGAGATCCCCTACCTCCGCTTCACCCCCGAGGCCCAGGTCCACTTCCGGACGTGGCGGGCGGGCCTGGAGCACCGCATTCGCCATGGCGAGGAGCACTCGATCGTCCTGAACCACTTGGCCAAGTACCGCAGCCTCATGCCCTCGCTGGCCCTGCTGACGCATCTGGTGGCGTGCGTCGATCGCGGCATCGGTGGGCCGGTGTCCGAGACGGAGGCGCTCCGGGCCATTCGGTGGTGCGAGTATCTCGAACCCCATACCCGACGGGTCTACGAGAACCTGACCGCCGCGGGCCGGATCAATGCCGCCCACCTGGTCCGGAAGCTGAAGGCCTTGCGCCACGATGACCTCCCGAACCCCTTCCGCGCGAGGACGGTGCAGTTGAAGGGCTGGGCTGGGCTCACGAATGCGGAGGCGGTCAAGGAGGCCCTGGAGATCCTGGAGGAGCACGGCTACGTCCGGAAGATGGGCCGGCCGACCACCGATCGAGGCGGACGGCCGACCGAGGAATACCTGGTCCACCCCAGCATCGTGAAGGACTGGCGATGAGGTTCAGTAGGTTCTGTAGGTCCACACCCCCCCCGCCCTTTCAGAATTTCGCTCGCGCGCGCGCGCGCACACATGCATCAAGTTGCTGTTTCCTCTCCTCCTCCTCCTCTTTAGGTAGAGAAATTGAAAAGGGGGCGGGGGGGTCGGCCCTACAGAACCCACACAACCCTGGGGGCCTGGTGGGGCAGCCCCCTGCCCTGTTCACCTCCTCGGAGCATCGGGCCCCACGATGACCGAGTACTTGACCCCCGACCAGGTCGCCGAGTTGCTCTCGGTCTCGACCAAGACGGTCTTCCGTCTGGTGGCGAAGGACTCCACGATGCCGGTCCTCCGGCTCAACGCCCAGGTGATCCGCTTCCCCCGAGAGCGGCTGCTCCGCTGGCTCCAGCAGCGGGAGGGTGGCCGATCTGGGGCTCGCTCATCCCATAGCTCATCCCATAGTGGGCAGGATGGGCTCAGCGGCGGAGCGGCGGGCTGATGGGACATGGAGTTGCAGCGGCCCCGCGGGGGCAGAGCAGCAGTTCCGCGATCTGTAGCAGTGCGAGCGAATCGCCCACCGGCGCCCCGCCGGAGCCCGCGATGACCCCACGGACAGCAAAGAAGCCCTTCTGCTTTTCCTGTGGCAGTACCCAGTACCTCCGGCATATCGGCGACTGCCAGGACTGGAAGATCCCGGTCATCTGGCCGGCGCCGCTCGATGACCTCGAGCTGGACCTCGAGGACCAGCTCGTAGGCAAGCCGAACGTGCCAAGGCCAAGCCCCCGATGCCCGCGGCGAGCTGCCCGCCCGTCGGCGGATCAGGGCCTGCTGTTCACCCTCTCAACGGAAGGAGCTGCGCCATGAACCAGTCGATCCAGTCCACCCCACTCTCTCGCTGTGCTGATGGCCGTCGCTGGTGGACCAGCCGGCACCGTGACAACTACACGAGCCACGACTACAACATCGCCATCGAGCCCCTGCTCCGGGAGATCCGGACGCCCGACGGCCGCGTCGTCGGTCACGTCACCCGCAACCGCTACGAGGCCGAGGTCTTGAACACCAACCAGATGCTGATCGTGGACGTCGACATCCAGGACGACCATGGCCGCTGCCCCTCGGCCCGGCTCTACGAAGTCGTGCTGGCATTCGCCCGCCGCGGCGAGCGCCTCGATCTCGAGGAGCTGATGCGCGACCGGCTCGAGGGGCAGCTCCAGCTCCGGATGGACCTCGAGGATGGCATCGAGGGCAGTTGGCGCCGCTACCGGACCAAGAACGGCTTCCGCCTCCTCGAGACGAGCGCGCCATGGGTGCTCGAGCCCTGGCCGGCACCGCAGCCGCTGGCCGCGCCGCTGGAGAAGCGCTTCGCGACCCGCGGGGAGCTGGCCGTCGCCCTGGCCGTCGACAAGGACCGGCATGAGCAGCTCAGCGCCCTCCAGGACAAGAACGAGGCTCTGATCGCGATCATGGACAACCTCTACGCCGACCGTGACTACCTCCGCATCTGCCTCGACCAGCGCCTCTTCCGGGCCCGGCTCACGCCGAAGCCCTGGCGGGCCAAGCGGGTGGACGGGCCCACGCTGACCTGCTCCTACCTCGCCACGGTGGGGACCGGGATCATCCATCCCGATCTCGAGTCCCTCCTCCGTGAACACGATGCCGTGACCGGCGCCCACGCGCTGGACGGCACCCTGGCCTAGGAGGACACCATGGAACGGGAGGACCGTCGCTACCCACCGCTGTCGGCGGACCAGGTCGCTGAGGAGCTGGCGCTCGAAGCGCACGAGGCGTCCTGCTCGTTCTGCGCGAACCGACTCGCCGCCCAACAGGGCCGGCCGTTGCCCTTCCCGCCCTCGAACCAGGAGGACTGACAGTGGCGCTCATCCCAATCCTGGCGATCGTGCTCAACATGTTCCGGGGCGAACCTGACCGACAACCAGCGGTCGAACGGGAGTGGGTGACGGGCGCCCGCTGGCAGGACGTGAGGCCTCGCGAGAAGCCTGGGTTCGCCAGCCCCCAGCCGCCCAGCTACATCGACTGAGGCATGATCGCCGACCGGATCGTGGCGCCAGGAGGCAGCACGGGCCCGGCTCGTGGCGATTCCTGGCTAGCCAGGAAACTTGACCGACCACCAGCGATCATCGGAGAATGGCCTGGTCGATCGCCTCTCCCCGGGTCAAGTAAGACCGGTCAACCGCTCGCTCCGAGGAGGAGGCCGATGCTGCGTGTCTGGCAGATCCTGCTGGCGGTCTTGCACGAGTGCCCCTTCGAGATCGTGCCGTGATGGAAGCGCACGCGGAGGCCCGGTAGAAGCCAGCATGCGAGGCCGGATCAGGTTGTGGGAAGGCCTTCCAGACGCCACGCGGAAAGAACTGCTCGCGATCTGGCGTGACCTGCACGACGAGTGCGGCGGCATCACCCGACGCGCGGCGCGCCGCTACCTGATCCAGGTCTGCGAACTCTGGTTGACGACTGCCGTGCTGAGCCAGGAGGCCGCGAAGATCGCCGGACACCGGGCCACCGCGAAGGGCCGCACGTCCACCTCCCAGAAGGTCCGGCAAGCGGCGAAGCGGGCCGCCCTGCAGATGACCTCGCTCGACACCGCCATCGCGAAGCTCAGGGCCATGGCGAAGGAGCCGCACTTGCACGCGGTCCGGCGCCGCGCATGACCCGCCGCCGTCGGTCCACTGTCCGGCCGCCCGAGTCCTTCGACCGGGACATCGTCGGCTTCTTCGACACCCACATCCAAACCAACGAACTGGGCAAGCCCCTGCGTCTGGCCCCGCACCAGCGCGAGATCCTCGCGGCGGCCTTCGACTTCGATGCCCATGGCCGTCTCGGCTGGGACACGATGATCTGGTCGTGCCTGAAGAAGGACGGGAAGACCACGATCAACTCGGGGACGTCCACCTTTTGGCAGTACACGCAGGAACCGCCGAACGAGCAGGCGACGGTGGCGAACGATCAAGAGCAGGCCGAGGCCCGCGCCTTCCGCACGAAGCGCCGCCTGATCGAGCTAAACGCCACGCTGGCCGTGCAGGCGCTCGTGCTCGACAAGTGGCGCATCGTGACCGCCAACGAGACCGAAGACCGCGCGTTGGCGCACGAGTACGCGGGCTCGGCGGGCGCGAACATCGGCTTTAGCTCCTGGGATGAGTTGTGGGCGTTCGTCTCGGAGAACTCCACCAGATTGTGGGAGGAGTTTACGAGTGTTCCGACCCGGACCAACTCCATCCGCTTCGTCACGAGCTACGCGGGCATCATCAACGAGAGCAAGGTCCTCTGGCCGCTCTATCTCCAGGGTGTTGGGCCCGAGGAACATCCGGACGGCCAGGGCGTGCGCATCCACAAGACGCTGCCCCTCTACTACAACGAGAAGGCCCGCCTGCTCGTCTACTGGGACCACGTCCCCCGGATGCCGTGGCAGTCGGCCGCGAAGATCGCCGCCCAGACCCAGGGCTTGCGCCCCGGCACCGTAGCCCGCTTCTGGCGGAACGAGTGGTCGGCCAGCGCGACCGTGTTCGTCACGCCCGAGTTGCTGGACGGGGTGACGGATCGCAGCCACGCGCCCATCGCCCGGCAGAAGACCCTCGTGGTCTACGTCGGCGTCGACGCGGCGACGCGAGGCGATTTTTGCGCGATGGTCATGATCGCACGCGGCCACGATGGCACCTTCGTCCTGATCCAGTACCGCCTGTGGAAGCCCCAGCCCGGCCAGCCCATCGACTTGGAGTTGACGGTTGAACGGACCATCTTCGAGTGGGCCCAGGACTTCACCATCGGCGCGATCTACTGCGATCCGCTGCAACTGGCGTCCACGGGGTCGCGGGTCCGCCGCGCGGGCCTGCCCTTCGAGGACTTCCCGCAGACGGTTGCCGGGACCACGAGAATGGGGCAGGTCCTATACGACGCGCTCCAGAACCGCACGCTCCGCCTCTATCCCGATGACGAACTCCGCACGCAGATGTTAAATGTGCAAGCGATCGAGTCGCCGCGCGGTTTCCGGCTCGCGAAGGTTTCCAGCAGCCGGAAGATCGACCTGGTCGCCGCGCTCACGCTGGCCATGATCGCCGCCCTCGATGCCGTGCCGGAGGGCCACATCATCACCGCTGAAGAAGAGGCCGAGATGAGCCGGCAAGAGCAACGGCTCATGCGGGCAGTCGGCTTCGAAATCCCCCGGGAACACGAGGTCGTCGACGACGAGGCGCACTGGGAGCGCGACGACGATCTCTCCGCTTGGGCTTGGCGCCGATTTGATGGTGAGAGGTGGCATTCACTGTGGTGATGCATCCAATCACACAACCACGACACGGGAGGAGGAACACCCCGATGACGAAACAGCAGCTGGAGGCCAAGCGGCTCCTAGAGGCAGCGATGCGAGAGGCGCGGCGGCGTGAGCAGCGTACGCGATACCAGGCGGAGAGCGACGAGGCGCTGTCCAGCGGGCGCCGCAGTATCACCTCGACGCCGGACGGCCTGTCGCAGGCGCGGCGGCAGGAGCTGCGTCGCACCTACGGCCTCGCCCTGCCAGACGACATCCCGGTCGCGCCCGATCCCACAGCGCGGCCGCCCCTCCTTACTCTGGACGAGATGACCAGAGGCGTCGCACTGCCCGAGGGCATCCATCGGCGGCTCGCTGAAGCGTGCGGTGCCCCCCCTCTGGTCGAGTTACCGGGGGGGCTGCACGCGAGGCTCGCGGCTGCGCTCGGCCATCGAGGCCAGAGAGAGCGGGGCGCATGAAAACCAAGGTGATGACGCCCGCCGAGAGATCTGCCCCGAACGTTATCGGCAACGAGACACACGCAGGCACGCCGCGCCGGGCGACGGTCTCGAACGTCATCGGCCTAGCCCAACAACTCGCCGAAGCCTCTGGTGCGGCCCGCAAGCTAGTCGATCGGACACCGAACGACCTGCAGATCCTGATCGGTGAGCTCCGGCGCTGGTATTACTCCCAACCTCCGGACGAGCGGGACCGGCTCCTCTGGCGACGATTCCTTGAAGCCGAGGCTATTCACGCTCGGCTCGAGCACGCCATCGAGAGAGCCCGGGAGGCTATCGAAGTCGAGCGGCCGGCACTCGCCCAGGCGCAAGCGGAGCGCGAGGCGCTTGCCACCAGTCCGCTCCCGGCGACAGTGGAGGAAGAAGCTAGCTGGACACGGCCCGAAGCCGTCCGCCGCTATCAGGCGCTCGGCATCGAGTGCCAGCAGCGAGCAGCCGCCATCGCGGAACTGGAGCGCCTGCTCCCGGCGCCTGCACAGGCCCTCGGCCCGCTGACAGAGGCCGTGACACGAGTGCTAGAAGCCGTCGGAACGATCGACCGTGAGGCCTTCGTGCGCCGCGTCCGGGAGAGCGGCGAATTGGACCAGCTCCGCTCTCGGTTCGAGCGGCTCTGGACGATGGCAAACACACACGAAACCGAAATCGCCGAGTGGGGTCGGCGGGTTGGCCGCCCGCTCCGCGTTCCCCGTGTGGCGTTCCCTTGGCCACCGGCGGCAGTCTGGGATATCTTGCTCGGCGCGCCCACGGAAGCCCCCAAACTCATCTGGGATGACGATCCCAACGGGTCCAGCTCGTAGACAACCGGTCCCATCTCCTGGGGCGGCGCAAGTCGCTCAGCTTGCCATTACTGCGTACCCTCGGGCACGAGCGTGGGCTCTCGGTCCTTGACCCCTCCCACTCGGCAGACTACCCTCGCGTCACCTGTCTGACCTGTCCCGGCCCGCTGGGAGGCCTCGGTATGCAGTGTCCC
>Ga0207646_10005610_pt1 | contig 13181 bp, 12 predicted proteins | sample KBSK5502metaG_FD_184343 | JGI IMG/M metagenome (GOLD analysis project Ga0207646, IMG submission 184343) | Corn, switchgrass and miscanthus rhizosphere microbial communities from Kellogg Biological Station, Michigan, USA - KBS K5-50-2 metaG... | ecosystem: Host-associated > Plants > Roots >...
GCGCGTCGATGTTGCCAACGCAGCTCATCGGGTCGTCCTTGCCGCTGCACCTGGCGGCCCACTCGGACACCAGGTACAGATGTTGCGGAAAGCTCCATGACGCGTTGGGCTGGAACATGTGGTCCTGCAGCACGAAATTGGAGGCGTATGCCCAGTAGTTGGGGATGTCGCGCGGGTCCTTGTAGCCCATGACATCGGTCTTGACGGAGTTGGTGCAATTGGGATCCACGGTCGCCAAACAGCCGCGCTTTCCTTTCTCCGCCTGACCGACGAAGCCGTCCATGCTCCCGCCGTTTATGTCAGCGATCGCGCTGGAGCTGCCGTGTGGACCGCCACCGTTCTTGTCCGTCGAGTCGTGATAGGGACGAACGCAGCCGCCGTTGTCCGGGTCCGGCACGCAGACGGTGAACTGCTCACCTTGTCGAGGCAGCCCGTCAGCGCCCGGGTAGAGGCCGAAGTAGTGGTCGAAGCTGCGGTTCTCCTGCATGATCACGACCACGTGCTGGATCTTGTGAATGCCGGCGGCCGGAGTCGTCGGCGTCGGGGTCACAGACTGTTGTGGGCCGCCACATCCGACGGCGATGACAAGGATTGCGACAGCCAACGCGCCACGGCTCATGGCGCGAATCTAGCTCGGGGGCCGCTTACTCCTGTCTTCTAATCGTCAATTCTTTGTGAGTCGGTCGGGGGCGGAGTACACGTTGAAGCGGTCGCCGCGAAGGAACCCGACCAGGGTCTGGTTGAACTCCCGTGCCATCGCCACCGCGAGGCTTGAAGGCGCCCCCACGGCCGCCAGCAGGGGGATCCCGGCGCCGATCGATTTCTGAACGATCTCGTAGCCGGCGCGCCCGCTCACGATGAGCTGCATGGTCGGCGCCGGAAGCCGGCCATCGAGCAGCAACCGGCCGACCACCTTGTCCACGGCGTTGTGGCGGCCGACGTCCTCTCGCAATGCGATCACCTCACCGGCGGCATCGAACAGGCCCGCCGCATGGAGGCCGCCGGTGCGGTCGAAAACGCCCTGGCCTGAGCGCAGCTTGTCGACCAGACCGGGGAGCAGCGCCGCGTCGAACATCGGCCCTGCCGGCAGCGATGCGAGGTCGCGGCGCAAGTCTTCGATCATCTGCGTGCCGCAAACTCCACACGCCGAACTGGCCAGCATGGAGCGCTCGGGCTTGCGCCGAGCTTTGCCGGCGAGCTCCACGTCGACCTGGTTCGATTCCACCAGGGAAGGTTCGACGATGATGCGTGCCTCGGTCTCACCCGCCTCGGCGCTGATGCGCATGCCACGTACATCCCGCGCCGATCGGATGATGCCCTCGGCGAACAACAGCCCGAGAGCAAGCTCGATGTCCGCGCCCGGGGTCCGCATCACGACCGCCAGCGGCTCGCCGTCGAGAAGCAGCTGGAGCGGCTCCTCGGTCACGACGGCGTCGGGCGCTTCTGTCCATTGGCCGGCCGCAAACCGGCGAATTCGCAGCGCTGGCGCCGCCGGTTTTGCCATCTGCTACTGAGCCATGCGCAGGCGGCGCTGCCGCGGCACCGTGGTTGAGATCGAGAAGCCGCGCCAGGAGGTGACGCGCTCCACCTGGAGCTCGACGGCCGACGGAACGTCGGCCAGGTCGATGCCATAGCGTTCCGCGATCGCGGCGCGATCGGCGCCGCTCCCGAAAGTGCCGCGGACGCAAGCCCCGACCATCATCGACGGCCTGAACGCATTTTGCGATTCGACCACCAGGGCGCCCACGGAACCGGCCCGAGCATGGCCTCCGGTCGGCGCCATCATCACCGTGCCGCGGTCGACCTCCCAGAGCGCGGGGCGGATGACCGGCGCGCCGCCCTCGAACCAGCACGCATATCCGCGCGACACGCCGGCCAGGCGGCGGCTGACCTCCGCCGGCACGGCCGGCACCCTCGCCGCCAGCGCGGCCGGGAACGGCTCGACGTCCGTGACCTCGATGTCGTTCGGATGCAGCTGGAGCACGATCCGGTTGTACGGCATCCATTCGCGAGGCAGGCGCAGGATGTCGAGCAAGTAGCCGGTCACGAAGGGCACGTTCCGGAGCGCGTACTCGGCCATCCCCAGGTAAAGTCCCGGCCCTGCAAGGGCCGCTCGAACCTGGTTGGAAAGCGACAGCGGGTCGAACACCTCGAGCGTGCCGCGCATCAACACCGCACGCGAGCCCCCGTCGACGAAGAACGCCGCGCGCGGGTCGCGCCGGGCCATGACGTTCTTGGCCGCATAACGAGAGGTGGTCATCCACAGCGATCCGGCCGCGAAGCTGTAGGCAGCCGGGTTGACCAGCGGCAGGCGGGAGGAGCGCAGGGCGAGCATGCCTATGTGGGCTCGACCCAGGATCGACTCCGCCTCCCGGCTCAAACGCACATGACCACTCTAAGACGCTTCGAGGGTGTCCCGGACGCGATCCATCGCGCGCTGCAGCCGCCGCTTGACCAGCCCCTGCAGGCGCCTGGCCACCAGCGCGCCCGCCACTGAGGCCGGAGGCACGTACGCGATGCGCAGCTCCACGCGCACCCCGTCCGGCACCTCGGTGAAGGTGAACCCGCCCTCCTGCTTGATGAGCCCAGACTCCGACTCCCAGCCGATCTCGTGCGGGCGTCGCCAGCGGTCCAAGCGCAGCACGCTGCGCAATGGAAAGCCCATGGCGACGAGCTCGACGTTGAAGCGGGCGCCGATCCCCGTCGAACGGGAGCCGATCGGCTCCCACCGGGTGACGCCCTCGAGCACCTTGGCCACGTGGCGGTGGTCGGCGAAGTAGTCGAAGGCGCGCTCGGGCGAGGTGTGGACGACCACCTTCGCCGTGAACTCGAGCCCGGGCACTCGACGAAGATATCCGCGTGCACTCGGCGGAGGGACGGGTTTGGGTCGAGGACTCAGTGGCGAGCCCGCGCGCAATCAGCGGGACAGAGCTTCGCGACCAGTTTGTGAGCGACGTCTCCACGCTCACATTCGGCCTGGTGCGACTGCGCGGGAGCTCGATGGTTTTGGGGCCGCTCGAGATACTGCGATTCGGACGGCCGAAAGTGACGCGAGCCGGCGTCGACTGGCCGATCGAAGGTGGGCTGGCCGCCGGGAGCCCAGGAGGCCGATGGTCCATCCGCGCTTCCGGCGGTCGGTTGGTCGCCGGTCTGGAGGGTTACACGCCGCGCATTCCTCTTCCTCTGTACGCACTCACCCAGCTGCCCATCCATCACCTTGTGGTGCGATTGCACCTCCTGCGTGCTCGCGGTCGGATGCCGAGCCCTGGCGTGCCGGCCGCGCCCACCCGCCGCATCGCGGCCGGCGCGATCGATGCCGGGCTATGCGCCGCTGTCGCGCTCACGGCCGGCCGGGGCCGCCGCCTCGCGGCGTTCGCGGGGCTTGTGATCGGATATCACGTCGCCTGCTGGAGCTCGTCCGGGCGGACGGTCGGCGGCCTGATCGCGGGGCAGCGCGTGGTGTCTGTGGACGGGTCGCGGGTGAGCATCGGCCAATCGCTCGTTCGGCTGCTCGCCCTGCCGGTCGCCGCGCTGCGCTTGCGCGCGGTCCACGACGAGATCGCCGGCACCGAGGTCGTCGCCGGTTAGCCTCTAGCATTGCCGGAGATGCCAGCCGTCGACCTCGTCATCTTCGGCGCCACAGGCGATCTCTCGCGGCGAAAGATCCTCCCCTCACTGGGAGCGCTGGTGTCGCGCGAGGGTACGAAGCTGCGCGTGATCGGCGCGGGGCGGAGTCACGACTCCACCGACCAGTTCCGCGAGCTGGTGAATGAGGCCAGCGGCAGTAACGCGCTGGCCGGAACCGCCGAATGGGTGACGCTCGATTACGCCGACCCGGCGAGCTTCGGCCCCATCAACGAGCTCATCACGGGCACTCCGGTCGTGATCTTCTACCTTGCCACCCCGCCGGAAACCTTCAGCCCCATCCTGGTCGCGATCGCCAACTCGGCGATGGTGACCAAGGGCGACCCATCACGGCGGGTGGTCCTCGAGAAGCCGCTGGGCTACGACCTCAAGTCGGCGAAGAAGCTCAACGCGCAGCTCGCCACGGCCTTCGACGAATCGCAGGTGTACCGCATCGACCACTACCTCGCGAAAGACACGGTTCAGAATGTGCTCGCTTTTCGCTTCTCGAACTCTCTGTTTGAGCCGGTGTGGAACCGCAACCTCGTCGAGACGATCCAGATCACCGTCGCCGAGGAAGAAGGCATCCGGCAGCGGGCCGGCTATTACGACCAGACCGGGGCCGTGCGCGACATCTTTCAGAACCACGTCCTTCAGCTGCTCGCGCTGGTGACGATGGAGCCGCCGACGACGTTCGATCCCGACTACGTGCGCCGAGCGAAGCGCGCGGCTCTGCGCGCGATGTCGCCACTTGACCCCACGACCGCGGTGCGGGGGCAATACGAGGGATACCTCGATGAGCCGGGCGTCGCGCCCGAGTCGAGGCGAGAAACATATGCCGCCGCGCGGGTGTCGATCGAGAACTGGCGCTGGGACGGAGTGCCGATCTTCGTTCGCACCGGCAAGGCGCTGCGACGACGCGCCACAGAGGTGCTGATCAAGCTGCGCGACGCTCCGCTGCTCAGAATCGGCGGGCGCCGGCAGCGAGGCATCCCGACGCTGATCGTGATCCGCGTTCAACCCGACGAGGGGATCACCTTGCGCATAGGCGCCAAGCGCCCTGGGCCGAAGTTCGAGCTCGTGCCCGCGGGCATGCGTCTCGATTACTCAAAGCTCACGAAAGCCCCGCTGCCCGACGCGTACGAGAATGTGCTCTCAGAGGTATTGGCCGGCGGCCACTCCGCGTTTCCAGGCGCCGAGGAGATCGAGCTGCAGTGGGAGATCGTCGACCCGCTCATCAAGGCGTGGGAGGCCGAGGGCCATCCGGAGGTCTACCCCGTCGGCTCGTGGGGACCGCGTGCGGCCGACGATCTGGTGGCAGCCGGCGGCGGGGGCCGCTGGATCGTGAGCGGAGACGAACCGGGCACGACGTAAAAGAAAAAGGGCAGCGCGAGCTGCCCTTTCAGTGTCTGTAAGACGAACTACATCTTCCGGGCAGCCATGCCGCTCGGCATCTTCATGGTGCCGCTCATCCACAGCTCAGCCTTGTTCGGGTAGAGAAAGATCAGAACGCCACCGGCGATGATCGCGACGGCGAAGGCGATGATGTCGAAGCGACCGACCGAGATCTGCAGGAAGATCTGGTAAACGACCTGCAAGACCGCGTACAGGATCAGGGCGCGGACCCAGCTCACGTTGGCGATCGGGTCGAAGCCGGCGATCATGATTCCAGCTCCAAACGCGACCCCGGCGACCGACGCAGTAACGCCGAAGTTCGAGTCGAAATTGAAGATGGTGCTGCCGATGAAACCCAATCCCGACCCCGCCACTATCAGGATGCCCATCACCCACATCAAGACCTTCAACGCCAGAGGATTCCACTTAGCCACTAGTCCCTGTCCTCCATTTCGACCGCGGTTGATTGTCAGATTTTGTGTGAGCAGCGGTCATTTGTTGCCGATGTTGTACGCCAAATGCACGTGAGTTGCAACGGTGGTCAACTCAAAACTTGCGCTCCGCCCCGCCAGACTCGGAGCGGCCGGAGGCCGTAAGCCCAGGCGAACGCCCCTTCGTGGTCGGCGTCCCAGAGCACCAGGTCGGCCAGCATGTTGTGGGCCACGGCGCCTCGATCCGAGCGCGAAATGGATAGCGCGCCACCGACTGTCGCCGCGATCAATGCCCGCTCGACGGAGAGCTTGAGGACCGCCACGGCCATCGCTACCACCACGCTCATGCTCGTGATCCCGCTCGTGCCCGGGTTGTGATCCGATCCCAGGGCGATGACCGCGCCGGCTGCGAGCAGGTCCTTGACCGGTGGCAGTCTCCCGATCGACAGCGCCGTCCCCGGAGCGAGAGTGGCCACCACGCCGGCCCGCGCGAGCGCGAACGCGTCGCCGCGGTTCGCGCGCAGCAGGTGGTCCGCCGAGGCGGCATGCAGCTCGGCGGCGAGCCGCGAACCGCCAGTGCGCGCGAGCTCATCGGCGTGCAGGCGAGGGATCAGCTGGGCCTCGAGGGCGGCCTTGAGGATGTGCCGTGATTGCGAGACGGAGAAGTAGCCCCGATCGCAGAACACGTCGCAGAAACGCGCGCCGGCGGCATGCGCGTCGTCGCACCAGTCCGCGACCTGCTTCGAATATCTGCCGAAGGTGGCGAAGCGGTCGGGCGGCTTCGCGTGCGCGGCAAGAAAAGTGACCTCGATGCGAGGCAGGTCGCTGCGCTCACTGAGGCGCTTGAGCATCCGCGTGTCCTCCAGCTCGCCCTCGCGCTGGAGGTGATACCCCGTCTTGGCCTCGACCGTGGTGGCGCCGCCTTCGAGCCATCGCCGCAGCCTCGCCGCTGTGGCCCGCTCGAGGGCTTCCGCGGTCGATGCACGCGTGGCTTTGACCGTGGCCACGATGCCTCCACCCGCCTTGGCCACCTCCTGGTAGGAAGCGCCCGAAGAACGCATCGCGACCTCGGCCATCCGATTGCCCGCGTAGACCGGATGCGTGTGCGCATCGATCAGCCCCGCGGTGACGAGCCCCCCGCCACAGTCCTCCTCATGCGCGACATAGCCAAGAAGATCGAGTGGCTCGTCGCCTTCGCGCCCGCACCAGGCGATGTGCTCGTCGTCGTCGCAGATGATCGCCGCCTTCTCGATCACGCCGGCCTGCGTGCCGGTGAACAGGCGGCCGATGTTGTGAAGCCTTCTCAACTCGAGACCACGGTCTTGCCGCCAACCACCACGTTGGTCACATCCCTTGCCGACGAGCAGAACATCAGGTAACCGAGGTCGAGGCGGCGCGAGAGCACTGGCGGCTCCAGGCCGATCGTGATGAAGTCAGCGAGCAGACCCGGCCTCAGCGCACCGGCGTCCCAGCCGAGTGCCTTCATCCCGTCGACTGTAGCGGCGCGAAAGAGCTCCTCTGGCTGGTGCAGCACCCGCCGCCCGCTGGCGCGGCGCTGGTCAAGCTCGACTCCTCGCGCTTCCTCGAAGGGATCGATGATCGCATTCGAGTCGCTGCCCAGGCACAGCGGGCTGCCGGAGTCGGCGAGTCTTCGAATCGGTCCCACCCCGTCGCCAAGATCGCGCTCTGTTGTCGTGCACGCGCAGATCGAGACCCTGTTTGCACCCAAAAGAGAAATGTCGTCGTGATTCACGTGAATGGCGTGCACCGCGGTCAGATCCGGGCCGAGGATGCCCTCCCGTTCGAGCAGCTGCGTGGGAGTGCAGCCCTCGACCGCCAGGCACTCCTCAACCTCCGCCGGCTGCTCAGCCAGATGAATGTGCAGCGGCGCATTGCGCTCACGCGCCCATGCGGCGACGGTGTGCATGGACGCCGGGTCGACCGCTCGCACGCTGTGGATGGCCGCGCCGATGCGAACGCCGGCACCTTCGTCGAGGTCGTCCATTCGCCGGGCCCACCGATCGGCGTCACCGTCGGAGAAGGTCTTCTGTACGTCATCCAGAGGCCTGCCGTCCATGCCGCCGCGTAGGTAGCAGGCATCGAGAAGCGTGATTCGAATGCCCTCCTGCTCCGCGGCTGCGATCAGCGCTTCGCCGAGTCCGTTGCCAAGCGCATGTAAGTAATGGAACTCACCGACGGCGGTAATTCCTGCTTCTAGCATCTCGCGAAACACGAAACGTGAGCTTTTGAAGTAGTCCGTCCAGTCTGAAGTGACTGCGCGATACATCTGCTGCCGCCACTCCCAGAAGTCGCCAGCACCGGATTCCACAGCCCCGCGGAGCGAGTGCTGAAACGCGTGGCTGTGGACGTTGGCGAGGCCGGGGATCGTCCATCCCTCCAGGCGCACAGCGCCGGCCGGGGCGGGCACGTCCTGCGTGACGGTCTTGATTCGGCCATCTTCGACTTCGATGAGAACGTCGTTGGCGGCTTGGCCGAGCCACGCCTGCTCGGCGTGCCAAATTCCGCTGCCGTTCACTGCATTGGGATATGGACGCCCCGATCGCGGGCGACCTCGATCGCGCGCTCGTACCCCGCGTCGGCGTGCCGCATGACGCCGGTGCCCGGATCGTTGGTCAGCACGCGCTCGAGCTTGCGCGCGGCATCGGCCGTGCCATCGGCGACAACGACCATCCCCGCATGTATCGAGCGACCGATTCCCACCCCGCCGCCGTGGTGGACGCTCACCCACGACGCGCCGCTGGACGTGTTGAGCAGCGCATTGAGGATCGGCCAGTCCGCGATCGCATCAGAGCCGTCACGCATCGCCTCGGTCTCGCGATAGGGAGAGGCAACCGAACCCGAATCCAGGTGGTCGCGACCGATCACGATCGGAGCCTTGACGGCGCCGGTGCGGACGAGCTCGTTGAATCGAAGGCCGGCGCGCGCACGTTCCCCATAACCGAGCCAGCAGATGCGGGCCGGCAGGCCCTGGAACTTCACCTTCGCACCGGCCGCCTCGATCCAGCGCACGAGTGCGGCGTCGTCGGAGAACTCCTCGATCATCGCGCGGTCGGTGACGGCGATGTCTTCAGGGTCACCTGACAGCGCCACCCAGCGAAAGGGTCCCTTGCCTTCGCAGAACAGCGGCCGGATGTAGGCGGGCACAAAGCCTGGAAACTCGAATGCGCGCATGCTCCCACCAAGCTTCGCCTCCGCGCGCAGGCTGTTGCCGTAATCGAAGACCTCGGCGCCGTGGTCGAGAAAGTCGATCATCGCGTCGACGTGACGCGCCATGCTCTCCCGCGCGCGGCGAACGTATTCATCCGGGTTGTCGAGCCGCAGCTCCTGCGCATCTTCGACGCTCAGCCCAGCGGGGATGTAGCTCAGGGGATCGTGCGCGGACGTCTGGTCGGTGACGACGTCGACGTCGAAGCCACGCGAGGCCAAGGCAGGCAGCACCTCTGCGGCATTGCCATGTAGCCCGATCGACAGGGCCCGCTTCGCCTTCTTCGCATCGTGCGCAAGTCGCAGGGCGTCCTCGACATCGGACGCGCGCGCGTCGAGGTAGCGGTGGTCGAGGCGGCGCTGAATCCGTTCCGCGTCTGCCTCGACACAGATCGCCACGCCACCATTGAGGGTGATCGCGAGCGGCTGCGCTCCGCCCATTCCGCCCAGGCCCGCGGTCAACGTGATCGTTCCCGCGAGCGATCCGCCGAACCGCTTACGCGCCACCGCCGCGAACGTCTCGTACGTGCCCTGCAGGATGCCTTGCGTGCCGATGTAGATCCACGACCCCGCGGTCATCTGGCCGTACATGGTCAGCCCGAGCGCCTCCAGACGCCGAAACTCTTCCCACGTCGCCCACTCGGGCACCAGGAGCGAGTTCGCTATGAGCACACGAGGCGCCCACTCGTGTGTCTCGAACACACCGACCGGCTTGCCTGACTGAACGAGCAGGGTCTGGTCGGCCTGGAGCACTTTCAGCTCGCGCACGATGGCGTCGAACGCATCCCAGGAACGCGCAGCGCGGCCGGTGCCGCCATAGACCACGAGGTCCTCCGGTCGCTCGGCGACCTCAGGATCCAGGTTGTTCATCAGCATCCGCATCGCGGCCTCCTGCGGCCACCCGAGGCAGCTGAGCTCCGAACCGCGAGGCGCGCGGACGGCCCGCGGCCCGCTCACTTCAGCGGACCGGTTACGGCCTGAGCAGCCGCCACGATGCCGCCGCCGCGGATGAGAGCTTCCGCCGCCGCGAGCTCGGGCGCGACCACGCGGTCAGGTCCGACGCCCGCGATATGTTTGCGCACCAGCTCGCGGACCGCGGCGGTGGCCGGCGCCGGCTTCAGTGGCGCGCGCATGTCAAGCGCGCGAGCCGCGGCGACGAGCTCCACCGCCAGGATGCTGACCAGGTTGTCGAGGACCGTGCGCAGCTTCAACGCGGCGCCCCAGCCCATCGAGACGTGGTCTTCCTGCATGCCCGAGGTCGGCACCGAGTCCACGCTCGCCGGCGCCGCGAGGCGGCGGTTCTCGGCCACGAGTGAGGCGGCGGTGTACTGAGCGACCATGAGGCCCGAGTTGACGCCGGGTTCCTCGGCGAGGAATGGCGGCAGGCCTTCGGATCGGTGCGGATCGAGTAGACGGTCGACGCGCCGCTCGGCGATGGCCCCCACCTCGGCCGCGGCGATGGCCAGGAAGTCGGCGGCAAACGCCAGCGGCTCACCGTGAAAGTTGCCATTGGATTCCACGTCGCCGTTCTCCAGCACCACCGGGTTGTCGATCGCGGACGCCAGCTCCACCGTGGCCGTCCGGCGCGCGAAGTCGAGCGTGTCGCGCGCGGCGCCGGCGACCTGAGGGCTGCACCGCACCGAGTAGGAATCCTGCACAGCGTGGGCGGAGTGACGATGGGAGGCGACGATGCCCGACCCGCGCATCAGCCGCGCGAGGTTGGCGGCGCTTGCCAGCTGTCCCGGATGAGGGCGGATCTGGTGCAGATGCGGCTGGAACGGCCGGTCGGTGCCGAGGAGCGCCTCGGCCGACATCGCCGCCGTGATGTCGGCGACCCGGAAGCAGAGCTCGGCGTCTGTGCAGGCGAGCGCCAGCATCCCGAGCATGCCGTCGGTGCCGTTGATCAACGACAGCCCCTCTTTGGTCTCGAGCTTCAAAGGCTTGACCTTCGCGGCGCGCAACGCTTGCGCCGCCGGCTGCCTCACGCCGTCTGAGTTGACGACCTCGCCCTCGCCGACGAGCGCGAGCGCGATGTGCGCCAGCGGAGCCAGATCGCCGCTGCAGCCGACCGACCCGTAGCGCGGCACCACCGGCGTGATCTGCGCGTTGAGCGCGGAGACGAGCGCTTCGGCCACGGCCGGGCGTACGCCAGAGAGGCCCATCGAAAGTGTGCGAGCCCGCAGAAGCATGGTCGCCCGCACCACCTCGCCATCGACCGGCGGGCCGACCCCCGCCGCGTGCGAGCGGATGAGGGCGAGCTGCAGCTCCGGCTGGCGCAAGGGCGCGATTCGGGTTCCGGCCAGGGCACCGAACCCGGTCGAAACGCCGTAGACCGGTTCGCGAGACTGTGACGCCCGCTGCACCCGCGCCCGGCTCTGCTCCATCCTGGCCCGGGCCGCCGCCGAGAGGATGACCTTCTCCCCGTGACGCGCCACCGCGACCACCTGCTCCTCGTCGAGTGAGGCGCCCCGCAGGGTGACGGTCACGAACGCAGGTTAACCCAGGTCGAGTTACGGGGCGGGGATGAAGCGCGCGCGAACGGGCTTGCCCTTGTCGACCTCGACCACCCACGTCGAACCCTTTTCATAGCCCCCCTCACCGGGCCTGATCACGCGGCGCAGGACCAGGTCCTCCGCGAGCTCCCAGACGATGTCGCCGTGGGTGCTGAGAACGACGTCATCGAGTTCCGGATCGCCCATGAACTCAAACGCGCCGGGTAGGCCGCGGCCCTCGGCCAGCGCGGGGGTTTCCTGGATCTCGAGGTCTCGATCGCGCGCAAGCGGCTCGACCGTTTGCACGCAGCGCAGGTAAGGGCTGGAATAGATCGCGGAGATGTTGAAAGGCTTGAAGAGGTCGATCAGCTCCTCGGACTGCTTGACGCCTTTCTTGCTCACCGGACGCAAACGGTCGTCGCCTTGCCAGTGACCGCGGCTTCCCGCCTTGGCGTGGCGGACGAAATAGAAGGTGCTCAGCCGACCATCCATTTGCGCAGTGATCTGCGGTCGAGGGCGTTCCATACTTTCGGCCAGTCCTTGCGCGCTTTCTGCGCCGCGAGGTGCTCCATGGCGATCAGCTGCCCGGCGACGAACGCCCGCCGGCCCGTGACCCGCGCCGCGCGCAGCCACGCTTGCGCCGTGACGCTGTCCTGGTGTTCGCCGAGGATCGTCTGCAGCTTGGCGGCCGCTCGGGCGAACGCCGCCGCGCCCGCGCCGACCACGGGGGCCACCGCCTCCGCGGCATAACGCGCTCGCTTCGCGAGGATGCGGATGCGATGCAGCTCTGGATCCGTCGGCTGCTCCGGCAGCTGCCTGACCGCGCTGCGCAGTCTTCGCCATGGACCGGTGGCCAGCGGGGGCAGCATCAGGGATGCCGGCTGGTCCGCGTCGAGGGTGGCAACCGGCGCGTGAGCCGCGGCCACGAGCGCTTCGAGAAGATCGATGTACCGCTGTGAGTCGAGATCCGCATATAGCGTCTTCCGGAGCGATTCGATCTCGAGCTCGAGGATGTGCAGCAGCGATGCCGCCGACCTCGCATCGCTGGCGGGCAGGGACCTGGACTGCTCGCGAAGCCGCTCGAGCAGCACCTCACGGTCGCGGACCGCGCCAAGCGCCATCGCCAGCCATCCCAGCTCGGAGCGCAGGGGGTCTGTCCACTCGGGCTCGAGCAGCGGTCCAAACGTGCGCATATGGGATCGGAGCCTGCGCGTCGCCACTCTGGCCTGGTGAACGGCCTCCGGATCCTTGGTTGCACGCACGAGGGGATCGTTGCGCAGGATCGCGGCCACTGATTCCGCGAGGACGCTGCGGATGACATCGCGGGCTGGGGAGTCGAGACTGACCGGAAGCGGGGCGACCTCGGGAGGCTCCATCGCGCGAGGCCCGAGCGCCCGGATGTGCTTCGGGGTTGGATCTGGAGCGCCGGCTCCCGCCGATCGGAGTCGTTCGACCAGCGGCGCAACGATGGCCTCGTTTCCCTCCGCGCCCGCGACCTCGATTTCGATTTCGCGGAACCGCGCAGCCACTCGCCGCCCGTCACGCACCGACACCTCGTCGTCGACCACCTCCGCGATGCGAGCGCCATTGACCCCGACCAATCGCACCCGCCGGCGGATCGTCGACAGTCGTGCGACAGGCGCCAGCTCGGACTTCCGCACGTAGGCCCGCACCAGCGCCACCGCAGCCGCGGGCGGCTTCTTGGGCCCGCCCAGGAAAGTGATCTCGTCTCGTTCCAGCATTCCTTGCTGCACGGCCGGAGCAAGCTTCAGCGTCCATCCCTCGCCCGCTCGGTATCTCAGCGAGACGCCCCAGCGCGCGAGACGCAGGTCGGGGGTGTCGTGGTAAACCGTTTCGAGCCGAGCCGCTTCGGGCGGGGTGACGGTGACGCCGTCGAGGACTCCGTTGAGGTCCGGGAGGTGAAACGCGGGGCCGGCCCCCAGCTTCACCTCACGTTCAAGCATGTTTTATTAAGCTGACCACTCCATTGCCGCGCGCACGCTCCAGGGCGAGC
>Ga0207646_10005614_pt1 | contig 13176 bp, 11 predicted proteins | sample KBSK5502metaG_FD_184343 | JGI IMG/M metagenome (GOLD analysis project Ga0207646, IMG submission 184343) | Corn, switchgrass and miscanthus rhizosphere microbial communities from Kellogg Biological Station, Michigan, USA - KBS K5-50-2 metaG... | ecosystem: Host-associated > Plants > Roots >...
TGGAGGCCGAGTCAAAGTCGAACTGGCGGAAGGCAGCTCAGCTCTTCATGACCCACCCGCCCACCTACAAGCGGATTCTCATGCTGCGCGAGATCGAGCAGGAAATGAACACTGGCACCTTTCAAGAGTCACAGATCTACAATCATGTCTGAAAAGGGATTATCGGGCACTTGGTTGAGAACACAACAGAACTATAAACAGGGAAAGCGCTCAGGCTGGCCGATTCATCATGAACCGTCTTCCCTGGGCACCCCTAAATGCCGGAGTCTTCCTCATAATCTTCGGGGGAGTGATTCTCCTCTCATTCTTCAACCTTGGAGTCCTTAATCTCGGAACTGCGTTTCCCCTCATCTTCACATTCTTTGGAGCATGGTTGGTCATTGAAGCCTTCGTCATCCCTCCCGCCAACGCTTACGCTCCTCCCCGAACCATGGTGGTTGGCTGGGGAGCACTCATTGCTGGTCTTGGCATCCTCTGGTTTGTGGGTGCGACAAACGTCGAGTTGCTGCCGATCGCACTGGCTCTGATAGTTGTCATAGCAGGCATAGGTGCGGTCGGTTACAGTTTCATGCGAGCGACTCCAAGTACTCCCAAGAGTTCCACGCCCTAGCCCGTGTTCGACCCCAAGGCGCGATATGTCCGAAGCCTCTTCTCAAAGGTCCCACTAGAATACGACATTCTCCTAGGCATACTTTCTTTCGCACAAGATCGTCGATGGCGTGCCTACGTTGTTAGTAGAGCAAAACCCTTGAACGATGGCAAGATACTCGACGTAGCTACGGGAACCGGGCTCTTGGCAGCCGAATTCGCGAGAACCGTTTCATCCAAAGGGTTTGTCGTCGGTGTGGACCTCACTCTATCCATGTTGGAGACTGCTCGGTGGAGGTTGCGGTCAAGGGGACTGGACGATCGGGTCGACTGGATCTTGGCCAGAGCTGAGAATCTTCCGTTTAGAGATGATTGTTTCGGATCCGCTTCTATCAGCCTTGCTCTCCGAAATGTTTCGGACGCTCAGTTGACGTTTCGAGAGATGTCCCGGTCCATCGTCCCAGGGGGGCTTGTAATATCATTAGACTTCGCTCGTCCACCGAACCGCTTTTTCCAGCTCTTCTACTACGACTATTTACTCGGTCTCTTCCCATTCTTCGGCCGAATGGTCTCAGAAGCTTGGGGCAGGACATTGTCCTACCTGGGCCGATCTATCTTGAAAGCAAGAACTGGAGAACAGATTGCAGGCATTCTGAGAGAGGAGGGTCTCGTTGACACAGTATCCGTTCCCCTGACCGCTGGAATTGTTTGCGCCGTCTACGGAAAGAAGCGTTCAGAAAGTGAAGTGTCTTTGGGTTATGATAAACGAAGTATGACGGTGAATTGAAGGCAGGCTGCCGTTGAATAGGGTCTGAGTTGATTCTTTCGAGAATTTATCTTGAATTGGATGAGAGAACGAGAGAAGTTCAGGGTCTGCTATCTTCTCAGAAATGACCAGAAAGAGCGTTTCTTCTTTGACTCGTCGGCAGGTTGCAGATGGGCGCCAATTTGCCACTTGCACTCTGGGCAGAACCAGTCTTCTAGTTCGGCTCGCTTACCGCACCGGTTGCAGCGCCTTACATTGTGTTGCTCCTTTGTAGGTCTGTTTGGTATGTTACCGGAGACCGGTGCTCGTCTTGGTGGATCGCTAAAACGAAGAACGGGAAGTTGAGGAGCGAGGTTGCCGTTCATGGGTGTTCTTCCTTTCTATTGAGGCTTCGGTGAGATTGATATTGTTTGGGACTCGCCTGCTATGATTGATGTCGTTTCTCGGTGTTTGCACTACAGTCGACCCGAACATGCAAGCGCCACGACGGTGAAGTTGAAGGTCATTGCAGGAGGCGCATTCCGGGCGGCTCCTGCCAGAGTAGTCTCTGTTGCGCTGAGGGAACCTGGGGGAAAATGAAGCTACACCCTCTCAGACCAGTGAAAGTAAAACTTAACCATGCTACACTAAGGGAGATTCTGAAAAATTCGGTTGAAATCTCTTGAAAAAAATACCAATCGTTTTCGCGACTTCGTTGCTGCTAATCGGGTCCATGTTCGGAATTCTAGCCACGACCCCCTCGGCTCACGCACAATTCACTGGCACGGTCTGCCTGGTCACTCCGGGCACCACCTCATGTCCATCAAGCCCTGCGTCCCTCACCGGAAACCAGGGAACCCAGCTCCAGGTCTCCGTATTCATCCAGAACTCTGACGGTTTTAACGGATTCGACATAACGCTTCTAGCGGATCGTACTATTCTCAAGCCCGCGGGAGTGAGCCTAACCGGCTCCGTCTTGCCTGGACCGCAGACCATTCTTGTCGAATGCCTTGGCGGGATCCTGGTTCAAGGCTCCACGTGTTCCACTACGGACACTCCAAACACCCTTCACCTTGCAGCCGTGGAATGTCTTGGATGCCCGCTCACCCCCACCCCCACTACCGGCCTCCTTTTTACTGCGATATACAACATAACCGGAACTACTTCTGGAATTCCACTAGGATTCCAGACCGGTTGCACCCCACCAACTAGCGTTCCAAACAACAACACATGCGTCACATTAGCAAACGGGGGAATAACTCCGATCCCTGAGACGGTTCAGACAGCGGTCTTCAACAACGCTCCCCCGCCTCCGCCAGATTTCAGCCTCTCAGTCAGCCCTACCACACTCACAATTCCGAAAGGCTCTAGTGGAATAGCCACAATCACCATCACCAGCCTTAACGGATTCTCTGGAATCGTTTCCGGGACGGCCACGATCTCCCCACTCCTCAAGAGCGGCCCTTCGTTTCCAAGATCGTTCTCTACATCACTCTCTTCAGGTGGGACGGCCACTTGGGGAATGACGATAAACACATCTAAGACTACTCACGCAGGCACTTACACTATCACCGCAACACTGACTAGCGGTTCCATCTCTCACCAAATCACATACACCATAATCGTCGCCCACTGAGTCTCTCGTCTGAAACTTCATCCCCTTCTTTTTTTATCAGTCTCTTCGGACAAGGGTTGAGATCTACTCGTCGAAGGCCTCTTCGGCGCCTGGTCATTCCCTTAGTCGGTGAGCTCTTATGCCGTTCCGGTCAGAGCAGAAACGATTCCGCTAACAAAGAAGATGAGACCGAACGACAGAAGAACAATTCCTGCTATCAGATCCAATAACCATCTCGGTACTCGCATCAAATAGTCGTAGGAGACCGCGGAGACAGCAACAAGAACTATGAGACTGACCGCTGCGCCTATCAAAGTCCACTGGATATTGAAGGCTCCCGCCGCGGCTAAGACGAGACTCGCTTCGAAGCCCTCAGTGAGGGTAATCGTAAGGACTGGGAGAGAGTTCGGGACGGAGAACCGAATTGGTTGAGTTGAGTCGATTGCCCCTTCCCTCTTGAGATCCTTGTCGATTGCCTCTTTCCCCATTCGAGCCATTTTTTCTCTGAAAGACTTGTGTCTGAACGCGTACTTGACGAACCCACGTAGAAATCGGCTTGAGAAGTAGAAGAGGACTACAGCGGTTGCAAAGTCAATAACTATCGCGGGCAGCAGGAGGAAGATCCGCCAAACAACAAGGAAGGTAACGATGGAACCGAGTCCGCCGGCAATAACCCCAAAGAGGATGTTGTTCCTTCCGAGTTGTTTTATCGTGGCAAGGGAGAGAATCGCTACTTCGCTTCCTTCGATCAGTATGGCCTTGAAAGCGAGAAGAAAAGACCCAATTATGACTACTGTGGGGTCTGTCATTTTTTCTTTCGATCCTTGGTGTTCAGCGAACGTTGACGGCACGACTCGATAGAGTATGTCTTAGCGTTTTCTTCGCCTTGCTGCCTGAATCGTCTGTTCGTTAGTCTCAAGGTTAAAGCCTCGTTCCTGATCTAGACTTCAAAGCTGTTGCCCGAAAGTGTCTCCTGCCAAGTTGAAGATTGCAGTTGACTTGGATGGGGTCTTGGCTGAGTCGATGCTTGTCTGGGTTCAACGAGCGAACGAAGAGTTCGGAACACGTTTGAGGATGGAGGATCTTGACAGTTGGTCTTGGTGGAAGAAGTTTCCAATCTCGAAAGACGACTTCTACCGGATACTGGACGAATCATGGGAACATTGGCAAGAGATTCCTCCAACAGAGCCGGGGATCGCCGGGAAGGTTGCGCGGATCGAGAAGTTCGGGGATCTAGACATCGTAACTGGTCGTAGCAAGAAAACTGTGGAGGCGGCTAGAAATTGGGTCGACACTCAGAAAGTCCGATATCGTCGTTTCGTCAGGGTCTTAGGCTGGAGAGACAAGATTTTCCTGAATTACGATGTTTACATTGATGACGCTCCCGACCTGATGCCTCTGATCTCACAAAGTGCGAGGGCTTGGGGCGTACTCTACGAGAGGCCTTGGAACAGGAACGTGGGAAATATTCCGAAAGTTCTGAAGGCGAAGAGTTGGCGGGAAGTGCCAGCACTCTTGAAGGAGATACGAGCAGGCAAGAGTTAGCAATTCGTGTAGAGACGAGACTATGACTATTATACGGGACGGCTTTCGATCATGAACATCCGGGTCTAGACATTGAAAGGCGAATTCCAGATTCCTGCCGAATTCTACTACACTAAAGAGCATGAATGGGTTCACATTGAGAACACTAATTGTAGAATCGGCGTCACAGACTATGCGCAAAACTCGCTACACGAAATCGTATACGTCGATCTTCCGAAGGTCGGAGCCAAGGTGCTGCAGATGCAGAGTCTTGGCACGGTAGAGTCTGTGAAAGCAGTGGCAGACGTATACTCCCCAATTTCTGGCGTTGTTCTTGAGGTAAACAGCGAACTCTCAGACGCTCCCGAACTTGTCAACAAGAGCCCCTACGAGAAGGGATGGATTACGATAATCAGACCCGACGATCTTAAGAAGGAGCTTAGTACGTTGATGAGACCCGAAGACTACCGAGATTTTGTGAAAAAGATTACTGACAAGAAATAGACATGGGGTTTATGAAACCCTGGGAATACGATATTCAGACCTGACCGGAGGTCGGCTCTTCGGGTAGGCATCCCACCATGCTTTTTGTTACCTAGGGAGTTTATCTTCCAGAGAAGATACTACTATTTTCTCCGCCTAGGAGTTTTAGCCATGCCAGAAGCCTTTGCTCTGCTATCACCCCCGTTGAAGAATCTCCTTCAGGAGACTGGAATTTCCAAGCCCACGCCGCCTCAGACCGAGGCAATTCCATTGGTGGCTCAGGGCGAGAACGTCCTGATAATCGCGCCGACAGGATCAGGAAAGACTGAGGCCGCCCTCCTGCCCCTCATCGACAAGATGGTGCAGGATGAGGCTCGGCAAGGAATCTCGCTACTCTACATCACACCTCTCAGAGCCCTGAACCGGGACCTGCTCAAACGACTCCAGGTCTGGTCCGCCAAGCTGGGGTTCTCGGTCGAAATTAGGCACGGGGACACTCCCGCGGCTGATCGCAGACGCATGGCAGGCAGGCCACCAGACCTTCTCATCACCACTCCTGAAACATTGCAAGCTATCCTGCCCGGGAAGAGGATGAGATCACATCTTAGTCATGTCAAATCAGTCGTAATTGATGAGATCCATGAACTGGCAGGCGATCGACGAGGCGTTCAACTCACTGTCGGCCTGGAACGGCTTGAACAGATTTGTCCCGCGAGTTTTCAGAGGGTAGCGTTGTCTGCCACTGTCAGGAACCCGGACGAGATCGCGAAGTTTCTCGGAGGCAACGATCCAGTTAGGATCGTCCAGATTCCACTTAGCAAGGATACACGATACAAGATCGAGTATCCACCCCCAGGCGAAGAAGATCAAGAACTAGCACGACGCCTGTATACAGCGCCTGAAGCAGCAGCCCGGCTGGCTCTCGTCTCAGATCTAGTTGAAGCTCATGATTCCACTCTGATCTTCGTCAACAGTCGCGTCAACGCGGAGATGCTGGGCTCAAAGTTCAACATGATGGACCAGAAGATAATGGTCCACCACGGCTCACTTCCCAAAGAAGAACGGGTCCGAGCCGAAGAAGCATTCAAGGCCCGAGAGATCAAAGGACTAGTCTGCACAAGTACACTCGAGCTGGGAATTGACATCGGTTCTGTGGATCTCGTTGTCCAGTACATGTCCCCACGACAGGTCAATAGCCTCGTCCAGCGCGTAGGACGATCCGGACACAGTCTCACCCGAACCTCGCAAGGAGTCCTCGTAGCTGTCTCAACGGAAGACCTCTTGGAGTCGATAGGAGTCATCGACCTAGCCAAAGAAGGCCGGCTCGAACCAACGGTCATTCACCACAGAGCGCTCGATGTCTTAGCGCATCAGGTCGCCGGCCTATTGATGGACTCGGAGGGTAGCGTTCCGCTCGTCCAAATCAAGAAGGTTCTGAGGCGAGCGTTTCCCTACTCTAACCTTGAGGATGCTGAGCTGGAGAAGGTTGTCGAGTTCATGGGGAAAATGGGGTATCTCAGAAGGGACGAACAAACACTCTACAGAACTTCTCGGACAAGGATCTACTACTACGAGAACCTGAGCATGATTCCGGATGAGCGACGCTATTCTGTAATTGATCTCACCAACCAGCAATCGGTTGGAATACTCGGTGAAGAGTTCATGCTCACAATGGCTCATGTCGGTCTGAACTTTATCGTCAAGGGGCGAGTCTGGCAGATGAAACAGATCACCGATGATGGGAAGGTGTACGTTCTCCCGATCAATGATCCTACAGCGGCCATTCCCGGATGGGACGGACAGATACTCCCAGTGCCAGGTGAACTCGCAACCAGAGTCGGAGAATATCGGAGGCAAATCGATAGGTTGTTGGATGAGCACAAGACTCGCGCCCTGGTTGTCGAGAAGTTCTCGCGAATATGGCCAGCGGACCCGTACGGAGTACGCAAGACTGTCGAAGAGATAGAGACTCACAAAGCAACTGGGGCACCCGTCCCGACCAATGATCGCGTACTGATCGAAGGGTTTGATCGCTACATCATAATCCACACCCACTTTGGGGACCGTCTCAACTTCACCTTGGGCGAGGTGATCGAGGAACTCTTCCGGCGCCAGGGCCTGGTGCGAATGTGGTGGTGGGACTCCTACCGCATACTCTACGAGATGACAGCCGATACTGCAGACCTGGACCTCGAAGATCTATTTCTCAGACAGGTCTTCGGGGTCGATGAGCCCGTCTTAGGAGGCGCATGTCATGGGGTTCTGCACCGGCACTTTCCGTGGGAGCTGCAGATGAAACAGATCGCTGAGAGGTTTGGAGCATTGAATCGCGGCCGGCTGATGTACGGCGGCGCCATGAAAGAGCTACAGGTGAGATTCCGATTGACGCCTATCTATGACGAGACTATTCGCGAGGCTCAAGTCGAACGCGCCGATTTCGAAGGGGTCAAGAAAATTTTCAAGCAGATCAAAGAACGGAATATGGACGTTAGATTCTTCCGATCAAAGGACAAGCCTACACCTCTAGCCTACCACATCCTCTACCGGCACGTCGATATTCCCGAACTCATCGCTCCAGAGAACGTTGCAGCTGACAACATGGCCCGACTGCGGATTTCGATCGAAGGCCGAACAATCGACCTACTATGCTTCGACTGCGCCAACCTCGCGACTGGAATATCTGTTGGTAGTCTTTCTGACCATCCTTCTTGTCAGAATTGTGGGTCCAAGCTCCTAGCTCCAGTATTCTGGTCTACCGGCTATGTGGCGAGTGTTCTCCGGAAGAAGCGGGACAGGCAGTCTCTGGACGAGAACGAACAGAAGGCCTTGACGAGGGCGCGTCGTTCCGCCGACCTCGTTATTGCGTATGGGAGGAGGGCAGTTATTGCTCAGTCCGTCTATGGTATTGGTCCGCAGACAGCCAGCAGGGTCCTATCGAAAATGCATGAAGACGACGATGAATTCTACAAGGATCTCTTAGAAGCCAAGCTGCAATTCATAACAACCAGGCCCTACTGGAATAACTGAATCCGTTTGTGTCAGGATGAATGGGCGGTGACGTGTTTGCGCGGAACCGTTGGGCGAGACTTCCTCGGCTCTTGTCTAAACCGGAATTCTACCTTCGAGTCTGAGTGATGGCCATTCGCTAACTTTTGTGCGATGATTTTTTTCAGTCCGTGGTCAATTTCATAGCCCCAGCTATTTCGGCCCAGTTCTTGGGCAACTTTCATCGTCGTACCCGATCCTAAGAAGGGGTCCAGGACGGTCTCACCGTGAAAGCTGAAGAGTCTGATCAGACGCTTTGGAATCTCCTCTGGAAATGCAGCAATGCCCTTCTCCAATCTTGACCCCAGAGGCAAAACGTTAGTTATGTTCCACACCGTCAAGTGCCATCCCTCGCCGTTGTACTTGTCTAGGGGTATCCTCGATTTCTCGAGCCTCTTCAAAGATAGTTCTCGGACGTATGAATAGTCGAACCTGCCCTTCTGAAAAATCAGAATGCTCTCCTGAATATTGTCGGGATAGTAGTACATTGGATAGGGATGCTGGATTACGACCCCACTACGACGACTTATTCGGACGTAGCCCTTTGGTTTGACCCATACTATCCTATCCCGATATCGAAAACCAGCGTCGAGCATTAGCCTCGTAACATCGGCGACGACAGGGTACTTCTGACCCTTTACGAGCATGTCGTCTGTAACGAAGCAGGCCACCCGCCCGGGCGCCATAACGCGATATAGATCTTTGGAGAGATCCTGTACGAGTTGCAGGAATTCCGCGTAGTCCTTGAAGAGGTCGGGATAGTCGAAAGGTGCGTTATAGTAGGGTGGGCTCGTGACCATCAGGTGCACTGATTCGTCCGGCACCTCCTTCATCGTTCGACAATTTCCGAAGACGATTCGGTGCATAGTGCCCAGTTTTCCACTTTCCTGGCGGTATCCTATGTAGTTCTGATTTTAAGATTCATAGAATAATAGTGCGTCTATTGACGTGAGGATAGACAAACAGATCCTTGTAATGAGGGAGGGCGATAATGGCCGATATTAGCAGAAATCCCGAGGGGGAGATTCAAGGCAGTCCCTGAGAGACGGGGCGCGAATTATGCAACGGGGAATGATTAGTTTGTCATCCCAGCAGTGATTGCGTCGAACTGCTGGGTTTTGCTCAATTCCTCATAGGGAGTGAGGGTTACGGCACAATCATACGAATATAGGGACTATGTCTATGTAAGATCCAAAGACGGGGGTTGGAGGGGATTCTTTCCCCTCTTTCCTTTTAGCTGCTTGCCACCGCTACCAGGTCCGGTAGTAGGTTTGCGACGTTAGGTGTGCCCCAGCCTGAGGCGGGGTCGTATCCTTTGGTCGCATCGAAGCCCACCTGCGTCCCCACGAGCTGGTTGTTGCCCACTGTGATGTCGTGGAAGTCTTTCTTGTAGTTGGAACTCTGAGCGACCTTGTAGATGGCCGTGTTGATAAAGCCTAGAGGGTGACCCGCGAGCTGGTTGGCTAGGGCCATGATACCTGCCCATTGAGGAGACCCGGCACTAGTCCCGCCCACGACAAACCAGGTCGGAGATCCCAGAGCTGTATAGTAGACCAATACACCGCCATTAACAGCACCATCATACGACACGTCCGGTGTCGTCCTAGCTGTCAGCCCTAGGCCTTGTTGGTAGGAGGGAAGGCCATAAAGTAGGCTCGACGAACCACCCGTTGCTGCGTCGAACTGTGGTTCGTTCCAGACTTGCTCTCCACCATAGCGTGTGGGTATGCAGCTGGTGGGGAATCCTGGGCGTGGACCTAGAGCACAGCCGTTGGCTCCCCCGTTGAGGACTACCAGACCAGACGTGCAAGTCTTATTCGGAGCGCAGCTGAATGCTGTGCCTGGAGGAAGGTATGGGTTACCTTCCGTCCCACCGACGGCAGTGTTGAACGGGTTGGATGATGGGTAGAGGGCGTTGGCGGTGGATATCCCGTTGGTGGCTCCTGAGTCGCCCGCAGACGCGAGGACCGTTATCTTCGCGTTCATCGCTGCCTGATAGTTGCTGTCGGCTTGCATGACTTGGGCGTTGTTGGCTGTGATGAGGTATTCAGGTATTCCGAAGCTCTGGGACATTATGCTGCCTGGGAACTGTTGGATTGCGGTGGCTTCAGCCACGTTTATCGAGTTGCCCGAGGAGGTAGACGCCACATCCAAGACAATATTGGCGCCAGGGGCGATTGCATGAGCCCACTCCACGTCTAGACTGGTCTCAATCGTCCAGCCAACCTCGTCGTGGGGAATGTTGCCCGGTGCAAGCGTGGGGCACCCTCCCGTCCCGCAGATGATCTGGAAGGAGGGCGGGGCTGGAAGTCCGAAGGTGTGGTCAAACACGGCCAAGTCATTCTGGATGGTGGGGCTTCCGAAAGCGTCCACGATGACAATTGTTTGACCGCTACCATCCGGGGACGAGGGGACGTTGTATGCAGTCCGGATGAAGTTGGGCGAGTAACAAATTATCGATCCTAGGCTATGACTTGAGCAGTATGGGACAGCCTGGGGAATGATCGAGTCGGGGCTTAATTGAACAGCGATGGGGTTCGCTGAGTAGACAAAATCGGTAGAAGAGCTATTGGTTGAAAGTACATGCCCGAACGCAATTGGACCCGTTGCCATGAGCAGGGAAATTGCGATTGTTGCAAAACCGAGTATTTTCTTCATGATAGGGGGCTTGGAGCCTACTATCGATAAAAGTTCTTCGCTTCTCGAAGATAGACACGGATACCTGTGAGATGAAAAGCTTAGCCCCAGCTATTGTGCTCCAATTCTTGGGGCAACTTTCGCGATGGTTCAGATCCAATGGACCGCGCCAAACCAGCCTCGCTATGAAAGTCGAAGACTCGCGACTAGGCGTTTTCTAGTCTCTGTCCGGGAGGCAGAACGAAAGTGTTATTCCGTAAAGTCCGGTGCGGCTCCTCGTTGAGGTCATCTGGGAATATCGTCATGCAGTTTCTGTAAACGTCGGGAGGCGCACTTCGCATTTTTCTCGCGCTTCTGTTACAACTGGAATCAGGTATTCTACGAGATTGTGGGTCAAGCATGTTTAGCTTACCGCCGAGCAAGGCTGGGAATTAGGAGGAATTTCGAGAAGGATCTTTTGCTGATCAATAAATACAACATTACTGGATAGCGACATCGATTGCCCGTTGACAAAAATGCAGGCCGATTCGCCTGGCTGAACGGGGTTGCCAACTACCTGGCTGTAATCCATCGATTCTCCCCATACGGCGAGAAACTCGTACAGTGTAAAGTCTCGAACAGTATTGGATTCTACATGAATTGCTCCTGAGCTGTCTTTGGTGAGAAGAGGGGACAACTCATTCACGCCGTACCTGTCAAGGGAGTGGTCTCTCCATAGGTCACGGTCGATACCTATATTGGCCGGGAGGGTTTCTGATGCGCCCCGTATCAATATTGAGAGCTGTGGATGAATGTGCATTCGAATCGTGTTCACGCTTACGACTTCGGCCGCCGCAACTGAAACAAGTATGATGGAGACAGCGATAAGTGTATAGAAGAGAATTCTTCTCGGCCGACGAATTCTCGCACTCTTCAGTGATCCGGTCGAAGCTTTTGGCCGGAGAAGGGTTGAGGCGCGCTTGGGATGAACCTTCTTGTAGTGGCGTAATAGATTCTGCCTCTTAACAGGTTCTCGGCAGACAGGACAGATGTCAACTTCCGACAATGGCAAGTTCCACCAATGAGGAAGGCAGTAGACTAGAGATTGGTGCGGACTGCCCGATTATATGCGTTCTTGGAATCTCTCAGAGAGTCCTCCCGATTTCCACGAGTGTGGTGAAAGAGTCCGAATCGACTCAGCAACTCCCGTGCTACTCTGGAATATCTAGGTAAATCTCGTGCTATCATGGGGTTGCTCTTGATGTCAGAACCGTCGAGGTTACCACAAGCGTTAAAACTGCTACTCGGATAGACGGTTCCGGAAATATCCATGAAGACACAGATTCTTCTCTCTGTCATTCTCGTCTCAGTGCTTTCTCTTGCCCCAATCTTCACTGGAGCCATTTACACCGGCTCGGATGCAACTCCATCGCCCGACGGAGTTCTTGCCGACAATGCCATAATCGTGCTCAAGGATCAACCACTCGCAAGCTATGATGGCCATGTGCAAGGCTACGCTAGGACAATGCCAACACCGGGCCAAAAGCTCGACCTAAGCTCAGCAGCTTCCCAGTCCTACTCCGCGTACCTAGCTAACGGTCGAGGGGTCGCAAAGGGCTGGCTAAAGAACAACGCTCCGGAGGTTCAGGTCATTGACGAATACTCGGTCGTTCTAAACGCAATCGCAGTACAGCTCAATGGTCATAACATGAATCACTTGCTCAACGCGCCTGGAGCCAGCTGGGTCGTCCCAGACTACCTCTTCCACTTGGAAATGAACAGATCCCCCACATTGATCGGCGCACCTGTCCTCTGGAATGCGGTTGGAGGACAGAGCAATGCTGGAGCAGGTGTCAAGATAGGAATTATTGACACCGGAATCGACCAGACACACCCATTCTTAACCGACAACACGCTACCTGCCCTCGCAGGATTTCCAAAGTGTGACGCTATCGACTCTGCAGTAGGCATCGCCGACACTTCGTGCAACTTTGTCAGCAACAAAGTCATAGTTGCAAAGGTCTTCGAGACCCGAACCAACTTCGACGGTCACGCAGCCCAAGAACACGGCACCCACGTATCTGGAATTGCCGCCGGAGTCGCTAATACTTGCGCTCCGTTCGTACCCGCTTGCAACCTCAGCGGCATCGCGCCGAAAGCCTATCTTGGCAACTACAATGTCTTCCCAGGCAACGTTCTCAGTGCCTCCAGCCATGACATTGCCAAAGCAGTAGACGCTGCCGTCGCGGACGGAATGGACGTCCTCAACCTCAGCCTAGGTGGAGGAGCACGACCTAGTGACGTCTTGGTCAACGCAGTCGACTCCGCCGTCGATGCAGGAGTCGTCGTAGCTATCGCAGCAGGCAATGCCGGCCCAGGACCAGGAACGGTCGAATCCCCCGGAATAGCTGACAAGGTCATAACCGTAGGCGCCTCTACCAATCCACACTTCATTGGCGTCCCGGTGACAGTGACCAGCGGCACTTTTGGAGCCGCGATTGGCCAATTTGCCAACTTTGTTCCAGCTCTAACCGCCACTTACTTAACGACCAGTCCCGCC
>Ga0207646_10005615_pt1 | contig 13174 bp, 10 predicted proteins | sample KBSK5502metaG_FD_184343 | JGI IMG/M metagenome (GOLD analysis project Ga0207646, IMG submission 184343) | Corn, switchgrass and miscanthus rhizosphere microbial communities from Kellogg Biological Station, Michigan, USA - KBS K5-50-2 metaG... | ecosystem: Host-associated > Plants > Roots >...
GAAGTGGAGCGCGCCGAAATTGGACGATCCCCCGGCCGCCGCGATCAGGGGGGTGACGATGTCCTTCACCGCCGCCTGAACGATGTTGTTGAACGCAACGCCCATCACGACTGCCACGGCCAGGTCGATGAGGTTGCCGCGGAGCAGGAACGTCCTGAAGCCCTTCACGTGGATCCCTCGCATGTCAATGTCGGGCGGGCACGCGGGGTGTCCCCCGCGGGTCGGTCGGTCGGCATGCCAGAGGCGAGGGTACCGCCGCTCGCGCCTCTAGGCGGCCCGGAGGCGAGCGGATAACACTGTTGCGCCCGGCTCGGCCGACCGGACACAGTTAGCCATGGCATGGACGCTCACAGACGACGTAGGCGTGTACCGGGCGGCCACCGGCGAGTTGCTCCGCTCTGACCCCGTGCGCAACACCGTGCTGCTGTCCGTCCTCGAGAGCCTCTCCAGGCTCGGGCCGACGGCCTTCGGCGATGCCTCACCCGTGCTCGGATGGTGGTCGCCGGACGGAGCGCCGGAGGCCGCCGTGCTCCGGACGCCGCCACGGCCGATGCTGCTCACCGCGCTTCCCGGCAAGTCCGCGCAACAGCTCGCGCGGGCACTGGCCGACCGCGGCGGCGACCTGCCCGGGGTGAATGGCCCGGAGGCCGACGCCACCGCGCTTGCCGCCGCGTGGCGAGCGATCACCGGGATGAGCAGCCGGACACATCAGCGACAGCGGTTGTACCGGCTCGGCACGCTGGTGCCGCCCGCCCGGCCGCCCGCCGGAGCGGCCAGGATCGCGACCGGTGCCGACGCGGCCCTGGTGGGCTCCTGGCTCTCCGCCTTCACCGCCGAGATCGGCGAGCCCGAGGCGGCGGAGGACATCGTCGCGGACCGGCTGGACCGCGGCCACCTGATCCTCTGGGAGGTCACGGGCGAGCCGGTCTCGCTGGCGGGCCACACCGATGTGATCGCCGGAGTCGCCAGGATAGGCCCGGTCTATACCCCGCCAGGCCTCCGCGGCCGCGGTTATGCGGGCGGCGTGACCGCTGCGGCGAGCGAGCTTGCACAGGCCCGCGGCGCCGAGGCCGTGATCCTGTTCACCGATATGGCGAACCCGACGAGCAACTCGCTTTACCGCAGGCTGGGCTACGAGGCGGTGGAGGACAGGGTTGTCCTTGTGTTCGGCGGCTGAGGTTCCGCCGCAAGGCGGCAGGAGGACAGCAGTTCTAGGGGATAAATGTGAGTGTCTGTTGCGAAGGGTACCTGTTCGCTCCCGTCCAACCCTGCTCGTTGTCCGTTTACCGCCGACGTGGTACAACAGGCCGAATGACCGCCAGCACGGGTCCCGCGGAGCCCGCCGTCGTCGAACGAGACGCCGGCGCAACCCCTGCTGTCCGCGTCACGGGCCTGCGCAAGAACTATGGTCAGGTCACCGCTCTCGACGGGGTCGACCTCGATATCCGGCCTGGCGAGTTCTTCACCATGCTCGGGCCGTCCGGCTCCGGCAAGACCACCTTGCTGCGGCTGATCGCGGGATTCGAGACTCCCGACGGCGGCACGATCGAGCTTGGCGGCCGGGACATCTCCAGGGTGCCGCCGTACGCACGCGACGTGAACACGGTCTTCCAGGACTACGCGTTGTTCCCGCACATGTCGGTCGCGCAGAACATCGAGTACGGGCTGCGCGTCAAGCGAGTCTCCAGGACGGAGCGGCGCAGGCGGGCCGAGCGCGCACTTGAGATGGTGCGGCTGAGCGGGCTCGGCGAGCGCAAGCCCACACAGCTCTCCGGCGGCCAGCGGCAGCGGGTGGCGCTGGCCAGGGCGATCGTCAACGAGCCGCAGGTGCTCCTGCTCGACGAGCCGCTCGGGGCGCTTGACCTCAAGCTGCGGCAGGAGATGCAGCTTGAGCTTCAGCACGTCCAGCGCGAGGTCAGCATCACGTTCGTCTACGTGACGCACGACCAGGAGGAGGCGCTGTCGATGAGCGACCGGATCGCGGTGCTCAGCCGCGGCCGGATCGAGCAGGTCGGCACGCCGCTGGACGTCTACGAACGCCCGGCCACGGACTTCGTGGCCGGCTTCATCGGCATCTCGAACGTCATCGAGCGCCACGGCAGGCACATGACCATCCGCCCGGAGAAGATCCGCATGCTGGACGCCGGCGAGGAGCCGCCTACTGGATTCCACACCGAGACCGGGACCATCAAGGACGTCGTCTACGTCGGGGTCTCGACTCGGTACACGATCGCCCTGGACGCCGGCGGCGAGCTGGTCGTCGCCAGGCAGAACGAGCAGGCGCCAGAGGCGACGCACGACATCAGCGGCCGGCCGGCCAGGATCGCCTGGTCGCCAGAGCAGACCAGCACAGTGTCGCAAGGGGTGGGCGCGCGTACCTAGCATCAAACGCGCGGAAAGGGCAGGCAACAACATGTTCGGTCAACACAGGACTCAGCGGCGCGCGGCCACCGGCCTCGCGCTGATCGGCGCCGCCGCGCTGATCGCCGCGTGCAGCAGCGGAGGCAGCGGCAATAACGCGGGCGGCGGCAACAACGGCGGCAAGCCGAGTGGCGCGGTGCCGACGGCGAACCTGCCGGTGCCTACGAAGATCGGCAAGGGCGAGGGGCAGCTGAACCTGATCGCCTGGGCGGGCTACTTGCAGCCTCAGTGGGTCAAGCCGTTCGAGCAGCAGACCGGCTGCCAGGTCAACGCCAAGTACGCGAACACCTCGGACGAGATGGTCGCGCTGATGAACAACGGCGGCGGCGGCCAGTACGACATGGTGTCGTCGTCGGGCGACGCTGACCTGCGGATCATCTACGCCGGGGACGCGCGGCCGGTGAACATGAACCTGATCCCGGCGTGGAAGCAGTTCTTCCCCGCGTTCAGGTCGCCGCCGTTCAACACCGTGAACGGGGTGCATTACGGGGTGTCGCTGCAGTGGGGCCCGAACGTGCTGATGTACTCCAAGAAGGCGTTCAAGACGGCCCCGACGTCGTGGAGCGTGATCTACAACAAGAAGTACAAGGGCCAGATCACGGTGCCGGACAACCCGATCCAGATCGCCGACGCGGCACTGTACCTGGAGACGCACCAGCCGAGCCTGGGCATCACCGACCCGTATGAGCTGACCCAGCCCCAGTTCCAGGCCGCGGTCACGCTGCTCGCCAACCAGCGGCCGCTGCTGAAGTCGTACTGGCCGCTGGCCAGCCAGGAGATCTTGGCGTTCAAGAACGGCGACGTGGTCGTGGGCGCGGGCTGGCCGTACCAGGTGAGCCAGCTGCAGGCGACGAAGTTCCCGATCGGGTCGACGATCCCGAGCGAGGGCGCCACCGGCTGGGCTGACACCTGGATGCTGGCCACCAAGGCGCCGCACCCGAACTGCGCCTACATGTGGATGCGCTACATCAGCACCCCGAAGGTGCAGGCCGAGCAGGCCGTCAACTACGGCGAGACCCCGGACAACAGCCTGGCCTGCGGCTACATGAACAAGATCCAGGCCGGGTCGTGCGACCTGTACCACGCCAACGCGCCGGCGTCGTACTTCAAGACCATCGCGCTGTGGAAGACGCCGATCCAGACCTGCGACAACGGCAAGCCGGTCTGCGTGCCGTACTCCCAGTGGGTGATCGCGTGGGACACCCAGGTCAAGTGAGTCAGCGGCCGGGAGGGACCGGCGGGCGCCGGTCCCCCCCGGCCGCAGGCCACACCGCTCACGGCTGCCCGCCTGCGGCGGGCGGCCGTGAGCCCGAGGCGAGCGACCGGTGACCGAACAGGTCGCCGGTCGAAGGCCGGGCGGCGGTCTGTGGTCCAGGGTCAGCGCGGCGCTGTGGCGCAGGCCCTGGGCGCGGGCCACCTTCCTGCTGACGCCGCCGCTGGCCTGGTTCCTGGTGATCTACCTGGCCGCTCTCGTTGTCCTGCTGATCACCGCGTTCTGGCAGACCAACTCCTACACCAACGCTCTCGAGCACGTCTGGAACCTGCGGAACTTCGCGCAGATCTTCCAGACGGCCGCCTACCGCTCAGACATCGTCCGCACGGTCGGGATGGCTGCGGCGGTCACGGTCACCGACGGGATCATCGCGCTCCCGTTCGCCTACTTCATGGCCAGGGTGGCGACCAGGAGAACCCGGACCATCCTGTATGTCGCGATCCTGCTGCCGCTGTGGGCAAGCTACCTGGCGAAGGTCTACTCCTGGCAGCTCGTCTTCACCAGGGACGGGGTGCTGAACTGGTCGCTCGGCAAGCTCGCTCTCGGGCACCTGAACCTGATCAACACCAACACCGCCGTGTACATCGCGTTCTGCTACATCTGGCTGCCCTACATGGTCATCCCGGTCTACGCGGCGCTTGACCGGATCCCGCCCTCGATGATCGAGGCATCACAGGACCTGGGCGGCAGGGTCTGGCGGACGACGCGCTCGGTGATCCTGCCGCTCGCGCTGCCCGGCATCGTGGCCGGGTCGATCTTCACGTTCTCGCTGACGCTCGGCGACTACATCACCCCCGAGCTGCTCGGCGGCACGAACTCGGTGTTCATCGGAACGGTCGCCTACGACAACTTCCTGTCCAACAACATCCCGCTCGGCGCCGCGATGGCGATCGTGCCGATCGCCATCATGATGTGTTACCTCCTTGGTGCGCGGGCGCTCGGCGCCTTCGAGGAGCTGTGATGGAGTCGGCCGGGCTGAAGGTCGCGCTGCGCGTCTGGGTCGCGCTCGTCCTGCTGTTCCTGTTTGTGCCGATCCTGCTGATCGTGGTGTACGCGTTCGACCCGGCGACCATCGAGAGCTGGCCGATCCAGGGCTTCACGATGCACTGGTTCTCGGTGGCCTGGCACGACCCCGCCGTCCGCGACGCGTTCCTGCTTTCGGTGAAGGTCGGGGCGCTCGCGACCGGGATCGCGCTGGTGCTCGGCTCGGCCGTCGCCTATGCGCTGCACCAGTTCAGGTTCTTCGGCCGGGACGCGATCTCGTTCCTGCTCGTGCTGCCGATCGCGCTCCCCGGCATCGTCACCGGACTCGCGCTGAGCTCGTTCTTCACGTTCACCAAGATCCAGCTGTCGATCTGGACGATCGTGATCGGCCACGCGACGTTCTGCATCGTCATGGTGTTCAACAACCTGATCGCGCGGCTGCGCAGGACGCCTGGCTCGCTCGCCGAGGCCTCGATGGACCTGGGCGGCCGCGGCTGGCAGACCCAGGTGTACGTGATGCTGCCCACGGTGATCACGGCCCTGATCTCAGGTGCCTTGCTGGCCTTCGCGCTCTCGTTCGACGAGGTGGTCGTGACCGTGTTCACGTCGGGCGCCCAGACCACGCTGCCGATATGGATATTCGGGGCGATCCGGCTCGGGCAACAGCTGCCCGAGGTCAACGCGGTGGTGACGATCGTCATCCTGCTGACGATCATCCCCGTGCTGCTCGCCGCGCGGATCGCCGGGGCCGGCGCGGTCACCAGGACGGCACGGGCCGCCCGGGTGCAGGACACCGGGCGGATCTAGCTCATTGCGCCGGGCGGCCGGGCCTGGGAGCCGGGCGATTTTCCCGCGTCCTGGCTGCGGCGCGATGCGTTCGCGGAGATCCTGGCCAGGCCGGAGCTGACGGTCACCTTCCGGCTGGATCACGGCGCCTGCGCGGCCGAGGATCCGGCCGCGCAGCCGCCGCCGTTCGACCACTTCACGGAGTTGCTCTGCGGGCTGGCGCGGCGGGCTTAGGGGGCGCTCGTGCCTGTCCTGCCGTAGGCGTCTTCCAGCCGCACGACGTCTTCACGCCAGCCATGCGGCGCCGTCGAGGTCTCGGCGAAGATGATGTCGGTGATCGCGGTGACCCGGTGCACGACACCGGGCGGCAGGTGGATGACGTCGCTGGGACCGAACCGGCTAGTCGTCAAGTCGCCGTCGATCGCGCCGTACTGGATGTCAGCCTCACCGGAGATCAGGCAGATCGTCTCTTCCTTGCGCTCGTGATACTGCAGGCTCAGCGACTGCCCGGCGGTGACGTGGATGACCTTGCCGACGTACTTGCCCTCCACGCCCGCGTAGATCGTCTCGTGCCCCCAGGGCTTGGCCTGCTCCTGCGCGCGATACAACTCGGCACGCGGTTCTGCTCGCACCGATGCGCGGCCCGGCGAGTCAGAAGTCACGGCGCCTCCGTCCGTCGGTCACCCACCAGACAACCCGACAACCCTACCCGGGCCAGAGCGCACCTGGTGGGCCTCATCAATGCTGCCGCGTCGAGCCCGGCTACGAAGTCGGTGACTGGCCGTAAGCGGCGTCGAGCGCGAACAGTGCCAGCCCGCGGTCAGGAAAGGCATCGCCCGGGTCGGCCATCTCGTCATATCGCCATGTGTCCTTCTGAACTCGACTACCTCGTCGCCACCCGGCAGGGGCCAGCCGCCGTCAGCGCGATCATCAGGTACATCGCCGGCAGGGTGGCCGCCGGCCGTTGGGAGGTGCCGGGAATCGGCCCGTTCCTGCTCGCCGCGCACGCGGTGCTCGACGACTACCCTGACGTCGGGCTGGCCGACGCCATGAACGTCGTGCTCGCGAGAGAGTTCCGGACTGATTTCATCGCAACCTTCGACCACCGGCACTTCCGGGTCATCCGTCCGCTCACCCCGCACGACGCTTTCCGGCTACTACCAGACGATATGCCGTAAGCGCGACTCGCCGATCACCGTCGCGTCCCACTTCTCCTCGATCTGGCCGAACCGCCAGACCGCCAGCGCGGCCAGCCAGGTGATCACGAACACCCCGGCGATCACGAACCCCGCCTTGTTGATGTTGAACGCCGCGAGGAAGGCCCAGAAGGCGCCGGTCAAGTGCGCCTGCTGGCCGACCAGCCCGAGTACCTCGACCGTCCCGATGAAGAACGCCACGAAAACCGACAGGCCGGTGATGATCAGGTTGTAGTAGACCTTGCGCACCGGCCGCGCGAACGCCCAGTCGTAGGCGAAGTTCATGAAGCAGCCGTCCGCCGTGTCGAACAGGCTCATCCCGGCCGCGAACAGGAACGGCAGCGACAGCACCGCATAGAAAGGCAGGCCGCTGATCACCGCGGTGCCCGCCAGCACTAGGAACGCGACCTCCGTGGCCGTGTCGAAGCCCAGGCCGAACAGCAGGCCAATCGGGTACATCTTCCACGGCTGGTCGACCCGCCTGTTCAGCGGGCCGAGCAGCCTGTTCATCAGGCCGCGCTTGGCCAGCTGCTCCTCGAGTTCGGCGTCGCTGAACTGCCCGGAGCGCATCTGCCTGAAGACCTTGACGATGCCGGCCAGGATGACCACGTTCAGCGCGGCGATCAGGTAGAGGAACGTGCCGGAGACGGCGGCGCCGACCACGCTGGTCACGCCGTGCAGGAGCGAGCCCCTGTGCCGCACCTGCGTGTCCAGCGCGCGGATCCCGAAGTTGAGACCGATGGCGAGCACGAACACCACAGTGGAGTGACCGAGCGAGAAGAAGAAACCGACCGACAGGGGCCGCCTGCCCTCGCCGACCAGCTTGCGGGTGGTGTTGTCGATGGCGGCGATGTGGTCGGCGTCGAACGCATGCCGCATGCCGAGCGTGTAGGCGAGCACGCCGGTCCCCACGCCGAACGCGCCGCCGCGGCTGACGTGCGAGCCGCCCGCGACCGCCAGCGCGAGCAGTCCCCAGCCAACGGCGTGCAGCCCGATCACCACGGCGGTCATCCCGCCCAGCCGCTTCCACTCGGCGGGCGTCAGCGCGGCCCTGATCGCGGCGACGCGCGAGCTCAGCCGGGCACGCGCGTCGGCGTCAGCGCCGGCGCCGATGGCGGCGCCCGTGTCTGCCATGGCGCCACCCTAGAGTGATTGCAAATAACTTGCAATAACGGAATGCAGGCAGGAACCCATCTCAGGCAGCGGCGAATTGCTGGCGTTGCGCCTGGGGCTTACGATCGGGCGGGACGCCGCCGCGCTGGCCCAGTGGACGACCCCCCCGGGAACACCCCGGCCGCAGCCGGGGCTCACGAGCAAGCCCGCTGCCCCGGCGGGCGCAACCAGGAGGTGGAACTGCCGTGCTGAGTTACCCGCCAACGGCGATGGGCCATGATGGCGACGATTACCACGGGGAATTCGTTGCGGATCCTTATCGATGGCTTGAGGACACCGGATCGGCCGAGACGGCCGCGTGGATCGCGGCGCAGAACGAGCTGACCGCGGGCGTGCTCGCGGGCCGCGCCGACCGGGCGGCGCTCACCGCTCTGCTGACCAGGCTCGCCGATTACCCCAGGTTCGGGGTGCCGTTCGAGCGCGGCGGGCGCTGGTTCCAGTTCCGCAACCCGGGGCTTGTGAATCAGCCAGTCCTGCACGTGATGGACGCTCCGGACGATGAGGGGCGGCCGCTGCTCGACCCCAACGTGCTGTCGGCCGACGGCACGGCCGCGGTCTCCGGCGCGTCGGTCAGCGACGACGGCTCGCTGCTCGCGTACTCGATCAGCTCGGGCGGGTCGGACTGGCAGACCTGGCGGGTGCGCGACGTCGCGACCGGCGAGGACACCGGCGACCTGGTCGAGTGGTCGAAGTTCTCGGACGCAGCGTGGCGCAAGGACGCCTCCGGCTTCTACTACGGGGCGCCCGAGCGGCCCGAGCCGGGTGCCGAGTACCTCGCCGAGAACGGGCTGGAGCGGATCTTCTTCCACCGTCTCGGCACGCCGCAGGCCGAGGACGAGCTGATATTCGCCAGGCCCGACGAGCCGGAATGGATCCCGTTCGCGCAGGTCACCGACGACGGCCGGTTCCTGATCATCGCGGTCAGCAAGGGCACGTCGACGCAGGTCCAGCTGCACGTGCTCGACCTGTCCGCTCCGGGCGCCGAGATGACGGCGCTGGTCGGCGATTTCGAGTCGACGGCCGACGTCGTGACCACGGTGGACTCGACCTTCTACCTGGTCACCGACTATCAGGCAGAACGCAAGCGCCTCGTGGCAGTCGAGCTCGGCAGGCCGGACAGGCAGCACTGGCGGCAGGTCGTCGGCGAGGCTGGCGATACGCTGCTGACCGCACAGTTCTGCGGCGGCAAGTTCGTCTGCCACTACCTGCACGACGCTCATTCCGTGCTGCGCGTCTATGAGCGAGACGGCAGCCCGGCGGGCGAGATCCCGCTGCCCGGGCTGGCCTCCATCGGCGATGCCTGCGGCAACGGCCCTGGGCTTTCCGGCAGGCCGGAAAGCGACCTCATGCACTTCGGCGTGACGTCGTTCACCGAGTCGGGGTCGCTGTGGTCCTACCGGGTGGCGGCGGGCACGGCCACGCAGGTCCGGCCGTCAACGGCCCGGATCGACCCTGCCAGGTTCGTGACCGAGCAGGCATTTGTCATCTCGGACGACGGCACCCGGGTCCCCGTGTTCCTGACCAGGCGCTCTGACCTGCGGCCGACCGGGGACGTCCCCGCGCTGCTCTACGGGTACGGCGGGTTCGACATCCCGATCACGCCGTCGTTCTCCGTGCTCGAGGCGGCGTGGCTGGAGACCGGCGGCCTGCTTGCGGTGGCCAACCTGCGCGGCGGCGGCGAGTACGGCCGGGCCTGGCACGAGGCCGGCATGCTCGAGCGCAAGCAGAACGTGTTCGACGACTTCTGCGCGTGCGCCCGCTGGCTGGCCGGGTCCGGCTGGTCGCGCGCCTGCCGGATCGCGATCATGGGCGGTTCCAACGGCGGGCTGCTCGTCGGCGCCTGCCTGACCCAGCATCCCGAACTGTTCGGCGCGTGCCTGGCCTACGTCGGCGTGCTCGACATGCTGCGGTTCCACAAGTTCACGATCGGCCGCGCCTGGATCTCGGACATCGGCAGCCCGGACGACCCCGAGCAGTACCGCTGGGTGCGCGCCTACTCGCCGCTGCACAACCTGCGCAAGGGCCAGGCCTACCCGGCGACGCTGCTGCTGACCGGCGACCACGACGACCGGGTGGTGCCCGGCCACTCGTTCAAGTTCGCCGCGGCGCTGCAGGCCGCACAGGCCGGCGATGCTCCCGCGCTGATCAGGGTCGAGACATCGGCCGGGCACGGAGCGGGCAAGCCGATCAGCAAGGTCATCGCGGAGTCGGCGGACGCCCTGTCCTTCCTGCGCCTCGCCCTCGATTTGCCCGAATGGGCGCCCCCGCCTTGGCCGGAAGCCCACTAGGTGTGCGATCCGGTAATTCTGCCGCCCGATTCGCGGCATTTGCGGTTACGGAACGTGCACGAAGTGCGCGCGGGCGGGTCAATGGGCCGGCATCGGGGGGCAGTCGGCCGGGATGAGCGGCTTCGGCCGGTACTTCGGCCTCACTGTCCTGGTCACGAGCTTGCCGTTCACCTTGACCTTGATCGTTCGTGGCTTGGGCCTGTGCGCCTGCCAGGTCCTGACCGCGGCATACGCCGCCCGGCAGCTGTCGTACCCCTTCCTGATATTGGCGACGAAACGGCTGGCATCCTGGAGGCTGCCGGCCGGCTCCTGCTTGATCGCCTGAACGGATGCGGAGGTGATTCCCGCTGCCGGGATGTCAGTTGTTCGGTACACGCTGGAGAAGGAGATCCCCAGCAGTCTCTGATCAAGCCCTCTGAAGATCACGATCTTCCCGCGGCTGGTCCCGACGTAGTACTGGCTGTCGATGACCTGGTGGGCGACGACGGCTCCGCCGCCGATGAGCAGGACGAACAGCGCCAAGATCGAGGTCATCAGCGGCCACCTACGGCGCCTGGCCCGCGCCGGAGCCTGGTCATCGTCGACGGGAGCGGCTGCGGCGTGCCGGCCAGAGGGTGTGGTCGCGGTCCGCCTCGCCTGGGACCGGCGGCCCTGGCCGGCCCGCCCGGGCGGGGTGCCCCCCGGGCCGGACTGCGTTGTCGCGGCGGGTCCTGGCACGGATCCCAGCATCGTGATCCCGTCAACGCCCTCGACTTCTGGCATGGAGAACGGCCTGGTGTCGTGCCTGCCGGCGACGGACGCCGCGGCGGCGCCGACGACGACGGGCGACTTGGTCGGCGCCCGGCCGCCCTGGTCGAGGTCGATCACGTCCGCGACGATGACCGTGACGTTGTCGGGGGCGCCGCCCCTGATCGCCAGGTCGATCAGGGCAAGCACGGCATCGGCCGGCTCGGGCACGCCCGCCAGCGCCTGCAGAATCTGGTCGTCGGTGGCCGCGACCGGCAGGCCGTCGGAGCAGATCAGGTACCTGTCCCCGGCCTGCGCGGTCAGCATCGACAGGTCAGGGTCGGCGTCGGTGCGCCCGTCGAGCGCGCGCAGCAACAGGGAGCGCTGCGGATGGCTGGATGCCTCGTCAGGACGGATCCTGCCCTGGTCGATCAGGGCCTGCACGAACGTGTGGTCGTGCGTGATCTGATAAAGGTCGCCGTCGCGCACGAGATAGGCGCGCGAATCGCCGATGTGGCAGATGGCCGCCGATCCGTTCGCCCAAAGCATTGCGGTCAGCGTCGTTCCCATGCTGCCGACCGCCGGATCGGCCTCGACAATACGGCGCAACGCCTGCTTTGCCGTTGTCACGGCCCCGGCGAGCGCGTCGATGAGCTCAGACTCCGGCATCGACCGCTTATCGAGCGGCGCAACTGTCGAGATCACCGCGGCGCTCGCGACTTCGCCCGCCTCGTACCCGCCCATACCGTCGGCGACCGCGAGCAGGTGCGGCCCCGCGTAAGCCGAGTCCTCGTTACCCTCCCTGAGCAGGCCGACGTCGGAGCGGACCGCGTAGCGGAGTGCAAGTGTCATCTGCGCAGCTCCAGGACGATCATGCCGGTCGGGTCGGCGCCCCGGACCCGCACCCTGGCTCGGCGGCCCGGTCAGCCGACCCGGCACCAGCCGGGCATCATGCTGTGATCGAGCCTAGATCCTGGCGGATGCAGGTGAGGGCCAGCAACAGTCGAAACACCAATTTCGCGAACCGGAAATACGGTGCTCGCATGGTACACGGTAGGTGGCGATCGTGAGCGACATCAGGCCGGGCGACACCAGGTCAGCGACCCGCCGGGGCCGCCGGAGGTGGTCAGAGGTCGCCTGGGGTCCGCCAGCCACGCTAGCCAGCGGCGGCCGGCGCGCGCACCCGGGCGTGCCCGCCGCCTCCGCTCGGTCCCGCCGCAGGCCGTGCGCCTTCTCGATCACGCCCGAATCGTGCGGATGATGGTGCAAATCCGGCAGCTGCGGTTACGATGCGTGAGACGGCACGACAAGGCGCGCACGTGGCCGGCGTCGCGCAGATCGGAGCGTGGACACGCCGATGAGGTCCGATCCGCCGGTGACGCTGAAGGACGTCGCGGCTCTGGCTGGCGTTCACCCGGCGACGGCGTCGCGGGCGCTCAACCCGGGGACCAGGCTGCTCGTGAGCAGCGAGACCGCGAGCCGGATACTGGCCGCCGCCGATTCGCTCGGCTACCGGCCGAATACGGTCGCGCGGAGCCTGCGGACCAGGCGCTCGCATACGGTTGGCGTGCTGATCCCCGACCTCACGAACCCGCTGTTCCCGCCGATCGTCAGGGGCCTCGAGGACCGCCTGGCGGCCGACGGCTACGTCGCGCTGATCGGCAACACCGACTCCGACGATGATCGCGAGCGACTGGTGTTCGAGCGGATGCGAGCCAGGCACGTCGACGGCTTCGTCAGCGCGACCGCGCACCTGAGCAGCCCGTTGCTGGCTGAGGCGGCGGCCGCCGGGATCCCTTTGGTGCTCGTGAACAGGCACGCCAGGGGCTACGGCTTTCCCGCCGTCTCCGTCGACAATGAGCGCGGTATTGAGCTGGCGGTGTCGCACCTGATCGCGCTCGGTCACCGCAGGATCGCCCACATCGCCGGCCCGCAGGATGTCTCGACCGGACTCTCGCGCTACCGCGGGTTCGTCGACGCGATGGCGGCGCATGGCCTCGAGGTCGATCCCGACCTGGTGGCGTACGCGACCGCGTACTCGCTCGAGGAAGGCGACCGGTGCTGCCGTGCGCTGATGGACAGGCGCCTGGGCTGCACCGCGGTCGCCGCGAGCAACGACATGCTCGCGGTCGGCTGCTATGCGGGGCTGGAAGCGGCGGGCCTGTCCTGCCCCCAGGACATCTCGGTGGTCGGGTTCAACGACATGCCGTTCATCGACCGGCTCAGGCCGCCGCTCACCTCGGTGAGCTTCCCGCACTACCAGCTCGGGGCTGAGGCGGGACGGCTGATACTCGAGCAGATCGCCGCCGTCGGCGAGTACGACGCAG
>Ga0207646_10005617_pt1 | contig 13173 bp, 10 predicted proteins | sample KBSK5502metaG_FD_184343 | JGI IMG/M metagenome (GOLD analysis project Ga0207646, IMG submission 184343) | Corn, switchgrass and miscanthus rhizosphere microbial communities from Kellogg Biological Station, Michigan, USA - KBS K5-50-2 metaG... | ecosystem: Host-associated > Plants > Roots >...
CGCGTGATCAGCTTCCACCCGACGGCGCCAAGCTCGGCGGCCTCAGGAGCCGAAGCTGGCGCCCCGGGCAATCTCAACGAGCTTGCCAGCCGCAAGACCGGCAGCTTCACCCCCGTGCGGACGGCGGCCGACGACGTGGCGCTGATCGCCTTCACCTCAGGCACGACGGGCCGACCCAAGGCCGCGATGCACTTCCACAGGGACGTGCTGGCCGTCGCTGACACGTTCTCCGCGCACGTACTCAAACCCGCGCCGGATGATGTCTTCACCGGCACGCCGCCGCTGGCCTTCACGTTCGGCCTCGGCGCGCTGCTGATCTTCCCCATCCGGGCCGGCGCCTCGACCCTGCTGATCGAGCGGGCCACGCCGGCCGAGCTCGCCGACCACATCGCCGCCCGCGGCGTCACCGTCGTGTCGACGGCTCCGACCGCCTACCGCGCCATGCTGGCTGCGGGCAAGGCCGACCAGCTGCGCGGCCTTCGCCGCCCGGTCTCGGCCGGCGAGACCCTGCCGGCCTCGGTATGGCATGCGTTCTACGACGCTACCGGCGTCAAGATCATCGACGGGATCGGCAGCACCGAACTGCTGCACATCTTCATCTCCGCCGCTGACGATCAGATCAGGCCGGGCTCGACCGGGCTGCCCGTCCCCGGCTACCGCGCCCTGATACTCGGCGCCGACGGGCAGCCCGTGCCCGACGGCGAGCCGGGCAGGCTGGCGGTCAAGGGACCGACGGGCTGCCGGTACCTGGCCGATGACCGGCAGCGCAGCTATGTCAGCGGTGGCTGGAACTTCACCGGCGACACCTATATCCGCGACGCCGACGGCTACTTCTGGTACCAGGCGCGCTCCGACGACATGATCGTCTCGGCCGGATACAACATCGCTGGCCCCGAGATCGAAGAGGTGCTGCTGTCCCATCCGCGGGTGGCCGAGTGCGGCGTCGTCGGCCTGCCCGACGAGACGCGCGGGCAGATCGTCACGGCGTTCGTGGTGCTGGCTGACGGCCTGCCCAGCGGCCCCGAGCTGGTTACCGAACTGCAGAATCTCGTGAAACGGAAGATCGCCCCCTACAAGTACCCGCGGGCCATCGAGTTCCGGCAGTCGCTGCCGCGCACCAACACCGGCAAGCTGCAGCGCTTCAAGCTCCGGGATGCGCGGACCGACTAGGACTGGAACGGGCCGAATGACGGGCTAATGAGGATGTGGCCATCGGCGGAGAGGCCGGGGAATCCTGGAAGGTTAACCAGGCTGCTGGGCAATTTCGCTGGCCAGGCTAGCGACACCCAGGAGCGCCAGCCGGTCGATGCCATATCCGCTGATGACCATCCGCTCCTTGCGGTTTCCGAGCAGGTTCGCGGTCCAGTCAACGAAACCACCGTCACCCAATTCGAGCATCTCCTGATCACGACCCGATCGCGCGTACACCTTGAAGCACAGGCCGCGGTAATAGGCCCGGCCGCTTTCGCGGTCGGGTGCCTCGGTGACCTCGATGGCCGGCATCCCGGCGAGTTCCGTCGTGACTGCTGCCAGAACCTGACGTGAAGGCTCGTCTAGGCAAGTCACCGCGATCGTGACCTGATCGAGCCCGAGCGCGCTGAGCCCGGCGGCCGCGAACCTGACCTGCTCGGTTAGGTGCCGCGTCTCGAACTCATGGCCTCCGGTATCCCGGCCAGCCGTTACCACCCCGAGCAGCTGGAAGTGGGCGAAGCTCACCGGGCCGCTGAAGAGCTGGGCACGCGTCACCCGCTGGCTGGCCGCAAGCCGCACCGGCTCGGCCGAGCGCGGAACCTGCCGGAGCAGGTCGGCCCGGCGGGCTGCGGCCTCCAGGGCCAGGCCGTTCGTGGGATCAGCGGCAACCTCGGTGCCGCGCACGGTCGCGATGACGTTGCGCGGGTCGACGCCCGCCGTGGCGGTGTGGGCGCCGAGCGGCAGGACCGGAGCCAGCGTGACTAGATCGAAACCTTGCGGCAGCGCACCGAGCATCGCGTTCTCGGCCCGGCGCAACGCGGTCGCGCTTACCTGTCCGGGCGCGACGAACCGGTCGGTGCGGTAGCGCCGCATGACCTCCGCCGGGCTGAGCCGCTCGGCCCGGCGGCGGAACACCTCGAGCAGCAGCGTGGTCAGGTCCGCGCCCGCCAGGCCACCGGCCAGCACACCGAGCAGGTCGGCTCCGTCCGCCCGGCTGGTGATCCGGCCCAATGCCTGTCGCGAGGCGTCCTTCCCGCCCCGCCGTTCCTGCCCGGCCCGCCAGTCCTTCGAGTCCCGCCGCAGTCCGCCAAGTTCGTTCATGGCAGCACATCATCGCGGACTGGCCCAGGCGAAGCGAGCGAGTATCGGCGCGGCCGGGCCGTCGTCAGACCTCAAGGACGACCGGGATGATCATCGGCCGTCGCCGGTAGTTGCTGTTCACCCACCGGCCGAGGGTGCGGCGCACGAGCTGGCCGAGCTGATGTGCCTCGTTGATCCCGTCCGCCGCGGCGCCGGCCAGCGCCTCCTCGAGCAGTGGCCGCACCTCGCTGAAGCCCGCTTCGTCGATGCCCGAACCGCGGGCGTGAATTTCGGGGCCCGCGACCAGCTTGCCGTTGGTGGAGTCCACCACCACGACGACCGAGATGAAGCCCTCCTCGCCCAGGATCAGCCGGTCCTTTAGTGAGGACTCGGTGACCTCGCCCACCGAGAGGCCGTCGACGAAGACATACCCGCAGGTTACTTTGCCGGCGACCGACGCCTTCCCCCCGACCAGGTCGACGACGATGCCGTCCTCGGCCAGCACGATGTTCTCGGGCGGTATGCCGGTAAGCGTGGCGAGGTCGGCATGCGCCTTCAGGTGCCGCCACTCACCGTGGACTGGGATGAAGTTGCCTGGCCTGACCAAATTGAGCACGTACAGCAGCTCGCCTGCCGGTGCGTGCCCTGAAACGTGCACCAGCGCGTTTCCCTTGTGCACGACCCTGGCCCCGAGCCTGGTCAGATCATTAATCACCCGGGACACCGCCGTCTCGTTGCCGGGTACGAGCGAGGACGCGAGGATCACGGTGTCGCCCCTGGCCACCCGGATCGGATGGTCCCGCCCCGCCATCCTGGACAGCGCGGACATCGGCTCACCCTGCGAGCCAGTCGAGATCAGCACGATCTGGTCGGGGGGCAGCTCCTCGGCGTCCTTCATGTCCACGATCAGGCCGCCAGGGACCGAAGGGATCCGCAGGTAGCCGAGTTCCCTGGCCACCCCCATGTTGCGCACCATGGACCTGCCGACCAGCGCGACCTTCCTGCCGTGCGCGGCCGCGGCGTCCATTACCTGCTGGACACGGTGCACGTGGCTGGCGAAGCATGAGACGATGATGCGCTGGTCGGCCGCGCTGAATACCTCCGACAGCACCGGCGCGATCTCCCGCTCGCTGGTGACGATGCCGGGTACCTCGGCGTTGGTGGAGTCCGACATCAGCAGGTCGACGCCGTCGGCGCCGAGCCGCGCGAAGGCACCCAGGTCCGTCAGCCGCCCGTCCAGCGGAAGCTGATCCATCTTGAAGTCACCGGTGTGCAGGACCAGGCCGGCCCCGGTCCGGATCGCGACCGCTAGCGCATCGGGAATCGAGTGGTTGACAGCGAAGAATTCAATCGCGAAGGGGCCGAACGAACCGCTTCCGCCAGCGTCGACCTCGATGGTCCGCGGTACGATCCTGTGCTCAGTGAGCTTGCTGCTGACCAGCGCGAGCGTCAGCCGCGATCCGACCAGCGGAATGTCCGGACGGCGCCGCAGCAGGTAAGGAACCGCCCCGATGTGATCTTCGTGAGCGTGGGTGAGCACCAGGGCCTCGACGTCGCTGAGCCGGTCGTCGATCGCGGTGAAGTCGGGCAGGATCAGATCGATGCCCGGGGTGTCCGGGTCGGGGAATAGCACACCGCAGTCGACAACCAGCAGGCGGCCGCCGTACTCGAATACCGTCATGTTGCGGCCGACCTCGCCGAGACCGCCGAGCGCTACGATCCTCAGCCCGCCGTCGGCCAGCGGCGGTGGCGGCCCGAGCTCAGGGTGCGGATGACTCACTTGAGCTTGACACCACCAGCGACCAGGTCGGTCCGCAGCTTCTCGACCTCGGCCGGGGTGGCATCTGCGAGCGGCATCCGCACCGGCCCGCCCGGCATGCCGAGCAAAGCCAGCGCCGCCTTGGTGGCGATCACTCCCTGGGTGCGGGTCATGATGCCGGTGTACACGGGCATCAGCTCGCGGTGGTGCCGCAGCGCCGCGTCCACGTCCCCGGACAGATAGGCATCGATCATCTCAGCCAACCGATCCCCGACGACGTGGCCGACCACGCTCACGAACCCTGACGCCCCGACCGACAGCCACGGCAGGTTCATCAGGTCGTCGCCGCTGTAGAACGCCAGGTCCGTCGCGGTCATCACGATCGACCCCGCCGCGAGGTCGCCCTTCGCGTCCTTGACGGCGACGATCCGCGGGTGCTGCGCGAGCTGGAGCAGCGACTCGGTCGCGATCGGCACGCCGGTCCGGCCGGGGATGTCGTACAGCATCACCGGCAGGCCGGTCGCGCCAGCGACCGCGGTGAAATGCGCCACCAGGCCGTGCTGCGGCGGCTTGTTGTAATACGGCGTGACCACCAGCAGGCCGCTGACCCCCGCTCGCTCGGCCTGCTTGGCCAGCTCACACGTGTGCGCCGTGTCGTTGGTGCCGACGCCGGCGACCACGTTTGCCCGGCCGCCGACGGCCTCGACCACGGTCCGCAGCAGCCGATCTTTCTCGCCGTCTGAGGTGGTCGGTGACTCGCCGGTCGTGCCGCTGAGCACCAAGCCATCGTTGCGCATCTGGGTCACCAGGTAGTCGGCGAGCCGAGCCGCCCCGGCGTAGTCGACGGAGCCGTCGCTCGTCATCGGGGTCACCATCGCGGTCAGCAATCGCCCGAACGGAGCAGGACGCGTCAGGGCGGCCTCGCCGCTCCTCGCAGTCGCGGATTCACTCATAGCCGGAACGCTACCCGGAACCGCCTGGGCTCGTAACCTCTGGCGGCCCTCCGGCCGCGCGGTGCCTCGCGCCAGTGCGCCTGGCCTGCGCGCACGCCCGCACGAGGGGCAACGCACGCCTGCTGATAGCGGCCGTCGGTCGTTTGACGCGCGTGCCGCGGCGATGATCTACTCGGTGCGTCCCGCGACGGACATGCAGGAAGCCGGCGCGAGTCCGGCGCGGTCCCGCCACTGTAACCAGGCCCAGCCAGCGCACGCCATGCTGACGTGCGGCAGGCTGAAGCAGGCCAGGAAGCCAGGAACTGCGGCCGTCGTCCTTCACCGCCGGAGCGTGGTTACTCCGAGGAAGGCCAGCATGATCACCGAGACCATCGCGGCCATCGGCCCGCCTGACGAGACGGCGCTCGCCGACGCGCGAGAGCGACAGGAGCGTCTGACCAAGCCGAGCGGGTCGCTTGGCATGCTCGAAGATCTCTCGGTCCGGCTGGCCGGTCTGGCCGGGCAGTGCCCGCCGCCGCTTCCCGCGCCCGCGGCGATCGCCGTCTTCGCTGGAGACCATGGCGTGCACGCCCGTGGCGTCACACCCTGGCCGCAAGAGGTGACAGCCCAGATGGTGGCGAACTTCCTGGCGGGCGGCGCGGTGGTCAACAGCCTGGCCGCGCAGGTCGGCGCCCAGGTACATGTGGTCGATGTCGGAGTCGCCGCCGACCTGCCGGCAGCTCCCGGCCTGATCTCACGCAAGGTGCGGCCGGGCACCGGCGACATGACCACCGGGCCCGCAATGAGGAGGGCCGAGGCCGAGCAGGCGATCGAGGCCGGCATCCAGACGGCGTCAGACCTCATCGCCGCGGGCAACCGCTGCCTGGTGACCGGCGACATGGGCATCGCGAACACGACCGCTGCAGCCGCCTTGGTGTCCGCGTTCACCGGCGCGGACCACCGCGAGGTCACCGGCCGCGGCACTGGGGTCGACGACGAGACCTGGGCGCGCAAGGTCGAGGTGGTCGGCCGCGCCCTGGCCCTGCACCGGGTCGATCCGGCCGACCCGGTCGGCGTGCTCGCTGCCGTCGGCGGGCTCGAGCACGCGGCGCTCGCCGGCTTCGCCCTCGGCGCGGCGGCGCAGCGGGTTCCCGTTGTGCTCGACGGGGTGATCGCCTGCTCGGCGGCGCTGGCCGCCGCGGCTCTGGCGCCTGACGCCGTGCACGCCATGGTGGCCGGTCACCTGTCGACCGAGCCCGGCGCCCGGGTCGCGCTGGCCGCGCTCGGGCTGCAGCCGCTGCTCACCTTGAACATGCGGCTCGGCGAGGGATCGGGGGCTGCGCTCGCCGTGCCGATCGTGCAGTCCGCTGCCCGGCTCCTGCGCGATGTCGCGACCTTCGACAGCGCCGGCGTCTCTGGCGCCAAGGAATGATGGCCGACCGGCTCGCGTGTTTGGTGATCGCGAGGGGTTGACCGTGCTACCCGACGGCAGCTCACCACGATCGTGGATCGCCTTGCGCCTGTCTGGACGGCTCGTCGTCGTGATCGGTGGCGGCAGCGCAGTCGCCCTACACGTCGGCTGGCTGCTCGCTGGCGGTGCCCGGGTACGTGTCGTCGCTCCTGAACTCAGCGACGTGCTTTCAGATTCGGCCGAGCGCGGCCTCATCACAGTGCGCAAGCGCGACTACCGGGCCGAGGACATCGACGGCGCGTGGCTCGTGCTGACCTGCGCCGAACGTGACTCGATGAACGCCAGGGCCGCTGCGGATGCGCAGGAGCGCCGAATCTGGTGTGTCAGCGGCGATGATCTCGCCCCCGGGGACGTGCAGTCGCCCCTGACCTGGCGCCATCTCGCCGCTGTCGTCGCGCAGGACGCTGGCGAGACTGCGCCGCGGCCCGGCCGCCGAGTACTGGTACTCGGTGGCGCCCGGTCGGGGAAGTCGGCCGCTGCCGAGTCGATGCTGGCCGATGCCGGACCGGTGGACTATATCGCCACCGGCCAACTCGCGGGCACCGGGGACGCAGAATGGGATCAGCGGGTCCGCGAGCACCAAGCACGGCGTCCGCGGGGCTGGCGCACGCTCGAGACGCTCGATGTCGCGGGCGCCCTGGGCTGCCCGGACTCGGCGGCGCCCATGCTGGTCGACTGCCTGGCGACCTGGCTGGCGCGAATCATGGATGACTGCGGGCTCTGGTCTGGCAATCCGGATGCCGATTCCCGGCTCGCCGAGCGGATGGACCTTCTGGTAGCTGCCTGGCAGCAGACGAAACGGCACGCGGTCGCGGTCAGCAATGAGGTCGGCTGCGGGGTCGTGCCCGCCACGGCGTCGGGCCGACGGTTCAGGGACGAGCTTGGTTGGCTGAACACGCGCATCGCCGCCACCTGCGAGGAGGTATGGATCTGCACGGCCGGCATTCCCCTCAGGCTGCGATGAGGCTTCCGGTGCGTTCGCAAGCGCGGGACTCGTCCTGGCGAGCTGCCTTGAGCACGTTCACCGTCATCCCGGCCGGCGGCCCGCGGATGATCGATCCGGAAACCGCCTCGAGGATCACGATGTGGCTGCCGCCGGTCGGCGCCCTGCTCGCGGCCCCGGCCGCGGGCATCATGCTGGCCGTCGAGGCTGGCGGCGACTCTCCACCGCGCAGGCTGCTCGGCGCCTCGCTGGCCATCGCGGCCCTTGCCCTGCTCACCGGCGGCCTGCACCTGGATGGACTCGCGGACACCGCCGACGGCCTCGGCAGCCGCCGGCCAGCCAATGAGGCGCTCGACATCATGCGCCGCTCGGACACCGGCCCGATGGGCGTCGCGGCGCTCATGCTCACGCTGCTTGTGCAGGTGACCTCCCTCGCCTCGCTGCGGCCCGGGTGGCTGAGCGCCGCCGCGCTCAGCACAGCGGTGATCACCAGCCGGGTCGGCGTACTGCTCGCGTCCGGCTCGCCCGCCGCGCGACCGGGCGGATTCGGCGCGCTGATCGCGGGCACGACAACGCGCGCTGCGCGCTGGACCGCCGCCGTGGTACTGCTCGGGATCGTTGGCGCTGCTGGCGCTGCGGCCGGCGGACCGCCGCTGGCCGCTAGGGGACTGGCGGCGGCCGTCTCGGGTCTCGCTGTCGCAGGCCTGTTGCGGCGCAGCGCCGGCCGGCGTCTCGGCGGAATGACAGGCGACGTGTTCGGCGCCCTGATCGAGCTCAGCACGGCGACGGTACTGCTGGTCACCGTGCTGTCGGGCTGACCTGCGGGGCGGCCAGAGCCGGCCGAGTGAGCAAAGGACCAGGCGACGTGAGCTCGGGGGTACTCACGTCGCCTGCGTCTACCTCGTTATCGCCTGCCGATGTCGCGCCGTTACCCGGCGCGTTTACTCCGGCTCGGGCACAAAGCCACGGTTGCCGGGCAAAGACTGGAGCCGGCAAAAGACGAGGCCCGGGCAAAGGCAAAGACGAGGTCGCCAGGCAAAGACAGGACCCGGCAAAGACGAGGCCCCCGCATGTATGAGATGCAGGGGCCTCGCCTGGCCGAACCAGGGATACCCGCCGATTGCCCCGGCGAGCTGGCCGCCGGGGCAATCGGCGAGCCACACCCTGTCCGTCCTACCACCGGTCCAGGACACCTGCCAGAAGTCCGGTTACCCGGTCTCCCAGCTGACCTGGAACTACTCCTTTGGGTCCTCAGGGTTTCCCCCGAGGTCATCAGAGTCCTCCTGCTGACCCGAAGTTGCCTCCGAGTCACGGAGCGTTCCGAGGCTCCCAGAGCTTCCTCCAAGTTTCCCGGAGTTTCCCCCAGGTCTCCCGAAGTTGTCTCCGAGTGGTACCCGTTTTCGCTGGTAGAGAAGTTGTACAGCCACAGCGGCATGCAGCACAAGAGGATCTGGCGACTATTTTCAAGATTCTTTAGCCGTCCACAGGATGTCCACTGAGCAACGCCAGGTTGTCCACAGAATGCCGTGTTTTCCACTGCCATCATCCACAGTGGCTGTTGGCAATCCGCCGCCCGTGCTCGCCTGGCCGCCCGTGCTCGCCTGGCCGCCCGTGCTCGCCTGGCCGGCTGTCAGAAGACCGGGATGATGTCCTCGGCGCTGATGTCCGCCGAGACGTCCACGCCCTCGATGTCTAGTTCCGGCATCGCCGGGAAGTCGATCCCCCAGCGCTGCACGATGACCCGGATCTTGGCGATCGCGCCGCGCCAGTTCTCCGCCTGCTCCTGGTACGACAGCACGCCAAGGCCCGCCTGCCTGGCGTGGTCCATGAGCACGCGGTGGTTGTTCAGGAAGTACGGCGGGAGGTCCCAGAACCCTTCTGGCGGCTCCCAGAGGATCATCGACAGGAAGATAAATCCGGCCCGCAGCTGCCTGGTGATGGTGGCCCGCACGTCGTCGGTGAGGCCCGGCCATTCGTTCTCCAGGATGGTCATGCAGATCTGCAGGTGCCTTGACTCATCCCGGCCGATCCGGTGGAACATCTCGGCGAAGACCGGATGCGTGGTGCCCGATGCCATGCCTCGGAACAGTGTAGACGCCGCCATCTCGCCCATCATGAAGCTGGTGAACAGAACCGGGAGTGAGTACCGACCGACGGCCTTGTTGTAGCCGTTCCAGTACCGGCCGCCATTGTGGTAGAGCCAGCCGATGTTGTTGTGGGCGGCCCGTTCGAGGTCGCTCGACGGGACCCAGTTCAGCGGGCCGCCAGGCCACAGCGCCGCGATCGCCCGCTGGCAGCACTCCTCATGGTTCATCTCATCCCTGGTGATCGAGAAGAAGCATTTGCGGACCGGGTCTTCCTCGTGCTGCTCGAAGGCCCTGATCGTTGCCCTGGCGAACACGGCGGGACCAGAAGCGTCGAAATTGGCCAGCACGGCGAACCAGTACATGATCCCCAGCCGCTGCTCAGTGCTGAAGTCCTCGGCACGCAGCTCTTCCCAGGGCAGGTCGGCCGGGTTCCAGGCCATCAGCTTGGACTTCTGGTAGATCGCGGCGAGCTTCTCCGTCTCGACCCGCCACTCCATCGGGTAGATGTTCGGCCGCGGCACCTCGGGAGCCGGCCAGAATCCGCCGTCGGGGATCATGAGCTCGCGGTCGATCTTGGCATCCGGCATGGCGGCGCTCCTTCTGGCCCGGGCGACTGGGCGGCTGGCAGCGCGCCCGCTTCGCAGCCTGCGGGCTGCGGCCACCTTATGACAGCGTAAGCCCCGCACCTGCGGTCCGGTGTAATAAGGTCCGCTCGCCGCCGCCTGGCGCGCCTGCGCGTGCGCTCATGGCCTGGGACCCGCCGGTGCAGTAGGCTTCGCCTGTCCCGTGGATTCCTCGGGATGATGCTGAGCACAGCGAAGCCGGTGTGAATCCGGCGCTGTCCCGCAACGGTGATGCCTCCGGCCGGAGGATGAGCCCGGGCGCCTGGCCAGCGTCGACGACCTGTCCTCGGAGGAAGGGCGGCTCGTTCCGATCCCTCCGGGGAGTCGCAACGGACGCACTTCGTCCTCCATGGCAAACCGGAGGATGAGTGATGACTCAAGTTATGACGCGCCGGCTCGTCGCCGTCGCGCTCGCGGCCGGCCTCGTGGCGGCCGCCTGCAGCAGCACAGCCACGCAGCCGCAGTCGGGCTCGGGCTCGCCGGGCGGTCCTGGCCACGCATCGGCCAGCGGCACGTTCCCGGTCAGCGTGACCGCGGCCAACGGCACCGTGCACGTTTCCAAGCGGCCCACCGCGATCGTGTCGCTCTCGCCCACTGCGACCGAGATGCTCTACGCCATCGGCGCGGGCGCCCAGGTCAAGGCTGTCGACAGCAACTCGAACTACCCGGCGCAGGCACCGCGCACTAAGCTCTCCTACTTCAGCCCCAATGTCGAGGAGATCGCGGCGGAACGGCCAGACCTGGTCGTCGTCTCTAATGACTCCAGCAACGGGCCGACGCTGACCAAGCGGCTCGCGGCGTTCAGTATCCCGGTGCTCGAATTGCCCGCGCCGGCCAACCTCGCTGGCGTCTATGCCGAGTTCGCTCAGCTCGGCCAGGCGACCGGCCACCAGCAGCAGGCCAGCACCGAAGTGTCGACGATACGCGACCAGATCAGAAAGATCCTCGCCGCGGTACCGCACCGCAGCAAGCCGCTGACCTACTACTACGAACTCGACCAGAACTACTACTCGGTCACGTCGGACACCTTCATCGGCCGCCTGCTCCGCCTGCTCGGCATGAAGAGCATCGCCGACTCAGCCCAGGGCGCCTCGGCGGCTGGCGGTTACCCACAGCTGTCCGCCGAGTTCATCGTCAAGGCGAACCCCGACTACATCATCCTGGCGGACACGATCTGCTGTCACCAGACCGCATTGACCGTCGCGGGCCGGCCCGGTTGGAGCGGGATGGCCGCGGTGAAGTCCAAGCACTTGATCCTGCTCAACGATGACATCGCGTCGCGCTGGGGACCACGGGTGGTCGACCTGCTCCGGGCCGTGCTCGCCGCCATCCGGGGCGGCCGGTGAGGTCGGGGTTGGCGACCTCACCGGCCCAGGCCGGCAACGAGAGGGTACGCGACCTCGCCGACCAGGCCAGCGGAGGCAGCCAGGCCAGGCTGCGCCGATCAAGCACCGGCCGGGGCAGGCGGGCAGTCATCGGCGCGACGGCCATCCTGGTCCTCGCGGTCATCGCCGGAGTGTCGATCGGGCCCGTCTCGGTGCCGCTCGGCGTCATCGCCGACACCCTGGCAGCACATCTGCCCTGGCATCCGGCGGTCTCGGTGCCGCCCATCGACGCGGCCATCATCTGGCAGATCAGGCTGCCCAGGGTCCTGCTCGGCGCCCTGGTGGGGTCGATGCTGGCCGGCGGAGGTGCCGCTTACCAAGGTGTGTTCCGCAACCCGCTGGCCGACCCCTACCTGCTCGGAGTCGCGGCCGGCGCCGGCCTGGGTGCGACGGCGGTGATCATTAGCGGCGGAGGTCTCGGCCTGCTCCCCGTCGCCGCATTCGGCGGCGGCGTGGCGGCCGTCGCGCTTACCTATTCGCTCGGCGCCGGCGCTGGCAGGCGCGGCGAGGATGCCGCGCCGCGCGGGGTTGCGGGCACGGCCTCCATCCTGCTGGCCGGGATCGCGGTCGCGGCCCTGCTTACCGCGGCCCAGACCTACCTCCAGCAAGCACACACGCAAACGCTCCAGTCGGTCTACGCCTGGATTCTCGGCGGCCTGTCCAACGCGACCTGGAGCCAGGCCTGGCTGATCGTTCCTTACGTGGTAATCTCCGGCCTGATCCTGCTCGCGCACCGGCGGCTGCTCGATGTGCTGCGGGTGGGCGAGGCCGAGGCAGGCGCGCTCGGGGTCAACGTGCCGAGGCTGCGGCTGATCGTCGTCATCGCCGCCACGCTCGGCGTGGCTGCGGCGGTCTCCGTGAGCGGGCTCATCGGCTTCGTGGGTATTATCGTCCCGCATCTCGCCAGGCTCACCGCCGGGGCGAGCTACCGGATCGTTATGCCGGTCTCGATGATCGGGGGCGCGGCATTCTTGGTCCTGGCCGACATCGCGGCCAGGACGGTTCAGCCAGACACCGAAGTCCCGATCGGGGTTATCACGGCGGCGATCGGGGCGCCGTTCTTCCTCTTCGTGCTCCGGTCCCGGCGGGCCAGGGCGGAGACCTCGTGATCGGCGTCAATGACCTGCGGGTCAGTTTCGGCCCCACCACCGCGTTGGACGGCGTCAGCGCCACCGTGGCGACCGGTGAATGGGTCGCGCTGATCGGACCGAACGGCGCGGGCAAGACCACCATGCTCCGGGCCATCGCCGGCCTGACGCACTGGGCAGGCGGCATCGTTCTGGCCGACCAGCCCGCCCGCCAGCTCAGCCACCGCAAGCGCGCACGGCTGATCGCGTACGTGCCGCAGCAGCCGCAGCTGCCACCCGAGATGACCGGCCTTGACTACGTCCTGCTCGGGCGGACGCCGCACCTTGGCTACTTTGCCGTGGAGTCAGAGCGGGACCGGAGGATCTGCCTGGACCTCCTCGACCGGATGGCGCTGACCGACATGGCGGGTCGTCGTCTCGCCACGATGTCGGGAGGTGAGGCGCAACGGCTCGTCCTCGCCCGCGCCCTGGCCCAGCAAGCCCCGATCCTCGTGCTCGACGAGCCGACGAGCGCACTCGATCTCGGCCGCAGGGTTGACGCCCTTGAGCTGATCGACGAGATGCGCAGGGAGCGGTCCCTCACCGTGCTCTCGGCCATCCACGACCTGACCCTT
>Ga0207646_10005618_pt1 | contig 13173 bp, 16 predicted proteins | sample KBSK5502metaG_FD_184343 | JGI IMG/M metagenome (GOLD analysis project Ga0207646, IMG submission 184343) | Corn, switchgrass and miscanthus rhizosphere microbial communities from Kellogg Biological Station, Michigan, USA - KBS K5-50-2 metaG... | ecosystem: Host-associated > Plants > Roots >...
GACCACCCCGTCTGCGCGAACTAAGGTTGCTTCGCGACATTTTCTTGATCGCGCATCCACCCCTCCTTTTCAAGGAGGGGAATAATGCCTGATTCCAAAATTCATTCACACGCTCTCACGCCCTGGGCTACATTCTTGCCGCCGCTTCGCGGCTTTGCTCTATGGGAGGACAACATGAAATCGATGACGAAAGGGATAGTCGCTATTGCCATGCTCGGTTCATTTTTTGTTGGCTGGCTGGCGCACGCTCAGACGCAGGCTCGCAAGCCGATCATGATGACGCGCATCTACACGGGTCCGGATGGGCTCGCTCACGCCGAAGAGGTCGAGATGAAACTCAACGGCAATGCGACCGAGACGATCAAGGCGACCGGTATCGAGTTCAGCCGGAGAGCGCCGAACAACTCCGGCGACTGGCACACGGGCCCGAGGCGTCAGTTCGTGATCACGCTGAGCGGGCGTGGAGAGATCGAGGTTGCAGGAGGGAAGAAAGTTGCAGTCGGTCCCGGTCATATCAATCTGATCGAAGATACGACCGGGAAAGGGCACATTACACGAAACCTGGGGACGGAAGATCGGATTGCGATCACCATCCCCCTTGTGGATCAGACGGCCGGCGATCCGACGCGCCGGTAGTTACTGCAGCCGGAACCGCGGAATTTCCGCGGACATGACTTTGTCTTTAGGAGCGCTCAGATATCCGCGGATGCGATCCTTGTCGACGGAATTGACCACGACTTCATATCGGAGTTGATCGCGCCCGACGAGAAACTGGACCGGTTCGTTCGCCGTCCGGTCCTTTTTCTCGAGCCGATGATCATCGACCTGGATCGCGACATTGTACTTCTGCTTCTTGACATCGGTCTTCAGCAGCGCCAGCTGGATATCGGCCACGTGATTGAGCGGCTGCTTCGAGTTCTTTCGGATATCGAATTCGAAGTAATCGCGTTCACCCTTCTTTCGAAGTTCCGCCAGTTCGCCCGAATTCCTGGCGATGCGTTCGCTGAGACTGTTCTTCACATCGAGAAGCTGGCGGCCCCAATTGTCTTGGTTGGCCACCATGTCCTGCTTGAGGCCGTTGACTTCGCCGTACACGTTTCCAAATTTCGTATTCGAGTCCTGCTGAACCTCAGCCAGTTTGCTGTTCAGTCCATCCACATCCGACGAATTCGCCTTCGCGGCCAACTGACCGGCCCACTCTTTCGCATTCTTTTCCTGCTGCCGCCTCAGCGCCTGTGCTGTTTCCCGGGCACGCTTCAACTCGGTGGACGTGACGCCAAAGCGCTCCTTGATCAGCTCCATGTCGGAGACGAGGCTGGCGATTTGCTTTTCGTTCACTTTTGAATCTGATGATCGTTCGTCTGCTGCGTCCTGATTCGCCGACTCCACCTGCGCAATGCGATCGGTCAGCGTATCCCTCACCGATAACAATCCATAACCGAGCCCAAGAAGCAGCACGAGATTCGCAGCTGCGATCGCGCCCAGAATAAGTCCTTGCTTGCCCTTCATCGAAACCTCCTCAGTCTGTGTGCATCAACGCGACGACCCGCTCCGACTGCGCCCTAAACTGTGAGACCTTCGCATCGAGTTTGTTGATTCGGATCGCTATATTTTTGTTTTCTGTTCGGAGTACCTGATTCTCAGCCGCTAATCGGGCCCGGTCAGACTCATTCACTCGAATCTGAGGGAACATGAGTAAAAGGAAGACTGTCGTGAGAAACGCGAGCACACCGGCCGCGATAAGAATCAATCCGGCCTGGCATGACACGCGGATTTTCTCCAGGCATGGACTCTGAGGCGAGATGACAACCAAATTCCAAGCTGTCGGTTTCATAGGACCTCCTGCCCCAGCTTTGGCAAGCGCGGTGCCATTGCTAAATCATTGAAGCCACGGGCCAGGCTCGCCGATCCGGCAACCTGTCCACGGAATAGATCCATCAAGTTGGTCGAGCGAAATTTCTCTGCAGATGATTTCGTCGCAAAATACAAAAACTTTCGTTATAAGGGAGCAAATAACGGAGGGACAGCATGAAAGGGATTGGGGTAGTGGCCTCGGTTTTGCTTTTCGTTTTGGCTTTCGCCGGACCCGTATCCGCGCACCATTCGGTCCAGTCGCAATTCGACATTCACAAGACCGTCAGCATCAGCGGCGTTGTGGCGAAGATGGAATGGATCAATCCACATTCGTATTTGACCGTGAATGTGAAGGACGGCGACGGCAAGATACAAAAGTGGGCTTTCGAGTTGGGAGGATCGGGCGCTCTCCGCAGAGCCGGACTGAGCAGGGCCGACCGCGGCGGCATCAAAGCCGGCGATCAGGTTACGGTCACGGCGCTGGCTGCAAGAGATGGCTCGAACAGCGGCTTTCTGCAGGAGCTGAAGATCTCGGATGGGCGCGTCTTTAAGTTCAGCACAGACGCGAACGGCCAATGAGCGGACGCGAACGGCCAATGCCCCGCCGAATCATTACGGTCGCCCTTGCGCTGTGCCTGCTTCCCGCAGCGCTGCTTGCTCAGGAGTTTTCGCAAATGCGGCGTACGACCAACGCCCCGCCGAAACCTTCGGGCACCACTCCGCGAGCTCCGGACGGGCATCCGGACTTGACCGGAGTGTGGAATGGGCTCGGCGATAATTTGCTGGGAGTTCCAAACCAGATCGCGAACAACGGCCTCGCGATTGAAGACGAAAACACGACCCGCGATCTTCACAGTGGCTCCCGCATCGCCACCTTCCCTCGGAATACCACGCGCCGGTTGAACAGCGAGCAGTCCGAACGCGCCGCTTCCCTTCTCCGCCGCGTCGGCTCCAACAGGCCGATTTACAAGCCGGAATATTGGGAGATGGTGAAGAACCTGGATCACAACGCCAATGAAGAAGATCCTTCGAACAACTGCATGCCCGCCGGGATTCCGCGCGCCGGCATTCCTTCCTACATTGGTCAAACGCCAGGCTACTTCATCTTTATTTATCCCGGACAGGGTGGGCTGATTGCGACGCAGACGATGTATCGCATGATCCCGAGCGATGGCCGGAAGCACACTCCCTTGCAGGATCTCGATGGTACATATACCGGAGAAGCGATTGCTCACTGGGAAGGCGACACGCTGGTCGTCGATACGTGGGGCTTCAATGCCAATACGTGGTTCGATCAGATTGGCGGCTATTTCCATAGTGAAAACATGCACGTGATCGAGCGCTTCCATCGCGACGGAAATACGTTGACATGGACGGCAACCGTGGAAGATCCGGACGTGCTGCTGGAACCCTGGACCACGACTCCTCGCGTCGCGCTGCTGAATCCGCGGCCTGACGCCATGCTGCCCGAGTCGCAGCCCTGCAGCGAGCGGGATTTAAGTCACGTCGTGACGAAGGAACATCATTGAAATTGCACGATTCCTGCTCCTCAAATCCCGAAAACCAAATGCCAATGGGTCACGTGTCAAATGCCAAATGCCATATGGATCGGGATCGATATGACATTTGGCATTTGACACGTGACCCATTGGCATTTGGTTTTCGGAATTTGAGATGGGCTTTCGTCCGATTTCAAAATTTCTCTTATAAGGACTATATCCATGATTGCAGCCCTTATCGCCCTCTTTGCAATTCAATCTGTTGCTACCCAGAGCCCTGCGCCAGATCGCGTTAGGGTTCTCCGTGCGGCGGCAGACGCTTTGGGCATGGTTCGGTGGGCAGACATCGGGAACGGCGGGACGGTGCTCCCCGGAGTCGATGTCGTTAACACGATGGAGTTTCAGGGCACCTCGGGCCCAACCGAATATCACGTCACTCTCGGCTACAACCCGGCGGCGATGCGCATCGAGTCGATTCGCGCCGGACAGCACACGATTCAAACCGTGCGCGAAAACTATGCCTGGAATGAATCCGAGGTTGGTGCCGGCCTGGTACCGGGAAAGGGCACCGCCACGCCCACGCAGGCCGCACTGAAAGAGAGGCTGCTTCAACTCTGGATACTTCCTTACGGAGTCGTGAAAGCTGCTCTGGCTGCGGGTGACAAGACATCAGTCTCAACCGAGAATGGCGCCACTGTCATCACGTTTCCTCTGAGTGGGCAACTCGCCGGGACCACGGTGAAGGCAACACTGGATTCAAAGAACCTGGTAACAAAAGTCGAGACGCTGCCCGGCAACCTCGTGGCGGAATATTCGGGTTATGCCGATCATGGCGAAGTCCTGTCGGATATCCTGTCGCCCGGACACATCGTTCAAAAACAGGGCGGCCGCACGACACTCGACATTCAGATAAAGGCGTGGGAAGCGAATAATCCTTATCTCGTTTTTCCGGTTCCGAAGAACGTTACTGGATCGAAATAGTGTCGGAAAACGATTGGATGTAGCGGCCCAGGGCAATTACCGCGAACCACAAGACCAGCGATGCCGCTGCGAAAAATTTAGCGAGGCGTGGCGCATCCTCACCAGCTCCGAGACGCTGCACGCTGTTGAAAGCATTGGTCAAATAGAACGCCGCGGCGTTTAATCCGAGAAGCAACAGCGCCAGTATCTTCAGCCAGAAAGCGACATCGAACGTGTAATAGTTCGGCATGCCGATGAAGGCGAGAATGCCGGTTACCGTGTTGATTCCGAATCCGGCCAGCGCCCACGGCATCATTCGATGCAACGGAGCGATCGGCAGCGGCTTCGCAAATCCCAGCATGCGCAGGTTGAGGATACCGACAGTGCCTATCAATAAGGTAAGGCCGATGAAATGCAAATCCATCATGAAAGCCCACCACCATTTACTGATGAGCATCAGATCTCTGAATTTCACCGGTGATGGTTCGAGGTGATGGACGAGAGCGGACAGACCCGACTCTTCGCTGCGAATCTCCGGATGACGGATGTCACCTCCCGTTTTGCCGAGCCTGGCCATCATCCCGAGCGTCACGACGGAGAAGAACAGAATCGCGACCATGTTCCAGGACCGGCGCCGCCATAGTTCTGCCAGGGCGAGCGCGCCAGTGATCTCCATTAAGAAAAGAGCGAGAATCGCGGCGCCTTCGTGTCTTTCAATTAAATCCACCGGAACGCTGGGATCTTTTCGGACGGCCGCTTGAGCACCGATTCCGCTGAAGAATGTCGGCAGTGCCAGCAACGCAACGGCAGCGAGGACGATAAGGCTCGCGCGCCTGAGGTCGTCGTTTTTGCCGGCAAGGGAGCCGGCGAAGAGCGAAAGACCGATGATCGTGCCGATGATCGGAAAATGATTCAGAACGAGGTGGAGGTGCGCCAGATTCATAGAAGACTAACAGGGGAACGTCAGGTATTTGTACGTGTACGCGAGCAGGCGGCCGGCGCTGATGGCTCCAATCCACAAGACGATCGACCACTTTGCCAGCGTTCTTCCGCGGGCCGCCATCGCCACATCGTCCAGACTCGAGTCGTTGAATACGCCGCTGCTCAGCTTGGTCATGATCCACACAGCGATCCCGATGAGCGCCAGCTTTATATAGAAGACCGGATTCGTCAGCGCCTTCGTGGGATAGGCGACCAGGAGCAACGCGCCCGAGACGGCATTTATCGTAAAGCCTAACCACATGACGCCGAACAGCCGCTTGAGCGGCGCGATCGGAATCTCCTTTTGGATGCCAAGCAGCCGCAAATCGATCACCGCATTGGCCCCCACGAGCAACGCCAGCCCGAACGTGTGAAAGAGCAGCACGAAATAAAATGCAAACGGGGACTCCGACTCCCGGAGCCACGTGCTGATGCCGCTCTCTTCAACTGTCCGCAAGAATAGAGGTGGTGCCAACGGATCTCCTACTCCCCTCCTCCATTAAGGCTTCGCGCTGTCGCGCTCGCGCTTCGCGAGCTGAGGAGGAGAGTGCAACGCCTTTGCCGCCACGACTATACTCCTGTTTCGCCGCTAATCTTCTTCTTCCATCGGCCGATAACGGTTCCATGGGATCTGCCGCCGAAGACTGGCTCAGCATCGTTCAGGATATTGCCGTTGTTGGAATCTGGGATTGGCATATCGATCAACCCGCGGCAGTCTGCACCAAGTCCAACCCCGTTTTATATGGGCTTCCGCCGTCGACGGTAATGCCGCCCCGGGAACAATGGGAGGCAATGATTCACCCCGACGACCGGCGCAAGGTGTCGGAGGCGCTGGCCTCGGCCATCGTGGGACTCTCCCAATTTCAGACCGAGTTTCGAGTCATCTGGCCCGACGGGACCATGCACTGGCTGGCAGGCAAGGGACGCAGTTTTTGCGATGCAAACGGCAAAACGGTGCGCCTGGTCGGCGTCAATTACGACATATCCCGCCTGAAACAAGCCGAGGAAGCCAGCAAAGAAGCAGCGGAAGAACGAGCGCATCAGGCGCGTCACGATCTGCTGACGGGCTTACCGAACCGGCGGTTTCTGGAAGAGCACCTGAAGCATTCGGTCCGGCGGGCCGCTTACAGCGGCGAGATGCTCGCTGTCCTGTACATCGATCTGGACGGATTCAAAGTTGTTAACGATTCGATGGGCCATGCGACCGGCGACGAGTTGCTGCGGGCGGTCTCCGACCGTTTGCGTTCCTGTGTCCCGAAATCCGGCTTGATCGCGCGCATGGGTGGCGACGAGTTCACGATGGTTCTCAGCGGCACAAACGTGAGGCAGGCCGCCGAATCCGCGGCGAGTTGCCTGCTCGCGGCACTGCAGGACTCTTTCCGGATCGCGGACCACGACTTGTATGTTACGGCAAGCGTGGGCATCAGTATTTATCCCGACGACGGCAGCGACGCCGGCATCCTGCAACAGAATGCCGATATCGCCATGTATCGCACCAAGAATTCGGCGAAGAATGGATTCCAGTTCTTTGCGCACGGCATGGTCGAGCCCATGCGCGAACGGCTGGAACTGCAAAACTCGCTGCGCGGGGCAATCGAAAGAAACCAACTCATGATTCATTACCAGCCGGTATACGGAATTGGCGAAGTCAATGACGCCGATGCTCCGGCGGAATTCGAAGCCTTGCTGCGCTGGACGCATTCTGAGTTGGGTCCGGTATCCCCCGCAACGTTCATTCCGATCGCCGAAGAGACGGGGATGATCATCCCCATTGGAACCTGGGTCCTGGGAGCCGTCTGCCGGCAGATTCGCCTGTGGTCTGACGCGGGTTTCCAGCAAATGAAGGTCAACGTGAATGTCTCCGGCATGCAATTCGCCAAGCCGGATTTTGTCGATATCGTGGAGCGGGCTTTGAAATCCAATGGCGTACAGGGTGAATCGCTGGGCATTGAAATCACCGAGAGCGTCTTGATGAACGATTTCGACCTTTGCTCACGCAAGATACGTGACTTGCAGGAACTCGGCGTCTCGATTTCGATCGACGACTTCGGGACCGGTTACTCGTCTCTTGGTTACCTCCACCGCATGCCGATCAACGCCCTGAAAATCGACGGATCCTTCGTCCGAGAGATCGGCATCAAGCCGACGGCCACCGCCCTCATCGAAGCCATTGTCGCCCTCGCCCACAGCTTGAATATGAGAGTCGTCGCCGAGTGCGTCGAAACCGAACAACAACTCGAAGCCGTCCTGCGCGCCGGCTGCGATAAAGCCCAGGGCTTTCTGCTCGGAAGACCGGCGGCCGCTCAGGCCATCACCGCCCGCCAACAAGCCGTTTCCACATCAGAACGTTGAGACTAAGGGTTGCGTCTCTACGTTAGGTCTTGGAGATGAGCGCGCGACTCTCGGAGACCTGTGCTTGACTCCCGGACATGAATCGCTGAGTGTTGGGAACCAATCGGTGAAGCCCGGGGCTCCGGCGTTGCAGTCCGGAGCTCCGTGGGACGGACTTTACGAGTGGACGGTCGTGGTGGGAGGTGCAGGCGGGGTTGTCGGAGTCGTGCCGTCCGCCTTCTTCCTGCCGCCCCAGCGTTTCGCAAGGTCATCGGTCGCCTTCCGCAATGCGGCATTGGCAGACGGCGTCTTGGTCACCGAGTAGATCGTGCGTGCGGCGGCGAAGGTTTCTCCGCCGAGTTACAGCGTCGTGTCGTCCAGCTTCCTGGCCAGCGTTTGGATGGCGAGCGTGATCGGCGAGAGGGAACCGGGAAGCTGCCAGTCCTTGCGCAGTTCCTCCAGGAAAGCGGATGGAAACATCTGCGCGTGTTCGTTGGCGACCTCGACGGCCTTCTGAACGAAAGCCTTCGTTTTGTCGGCCGCCTTCGGCATCTCGCGACGCTGAGTGGTGGTGAGGTCGATCAGGAACGGAAGTCGCTGGGGCCAAAGATCTTCTGTATGCGGCGGGTGTGATGCTGCAGTCGTGACATGCTCAAATGAACGGCAACCTGCTTTTCGCGAGCGGCAACCCACTTTTCAAGTACGAACCCCGGTCTATCGGGCCGTCAAATTGCTTTTCGCTAACCGCTCCCGCCACGGCTTGAGCACCGTGTACTCCGGAACGGCGGTCCTGAATTCCATCTGAGAGCGGATCAACTTTCGGCGGAGAAGATTGCGCACGGCGGCCTGGACAGCGCTTTTCGATAAGCCGGTGTCATTGGCAATCGTTTGATGGCTTAGCTGAATGCGGCGGGTGCGCGCAACAGCGAGGCGGCTCCAAATGTACAGATAAACGATGAAAGCGGAGGGTTGCTTGTCGTGCCCGACCAGGTCGGGCATCAAGGAATCGAGCACGTACAGATCGAAGGAAATGGTTTTAATAACGCTATGGTTTTAATAGATATAGTATCCAAAAAGACCGTTGACGCCTACTGAATGGCGATATACATTCCCGCCATGATTACTCACATCAACTTCGTCAGCATACCCACTCGCGATCAGGACAAAGCGCTGGTCTTCTACACGGAAAAGCTCGGTTTCAAATTAGTGACGGACCAGCCTTTCAGCGAGAAGCAGAGGTGGATTGAGCTCCGTATCGGCGGTTCGGACACCCGGGTTGTTCTTTTCACGAGGGACGAGAGCCGCATCGGAACTTTCTTCGAAGGCGCTCTGGCCTGCGACAACGTCGAGAAGACTTACGAGGAATTGAAGGCCAAAGGCGTCGAGTTCATGGGACCGCCGAAGAAGGAACACTGGGGCACGTTTGCAATGTTCAAGGACATCGACGGCAATCAGTTCGTTCTCTCAACGAGATGATGTAGACGCTCGTGCTACGCTAGCAGCATGAGTCGTCCTGAAGAATACTTCCTGGTCTTCGCGAACTCCGATTACACGCTGGATCTTTCGCGTTTCATCCGCACCGAGACAACCGACGGGTGGCATTTTTTTCAGGGCAAAGAAAACATCGGCACGATGTTGATCGTCAAGACCGGGGACATGCACTATGTCCATGCGTCCTTCACACGCGAACTCGACGGACCGAAAATCACGAGCTACATTCGATCGCTGTTGTGGTCGCTGGGGATTCACAACGCGCTCGTCACGATTCACAGCGGCAAACAGGTCGCGCATTTCGATTACGAAATTTGATCATATGACGATCAAGTTGGTGATTCCTGCCGTTCAAGGATTCCCTGGTCCAGCATCACTTGCAAATAGGTTCGCACCGTTTCCCAGTCGTATGCCGGGCGATCGTGCGCCCACCCCGTGGCCGACTCGGCAACAAACGATTCCTGGCGGACGAGGGTCTGCAGGAAATCAAACCACTCGCCGGACAAGCTGAGCTCTTTGTCGGCGAAGTAGAGATAGAAACTTCGCTCACCGTCAGCGTCGATGCCGAATGTATATGTGATCGGTGCAGTGTTCGGCAGGCGGAGGACATCGCCGGGCTCAATCGCTCGCTTCTCTACTTCCGCCGGCGCTGGTAACAACTGGGGCAGGATCAGTTCTCCCGGGGCAGCCAGAAGCTTGTGCCATTCGCGATTAAAGTCCAGGGAATCGGGGCTCAGTGTGTCGACGAACTTGCTGACCTCTCGCAGTCGGGCGGCAAAGAATTCCTTCACTTCGTCCGGTACCTGGCCGGGTGTGAGCCCGCCCGCGGGGATTGTCGGCAAGTGCCGCCACTCGGGCCGGCTCATGAAGGTCGAAAGCAGGAAGCGGCTGAACAGGTTGAGGAACGTCTCATGATTGATCACGAAATGAAGTGTGAGCGAGAGATCGCTCAGGCCTCTTGTGGTATGAAGCGTTCCGGCCGGCCAGTAGATGATATAGAGGTTACGCTCCTTGAGTTTTTGGGCCCAGAGCCGGAATCCTCTGACCTGATTCGCCTCCGCCGTGCGGACAGCTTCCCGGAAATGGGCGATCCCGAAACCGCCCGGGATCAACCTCTCCAGTTTCTTAAGTCCGCCTTTGATGAAGAGCGGTTTCCGTTCCCAGTACTCGGCGAAGAAAGTATCTGGACCAATCGGATCCAAAAGCTCGCAAAGTTCGCGGCTTGAGTTGAAGGGTGTGGCAGCGCTTAAAGCCTGATCAGCACTCATAGTCGTGGTCTGTTAGCGCGCTATATCCGAGTAAACAACCGCTGTGCACGGGCCGATCCCGCCGATCACATGCGTGCGAAGTTTCAAGCTGCCGACCACCCTCTGATTCGGATAGAGCAGCGATGGATTGGAAGCGGCCGCGCCGGCCTTAAAGTTCGTGGCGAGCTTCAGGCCGCGGCTTCCTTTGCTCAGTGCCTTCTCTGTCGAGACTGTATTTCCTGCGTACATGTTTACCTCCATTGTGTTTGGTTTCAGATTTGAGTGGCGTTGAATCGCCAGTCATCTAATAGGGCGTAAAAGGATGGGAAAATCGATCAATGCGAAATTCCCCTCCTTAGAGAAGGAGGGGTGGCTGCGCGATCAAGAAGATTTCGCGAAGCAACCTTAGCTCGCGCAGACGGGGTGGTTGGTTCAACAACCGCTCATTTCATTGACCAACACCACCCCGGCTGCGCCATCAACGGTGGCTTCGCACCATTCTATTGATGGCGCAGCCACCCCTCCTCCGCTGAGGAGGGGAGTTTCCCCGCTAGATTCAAAGTGACCCACTACCAAAAATTCTCAGCATGATCGATTTCATGACTGGTTTGCGCCCGTGTCGTTGAGGCCAACTACAAATAAGGTGAAAGGAGCCGCAACTTGGCGAAAATCGCAAAACTCGCATTACTGTTGTGCATGGTCAGCGCGCCGCTGAGCGCGCAAACACAAAGTCTGAAGGTGATCAATAAAATCGACCTCGGAACGCTGGGAGGCGCTGTCAGCAGCGCGACGGGTATCAACAACGCGGGCCGGGTCGCCGGCATATCTACGGTTGCAAACGGCGAGATGCACGCGTTCTTGTGGCAGCCTCGCACGGGCATGCTGGATCTCGGCGTCCTGCCGAACGGTCAGAGGCCGCCGGCTGCCGCCGCACACGCGATCAACAATAGCGGCCAGATCGCGGGTGAAAGCGCCTGCGGCATCGACTGCCTGCATGCAGTTATCTGGAACACATCCGGTGGCATGATGGATCGCGGCTCACTGGGAAGTCTCGACAACGAGGCTTTAGCGATCAACGATGTGGGACAGTTCGGCGGTATCGCGACTATCGCACCTTCTTGCCGTCCCTGCGCGAGCCAGGCTTTTGTAGCTCCGGTCGCCGGCGGGGATTTCCAATTCCTCGGGACCTTCGGCAGCGGAACCCACAGCTGGACGCGAGGAATAAACAATTTCGGCCAGGTGGTGGGAGGCAGCCAGATCGATTCATCCTCGGCGACTCGTCACGCCTTTCTTTGGACCGAGCGCTCGGGAATGATTGATCTCGGCCATTTAGGAGGAGATGAGAGCGACGCTTACGCCATCAACAATCCTGGTCAGGTCGTGGGATGGACCGATATCGGACGCCCGGGCGGTCACTTCAACCGCGCGTTCCTATGGCAAGCCGGAACGGGCATGTCGGACCTCGGTTCGCTGGATGGCGGAATCAGCCAGGCCCATGCGATCAACGACAACGGCCTGATTGCCGGCTGGAGCACCTTCGGCTCGGTTCACCATGCGGTGGTCTGGCAGCCCGGCGTTGGAATCCGCGACCTCGGCACTGCCGGCGATGGCGGCAGTAGCGAAGCGCACGCGATAAACATGGCCATGCAGGTTGTCGGGGAATCCACTCTTCCCAGCGGTGAAACTCACGCTTTCCTCTGGACGCTCGGCTTCAATCAGGAAAACCGCCCGCCGGTGGCCGTGTGTGGATCGCCTCGTTCCGGCGGACTCGTGATGGGGCTGGAAGGCAGTCCAACGGCGTTCAACGCGCTCGCGTCGACGGACCCGGATGGCGATACATTGAATTATCGATGGTCCTTCGGAGACGGCGCAGTCGATAACACGGGAACAGTCGCGTTTACTGCGCATACTTACGCCGACAATGGCAACTACACCGTCCTTGTCACCGTCAACGATCCGATGGGCCTTTCTTCTACCGCGCAGTGCATTGCTCAGATCGCCAATGTGCCCCCTTCGTTTCCATGCAGTGCGCGAGGCTGCACAGGCGGTATCCCCGGCGGCACGATTATTCAGGGCGAAGTCTTCTCCGCCTCCGCCTCGTTCGTCGATCCGGGAGCGGGCACCTGGACCGCAATCGTGGACTATGGTGACAATACCGGTGTCACGCCGCTGGCGCTCTCCGGCAAAACCTTCACCTTGAATCACCGCTATCGAACACCGGGAACGTTTACGGTTTCCGTACAGGTGACCGATGATGATGGTGGAATTGGAGTGGGACAGAATCACGTGCTGGTGGAGAGCTGGCACCAGGCAACAGAAGAAGTATCCTCGTCGGTTGCAGCGTTGAGCGCCGCCGGAATTCTGACGGAAGGCGAGACCAACTCGCTATTGCAGAAGCTGGCTGCAGCGATCGCTCAGTTCGATCGCGCCAACGTGAAGCCGGCGGCCGGCCAATTGGAAGCCTTCCTTAATGAGGTGCAGGCTCTGATCGAATCGGGACGCTTGCCGGCCGCTGACGGCGCGGCGCTGATGAACTCGGTCAACCGGATCCTGGCCGCCGTGTCATTCGCTTAGACAAAGCGAGTTCTATCGCCTTATGAAGAGGCTGGAGGGATCATCCGCCCTGATTCGCGGTTCAGATTGCAGTTCTGGAATTACGACTGTAATCCTCCGTGGATTCGGGACGGAAAACACTGACGGCTTGGACCGTAGAGGTGACAAGACGCTGCCCGTTAGCAACGAACTCCATTTTGAAGCCAGGGTAAATTCCGCGCATCTTGCAGAAGCTCCCGCCCAGGGTCGCCCCCGTC
>Ga0207646_10005620_pt1 | contig 13167 bp, 9 predicted proteins | sample KBSK5502metaG_FD_184343 | JGI IMG/M metagenome (GOLD analysis project Ga0207646, IMG submission 184343) | Corn, switchgrass and miscanthus rhizosphere microbial communities from Kellogg Biological Station, Michigan, USA - KBS K5-50-2 metaG... | ecosystem: Host-associated > Plants > Roots >...
CAAATCGCCAGACGCGCGTGTGCCGTGGTATGTGTGAGCGAAACTTCGCCCCAGATCATTAAAACGTGAAGCAAACTCATGATGGCAAGTATCCAGAGCGAAACGACGACCGTCGCCGGCACTACATCGAGCAAGTTGCGTCGCGGAACCTCGGACCAGATCGAAATCATCAAGAGCACCGCAGACCCGAGCAGCATTGCCTGCACAAATAAATGAGGTGGAAGTAATGGATTCTGCCAGAGATCCCGCGCCTTCGCCTGGGCAAAAAGGTAGGCTGTATAAACCGCCGTCAAACTCGCCAGCACCAATCCGGGAATAATTAGCCACCACTGCATTGAGGTAGCCCACGAGGCTATGATTTGATTCGGCGCCAAAGGATCGCGCACCATTCTGAATCCCAAAATACTCGCCAGAAAATGCAGCGCCAGCACCAGCGAATATCCCGCGATGATGAACGCGCCCTTAACCAGCCAACTCTTCCACTGCGGCCGAGTGAAGATCATATAAAAGCGTGCGGGATGTTCCAGGTCCCAAATCAACAAGAGTCCCGTGATCCCGAGGAACGCGCCAGATAAAACTGGAGCCGCCCATAGCCATAACGCGCTATCTACTCGCATAAAACCGAGGAGCACCAACAACGCTGCTACCAAATAAACTCCCGCCGCAATTCCTTTCGTCCACGTATAAAGACTCACGCGCCAGTCCCACGGAATCGAATGCGCCACGTCGTAACTCAACAGCGCCGCGGCTGAGCTGTTGTTGTAAGTCGGATTGCCTGAGACGACATGCTCGCTATCTTGCTGCTGCTCGCTCCACATGAACAGTCCGGCTTCCGGACGACGCGCGGCCAGCGGATCGAGCGTAGCCTGATGTGCTCCTTTATAGAAAAGTTTTGGCAGCGTTTCCTTCTCAGGACGACGAACGTTCACTGGTTCGCGATTGATTATTTGCCCAACGTACGACGAAGGATCATTCATGTCGCCAATCAGGATCGCCTGGGTGGGACAGACGACCACGCACGCCGGCTCCAGTCCCACATCGATGCGGTGCGCGCAGAAGTTGCACTTCTCAGCCGAATGATCCTCCGGATTGATAAAGATTGCGTCGTAAGGACAGGCGGCCATGCAGGCTTTGCAGCCGATGCAGATCGATTTGTCGAAATCGACTATGCCGTCGGGGCGCTTGAACATCGCCGTCGTGGGACAGGCCGTGACGCACGGCGCATGCGCGCACTGATTACAGCGCGTCACCTGGTGCGCGCGACGCACTTGGGGAAACACGCCCACGTCGACGTGCTTGACATAGGTCCGCGTGACGCCGATGGGCACGACGTTTTCAGATTTGCACGCCGTGGTGCACGCATGGCAACCGATGCAGCGGGTGTGATCGATGACTTTGGCCCACTGGACTGGCGTGTTTCGAGCTGGCTCTGGCTCGATCATACTTTTCGATTTGAAACGGGCGAGAATATATCACGAACATGAGCGCCGGACTTCGGATTTCTTTGCGACTTTGTATTACTTTGGGCCTTTGCGTGAAGAATAAACCGTGGCGAATGCATTTCACGCAAAGGCGCGAAGAAAGTCGGAAGGCGCAAAGAAGAATGGCGCGGAGCCTTTCCCGGCGCCCGCGGCTATTGCCTCGGAACTCATCTGTGCGATATTAGCGGTCGCTGTCCGCTTCAGGATCTGAGTGAAAGAAAGACTACTTCAATATCTGTCATGTCCCGAGTGTGCCGCCGCGATCACGCTGGCTTCCAGCGCCACAATCGAAGCCGACGAGATCATCGAGGGCCAACTGTCATGTATCGCATGCACGCGCACCTGGCCCGTCGTGCGCGGCGTGCCGAGGTTTGCTTCGCCCGAAACAGTCGCCGAAGACAAGGCGGCCACGGCGGCTAACTTCGGCTGGCAATGGCAACACTTCACTCAGTTTGATAAAAAGTACGAGCAGCAGTTTCTGGGTTGGATAGCTCCGGTCACGCCCGAGTTTTTCAAAGACAAAGTTGTGCTCGAAGGAGGTTGTGGCAAAGGACGCCACACCCAACTGGCTGCGCAATGGGGCGCGCGTGACGTGATCGGCGTCGACCTGAGCGGAGCAGTCGAACCCGCCTTTGCCGCGACTCGCAACCTTCGTAACGCTCATATCGTGCAGGCAGACATCTATAACTTGCCGTTGGCACCGATCTTCGATTACGCATTTTCCGTAGGCGTTCTGCATCACTTGCCCGATCCACGCGGCGGCTTCAAATCGCTGGCGTCGAAGGTCAAAGCGGGCGGACATATTTCGGCCTGGGTTTATGGAGCAGAGAACAACGAATGGATTACGCGTTGGGTCAATCCCCTGCGCGAGCGCATGACGTCGCGCATGAACCCGCGATTGCTGTTACAGCTTTCCAAAGTTCCCACCGCAGTCGTGTTCGCGGCTACCAAGCTAGTGTATGGCCCACTGAACCGTTCGCCGCGCGGCGCTTCTCTGGCACGTCATCTTTTCTACAACGACTATCTCAAAGCGATCGCCGGCTTTGGCTGGCGCGAGCACCATTCCATAGTCTTTGACCATCTGGTCGCGCCGACGGCGTTCTATGTCTCGCGCGAAGAATTTGCCGAGTGGTGGCCGGAGATTGGAGCCCAGGACGTGACCATCACCTGGCATAACAGCAATAGTTGGCGCGGATTCGGACGGATTGGGTAGCTGAGGTAGCAGGGGCATTCCGCCCGTGAAACACGCGCAGGATGCCCGTGCCACTAAACTAACCATTGACGGCAATTCGAGCCAGCACGTATGATGCTTGGTAGTCCAGCGTTTCGCCCGAACGCGGTTACGGTCTTCGGTGCTTGCCCTTATCCCTCTCAAATCTGTTTTCCAAAAGGGGACTGGAGTACCTCCAGCAAGAACTTCTATGCCGGTTAAGATTGACGATCTGCTAGTGACCGCCACCGCTCACTTCGCATCCGATTTGCACCTGAAGGTTGGCTCTTTCCCGGTGATGCGCATTGGCGGAGAGTTATTTCCGGTGGCCGACGCGCCCCGGCTCTCGCCCGAAGACACTCTGGACATGGCGTTTTCCATGATGTCGAATCGGCAGAAACAAAAACTGAAGGAAGTTTCTGAAGTAGACATCGCCTATAGCGTCAAAGGTCTGGGCCGATTTCGAGCCAATATTTTTCAGCAGCGCGGCACCGTAAGCATCGTCCTGCGCGTGATTCCGGACCAAAGCAAGAACACGGCCGCGCTCGGTCTGCCGCCGGTGATCGATCGGATTTGTGAAGAGCGGCGCGGCCTGATCCTGGTGACCGGCGCCACTGGTTCGGGTAAGTCAACGACCCTGGCGGCGATGATCGATCGGATCAACTCGACCCGATCCGGGCATATCGTAACCATTGAAGACCCGATCGAATTTCTGCATCGGGACAAGAACGCATTCGTCACGCAACGCGAGGTTGACGTCGACACCCGTTCGTTCGCGGAAGCGTTGCGCGGCGCGCTGCGACAGGATCCGGATGTGATCCTGGTCGGCGAGATGCGCGACTTTGAAACGATCGAAACGGCCCTGACCGCCGCGGAAACGGGCCACCTGGTGCTTTCTACTTTGCATACGCTCGACGCCACAGAAACGATTACACGCGTCGTCTCGTCGTTTCCTTCGCATCAACAGAAATCCGTGCGCATTCAATTGGCCGGCATTCTGAAAGCGGTGATCTCAATGCGCCTGGTGCGCGCCGCGAAGGGTTCAGGCCGCGTGCCGGCCATAGAGGTAATGGTTTCGACCGGGTTAATTCGCGATTACATCATCAACGAAGAAAAGACCTATCTGATTCGGGAAGCGATCGCGAACGGCGCTTCCCAGTACGCGATGCAGACCTTCGACCAGGCGCTGTTTCAACTATTCCAGAAGCGGCAAATCAGTTTGGAAGAAGCCGTTCACAATGCCACAAATCCGGACGAGTTCAAGATGCGCGTGTCGGGAATTCTCTCGACCGAACAAGCGATGGACGCCGAGGGCCGTGGCGTGGCGCCGCCGGCGGAGTCGGCGCGCGAAGAATTCGAGTCAATGATTGTAAAGCTCTGAACTAAGAGCGCCACGAAAAGGCACAAAAGGTACAAACAAAGCGAAGTCAGCAAATCGAGGCGACATCACGTTATTCCATTTTTGCGCTTCTTGTACCTTTTTGTGGCTTGATCTCTACCGATTTTGCTTCCTGCCAAAGCTCTTCCAACTGATCCAGCGTGGTCTCATCGAACTTGCGATTCTGCTCCCGCAGTTTGCTTTCGATATAAGCAAACCGTCGCCGGAATTTTCGGTTGCTTAATTTCAGCGCCGCTTCCGGCTCAACATTCAGACGTCGCGCGATGTTGGTCACTACGAACAGCAGGTCGCCGATTTCTTCGCGAATATGCGCGTGATCGGTCTCGGCCGACGAATTCTGATGCTGCTCGATCGCTCCGTGTAGTTCCTGAACTTCTTCCTGTAATTTTTCGAAGATATCCTTGATACGCGTCCAGTCGAATCCAACGCGCGCGACCTTTGTCGAGATTTGATGTGCTTCCATCAATGCCGGCGCCTTGGTTGAGACGCCGTCGAGAATCGAAGTGTCCGCGGGTTTGGCTTCGCCTTTGCGCGCCGCGCGCTTCTCTTCCGCCTTGATCGCTTCCCAGTTACGCAGCACCTCGGCCGAGTCACCGGCCTTCGTCTCACCAAAGACGTGTGGATGACGACGCACCATCTTCTCGTGCACTTGCTCGATCACGTCGTCGATGTTGAATTCGCCGCGCTCTTTCGCCACTCGCGCAAAGAACGTGATCTGAAACAGCAGATCGCCGAGTTCTTCACGCAGCGCTTCGGGGCGGCCTTCACGGGCTTCTTCCAACGCGTCGAATGCTTCGTATGCTTCTTCCAGGAGCATCGGCGCCAGGGTGGCGTATGTTTGCTCGCGATCCCAAGGGCAACCGTCCGGCGAGCGCAGACGGTCCATCAAGGTGATAAGGTCAGCAAATGTTTTTGGCATCTGGTTGATTGTCCCGAAACCCGGGCAGGGGTTCAAGTTCACGCAGACGGTACATGAACGGAGCGCGGACATTGAATGTGAAGTCAGTACCACCCGCGGTAGCGGGTGGGTCATTTCAGCCTTAGAATCTGAGATTGCTTTACTCGAATTGGTTCGATCCCGTACTGAACACTGTAACCCACCCGCTACCGCGGGTGGTACTGACCTCCCTAACGGAGGTTGCGGCAAACTGCTTTTGCGATTAAGCGAACGTGGGTGCTAACATCGAGTGTCTTAAGAACATAATCTAATGATGGACGTGGGTCGAAGCCCCGATAGCTGGGGAGCGCGCCTATCTTTTCAAACAGCAATGAACGACGACCAACCAGTAATCAAAGTAGTAGACCGCCGGCCCTTTAATCCGGATGGAACCCCGCGCGAGCTTTCGCCCGAAGAAAAGGAAGCCGCAGAGGCGTCCAACTCTTCCCAAGTTTCCGCAGTTGAATCCGCTCAATCTGCTCAATCGTCACCTGCGGCGACCCCCTCCAGCGCGTCGCCGCCGGAAACATCGGCGCGTCGCGAGTCCTCGGCGAGGCCGGCGGCATCTGCCGAGCCGGAAGGCGAATCACCGCGCTCGGGCCGCGATCCGCTCGATGATCCGACCAGTTTCCTGAGCCTGATTATGTCGCTGGCCTCAAACGCCGCGGCTTCTTTGGGAATGATGCCGCATCCGGTTACGGGTGAAACCGGTGTCGATCTGAAAACTGCCAAACACTGGATCGATGTCCTGGGTATGCTGGAAACCAAGACTCGCGGCAACCTCGATCCACAGGAAGCGCAGGTGCTCGAGGGTTTGCTCTCCGATTTGCGGATGCAGTATGTGTCCTTCGCCAACGCGCCGACGCCTCCGCCGGCGAAATTCAGCGCCAGCGATATCACCGGCGGAAAGTAACGGCTCGTCATTCACAGGTTTCGGATTCATTTTCCATTTTTCATTTCTCGTTTGCCATTTGGGATAATCCACTTCATTCCCTCATTGCCGTGGAACCTTTTTGAATGGAAGATGACAAATGACAAATGACGAATGGAAAATGGTTCTTACTGAGATGGAATGAAGCTAACCTTCCTAGGCACCGGCACATCAACCGGAGTTCCTTCGATCGCCTGCGACTGCGAGACGTGCACCTCTGACGACCCACGCGACCAACGTCTGCGCGTATCGGTCCTGATCGAACACGCCGGGCAAACTGTAATTATTGATACGTCGACGGATTTTCGGCAGCAGGCGCTGCGACATCGCTTGAAACATCTGGATGCCGTACTGGTAACGCACTGCCACGCCGATCACATCTTCGGTCTCGACGACATCCGCCCGCTGAACTTTCGCCATGGCGCCCTGGGTCTGTACGCGAACGAGCGCGCCTGGGTCGACATTCGCCGCATCTTCAAATATGTCTTTGAGCCTTCCCATTTTGGCGGCGGCCTGCCACAGATCGTGCCGCACACCGTCGTCGCCGGCGCGCCGTTTTGCCTCGCTCGTGATCTGGCAGTCACGCCGCTGGAAGTGATCCACGGTCGGCTGCCGGTCATTGCTTATCGCCTCAATGACTTTGCCTACGCAACAGATTTGAGCGAGATGCCGCCTGCGACTATCGAGGGCCTGCGCGATTTGGACGTGCTGGTGCTGGATTGTCTGCGCATCAAGCCGCACACGACGCACCTTTGGCTGGAACGCGCGCTGGAATACGTGGCAGAGTTAAAGCCAAAGCGCACCTATTTCACGCATATCACGCATGATGTAAAGCACGCCCGCGATTCTGCGTTGCTGCCCGCTGGCGTTGAGTGGGCATACGATGGGCTCGTGGTGAGTGAATAGTAACGAGGAGAAGGCAAAAGTAAAAAGGTAAAAGGCAAAAACAAAACTCGAGCTTCGAGTCTTCATTTTTTGCCTTTTTACTTTTTCCTTTTGCCTTACGTTTATGAGACTATTTCACGGTACCGACAACGCCGAGATCGCCCGCCCGACCGTCTTGACCCTGGGTGTGTTTGACGGTCTGCACCTCGGGCATCAGCTCATCATGCAGACAGTAGTCGAGCGAGCGCACGCGGTCGGCGCCGTGCCGACGGTGATCACGTTCGAGCCTCACCCGCGGGCCGTCCTGCACCCCGAATCCGCGCCACCGCTGCTGCAAACTTTCGATCAGAAAATCGAAGCCCTCGGCGTGCTGGGCATAGAACAAACCATCGTTATTCATTTTGATCAGGCATTCGCACAGATTCACGCGCAGGATTTTCTGAGCGACGTTGTCGTAGATCGCCTGCATGCGAAAGAAGTCTATCTCGGCCGCGGCTTTGCCTTTGGACACAATCGTGAAGGCAACATAGAACTGCTGCGGCAAGAGAGCAATCGCCTGGGATTTTTCGCTGACGAAGTCCCGGAAGTGCGTTCGCGGGGACGGCGCGTCAGTTCCAGTCGAATACGCGAACTGTTACATCACGGCCAGGTTAATCTTGCGCGCCGCATGCTGGGCCGCCCGTATGGAGTCGAGGGCCGCGTCGTTCGTGGTGCGGAGCGCGGCGCTACCCTGGGGTTTCCGACTGCTAACCTTCAACCTCAGAACCGCGTTATCCCACGCGGCGGCGTTTACGTCACTGCGACTTTGATTGATGGCCAATGGCGGCGCAGCGTAACGAACATTGGAACCCGGCCCACGTTCGAAAGCGGGGCGGGCAGCTCAGTCGAGACGTTCATCATGAACTGGTCTGGCGATTTATACGGCGATGTGGTGCGCGTGCGATTTCTTCACCGCTTGCGCGACGAAAAGAAATTCAACTCCGTCGATGAACTAAAGGTTCAAATTAAGAGCGACGTGGCGCGCGCCGAAGAGTATTTTGGGCGAGCGGGAGTGAAAAAAGAGCTGGCCGTAGTTTGATAAGCAAACTCCCGGCATAGGTGTTTCGGAGCGCGATACTTAAAGCTGGGAGCGCGGACGTCTCGTCCGCATTGAGCGCGCAGCGCGAAAATTAGTCAATCCAAGAAAAATTGCATCGCAGCGGTGCGGACGAGGACGTCCGCGTTCCCAGCACTTAGTTGAGTCACAATGACGCGGAATGGCATGGGCCGATTAAGGAAATGAGCGCTGCGGCGCTGTGCGGCGGTGACGCCCCGCTCCCGTTAAGCGTTGCGGCGCTATTTTGCAGATGATGCTTTCTCGCCGTTCGGGCCCGGCAGGTTCAGCCGATCGCGAAACAGATTCAAGAGCAACAACGTGCCGATCCCGCCTCCGCCGTCGCTCCCGCCTCCGGTAGCCATTACGTCGGGTGTAATGCGCACGCCTTTCTCACCGATTACCTTCAGCGTTTCGATCAGCGCCACGCCCTGGCCGCCCAAAGCGTTCACCTGCTCGCGGTAAGCGACGCCCTGAGCTTCGCCCATTAGTCGTACTTTCTCAGCTTCGGCCTTGCCCGTTTGCAGGATGTAGTGAGCTTCGCCCTCGCCTTCTGCCTTGCGCTGTTCGGCGCGCTTGGCGGCGATCTCGACACCCACGGTCGCTTCCATCAGGCTCTTCTGGTTGTCGGCCTGCGATTTCGTCCGCTCGAGCTGGATGCGTTTGTCCTCTGCCTCGCGCTGCGCGTTGTACATGTTCTGGCGTTGTTCAGCGAGAATCTTTTCGGTCTGCGTCTTCATTAGCTCTTCGGGCAAATGAATATGGCATATCAGGACATTCACGACGTCCACATGGTACTTAAGTAGGTGCGCGCGCACGCGGGCTTCGGCGCGTTCCTGCTCTTCGTGCCGGTTTTGCAGATAAGCCATCGCCGAAGACTCTGACGCCTGGTTACGGAAGATCGAGTCGATCAGTGGGTGCATCACGTTCTGAATCAAACGATCGATGCCGCCGATTTTCGCCACCATGAATGGCGCGTCTTCGGGTTTGACGCGAAACACGACTCGCACTTCCAACTGCATCGTAAAACCGTCTTTTGAGATCACTTCGAAGGGATTGAATGTATTGACCACCTCGCCCGAGGTCCATTCAACCGTCTGGTTGGTGGTCGGGATAACAATCGGCGTGATGGCCAGTGTGTTGACATAATAGCGGCCGGGACCCACGACCGTCTCCTGGATCCCGCGATAGCCTTCGGGCACCACATACGCTTCGTGAGCGCCTTCGTCGAGCCGTCGATCCGCGGGGTCGCCGCTCATTAGTTCTGTCTTGATTTCTTCCGCGTCTGCCTGGTCCAGGTGCGCAGCCGACTGCCTTGCCTGCTCTTTTTCTTCACGTTCCATCCGCTCGCGTACTTTCGCAGCCATCTGCCGGCGAATCTCGTCCGACGGATCTTTGCCGGTATTAGAGACGATTACCGCGACTTCACCCGGCTTAATTTCTTTGGCCGTTTCCAGAATTACTTTGAACAGCAGAGGATTGATGTAGTAAGTGCCGGGCAGCAGAATGTCTTTCTGCGGGCCGCGCTGGCCTTTGCCGTCAATGAACTCATGGCCGTCCTGAAAATTGTCGTGGCCGGCAACGGATTCGGCGACGTAATCGCCCGGGTTCAGCGGCGCGCCATCCAAAGCCTCCACCAAACCAATCTGGTTCTCGCTGATGACGGTGGCGTCATAGAGTCTGACCGTGAACAATCCGGGTTTAACTTCCGTGCCGCCCTCGAGCGGAGTTGACTGGGACAGAATGCGATAGGTGCCGGGGGTGAGAATGTCGACCTGCGGGCCACGTTGACCGCCGGACGAAACGAACAGCTCGGCGTTCTGAAAACTGAGATGGCCCTCGATCGCTTTGGCAAGCAACCGACCGGGATCGAGGGGCGCGCCGTCGGCGGCCGTAATGATTCCAACTTTGCCCTGCGGAATCACAGTTGTTTGCCCAACCGAAACACGAAAGAGGTACGGATGAATGGGCCACAACCCTGGCGGTAAGGTTCGAAGTTGGATGCCCTTAACACCACCTTGTTTGATAAAAGCAATCGGATCCTGAAAATTATTGTGGGCGTTTTGCGCGCGGTCAGGCGCGAAGATCCGACCGGGCGACATCGGTTCACCGTCGACCGCTTCGACGATACCCAACTCATCGGCGCCAATCTCAATCAGCGGAACTTTGCGGACGATGCGCTCAAACGGATACTTGATTAAGTGCAGGCCGGGCTTGAGCACTTCTGCCTGAATGCCGACTTCGTCTTCGGTGGCCACGACGCGGCCGGGAGGCATGCGGCGCCCTATGTAACGCCGTTCCTTGATGGCGATTTCACGCGCGCCGACGTTGACGAAGATGTTTCGCAGGATGACTATCAGCACGATCAGCAGTACGAAACCGATGATCAGCACCGGCAGCATTGAGAAGATGTCAAAGTCTTTCATGGTAAACCTCTATTTCATCGAGAGAGTCAGAGATTGGCTGGAGGAAAGTTGGTTCATTGCTTTACGCGGGTGCCCGCTTCCAGTTCGCGACGCGCGCCTTCGAGCGTGCGCTTCAAAACAAAGCCTGCCCCCGAGCTTCTTGAGCGGGAAGAGAGTATCCAAAACTCTCCGTCAAATAAAGCCTGCAGCCCAACTGGCGAAATGTCCGCGAGTTTTGCCTCTCGCCACAACTGCAACGCGTTTTCTACCGCCATCCGGTAAATGTCCGGATCATCACTGAGCGCAGCGAAGTGCAGGGCCTTTGCGGTTGTGCTTCGATCCGGAGATTGCTTCCACGACGCGATGACAGCTTGCGCAAGTCTGGCATTCACCCCCAACTCGCTTTGAGTGACGTAAGACATCAAAGCCTGCAGCTTTTGATCGGAGTCCGCGGATCCGACCAACGCGCTGAGAACTCGATCATACAAATCGGGATTGCCACTTTCGTGTGCGGCCCCCAGGGCATCGTGCTCGCCGTTTTGGGCCCGGCCAATCAGGGATTCGGTCTGTTGGCTGGCGGCGAGCTGCAGTTGTCTGGTCTCCTCCGCCGCGAAGGATGCGTCGTTGGCGAACAAGCCTCGCGCATCAGGATTTGGCGGCAGAAGGTTCTCCGAGTAATCGGGCGCAGGCTTCTGCCAAAAGTAAAGTCCTATTCCAATAATAGCTAAGAGTGCGAGAGCGGTAATGAAAAGGGTGACCATTTTGGTCCCGACAAAGCGGGCGCGCCCGAATTTCGGGCTCTCCTGAAGTTTGTCGGTTCGCTGCATTATACGCCTGAGAAGGTTCAAAGGTTCAAGGAAGTCACTGAGGAAAAACACGGAGCGCGGACATCCCGTCCGCCTGAGCGCGAAGCGCGAACAACGCATTGTTACCATTCTCCGTTAGCTCGGAACCATGCACTGCCGAATGGCCAATCGTCAGCTCTATTACACAGTCCTGCTTTCACCGGATTGTTTTCGACATAAGCAATCGCCGCCGCAAGGTGTCTTTCATTGCGAATGTAACGATCGAAATAGTCCGGCATCCAGAACGTGCCGGTTCTCTTGAGGAGTTTGTTGGCCTCGTTCGCCGTGAATGACTTCAGTGATTGGATGATGCCGGCAAGCGGCTTCCCAGGCAGCGGAGTGGTAACCAAGTGAATGTGGTTGGGCATTACGATCCAGGCTGACAAGAGATACTTTTCCTTGTCGAAAAAAAGTATTGCATTCTGGACGATTTTCGCGACGCCATGATCTCTTAGATAACAACTACCATGGCCCTGATCGAGACAGGTAGCGATGCGCTTTCGCATTTCAGTGTCAATCATCGCTGACGGTTGTGACTCGAATTCCAGCGACCACGCTTCGAGGACAGTTTTCGGAAGTGAATCAAAAAGACGGAAAGTAATGGCCTGTGGAATCGATCCACCATCGTAGTGGGGCAAGTAACCTCGGCGGTGCCAACCGTATACCTTCTTCGCTGGATCCATAACTCTTTTCATCTCGGAGCGCGGACATCCTGTCCGCCTGAGCGCGCCAGCGCGAACAAACTGCAAAGTGAATCTTCGTAGAGTCTGAGCGGGCTGCGCCCGCTGGCGGACAGGATGTCCGCGCTCCACCGATTAGTCAATCCAACGAAAATTGCAACGTGTGAAAGCTCGAGCACGCGTCCGCCTGAGCGCGCCAGCGCGAACAAACTGCAAAGTGAATCTTCGTAGAGTCTGAGCGGGCTGCGCCCGCTGGCGGACAGGATGTCCGCGCTCCGCGTTTTAGTCAATCCAAGAAAAGTTGCATCGCGGTGATGGTCGGACGGGGACGTCCGCGCTCCCAGCAATTACTTGAGAGATATGGCGTTGAAGAACAGCGGGTAAGTTGCCAGTGACTGGCCGCGATACTGTGGCCGAAAGCCGAAGAGGATGATGCGGCCTTTGCCGTAGCCCACTTCTACCAAAGCGGCTTTGCCTTTGATGCGATCGCCACCCAACAACCAACCGGAAAGCAGAGGGTCTCTGTCTTTTGGATAGCGGGCGATGATCTTCACGCTTGATGCTGGGACCGCGGACGTCCCGTCCGCTAAGCCCTCCCTTACGGTCGGGCTACTGCCACGCGTGCCTGCGATGATTTCAAACACCGGAGAGTTCTCGACCCAGGCGATCGATTCCTTCGGCATTCCCTTGGCGATTGGATCTGAGGTGTCGATCTCGATGCGCAGGATCGATCCAGGAACGTAAAAATCCGTCCGCGGCAGACCGTCTACGACATCGCGAACGGGCAGTTTGAATTGTTCGATCGCAAAATCCGAAGCACGATTCAGGCAAATGAGCGTGCCGCCCTGCTCGACAAACTCGCGCAAAGCCTTCACGCCTTCTGCTCCCAGACCGCCGGTGTATGCCGGCGGCATCGCTCCCTTGCGGTAGCCGTTGAAGATTGCGTTGCGAGATTGATCGGGAATGATGATGGTGTCGTAACTTGCGCGCAGATTACCAGCGTGAACCTTAGAATCATCGAGCGAACTGAGTCCCAATGCTCCTCGATGGAAAAGGACCCAACGTGTCCAACCCTCATCAATCGCGGGTACGTGAGACTTATAGAGAGCTGTTTTCAGCCCCATCTGAGGGTCAACCCCCTTTTTATCTTTCGAAGCCAAAGGCGGATATGCGGTGAAAACCAGAGGTGACTCTGTAAGCCTCACTAGTCTCAATCCGGGCGGCAACGGGTAAGGGATTGGAAAAGCCTCCAACCCCATCAACAAAGAAAGTGTGTGCGCTGTAACATCGTATGGCGCAAT